>Ga0302326_10019371_pt1 | contig 14055 bp, 14 predicted proteins | sample Palsa_T0_3_FD_202264 | JGI IMG/M metagenome (GOLD analysis project Ga0302326, IMG submission 202264) | Peat permafrost microbial communities from Stordalen Mire near Abisko, Sweden - Palsa_T0_3 | ecosystem: Environmental > Terrestrial > Soil > Palsa > Peat permafrost | place: Sweden: Abisko... | reverse complement strand
CAACCCATACGGTAACGCCTACTATGACGAGCCGTGCGCCCTGAAGACGGAGTTGGAGGCGTGCCGGCGGATCAATCCCGAGACGATGCGCTATTGGAAAATTATCAATCCCACCGTGAAGAACCACGTCGGCCAACCCACCGCTTACAGGCTTGAGGCCAAGCATACTGTGACGCCCTTTGTCCGACATGACAGCTTCTCGGGGCGTCGCGCCGGCTTCGTGCAGAACCATGTATGGGTGACTGCCTTCGATCCTGAGGAGCGCTATCCGGCCGGCGAATATATGAATCACTCCAAGGCCGGCGGCCTCCCTGACTATGTGGCGCAGAACCGTCCCATCGAGAATACCGATATTGTTCTATGGCACGTATTCGGACTGCATCACCCCGTCCGGACTGAGGACTTCCCGGTCCAGCCGAGCGTCGTGACAGGGTTTAAACTGGTCCCGAGCGGCTTCTTCGATCGCAATCCAGCGATCGATCTACCTCCCTCGAGGAACAAGGCGAGCTGCTGTGCCAAGCCGCACGCGTGATCAAGGAGTCTTTACGCTTGGGCCATTGGGCCGCGCAGTAACTTACCGGGCAACGCTCCCGTATGCTCGTTCTTGCGCAGGACGACTTGGCCGTTGACCACTGTCGCCAGCAGTCCGTCCGACTTCTGCTTCAGCCGCCGCGCGCCTGCCGGCAGGTCGTAGGTGAGTTCCGGTAACTGGGGATTGATTCGATCCGGATCGAAAATGATCACGTCCGCAAAGTTGCCTTCGCGCAGCAATCCACGTCCCTTCAGACCCCAGTGATACGCCGGGACGAAGCTGAGCAAACGGATTGCCTGCTCAAGAGTGAGCGCTTCCCTTTCCCGCACCCAATGACTCAGCACGTGGGTTTGCAACGATGAGTCCATGATCTGCGACACGTGGGCGCCCGAATCCGAGAACGTCACCACCGACCGCGGATGCTTCATCATTTCCAGAACGTGGTCCTGATTTTCGTTGAGCAGGGTCTGCAGGAAGAATTTCTTGAGATTTTTCTCCAGCGCAAGATCGATAATGACATCGACCGGATCTTTGCTCTCGGCCGCCGCGATCTCGGCGATTGATCGATACGGCGGTGTGGGATTATCGAGCGGGAAGATCCAATTGTAGTCCGCACCTCGTGCTTCCGCACCCACTGCGCGCGCGTCGTCGCGCGATCGTTCGCCGGCGGCCTGCACCAGCTTGCGCCGGCTTTCAGGATTGCGCAGCACGGCTTCCTGTTCTGCCAGCGGCAGTCTACGAATCTCGCGCCACGCCGGACTTCGATCGAACGGCATGTTCGTTTCGAACGACAGTAGCAGGTTGAGTGAGCGGCTATGGACCTGGACGAACATACGCCCGCCCGCCGCAGCAGTCTCGTCGGCGGTTTCGAAATATCGGCGCCAATAGTTCGGTGCCCTGCGCGAGCTGAACATCCCGAATGTCACCGGCACTGAGCTCTCGACCGCGAGCGACTTCAGCCGGCCCAGGTAGTCATCGAGGCGTGAACCCTCGACACCAGTATCTTCACCTGCGATCTCGAAAATACCGGCGCCCAACTCACCCATTGCTCCGACCAGATGTCGTACTTCGTTCCAGTTGGCGATTCTACTCGCTACCGGCCGGCCGTCGGGGGTCTGATGATTGCTGGTGCGCGAAGTGGTGAACCCGATCGCGCCTGCCCTGATGCCGTCGCGCAGTTCGTCGCGCATGAGCTGAAGGTCTTCGGTGGTGGCTTCTTCATCGAAAGCGCGCTCGCCCATCACGTAGGTGCGGAGCGCCGAGTGCCCCATGTACGCGGCGTAGTTGATCCCTTTAGGCAGGCGATCGACCGCGTCCAAATATTGCGCAAAGGTAGTCCAGGACCATTTGATTCCCGCCTGCATCGCTTCCGGCGAAATATCTTCCGCTCGTTCCAGATTTCGCATGACGAGCAATTTGTCTTTCTCACCGCATGGCGCAAGTGAGAATCCGCAGTTGCCCATCACTACTGACGTGACGCCATGCCAGCACGAAGAGGTCCCCAGCGCGTCCCAAAAGACCTGGGCGTCCATGTGCGTGTGCGCATCGACGAGGCCGGGCGACACGATGTGCCCGTCCGCATCGATCGTTTCACGCGCGCGCTCACGGATCTTACCGATCGCTGCGATCTTGCCGCCTTCAATCCCGACATCGCCTCTGTATCGTGGCATCCCGCTTCCATCGACGATCGTGCCGTTGCGGATTATCAGGTCGTACATGGTTCACTCCTTTTCGGGCTCGCGCTCAGGCTAAAGACTTGCCCTCGGCGTGTTGGGCGGCGGGATCGCTTAGAGCGGCCTCGCTGACGGGGTTACCTGCAATACGGCTGTGCCACATCACTCGAGGCACAGTCATGTCCCATGGCGTGGCCTGATGCAGTAGGCAACGATTATCCCACACCACCGCATCGCCGGCCTTCCACTGGTGATGGTAAATGCGCGGCGGGCGGCAGGCGAAGTCCACCAACTCTTGCAGGAACCGCTCGGACTCGGCCGCGTCCATGGTCGGAATATTGTGGGCATGGCGACCAATCACCAACGATTTTCTGCCAGTTTCAGGATGGACCTTAACTAGCGGACGCAAAGGAACGGGACCATCGTGAAAGCCGTAACCGCTATACGCGCTACCGGCCTTTGGCTGATGCCCGAGCTTCGACTGGCTGTAATAAAGCGAGTGGTGCGCTGCGAATCCTTCCACTTTTACCCGGAGGTCGTCATCGAGAGCGTCGTATGCGGCCCGCATGTCGGCCCAGCCGGTCGCGCCGCCGGAGTTCGGCACGATCTCGGCAGTGAACACCGCGCCCTTGGCCTGCACTGGCATGTAGGTGCTGTCGCAATGCCATCCCATGTTGCCCTTCAGCACTTTCAGGATGTCGTTGTCCGGGTCGACGATCAGTGTGCCATCGGCATTCACGTTGCTGAGCGCCGCCAGGTTGAACTCGAGCGGTCCGAATCGCATTGCGAAAGCGACCTGCTCGTCGCGAGTGAGATGCTGACCGGGGAAAATGAGAAGCGCGTACTCCAGCCACGTGGCATAGAGGTCGTGCCACGTCGGGTCGTCGAGGGTGGCGAGTTTTATTCCCGTCACTACCGCGCCGAACGTCGCGTCGAGAGGTTTGATGTCGAATGCGTGCGCCACGGGCCCTCCGATCGATCTCAAAATCGCTCAAGCGCCCGCTCAGAGGCTATCGAACCCTTCGCTCACTCGTCAAACCAATCGCTGCCGCTCTTCATTGAAAAAAACTTCATTCGGCACTAGCGTGTCGCCTGAACGATCGGTATGTGGAGGCACGTGCGCGCACTCTTCCCTTTAGCTCGAACGGAGACCCGCAATGCAAATCCCGAATGATTCAGCACGGAGCCGGGAATCTCGCGAACGCAATCGGGTCTGGGCGCTCGCAATTTTGACGGTCCTCATCCTTTCAAGTCGGACCGAAGCGCAGTGGGCAGGCAAGGACGGTTGGGTCGAGGAGCCGGCGGCCAAGTCGCTCAACGTCGCAGGAGATCCTGGTCATGCGTACCTCGACCCGTCGTCGGTGCATCGCGGCGATGACGGCCTGATCTATTTCAACGAAAGCTCCGACGTGTCGCGACCCGAGGATATCGGCAAGGTCGGTTTCATGAAGGATGCGTACGATTGTGCGAAGAACGTCAAGTACATGTGCGTAGAGGCCGGAGATTGGCGCAACGATCCGAAGAGTACGATCAAGGTAGCGCACGATCCCGCTTTGTCGGTTTACCGCAAATTCTTGTGCGGCGACGCCGATCCTGCGAGATGAACGAACTCACAAGGAAGCCATATGAACGCAGCAATCCGTATCGACCCTGAGACGGGCCTGAAAGTCTTCAACACGCGAGCGGCCAAGGCGTCCGAGAAGATTACGGGCAAGGGCTATTCCGTCCTCACCGATCAGAAGCTGAAGGAGCTGCCGGAAACGCCGGCTGGAGCGATCTTCAACGCGGAAGAGCAGGCCAGGTACCGCATGTTCAAGGAAGCTCGCCGCGGCGCCGCCGATTACATGGGCATGGAAGGCGAGTTCAAGAAATATCTGGACGACGTCTATTCGGAGCCGCCGATTCCACGCGAAGCGCTGACCGACGAGTGCGAAATCCTGGTCGTCGGCGCCGGCTTCGGCGGGCTGCTCCTGTGGCACAGGCTGAGCGAAGCCGGCTTCGTCGACGTGCGCTTCTGCGAGAAGGGCGGCGACGTCGGCGGCACCTGGTACTGGAACCGCTATCCAGGCATCGCCTGCGATGTCGAATCCTATAGCTACCTGCCGTTGCTCGAGGAGATGGGTTACGTCCCGTCGATGAAGTTCGCCTCGGGCTTCGAGATCCTCGAATACTGTCAAAACCTGGCCCAGAGGTTCGGTTTCTACGACCATTGCCTGTTCCACACGACGGTCAAGGGGACGACCTGGGACGAGGCCTCCGGCCGCTGGATCGTCGAGACGGATCGCGGCGATAAAATGCGCGCGCGCTTCGTGATCCTGGCCAACGGCATCCTGACGACGCCGAAGCTGGCGCGCATCGCGGGCATGGAGAAGTTCCAGGGCGAGTCCTTCCACACCTCGCGCTGGAACTACAACATCGACCTGCGCGGCAAAACGGTCGGCATCATAGGCACCGGCGCGACATCCGTACAGGCGGTGCCGGAGCTCGCCAAGATTGTCGGCCAGCTCTACGTCTTCCAGCGCACGCCGTCATCGATCGACGTGCGCGACCAGCGCGCGACTACCGACGAAGAGCGGGCGACCTGGGCCAACGAGCCTGGATGGGCCCGGGCAAGGCGCGCGCGCTTCTCGAAGATATCGGCCGGTCGCACTGCCATCCAGGCCAACGACGACTACCTGGCGGGCAAGATTCAGGACATCAAGCAGCCCAAGCATCACGAGCGTGAGCTGACCCCGGAGGAACTGACCCAGAAGCAGCTCGATTCCAACTTCCGCATCATGGAGCAGATCCGGGCGCGCGTGGACGCAATCGTCAAGGATCCGAAGACGGCGGCGGCGCTGAAACCGTACTACCCGTACGGCTGCAAGCGGCCGACCTTCCACGACGAATACCTGCCGGCCTTCAACTTGCCGCACGTTCATCTGGTCGACACCGCACCGCGCGGCGTGGGCGAGATCAACGCGCGCGGCGTCGTCCATGAGGGAGTCGAATATCCGCTCGACGTGCTGATCTACGCAACCGGGTTCCAGTGGATGGGTACCTCGACCTTCAACATGGTCACCGGCCGCGGCGGCCGCACCCTGAAGGAGAAGTGGGAGACCGAGGGGACCAGGACTTTCCTCGGCCTGCATAGCCACGGCTTCCCCAACCTGTTCATCGTCACCGGTCCGCAGGGCGGCGGCGGCAGCTTCAACTTCACCGACGCGATCGACGCGCATAGTGACTATGTCGTGTGGATGCTGCAGACCATGCGGAAGCGCGGCGCGCGCGTCATGGACGTCCGCAAGGAATCGGAGGAGGCGTATGCGGATCATTGCCGCGACGTCGACATCGCGACTGCGCCGCTGCGCGATTGCATCTCCTATTATAATGGTGAAGGCAACGCGGCACCGGGGAGCCTCGCCTACTACGGCGGCGGCAAGTGGCACAAATTTCGCCTACAGGCTCAGTCGACGCTGGAACCCTATAAGTTTGAAGACTGAGACCGACTAGGAGACATTTCATGGGCGAGTTGGAAAAACGCAATCTCGAGGTCGTCAAGCACTGGGCGGAGACCTACAACCACGACGTGGAGCGCTTTGTGCCCGACTGCTATGCCGAGAACTGCAGCGCCGCCTCAATGCTTAGCGGGGCGAAAATTGAAGGGCGTTCGCGTTTTTTAAAGCTCGAGCGCCGCGTACTAAAGGTAGCTCCACGGCGCAACATTCGTATCGACCATACCCACGCCGCCGGTGACGTCGTGGTGGTTGAAGCGACGCTGTTCGATCCCGACCAAGGCGATGAGTGGCAGTCTCCTTTCTGTGCGGTTCTGACCTTCAAAGACGGCCAGATAGTTGAAGACCGCACGTACATGGACGATACCCGGTGGCCGGGAATGCAAAGGCAGCAATAAGGTTCCTGCACGCGGTCAGCGCCGGCCAGAAGGCTAGGTGCTTCGTATCGCGTCGCGCTGGATCAGCATCTTCAGCACTTCGTTGGTGCCTTCATAGATTTGCAGCACACGTTGGTCGCGATAGAGTTTCTCAACCATCGATCCCTGGAGATAGCCGGCGCCGCCAAATATTTGTAGAGCGTTGCTGCAGACCCATTCAGCGGTCTCGGTGGCAAAGAGCTTGGCCATCGATGCTTCCTTGAGACGTGGATGTCCTTGCTCCTTAAGTCGTGCGGCATGAAGCTAAAGCTGCCGCGCGGCCTCGATCCTGGTGGCCATTTCGGCGAGACGAAACCTTGCGCAATCGCCGTAGGCAAGCTCCTCGACCATCATCGACCACACGACAATTCCGCTGTCGGAACCGCCCCACTCGGGGGGAACGCAGACGCCATGAAGACCGAGTTCCCCGATTCGCCGGTAGCCGTTTGCTTATCAAGCACCATCGAGCGTTTGTATTCGGAACGAGAGTCTCCGCGAATCAAAACTGCCGAGGTATATGAGTAGTCAGGGTCGGATCGCGCTTGAATGCGACACTGACTTCGAGATGGTCCTTCGAGATGATCGGCGTCAATCGGAACGTTAGCGTCACCTCGATCGAGTCAGATATCTCCCTGCGTTCGCCTACCGCTTCCGCAGCCGTCAACAGTATATTTTCCAGTAACTGCTTTCCCCAATTGTCCAGCGAGACTTCCTGTGACGGCTCGATATCCATCGTGTGTTCCTCTAAGCAAAACTGCGGAGGCTCTCGAGATCCGAGATCGCGGCAGTCATGCGTTTGATCATTTCGAACGACATCTCTTCCGGCTGCATATCGGGCGTCGTCCGCGTATGAACCAACGTCGGCGTCCACATCAACAGCGCAAGGAAAATTTGCTGCCGATATAAATCCCACGCTTCGTCGAAGGTTATGCCGAGGCTGCAGTTTTCCCGCATCTGGTCCAGATACCGCTTGAGCAGGTCGCGTTCCCAGGCGCGCCGATCCTCGATCGCCAAGGTTGTCGACAGAGCATAGGAAACGTCGCGCGCCCAATGTCCCTTGGCAAGACATTGCCAATCGCACAGCCCCATGCGGCCATCTCCCGTGATGTACCAGTTTCCGAGATGTACATCGGAATGCAGCAAGGTGGGCGTCCCTTTCCTATGCAGTTCCAGTGCTTTAATTGTCGAAGGCCAAATCCCGGCACGATTGCGGCTGACGTCTGGAGGGATGACCGCTTCGGCCTGTATCATGGCTCGCTCGTGACACTCCCGCAGACCCACCCTTTCGCCGGCTCGAAAGAAATCCTCAAAAGTGAGAAGCCATTTCAGGTCTGAGCTAAACCGCGCGCTGTCATAGTAGCGGCCGTGCACCGTGGCGAGAGTATCTACGATTTGTTCCGCCTGCTGGCGGGAGATGGGTGTCGGCCACTTGCAGAACTGGGCCGCCTTGGTCGCAATCAGATCGTCGAAAAGGTGTACTGAACGTCCAGACTTACGGTCCCATGCAGAGTGATAGCAGGTGGGCGCTTCAATATTCAGTTCAGGACGGATTTGGCGATAGAAGCGCGCTTCACCCGCGGCAGAGAGGCCGGTCGCAAGCCGGGTAAGGACAGTCGGGGTTGTCTTGCAGAACAGATTTTCCGGCAACCCGGCATTCCTACCTACTTCGTTGTATGAGGCCTTGAGCTGCCTGCGAACGCTCGAGCCCTGATCGCCTCCGCAAATTTCCACCGTGACTACCCGCGCGCCCCTGACATCGCCACATAGAACAGCGGTGAGCCAGTCAGGCGATATCGCTTCCGCACACCAGGGGACGTCGTCGATGGTTTTGGCGATCGGGCGAGTGATGTAATCCCAAATCGTGTGAACAGCCATCCTGCCGCGGGCTCTGAAGTGGACGCCCGTCGAGCGCGAATCCTGAGTCATTTAGGTATATCCGTCGGGGTCGAAAGCCTGATACTCGTGAAGCGTCGCGAGGCGAACTTCCACTGATCGCCGACCTTGATATACTCGTCGTCGTAGAAGCCGGTCCCAATCCACTCCATCTCCCGCGCTGCGCTGCGCAGTTCCACGTAGCATCTGCCAGTCGCCTTGGTCTTGCTCTGCAGATTTACGACATGGTTGTGGATGTAAGGACGCGGGGACGTCTCGGCGAGTGCCTGCTCGTACATCTTGCGAAGCTCGGCGCGGCCTTTGGTCGTCGCCTCTCGCTCGCGTCCCTTGATCACAAATATCCCGTCCTCGACGAAAAGCTCGACCATAGTTTTGAGATCGTTTTGCCAGACGCAATCGCAGTAACGCACGGGCAGTTCACGAATCGCTTCGCGATCGGCGAGCTCGATTACCAGTTCATCAGTTGTTTTCATGATTTCATCCTCGATTCGTTTTTCCTGTTTCAGGCCAAGCCTTTGCGAATAACTCCCTTCTCGAGCAGCGCATTCACCCGCGCCGGCGCGTATCCCAGGTAATTTGTCAGAACTTCCTCGTTGTGCTCGCCGAGCAATGGAGCTTCCAATTCGAGGCGTTGCGGGAACTCCGAGAAGCGAAGCGCGAAACCGGGAACGTCGAAGTCTCCCAGGATGCGATCATGGACCGTGCGAACCGTTCCCCGCTCGCGGAGGTGCGGATGCTTGACGGCCTCCTCCAGCGACAGAACCGGCGCATGCGGCACGCGATATTCCTTCATCGCCGCCATCGAAACATCGTCATTCGGCACAGACTGCAGCCATCCTTCGATCGTCGCGACAAGTTGCGTCAGATTTATCAGCCGATCAGCGTTCGTCTTGAAGCGTGGATCTTCCGCGAGTTCGGGACGGTTCATCGCCCGGCACAAACCCGCAAACTGATGTTCGAGTGGCGCGATGATGATCATGTAATGATCCTTGGCCTTGAATATCCCGGCCGGTACCGCATACCAGGAGTGCAAGCCGGAACGGGTCGGTTTGATTGCGCCCTTGCTGAGACTGAGCGTCTCGACCCCCGCCTCGTGGTAATGGAAATAGGTATCGAGTAGCGACAAATCCAGATACTGCCCGCGTCCGGTTCGCTCGCGGTAGAGCAAGGCCGCGCAGATCGCGCCCATCGCATGCGCCCCGGTGCTCACGTCTCCGATTGCCGTCATGATCACGTACGGCGCGCCCCCCGGCTCCCCGCCCATCGAAACAATTCCCGCGTACGCCGCGCCGAGGTAATCAAAACCCGGCTCGTTGGCCAGAGGCCCCTTCTGCCCGAATGCGGAAATCGAACACATTACGACTTTCGGATTCAGCATATGCACCGAATCGTAATCGAGGCCGAGTCTGCCGATCACTCCTGGCGCGAAATTCTCGACCAGCACGTCAGTCTGGAGAATCAGCTCCTTGATTATCGCAAGACCTTCGGGCGTTTTGAGATCAACGCAAATGCCTTTCTTCCCGCGATTGTGCTGCACGAAATAGCCGCTGCGGCCGTTGATCAGGACTTGCCCGCCGCGCGACGGATCGCCGCTTGGCGCCATCTCGACCTTGATCACGTCGGCGCCCATTTCGGCCAGCATCAGAGTGCAGGTGGGACCTGCCACAATTTGCGTGAAGTCGAGGACCTTGTAGCCGTCCAGCACGTGTCGAGGTGGATTGTCGGTCATGACATCTCTCCAAAACCCGCGAGATTTGGCCAGTTAGTCAATATTCATCGCGAAACCACACACGACGGCCGCTTCAAGTTCCCCAATCGCTCTTTGCACCGGTATGAAGCTCGCCTGCGCGACGTGGGCGTCTCTTATCCATAGTCGGGTGAGGCGACGACTGCCAACTGCCGGGAGCAGTAACATACCTACTGAAACCCGGCCGAGGTTTCACTACAATCAATTCGCCCGAACGATAAGCATCCGCCAGTAAACGAATTCCGGTGGGCGGGAGATGGATGATGCAGTGGATCCGATGGGTGTGGCGAATTGTCTATCAGTGACGTCTCGCTGACTCGGCGCCAGTTCCTCGCCAAGTCGGCTCGAGTAGCCGCGGGCGCCGGGCTGGGTCTGAGCGCGCTGGGGTTGGCTGGCTGCGGCGGCGGTTCCACTTCCAGTTCCAACAATTTAGCTTGGCGAGAATTGGCCCGTCGCATCTCGGGCCCAGTGCTGCGGCCGGGCGATCACGGCTTCAGGGCAACAGCGTTGCCAAACAATCTGCGCTACTCTTCGATTCTGCCCCAAGGTATCGCCAAGTGCGCCAACGCGGCCGACGTGGCGCAGGCAATTTTATGGTCGCGACAGAACGACATCGCCCTGATTACGCGGTCCGGCGGTCACTCCTATGCGGGGTTTTCGACCACCCACGGACTGATGATCGATATGACGCTTATCAATCAGGCTCAGTTCGCGCCGTCCAGCGGCATCGTCACGATTGGCGGCGGCATCCGCAACGTCGATCTGTATTCCGCGTTGCAGACCGCCAACGCGACCATCACTCACGGCCGATGCATCGGAGTAGGCGGAGCCGGGTTTCTGCTTGGCGGCGGGATTGGCTTCAACATGCGCCGCTACGGTCTCGGTTGTGATCAGGTGTTGAACAGCGAGCTGGTCACCGCAGACGGGCAAATCTTGACGCTGAGCGCCACTGAGAACCCCGATTTATTTTGGGCGTGCCGCGGCGCTGGCGGTGGCAACTTCGGAATTAACACTTCTTTCAGTCTGCAGACCATGCCGGCCGATGACCTGATTACCGTCTTCGAGATCAAATGGAGCGGGCAATCCGACGCGATTTATGCGGCACTGGTCGATGCGCTTCAGGATGCTCCCCCAACCATGGGAAATCGCATTGGGGCTTCCGCCGTGACCCCCGCGCAACTGGCGCGAGGACAGGACGTCACTATCACGCTGCTGGGACAGCTTGCGGGCACGCCCGACGAGCTGGCCGATATTCTGGCTCCCGTCTACCAGGTCGCGGCGCCTGTGTCCGCCGACATCCAGCAATTGACGTACTGGGACGCGCAACTGAACTTCCTCGACGAGCCCGGGCCTCCCGACCGTTATCAGGAGCGGTCGTCATTTTTCGCCGCGCCGCCGAGCTCCGAGACAATCGAGGCTGCGTTTTCTTTTTTGCGCGCATGGCCAGGCACTTCTGAATCGGCCAGTTTCGTGCTTTTCCAAACAGGCGCGCAGGTCAACGCAGTCGAGTCCGCGGCGACCGCCTTTGTGCATCGCGACAGTGAGTGGCTGATGACTTTGGCGCTTACCTGGGGCGCCCACGATAGCCGCTCCACCGTTCAGCGCAATCTTGAATGGCAGGCGGACTTCTATGAGGCGATGCGTGATTTCAGCAGCGGGGCCTACGTCAATTTTCCCGACCCTTCGCTGACCACATGGCAGCAGGACTACTACGGCGCGAATCTTTCCCGGCTGGAATCGATTAAGGCGCAGGTCGATCCTCGTGTGGTTTTCCATTTCCCGCAAAGCATCCCGCCCGCCATCGCGATGGAGCGCCGATCAAATTTGCGCGAGGCGCTATATGCGTCTGCGCGCCGCGCTCTGGCTAGAGCCGCCTAAGCGGGAACGGTTTCGATGGAATCGCGGCGGAGAGACAGGATCGGCGACTATCGCGTCGGACTGCTTCCACGTTAGAGCGCGGCATCCCGCCCATCCTCGGGCCTCGATCATGCCGAATTCCTCACTCTGTCGCTGGCTTAAGAAATCGGGAAGACGTCACTTAGCTTGAAGGAACAGGGCCGCGCGCTCGCCCTGATCTGCACGTCCTACGCCTTTCGGTGCATTTAAATGCGCTCGACCTTAGGCGGGTAGTTAAACGACTCTAGCACTTTGAGATCTTTTCAATAGAGGAGGAGGGTTCTCTGCGAGACTAAATAGGATGAAATTTCGACAGCGTCCCATTTTGTGCTTTAGTCGAGACCGACTCTCTCATTCACTCGAATTCCAGTACTCCTGGAATTGTTAGTAGGAACAGCAGTTCTCTTAGCCAGCAAAGCCAATCTCTGCTCGTGATTCATCGGCTCCCACGGGACAAGTTTCTCGGCCAGCACATCCATTCTTCGAAGGAGGGTCAACTCGAGGAAAAGTCCCATAAAATCCAGGTCGCGGAACACTAAGGCGCCGGAATCTCTCATCCTGTCGCGAATCCGCTCTAGATGGACCGGCATCTCGGTCCAGTGCAGGCCAGCTCGGTGGTGATGACATAGGTGGTATCCTTCGTTCATGAAGTTGACCTCATCAAGAACCGTTACGGTATGCGCAAAGTAGTCCTCGGGCTGTTCCGAGTCATAAAAGGCGTGCTGGACCCATGCGACTATTGCCGTGATAAAGTTCTGGCAAAGAAGTGGTACCACCACAAAGAGCGTCCCAATTCTCCAGTCGTAGATAGCGACCGCTCCGAAGTAGGCATAGTACCGTACCATGCCCCATAACAGTCGTTTGCGGTTCTCTTCGTCGCCCCTGGCCTTGAAGTACGCGTATGGGACTATCCCCAAAACCGTCCAGATGTTGTTCGAGAGATACTTAAGGAAATCAATTCGACTCGTTCGATCGTAGCCCCTGGACTCTGCTGTGTCATCGAATCCGCCGTTCTCTCTATGGTGGAGACGGACATGAACCGTCCGGTCCAGCTCCGGAATGTTTCCATACAAATATCCTAAAAAGAATTCGACGTAGCGGCCGAAGACCCTATCGTACTTCTCCGAGAAGTAGCCCTGGCGCCGGTGCGCTTCCAGATGTTTGGCGCTGAACATCCTCACAAACCGCTGGAACTTGAGACCGTAAAGGGAAATATAGAAAGCGATCGCGAGCAGCAGTCGAGGTTTTCCCAAAACGAGTTGGATCACGAAAATGGGTAAGGCGGTAAGGCTAAGGGAAACCATGAGTCGTAACGCAGGCGTGTCTCTGGAGTCTTGTAGAATTTCCTGGCCGAGCTTATCGAGTAACCGGTCGTAAGTCCTGGAGAGAAATTGATAAGCGTCGCGTAACGGACGAACCCTCCCGAGAATCATGGCCGCGCGATAGGCTCCGAAGGAAATCAACGCCACGAGCGATATGGCACCCGTGCTCGCCAGTGCTATCGGGACTCCGAACCACCGCAGGTAAGATCGCGAAGGTTCGCGAAATCCGAGTTTGGGATTGGCGCCAAAATTCATAATTCGATCCAGAGAGAATCCAGCATGAGTCAGCTACTTATACTCGAATCTGCGCTCCGGTGCCTGAAGGTATCTACCTGTCCGGCCCCCGACAGACGCGTGGGGTGGGGCCGATGCAGAAGCAGCGGCTTCCGACCATTTTGCCATCTCTTTGCGCCTTATGAAGGGAATGGTTACAGTCAGGCGAGTTCAACTGATCAGTTGAATCCGTCCAACCGCCAACCGCACCGACTGCCCCCGGCTCGTACGAAAGATAGTAGAAGCCGTCATTCAATGGCGGATAACTAGTGTCCACGCCGGCGTCGATCGGTATCAATTGAGCGGAGTTCTCGCAGCCGGGCACACCTGAGACGCAGGGATAGTCCGCGGGATACGCCAGTCCATCGCCGCTAACCCTGCAATCGCCACCGTGAAAGCACGAGGCCGGATGTAACCAGAGCATGCTGCCCCACCAATCGGCGCAATGAGACCAATCGGCGTTATCCGTCCACGGTCCCACTTTGAACGACGCTTCACCATTTGGCGGGACGATAGTGATGAAGCAGTTATCGGCAGCGCTGGCAGGCGGCAACGGGTGCGCGGTTAAACCTATGAGCGTCAGAAGGAGCGCGATCACGGCTATTCGGTATTTCACTTCATGAAGGTTTCGTATCTGATTATCGAGGCCCATTTCGTCAATCCTCAATCGCTGAGCAAAATCTACGCTGTAAAGTTCTTTACGGCACTTAAAGAGCTAGAACCGTGCCATACAAGATAAAAATCTGCGTAAACTTAATTTGCTATGTCCAGGAGGAGAAAGGGTGTCCAGGAATGAGAAAAAGCCCCAA
>Ga0302326_10019369_pt1 | contig 14056 bp, 12 predicted proteins | sample Palsa_T0_3_FD_202264 | JGI IMG/M metagenome (GOLD analysis project Ga0302326, IMG submission 202264) | Peat permafrost microbial communities from Stordalen Mire near Abisko, Sweden - Palsa_T0_3 | ecosystem: Environmental > Terrestrial > Soil > Palsa > Peat permafrost | place: Sweden: Abisko... | reverse complement strand
AGAAAGATAAGAATCAAACAGGTCAACGACAAATTGTGGATTCTTCTCATGGCAACCTCGACGTTGTCAACGCTGATTTGTATTACACGTACCCCAGCCAAAAAGGGAATTACGAAATCAGAATACGATGGTACACCACTGTCGGCGCGCCTTACCTGGGGCGCCGAGACGCCGCTGATCGAACGACAGCTTTTGGGTAGGCAATCCAATGTGCTGGACTCCGAGACGGACCGCGTCTTCTATTTGCCTGCACAGCCGCAAACAGGCTCACCCTTATCGAAAACAATGTGCCACGTGTGCGGCGCTTCTAGGCGCCAAATGGAATTAAATCGTCCCACCACTTTGTCATTGACGATTACCGGTCCAGTACTTAAAGCAAGATCCCCTGAGCCCAGCACCTCCACATGATCCGGTACCCAGGAAAAGGGCGCCCTAGAGCCAACGAAAAACGGTTTCCAGGCAGCCGCCACCGCCGCCGCACCACGTTGAATGTTTTGCTCATCGAAAAATACCGCATCGCCCGACAAATGACTCACAAACGCGTTGAAATCCCGGTCCGACATGGCCTCGGCAAACGCAATTTCAGTGCTGCGAACTTCTTGAGCGCCTACGACAGCATCCTTTCCGGGCGCAGCGCCGGTTGCACACGCGCAGAGCATCAACAGCGCAGTAAGCAGAGTCGCGTGCGAAAAGTACGAGATGATCTGTCCCATTTCCTTCCTTCTTTAATTGCGTCTCAATTCATGGCTGTCACTACCCAATACGGCTCAAAGTATAGGCTCAAGAGGGCAGAGTGAATCCAGTGGAAGCCTCTTGAAACCCCAATTGAAACTTGATCAGCCGTGGATCCGACTCTGGAGCCGGAAGACTCAATGCGATGTCCGATTTCGACCCCTGAGCAGTCCGTGGCGACCGTCTGTGGTAAGCCCAACCAGCGTACGCATTAGTGTGTAGTCAGCGATGCCTGTTGTACCGTGCAATTTAGTGGAATCAGGGACTCTGGCTCTTACAAAGCGTACGCTGACGCAGCTGCCCCCGACCGAACGATCAATTTTGGATTTGAGGCATTCTCATCCGAGAATCGGCCTTTCGAGTAACGGATTCAACATGCAACGCAGATGGAAATAGAATCTCCAAAAACGATTAAGAATCGCCTGACCGTTCCGCTGTGCTTCATGGTTGCTATGTGTGAAGGCATTGATGTTCAATCGGCGGGGGTGGCCGCGCCCAAACTGGCGGCCGCATTTCACTTCGGTTCCACAGAACTGGGCCAGGTGTTTAGCTCATGCCTCTTCGGAATGTTTCTTGGGGCCATCGTCGGCGGCCGCATCGCTGACGCCGTTGGTCCAAAGCGAGTGTTGGTGTTTTCGATGTACGTATTCTGCATATTTTCTCTTGGCACTGCGGCCGCCGAGGGCAAGGGCTCGCTGCTGGCGATGCGCTTTCTGACGGGACTCGGTCTCGGCGGCGCCATGCCCAATATTTTTGCCATGACAGCCGAGGCAAGCCGCGAAGTAGCCCGCTCACTCGCATTGACCGTGGTCTTTTGCGGTTTGCCGCTAGGCGGAGCTATTGTTAGCTTGGTCGCGCTGCTAGGATTTAGCGACTGGCGCGCGATCTTTTACGTGGGCGCCGCAGCGCCTCTGATAGTCGCACCCCTAATTATCATTGCGCTCCAGGAATCAAGGACCTTCGAGGTCATGTCGCTGGATCTGTCAGCCGCCAATACGACTGAGCTTGCCGCCGCCGCTACACGTCGGCGAGGCGCGATGGCATCGCTTTTTGGTCGCGGGCGTGCGCTCACGACACTCATATTGTGGACCGCGTCCTTCCTGACTCTCATGACCCTGTTTCTGTTGATCAACTGGCTGCCGACTTTGCTGATCGGTAAAGGACTGAATCGAGAAGAAGCCTCGCTGGTCCAAATCGTCTTCAATGTGGGCGGCGCGAGCGGAAGCGTATTGGCTGGTGCCTTGCTGGATAGGCACGCGCGCGCGCGCGTTGTTTCTTGGACCTATGCCACTCTCGGCATTTCTCTCGCCTTGATGGCGTGGTTGCACGTGCAGCTTACGGGCGCTGCCGTCATTGCACTGTTCATCGGCGCGGCGGCCATCGCGGCGCAAGCTGTGATCTTTGCAATTGCGCCTGAACATTACGCTGTGTCACATCGGAGTACCGGGATCGGTGCAGTGGTCGCTGCGGGCCGACTAGGCTCAATCTTTGGTCCGTTAGTCACAGGGATTCTGCTTAATGGCGGCGGCAGTGCCGAACGAGTGTTTCTGCAGCTACTACCCGTCATTGCATGCGCTGGCCTGTCAGGAGTTGCCATGGTCGCATGGCTTCGACCTCCGCGAGACTAGCGACGTTCAGAGAACGAAGCATCTTTGCGCTGAGGACTTGCGTTCCCAGTAGGCAAGCCCACGTGTTGGCAGACGCTCTTGAATTGCTTATTCGCGCGCAGCGGGTCCCATCGCGGTTCAATCCCAAGGAACGTGAGTCGCACGTCGCGCTCGTCGAGGGCTTCATTGAGTACCTTGGCAACTCCACGATCGTCGCCTAGTCCTAACAATACCATGGCGCGGTGCATCGGCGGAACGTAGCGGTGTTTGGAGCGTGCTACGAGGTCGCGCAGCACGCGGCGCGCGTCACGCCGATGACCCGACATAGCCAGCGTGTAACCCTGCAGGCCCACTGCCTCCGTGTTGCCGCTGGAATAGCGATGCGCCTTTGCAAATTCCGCTAGTGCGGGGCGAAACTGATTCTGAATTCCGAGAATCTTGCCGAGGACGATATGTGCCACCCAAAACCGCGGAGTCAATTCCAGCACTCGCTCCACGGAGCTCGTCGCCTCGTCGTAATGCCGCGCGTTGTACAAAAAGTGGGCCTGATGGGTATGCAAAATGCGTGAGACAGGATCGAGACGCTGTGCCGCCACGATTTCGCGAAGAGCTTCGGCGTGCCGACCAAGATTCGAATGCAAGTGCGCTAAGAACATCCAGGCCCCCGAGCTACTCGCATCGAGTTCGGCTGCGCGTCGAAATTCCCGTTCGGCCTCCGTCCAATTCCAGTCAGACCAGAAGAACACGATTCCTCGCGCAATGTGCGCCTGCGGAAGATCCTGATTCAGCGCCAGCGCTTTGTCGCTGGTTTCGCGCGCACGTGGAAACGCGTCGCGTGGCCGCGTGTCACTGGTAATAGCCAGTGTCGCGTAACACGACGCCAGGCCGGCCCACGCCGGCGCGTAGGATGAATCTCGCGCGAGCGCCTGTTCAAACTGGCGAATGGCGAGCCGAATCGCGGGCGCGGTGCGTTGATCCCACAAATAGCGACCGCGCAGATACATGTCGTAGACCTCCGGATCCATCTCCGGAACCGCAGCGGGCACCGACACGAGTTTCAGCCTAATCTTTTCTGCGACCGCCTTGCCGACCTCCGTCTGGACGCTCAGGATGTGGAGTAGAGGTCGTTCATAGGTTTCCGCCCAGACATGGGTTTGGTCGTTCACGGTAATCAACTGCATGGCGATTCGAACTCGCCCACGCTCGTGCCGGACGCTCCCCTCGATCAAGAAGTCCACGCCCAGTTCCTCACCGATTTGCGCGACGCTTTTTCGCGTGCCCTTGTAGCCCATTACGGAGGTGCGGGCGATCACGCCCAGCTCCTCCGGCGAGAATCGTCCGAGCTCGCTGATGAGCTCTTCGGTAAGACCATCACTGAAATAGTCCTGACGCGGATCGCCGCTCAAGTTTTCGAGCGGTAGCACCGCTAGCATCAGGCGCTTGGGCGCCTCCTCGGGCGCGGCAGAATTCAAGCGTGTTCCCGACACCGACGGCTGCGCGATGAAGCGATATCCCTTGCGCGCCACGGTTTCGATAAAGCGTGGTCGTCGCGGATCCTCTCCCAGAGCTCGCCGCACCTTCCTGATGGCTGTGTAGAGCGCCGATTCAACTTCGATAACCACGCCTTTTCCCCACACCGCCTCGAAAGCCTCTTGGTATTTGACGAGCTGACCGGCCCGTGCAGCCAGCACCAAAAGCAGCTCAAGCGGAATACGGTCGAGCTTTACTCGACGACCTCTAAGCCGGACCTCAAAATTGGCAGGATCCAATTCCAAGTCACCGTATCGGGAGATTGCCGAGGGCATCCGCTACTCAATTTTCGTGTGGAATTGGGAATGATCTTACGCTCGCGACCTCATTCAGAACAGAAAACCTCTAGAAATCGATCAGAAACACTACAGGACTCGCCGGGCACTCCGCGCATAGGCTTTGCGCCGTCGACTCGTCTTGTAAAATCGTCAATAGGAGGTCACGATGAACACAAAGCTTTGCGGAGCTCTCTCTGCGGCGACGTTCGCGATTGCTTTGCCCTACTCAATCCCTGCGCAGAGCGATGAGATTTGTTCTCTCGCCACTCTCAAGGGTAATTATGCGTTCGTTGTCTCCGGCCAACTATTCAACGCAGGCGGAAGCACTCTACGCCAAGGTGTTTCCAGGACAACGTTTGACGGTCGAGGTAACCTGACTCAGGTCGATTTCGTCATGGCGACGCCACCTAGCGGGATATCGGCGCCCGTGCCCGCGGCACTAGACGACATCGATTCGATGACCGGCTTTCATATCGATGAAACTGGCACCTATGTGGTCAATCCGGACTGCACGGGCAGTGCGGTCATCAACTTCCCCGCACCGCCGGTTCCGGGGGCTACGGGCGCGGTTATTCATCTCATGTTTGTCTTGAGTAATCATGGCCGAGCGATCCATACAGTGGTCTCATTGCTCACTCCGCCGAGCCCTCCATCACCTCTTGGCGCCTATCTGGGTGCCTCGATTCATAGCGATGGCTGGAAGATTGATGGTCACGAGCACGCGGTTGACCGATGATGGTGACGTTCGACAGCGCAGGACAGAACACTGTCCTGCGCGATCCGTCGGCCACGACGTCGCGAATACAACCCACCATGGCCGTCGAGCGCCGGGGCGATTTAATCGGATATCGCAATGGGTTGGCAAGCCGATTCCTGACGCTTGTGCGGTTTGAGGCCACCCATTCAGGTGCTTCATAGTTGTAACAACGTCGCACAAAAAACCCCACTTTCAGTGTCTTTAAATTGCCCGCCGGCAGGTCCGCCTACTTCGGGTCGGTTGCTTGACATGTTAACCACATGCAACTATCATTTCCACATGTCTAAAATGATACAACTCCGCCATGTTCCGGACGCATTGCACCGACAGCTAAAAGCCCGTGCCGCGATGTCAGGGCTACCGTTGTCCGACTATCTCATTCGCGAAGTCCGCAAGCTCGCGGAACTACCCACGCCTGATGAGATGCGCCTGCGATTGCAGAGTCGAGAGCCGTATACAGGTAAGAAAACTCCGACCGAACTTCTGCGTGCGGAGCGAGACAGCCGTTGATCGTAATCGACGCTTCTGCGCTGCTCGAAATCCTGCTGCGCACGGAGCGGGCGGATCGACTGATGGAGCGCACCTTTTCAGGTTCAGAACAGATGCACGCGCCGCAGCTTCTGGACATTGAAATCACGCAAGTTCTGCGTCGCCTGGTCCGGCAAAAGGAAATCACCGCCGCTCGCGGCGAGCAGGCCCTACAAGACCTATCGGACGTGCTGATTGAACGCCATCAGCAACAGGCGCTAATTCGGCGAATCTGGCAACTTCGCGACTCCTTGAGTGCGTACGACGGTGCCTACGTGGCCCTTGCAGAGGCGCTCGCCGCACCACTGCTAACCTGCGACAGCAAATTGGCGGGTGCGCACGGCCATCGCGCGACGATCGAGCTCGTCGCCAATTGAAAGTTCGTGGTTCATCTTAAGTCGCCGTTCGGCGGAGCGCGCCTCAAGCCGCGAAGACCTTCCCCAGGGCGGCATCCTGATCGCCATAATTGCGTGCTCCTTATATTCCCGCTCCCGTTTGTTGGCTGCGGAATCGGCAAGCGGCCAGCAAATGCCACTATCTTCGAGCATATGCGCAAAAAATAAGCATGACCGCCTTGATGGCGCGGAGGCGACGATCAATCGAGGGAATGCAGGTTCCCGTTCGGAACATACTTCAATGGCTAAATTGAGGGTTGGCGCTTGTAAAATCCGGGATTTAATTCGCTATCTCCATGTACATGCTTGATCCCTAGCGCATGTACATGCTTGATCCCTAGCGATAGACACAAAGGTCGCGAACGTTGATATTCTGCAACGCAGGCATCGGATATGAGCTATTGGCGACTCACCCATGCCCTCGCCCGGCACGGCGAGTCAAAGGCGTGACCTCGACTCGCCCTTCCGGATCTCGATCGAAGCGCTCTTCGATCCGTTGCTACATCCCTGTAGCAATTTGCGCTCGAATCACTTCATTGTCCAAAAGTCCTTCCTTGGAGACCAGCCCTGTCAGCGACAGGCCAACTGCGGACGGTGACGGATCAGAACTGGCTGTCTCATAGCGGACTGGCATGTTATCTTTCAGCCGAACGCGGTGTGCCCTAAGAACACATCCAAGCGGGAGTCATCATGACAACGAATCAACGTGTACTCGGCAAGGTTTTCTTCGTGTTATCCATGGCTGCAGTATGCGGTGGAGCGGCGTTCGGCCGCGACGTTCACGTCTGCAGCACCTGTGCACACAAAACGATCCAGAGCGCGGTAAACGACGCGGTGAGCGGCGACAGCGTCCTGGTAGCGCAAGGTACCTATGTCGAGAACGTGACGATTACGGGCAAGGCGCTTAACGTTGTCGGCGGTCCCGGGATCACCAGTGTTGTGGGCGCTGGACGCGGACCGGTATTCACATTGGGCACTCCTACGGTGGAAGGCACCCCGTTCTTGGTCGGGATCTCCAATTTCACCATCTCCGGTGGCAACCACCTGAGTGGCACGGGGGACGGCGGGGGCATCCAGGTCCGAGCTGGCGCCTACTTGAATCTCTCCAACAGCATCGTCACAGGAAATGTCGCGGTGTCTGGCGCAGGCATTTCCATGAGCACGGTGCCCGGGCCCGATTACGGTTTCGCTAACCAGATTTCCCAGTGTTATATCCAAAACAACACGGCCACTGCTGCAGCGGGTGCGAGCGGGATCGGGGGCGGTGTCGCACTTTTGGAGGGAAACGCGATAATCGAAGCAAGCGTCATCACCCAAAACCAGGCAAATGAAGGCGCGGGCGTGTACGAAGGCGCTCTTGCCCACGCCCTGATCGTCGATGACACCACAATCTCGCTGAATATTGCGGACGGTAGCTCAGGAGGACGCGGAGGCGGACTGTTCGTAGCCTCATTCATTAGAATGTCATTTGATCAGGTCAGCGCCAATCGCTCCTTTGGGGATGGTTCTGCGGGTATGTATCTGATTCCGACATTCCCGCCTCCCGACGTCTATGGCGACGCGGGTTCGGACATTGAAAGCACTGATTTCAGCAACAACCAAGGCGGTCGTCACACCCCAAACCCAGCCGGCTTGGTCATCGGCACTCCTGCAAAATCCACAGGGGGATCAGCGGGGGTGTTCATGACCGATGTGGCTGTCGTACTGAACAGCGGATACGGCATTGTGAACAACGGCGGGATCCTCGGGGTGAACGTCCTCGTGCAACTCAACTCGTTGGGAAACTGCAGCGGAAGTGGTAGCGGCTGCCCGTAATAAGCAAGATGCCGGACCACGCAAGGTACCCATTCGGGTCTCCGCGCCCGTGCGGCACCCCGGCCCGTCATCGAGGTGCCGCAACCTAATACCGCAGTCTTGATTGGCGTAGACCGGACATTGACCGCGGTCCGCTGCGGGTCGTGAGGACTCATTCGACTCATTTAAGCGATAGAAAGCCCGCGTTGGAGATTTTGTGCAGCGGATAAACTAGATCGGTTGTGAAAGCTCAACGTGCACAATGGTGGGATCCACGAACTTGGTTGGCATTTGCCTTCTGGGAGCTACGCACGATTTTAAAGGGGTATCAAGGTGAAGACCTGGCGGACTGGAGCGCAACCGGCTTTCTCATCGTAGTTGAGTTACTGGGGCTCGGTGCGCTTACGAGCGCTTGGGCGGTCTATCACGAGCGAAGGCTGATTGATCACTATATTTACATTGTTGCTTTGGCTGTATTTATCCTGAATGTTGGAGCGGCTTGTGGTGGAAACAAGCGCTGGCAGCGACTTCGCAAAGAGTTTGAGAACTATCCAAGACCAATTAGGATTGGCGGCGGGGTTATAGTTATCGCCCTAATTATTCTTACGGTTGTCGCCGTTAATTATTTCGGCGCGGCTTATTCGCATCTGCCACGGTGAGATCCGTTTTGATGCGGCACGAATTCACCGTCTACCCACGTATACAGCGGGCGCACGTGAAATCGTGGGTCGCGGCTTTGGTAGGCTGATCTGGGTGCCGGGAAGCTGACCGTCGCCACAGACGGCTGTGGGTCCGATGGCGGTCTATCAATTTTAATGGCTTAGCCATCGCGTTTCGTCTCAGGACGTACCGTGGCGCTGCGTCGTCGCCTGCCGCATTGTGAGCAGCGCGGTCGCTTCACCACGTCAGCGAGTAAGGCATCCACCCGGCAAGCCTGGCAGTTTGCCCGTTACGCACGGTGCCGTAAGATTGGTGCATGAAGGTGAGCGCTCTAGTTGGTGGATGTGCTATAGCGTTGACTGCGTCGGTTTGCGGTCTCACGCGTCCGACGCAACACCCTTTGACGGTCAAAATCGTCGCCTTTAATGATTTCCACGGCAACCTTCAGGCGGGTAGTTCTGCGCCAGTTGCCGGACAGCCGGCCGTCACGGCCGGCGGAATCGACTATTTGGCCGCATACGTCGCCGAGTTGAAGAGCGAAAACCCCAACAACGTGGTCGTGAGCGCTGGCGATTTGGTGGGCGCCAGCCCGTTGATCTCCGCGTTCTATCATGACGAAGCGACCATCGAAGCGATGAACTTGCTCGGACTTGATTTCGGCGCTGTCGGCAACCACGAATTCGACCGGGGGCCAGCCGAACTGCTACGGAAACAGAACGGTGGATGTTTTCCCAGCGGGCTTCAAACATGCCTGGAGAAGCGTGCATTTCCTGGCGCCGCGTTCAAGTATCTCGCGGCGAATGTGGTGTACACAATAACTGGAAAGACCCTCTTCCCGCCTTACGTCATCAAGACATTCCAAGGAGTTCGCGTCGCGTTCATCGGCGTTGGATTGAAGGGGACGCCGAGCATTGTGAAGCCGCAAGGTGTCTCGGGGCTCACGTTTACAGACGAGGCAGAAACGGTAAATGCCCTGATTCCAGAACTGCATGCCCAAGGGGTCCATGCAATTATTGTGCTGGTTCACCAAGGCGGAACCCAAAGCCCGGCGACAGCTCCCGCGACAGGTGGGATCAATGATTGCGCGGGCGTCCTCGGAGGCCCGACGCATTCGCCGATCGTGGACGTAGTTTCACGCCTCAGCGATTCTGTCGATCTGGTCATATCCGGCCATACCCACAAGGCTTACAACTGCCGTTTGCCGAACAGTGCCGGGCGGCTGATCCCGGTCACGCAGGCCGGCTATTATGGCCGACTTCTCAGCAACATCGATCTCAGTGTGGACAGATTGACGGGACGGGTGACGCACATCGCGGCATCCAATCTCGTGGTCAGCCACCCGGCGGCAGATGCCTTGACTTCGCCGGTACATCCCTTTTTGTTGTCTCCGTCGATCGAGCGAATTCGCACGCTAGTCGCAGATTACGCCGTCGCTGTCGCACCACTGGCTAACCAAGTGATTGGTGCGATCGCCGCACCGCTGACGAACGCGCCAGGACCGAGTGGCGAAGAGCCGGCAGGGGACCTGATTGCGGACTCGGAATTCGCGGCAACCTCACCTGCGCAGTTGGGCGGCGCTGTCATTGCATTCGTGAACGCGGGGGGTGTGCGTCCCCCGGGTTTCGACGTGGCCGAAGCGACCTATCCGCACAACGTCACTTATCAGGAAGCGTTTGCGGTGCGCCCGTTCGGAAACTCTCTTGTGACTATGACGCTCACTGCCAGCGAAATTAAGGATCTGTTGGAGCAACAATTTCCCGGGTGCAATGGTCAAACAGCCAACCGGATACTCCAAGTTTCAAGCGGCCTGCATGTTGATTGGAGCGTGTCAGCAGCGCCGTGTCAGAAGATTGTTAATGTGACATTGCTTACGCCGGCGAATGACGATCCGATTGACTGGATCGTGGATCACGGTGTGGTCCAGCATCCGACAAAACTCTACCGAATAACTGTCGACAACTATCTGGCCTCGGGCGGGGAAAACTTTAGCGTCTTACAGCAGGGAACCAATCAGATTGGGGGCCCACAGGATATTGATGCACTCGTTGCCTACCTATCAGCCACCTACAAATCGCCAAAATCGCCCTACGACCCGAAGGATGTTGCACTGAACCTCCCTCGAGTTGTACGGCTGCCATGAGACAAGTAGCATCCCGCAAAAATCTATCGCCGCCCCCAGCGCCAACGAATGCTCAGTTGCCCACCGCGCGGCGGCGAGCGTGCCAAGGCTGCGTCCGGGGTGAGGTGCTTCGGCGCGAGCTGATACTCGACTGAGGTGACGATCACTTATGGCGCCTCGCTCAGCAGACGGCAGAAAGGGTCGAGGCTGACACCTCTGGCATTCTTTCCTCGCTGGCCGAGCCTTCCGCACGTTCCCTCACAGGCAGCAGCGTTCGTAGTCGCTTCCCGCTCGTACGTCTCTTCTATTCGTTCAGATCATCCTTCAATAGACAGCTTACCGTAATTGTCCCTTGCGCAATATTCATTCAGCCTAATCCTGCAAGCCTAGTTTGTTCAGTAGTTGGTTGAAGCGGGGATCCGATTGAACGTTTTTTAGCAGAGGGTCAACCCGTATAGATAACAAACCGTTATCACGCAGTCGGTAAGCCTCGTCAAGCCATCCGAACGCCTCATCCATTTTGCCTCGATTTGCATATACGAGCGCAATGGCAAAAGGCATGTCTTTCGGGTGACGTGCCTCCATCTCACTTAGTTGTGTAGCGGCTTCCGCGTTGCGGCCTAAGTTGTCGTACGCTAGGGCACGCAACAGAGCTTCTCCGCTTGCGAGAGAGCCCGTGCCCTCAGCTACATTCCCTTTTTCGCTGTCGATTTCTGCAAGAGCCGCTTGTGGGTTTCCACTGGCCAAGAGAACTTCAGCCTTGAATAGTCGGAGGCTCTCGCCTGTGATCCCGGGATTCAGATCTAGCATCTTGCGATAGGCTTCCAGAGACTCCGCATACTTCCGACCATAATAGAGAATTCCTGAAAGATCCTGGTATCGATAAGAGTTTACGGGATCCCCTGCAATGCTTTTTTTGATAGCTTCTAGCGCCTTACTATATTCGCCCCTTCGGCTGGCTTGCACCGCTACATATGAGAGAGCCCACGAATTATTAGGATCCAATTCAATCGCCTGTTGCACTTGCAGTTCCGCGCCGCGAACGTCCAAGTCATCAACCATTAGAATCCTGGCGGCGGCAATGTGAGCATCAGGTAATCGGGAGTTAAGCTCAAGCGCCTGCCGGGAAGCCGACCGCCTCGGCTTGCACCTGACTGGCAGGCGCAAATCCATCCTCCGCCTGCGCAGACAATGCGACAGACAACAATACCCATGCGTTCGAAAACCGTGGGTCCAACTCGAGAGCTTTATGCAAGTAATCGATAACATTGACGTAATCCTGTCGATCATTCGCATGCTGATAAATCGCTCGGCCTTGGAGGAATAAATTGTACGCTCCAATGTTCCGCGTGCCGGCCGATACAGGCTGCGATTCTCCGACGAGTGATATTTTGAGCGCGCTGACCACTTCGCGTGCGATGTCGTCTTGTACCTTGAATACATCGTCTAGTTGTCGATCATAAGTCTCGGACCACAGGTGATAGCCGGTGTCGGCGCGTATCAATTGGGTGGTCACACGCAGTACGTTGCCGGATTTGCGCACGCTGCCTTCAAGCACATATGCAACTCCAAGAGCCTTGGCAATGTCGGGGACGGTTGTCGGTTTCCCTTTGAAATAAAACGAGGAGGTTCTCGCGGGAACCCGTAGGTCCGGGATTTTGGTCAGCATGTCGATGAGTTCCTCCGACATGCCGTCGGAAAAGTACTCTTGGTCCTTCTTTTCGCTCATGTCGACGAAGGGTAGTACGGCGACCGACTTCTCGGGAGCCGTCGAGACGGCGGGTGCCGCTATCTTCGCCGAGACGGAATAGGTCGGCGTCCATTGCTTGACCGCGAATAGCGCAATCGCCACTAGAGTCAAGACGCCAACACATGCGCCGACCACCCAAGCGATGCGCCGTTTTGCTGACTTAGGATTGGCACCGGAACGGTCCTGGAGCGAACTCGTTTGCGTGGTAGACGGTGGAGAGAGGCGGATTCGGACTGCATTGACGACCTTCCTTAATGCTGCTTCGGTCCCCTCCCCCGCCAGGTCGACCCACTGCGATTCGCTCAAGAAATATTCGAGCGCGGTCGTCAAGGGTGCGGTGTCGGTGCGCAGCGTAATGATCGGGCGGCGCTTGGAGGAGGCACGTTCGATCTCCTTGCCGACATGCGGCGAGGCGATTGCACTCGCTGAGAGAACCAGCACCAGGACTTTGGCGCCATTGATCGCGCGAATGATACCGTCGGCGTACAAGTCGCCGGGGGTTACATCGCGAGGCGCAATCCAGCAAGTGATGCCGTTGCGCTCTAGAGCATCCACCACGGCAGTTGCGATGGCGGCATCTTGGGATGCGTAGCTTAGGAATACTTCACGGACGGAAGAAGAGCCTTCAGATGAAGAAGAATCTTGGGTCTTTTCGTCGGCCGATCCGCCGCTCTCGGGCATTGGTTAATCCCTTGGCCTCGCGACATACTCCGCGAAGGTGCGGGAGTTGGCAAGAAAAGGCGATTTGGGATGCTCAGGATGGGATTGTTCTCGCCGGCCGTTGCCGATGATGCATCTCGCGCCCTCTTACTTGTTACAGGACGTAGCAACGGACGGAATTCGGAAGGGTGAGGCGCATGCGCCGAACGACAATACACGGATGTGGTGGCTGGGCCGCAGCGAAGGCGTGAGCCAAAGCGTAGCGGTCGGGCCCGCGCGCCTGACTCGGCGATATCGGCCGAACACATGGACGTGTGAACGGGCCGACAAGACGAAGAATATTCACTTCGGAGCTAGTGGACAAAGGCCAGTGATCGGGCCGAAGGCTTCCTCGCCGTTCATGACTTTGACGACCTTGTAGTAGTCCCAGGGGTATTTGGATTCCTGCGGGGTCTTGACCTGCATGACGTACATGTTGTGGATCATCAGGCCGTCGGCGCGGATGTAGCCGCCATTCGTGAACATGTCGTTGATCTTCATCTTCTTGAGTTCCGTCATCACCCGGTCGGCGTCGGTGGTGCCGGCGGCCTTGACGGCGTTCAAGTAGGTCATCGTGGCCGAGTAATATCCCGACTGGATCATGGAGGGGTATTTTTTCATCTTGTCGAAGTAGCGTTTACCGAACGCGCGCGTCTCTGCGTTCAGGTCCCAGTACCATGCAGTCGTCAGGTAGAGCCCTTGAGCAGTCTTTAATCCTAAGCCGTCGATGTTATTCACGAATACTAGAAGACCAGCCGGTTTCATGGTCTGCGTAAGGCCGAATTCGTTGGCGGATTTCAGAGAGTTGATAAAGTCATCGCCGGCATTGGCTAACCCCAGCACCTGTGCGCCGGAGGCTTGCGCTTGGAGCAGAAACGACGAGAAGTCGGAGGTCGAAAGGGGCACGCGCACCGCGCCTAAGTTCTTGCCACCGTTCGCCTCTACAACTTTGGATGCCGCGGCCTGTAACTGGCTCCCAAATGTGTAATCAGCGGTCAAGTAGAACCAGGTCTTGCCGCCGCTCTTGACGATTGTGGAGGCGGTTCCATTGGCAAGGGAGGTGGTGTTGTAAACGTATTGAACAGTATAGGCAGTGCAGTCCTCGTTCACCAATGAAGCGCCGGCCGACCCGACGACGAAGTACGGCACCTTCTTTGCTGCGATAATTTTTGCCATCGCGATGGCGACGCCGGTGTTTGCCCCGCCC
>Ga0302326_10019368_pt1 | contig 14056 bp, 15 predicted proteins | sample Palsa_T0_3_FD_202264 | JGI IMG/M metagenome (GOLD analysis project Ga0302326, IMG submission 202264) | Peat permafrost microbial communities from Stordalen Mire near Abisko, Sweden - Palsa_T0_3 | ecosystem: Environmental > Terrestrial > Soil > Palsa > Peat permafrost | place: Sweden: Abisko... | reverse complement strand
CGAACGGATCTGAGGGGGGGGCGGGCAACTAACATCACTCCCGCGATCCTGAGCGCCGACTCAGCGGCCTGCGTGCGCCAGAAGCCGGGCATATTGTTTTTGACGCGATCGCCAGCGCGCCGCGGCAGTCGCCCTTGTGCGGTAAGCATCCAAGAGGGGAGTGAACCAGTACCATCCGGTATGATGCGGGTTGAGGCTTCTGGCTCGCTCGCTCAGCGCGCATCCGCGTTCCCAGTCGCCCGCATAGGCGACCAGGAGACCTAGGTAGGCGATGGTGAATCCGTCCATAGGGCTAAGTGCAATCGCTCGGTCTGCCGCGGTTCGGAAGGGCTGAAATTCTCGCTGAAAGAACAAAGTCGCGGCCAGGGCATGATGGGCAACCGGAAATTGGGCGTGGAAGTACTAGGCGGCCGGTCCAACTCCCTGATACTTAGTGATCCAGGCACAATCCGCATCTTGATCGGCTAGACTTTGGCTAATCGCTGCTGAATCGTCGTCAAGGAGGCGGTCATGCGATCCTTATTGACACTTGTGGCCATCGCCGGGATTTACAGTGGCGAAGCATACTCACAGATCAACGATCCGATCACCAACAATAATCTGCCTAACCCGTACCGGACTCTGCGCAACTGGGCGGGTTTACCCGAGGGCATGACTTGGCCGGCGATCACCGGTGTTATGGAAGGTCCCGATGGGCGCCTCTATGTTCTCGGCCGCTGCCACGAGAATTCCTGCGCCGGCCGGACGGAGCCGGCGGTGCTAGTCTACGACTCGTCGGGCAACCTTGTGAACACCTGGGGATCTGGGCTATTCAATTTCCCTCATGGCTTCATGGTGGACCGGGAAGGTAATGTTTGGATTAGTGACGCTCAAATCGAGGGCGGAAAAGGAAACCAGGTTTTCAAGTTCACTAAGAACGGCAAGCTTCTGATGACCCTCGGAAAGGCGGGAGAAAAGGGAAACGGCCCCGACGTCTTCGATCAGCCCACCTCGATCGCGATCGCTTCAAATGGCGACATTTTTGTGGGGGAGGGGCATTCGCCTACCTACGGCAACTCGCGTATCATGAAGTTTTCCAAGGACGGCAAGCTGATCAAGATTATCGGCAAGAAGGGCCGCGGCCAGGGCGAGTTGATGGGCCCTCACAGCCTAGCCTTCGATTCGCAGGGACGGCTGTTCGTCGCCGACCGCGGCAACAACCGCATTCAGATGCTCGATCAGGAGGGCCGCTTCATCGCGGAATGGAGAAATTTCGGCCGACCCAGTGGGCTGTTCATCACCGGGGACGATATGCTGTACGTGGCCGACTCTGAATCCTGGGGCCAGGACGAGCCAGGCTGGAAGAAGGGCATTCGCATCGGGAGCGCGAAGGACGGCAAGGTGGTGGCGTTCATCGAAGACTTCGAATCGACCACTGAGGACCACAGCGGTGCCGAGGCCGTCGGTGTGGATTCGCAGGGCAATGTCTACGGGGGAGTAGTGCGCCGGAAGATGCTGGAGAAGCACGTAAAGTCAACGAAGTAAACCATTGTGCAGGATAGTGGCGTAAGCGCAGAGGAGCCACGGTTCCACGCCAAACGCCGCATTTGAAAAAGTTGCGGACGAGTACGCCGTAAGAACTAAGCCGCTGGCGCGGCGGACGCAGTTGTGTGGGTGTGCGGAGGGATCAACAGCGGTAGTTTCGGTCATAGAAGGAGATTTCTGTGACCCCATTAAGACGACGCATGCTGGAGGAACTCCAGCGACGCAAGTATAGCACCGACACGATTCGCGGCTACCTGTTGGCCGTGGAGCAGTTCGCCCGGCACTTCCACAAGTCCCCGGAGCGGATGGGCATCCAGGAGATCGGGCAGTTTCAACTGCATCTGTTGCAGGAGCAGAAGCTGGCTCTGGGGACGATCGCGCTACGCATGGCCGCATTGCGGTTTCTGTACAAGAAGACCTTGAAGCGGCGGGCTCTGGACTTCGACGAATCAATTTCCACAATCCCGTGGCCGTGGACACGAGCGTCTACAGAGATTACGCTGGCCGATACGAGTGGCGTCCGGGCGATCCTCTGGAAGTCATCTCTGTGAATGACGGAAAGCTATGGTCACAAATGGGTGGGGACGCGGACGAGGCCTTTCCGCTGGGTCGCGATGCATTTTTCTACAAAGACGATTTGGGAAGTGCCGAGTTTACCCGTGACGCTCAGGGCAACGTGACCGGCTATACCTATCATCGCGTTGACGGACAGGAAATCCACGTCAAGAAGGTCAAGTGAGCAGGCGAGGGGTATCGGAGTTTCGCTTGAGCTATCGTAGTTTGGCCTGAGACCTCGAAGGCGCGGCGCACTGGATGGATGGTCGGCAAGCCTTCCATAACGTTTTTGATCCGCCCGCCCCTACCCCGAAGGAAATATAATGGACGGGTTCGCCGTCATCCAGGCGTAATGCGCAGCCCAAATCGAAGACTGGTACACACGACGCGACTTGCCGGGATTCATGCCCTTTGTTACGATCAACCGCTAACGTTTTTCCAATGGTTTTCACAAAGCGGCTTCGAGAAGGTGTACGTAGCGGGTCGATCACCTGTAGCGTTCGCATCTGGAAGCGCCCGCATGTCAAGGTGGGCGGCCGTTACCAGACAGGGGAAGGTGAAATCGAGGTGGATTCCATCGAGCAGATCGCGATTCAAGATATCACGCATGCGTTAGCGATTGAGTCAGGCTTTCTCGGCGTGATCGATCTCCTCAAGGTGGCGAAACATGGTCCTAGCGAGAATGTCTATCTGGTCCGTTTTCACTACATCTGTTCCCGTGCCGGAAGGCCCGCGCCGCGCTAGAGCGTTAGCTGCGCGGTCGAGATTTGGCCCAACAAAGCACACCGGCCCCGTTGGTCGCGGCGGAGGCCGAAACGGATTATACTGCGGTGAGGACTAGTCTCCTGATGCGGATATTTTGGACTCGGCATAAATGAAAAAGATCATCCTGATCGTTCTCGGTTCCTTGTTCGCGGTTGTTGTGGTGCTCGTAGGACTGTTCTACATAAGGGGCCCCTTCGTCGGCTTTGCCGGGAGCGGTACCGCGGATGGCTCGCGCGCCGTCAGCGACGGCGGCGTCAAAATTGCGGGCTGGAACGGGGACGTGGATGCCGCAGAAGAAAAAGCGGGCATGAGCATCAGAGATGCGAAGCTGTCGCAGGAAGGTGACTCCCTCCACGCCACCACGGGTCCCGCCGCGACCTACTGGATGAACGGTGCAAACGCCTCCGGGGACTACACGGTGAAGGCCACATTCCTTGAGCCGAAGTACATGAACCTCAACACGCATCCGCACCCCTATGGGGTGTTCATCGGCGGCAATGACATGGGAACGCCGGGCCAGACCGACCTTTACTGTGCGGCCTATGGAAACGGCAAGTTCATCGTGCGCGGATTCGGACCGGCGCCGTTCAAAATGAATGGCTTTCTCGGCGAGTCCAATGATGCCGTTCACAAGGCTGCGGGAAAAGGCCAGCCCGTCACTCAAGATGTCGCGCTCTCGGTGAAGGGCAACAAGGTGGAATGCTCCATCAACGGGACGGTGGTGGCCAGCTACGACAAGGCGCTACTGGTCACCGGCGCCAAACTGAAATCAACCGACGGGATGTATGGTCTGCGCTTCGCGCACAACACGGATGTTATGGTCACCGGTCTGACGATGACGAAGAATTAAATAGCCCGTGATCCTCATACGTTTTTCCTTGACGGCGGATCCCGCAGTCGCCAAATCGTGCGCACACTTTCCAGCTCATGCACCAGCCGGCATGAATCGCGCAGCAGTCCGTAGGTGTGCAATGTCATCAGCCATGGGCATTCCCGCCGAGACCAACTCAATGGACGGTTACGGGCCCTTTTGTAGGGGCGACAAAACCCGTTGCATAGGAAAACTTTTCGGCGGAGCGCCGACCCTTCGCCAAAACTCGAATTTAGAGTACGGTCCGGTTACGCCGTAATGCGGGACCTATCGGCTTCTTGATCGAGTAAAGTCAACGAAATCATGCGTAAGAGCGCCGGAATCGGAAAAAACGCATTGACTGAGATGTGCGGCCCTCCGGCTACCAGTGCACAAGCAACGCCACGTACGGACGACAGGAAACCAGGGTGTATACTTGAACGGGCCAAGATAGAAATCCAGGTTGAAGACCGTCCAGACGGCGAATGGTTGGCCGGCATCATGTAGGAGTCGGAGGAGGGTATTGATGCGAATACGGATGAGTGCAATAGCGGCGCTGCTCGCCTTGGCGGGCATGGGATCACCCGCCGTTGCCGGAACGGTCTCTTTCAGCTTCAATCTCGGAGGGACGGCGCAAGGCGTATCGGATGGCATGGGCGGCGAAACATTCACGCCACAGAATTTCGCCGGAACGATGCCTCCGTTCGGATCATGCCAAGCTGTCTTGGCTCCCGATGGTTCCTCCTTCGTATTCAAGCTGGCAGCCGGGGCCACCATCACCGCAACTCTTGTCGGTGAGCCCCCACCGGGGCCTAACACCAACGTTGGTGCCGGAACCATCACGGGCGGGACTGGCATTTTTACAAATGCCACAGGGAGTTTCCAATTGACCGTGACTGCTGTCAGCGGCACAAGCACTAGCGTTACCTATAGCGGCACGGGATCCGGCACGATCGATGCACCCGACGCCATGGGTGGCATAACCGTGCTCCCCTCGTCCCTGCAATTCCAGTCTCCCCAGGGAAGCGGCGCAGCGCTATCGAGTACCGTAATTGTGGGTAACCAGGGGTTGGCTACCGTAGGCTTCACGGCTTCCGCAGCCGTAACTTCCAAATCGGACTGGCTCTCCATCTCGGCCCCCTCGGGATCCGTTCCGGCAGGTTCGTCTTCTTCCATCCAGGTAACCGCGAACCCGTCCGGGCTGGCGCTGGGGTTGTACCAAGGACAAGTCGACGTGAATGTTGGCGGGGTTTCGACAATCACAAATGTCCATCTGATCGTCGGGAATAAGGCCGGAAACCTGCTACTGTCAGAGACGGGCGAATCGTTCACGGCGGCGGTGGAGGGACCGATGCCGGCAGCCCAAACTCTTGTCGTGTCCAACACCGGCGCCGGCGAGCTGTCTGGTTTAACGGCAACCACATCGGTCACCGGTTCGGGACCGAATTGGCTGCATGCTTCCATTGCGCCCGGTTTCGCGACCCTGACCCAAACACCGGTTACGGTTACCGTGGACCCTGGTTCGCTCCCGGCCGGCATGTATTCTGGCCTGGTTACTTTCAATCTGCCTAGCGCCGTGAATTCGCCGCAAAGCGTGAGTGTCCAGATGCAAGTGAACCCTGCCCCTCCGCCCACGTTCAATCCGGCCGGGATCTTCTTTACGTCCACCTACGACGCGAGCGCCGGCACCGTCTCGATTCCTCCGCCCCAGACCGTATATATAACGAACCCTGGCTCGAAGACCCTCAGCTTTACCGTCAACCTGGCGACGTACGGGATGGTACATACAGTGATCCCAACCATGGGCGCTCTCTTCCAGTTCTCACCGGCGTCCGGTGAAGTGGGGCCCGGATCCGGACAAACCACCTCGATGCAGGTTTCCGTAAACGCAACCTGCATCACCAGCTACTGCCCCAGCACCCACTCGACGGGCGATGCTGTCTTGATAGCAGTGAATTTCCCCGAGATCGACTATACATATTATATGGAGGTCGGCTATGGACAAAACGAAATCAACGCGCCGGCCTGTTCGCCAGAAGGGTGTAATCCCGGGGCGACCGGCGCTGCTGCCGGACGAGGGGTGTCCGCCAAGGCTTCAGCCATTTCGTGTACCCCTGCGCTGCTTCAGGGCGGGTTCACTTCCATTCCGTTTGCCTTTCAGGCGACCGTGGGGCAGCCCGCGCCGCTGGAGGCGCAAATTTTCGATGATTGCGGCAATGCTCTGAACAGCGGCGCGGTGGTTGCCACGTTTTCAACCGGCGATCCCGCTGTGGTTTTGAATCCGCAGGGCGCAGGACAGTGGACGGCGACCTGGACCCCTAGCAACGCGTCCGCGAATGCCACGATCAACTTGCAGGCGGGTTCGCCGGCCGGCCTTTTCGGTTTGTTGTCGCTCTCGGGTTCGGTCGCGGCCAGTACGGCGACGCCGATCGTCAACGCGGGCGGAATCGTCAACGCGGCCAGCGGCGCGCCCGTGATCGCCCCGGGAGATTTCATTTCGATCTACGGCGTGAATCTGGGCGGCGGACAGACGGCTACTACGACGCCCTTTCCAATCTCGCTGGCAGCCACCCAGGTCTTCCTGGGCGGCCAGTCCTTGCCGCTCTACTTCACTGCCAACCTGCAAATCGACGCTATCGTTCCCTACGACATCGCGCCGAACTCGACACAGCAGCTCATCATTCAATCCGGGGACGCCCTTTCGCAACCGGTGAACGTGACCGTAGCCGCCGCCCAGCCCGGAGTGTTCACGCAGAATCAAAGCGGCAGCGGACCAGGCGCCATCCTGGGGCAGAAACCGGGCGAAGTTCCCAAGCTGAACACGCCGGCCAATCCGGCCAGCGCGGGCGACGCTTTGTTGATTTACTGTACCGGCCTCGGGACCGTGACTCCGGCCGTCGCGGCTGGATCGGCCGCGCCGACCTCCCAACTGTCCAACACTGACAATGCGGTGACGGTAACCGTCGGGGGCCAGAACGCCCAAGTTCTATTCCAGGGGTTGGCGCCGGGCTTCGTCGGGCTGTACCAGGTCAACGTGACCGTGCCCTCCGGTATAGCCGCCGCTAACGACGTTCCGGTGATCTTGACGGTCGCCGGCGCAGCCAGCGCGCCCGTCACGGTCGCGATCCAATAACGAACTTCTCAGCTGGCGCCGTTCGCCGGGAGCCCGACGTACTGAACCTCCTCTTCGAGTTCCAACCCATACCGGGCCCTTAACGCGAGCCTTCAGTTCCGCCCGACGGGAAACGCCTAGCGTTCCTAGAACGGAATCGCGAGAAAGATGATTTATGGACCGTGCCGCTTGAGAGCGACGGCGCGGGGCTGCGCACCGGAAAGCCGGAGATTTTGCTGCAAACGCCGGCGGATGAGTATTTCCCTTCCTTTTCTCCCGATGGGCGATGGCTAGCCTATTCCTCCGATAATAGCGGAGGCAATTGCCCGATGTGGTCGCGCAGCGGACGCGAGCTTTTCTCGAAACTCCGGACTGTTGGTCTCTCGCCCGATGGTAAACGCATCGTGGCGCTAATGCCCGCTAACTTGCCGGAGGGAGAGAACAGACAAAGCCCGCCAAAGCGGTCTTTCGTGGCGGCCGCTACATTTCTGCCGAGGCGAGCGCGCGCGGCGACTGGAAACCCGGCGGTTCCAAGATTCCGGGCGCAGATGCCTATGCCACTTCGAAGCAGTGCACTCTTGCTCCGGCTCTGGAGTTTGCCAGCGAGACTACTCGCCTGCGTGTTAACGCCGTAGAACCAGGCTTCAATCCAGGTTCCAGCCTCCGTCGCGACGCCAATGCCTTTCAACGCTTTTTGCTGAAACACTTCCTTACGCTCTTCGCTCCCTACGTCAAGTACTGGAGCACTCCGAAGCAGGCCGCGCGCGTGATCACGAAAGTGCTGATGAATGAATCGGGTGCGGCCGGCGTTTATTACGACGATATGGGCAATCCGATGCTCAGCTCCGAGCTTGTACGCGATCCCAAGTTTACTGCTCGCGTCGTATCCGAGACGCGCGCTTTACTGGAAACGGTTCAAACATGGCAGTGAGTGTCGACGTTCGGATCTCAAGCCGGGTTGGTCCTGATAAGTCGTTAGCGAGAAGTTGAGCAGCGCAAAGAGCCTCGCCCGCGTAATATCGGTAGCTATTCGGCCTGACGATTTTGCGACGGGCCTGGAGACGCTTTCGTGTCAAACCATGCGCGCGTCATTTCGGGTCCTGACACACCGAACGACACGGCTATGCTCGCGCATTGTTTGTGTGCCGTCCATACCGGGTTGGCGTCCAAAGCCACAGTACATGGACAAGCCGAAGTCCGAAAGATACGTCGATGCCGTTCGCTCCCGCCGTTCAAGGCCCCGGACTCCATCCATCGGCAGCACAATGCCCAGATACGGACGCGCATCACCGCGCTTGAGATCTGCGAGTGGCTTGAAAAACTTGTCGTCTTCGCTGCGGAGGTATCGCGGCCCAGCCATATGAATCCAATCCACCTTCCGGCCCGACTCCGCTATGGCGTAGTTCGCCATGCGGACCAGCAAGCTCATATCCCGAGCCTCGTACATTGGCCACTCTGGAAAAGTGCCGTAACACAAGTGATAGCCGAGTAGCACATCCTCGGGAACAAGATGAGCCAAACGTCTTACCGGACCCGCGAAACGTTCCCACGCGTCGCCCAGAGTCCAAGCCAGGACGCCTTCTAGGTCAAGGACCTCGAAACATACGTCCCACTGGAGCGCCAACTCACTGGCGGGAATTTTGGAGAGCAGCCGCGTCAACTCGCGCCGGACGAGTTCTTCGAACCCGCGCATGGCGATGGGCTGGTCGGCGGTGTAATTGTATCGGAATCCGTACAGAACACTGGCTGGAAACGGCAGGCACACCTGAAATCGCAAATGCGAAGGAATGACGCCCTCGCGCTTCAGATTGCGGAACAACTGATACGACACGAGTGTCTCATCGATCCGCGGCCAAGAGTTCCAGTGGAGCTCTTTCACGCCCTCCCGGATGCGCACCAGCGGCGTCTCATAGGCGTGACGCGGTGTGTCCGTTGGGGACTCTGTTTGCGGAATCACCTCCACATCCGGGTGTGGGTTGATCAGCGTCGCGCGATCATAGCCCACCCACGCGGCGCGCGGCCCAGTTTCGCCATCGGGGAGGGCAAACACAAGGTCGCCAAACAGCTCGCTTGCGAGGCGCAGCACAGACTCCGTCGAAGACCCTGGAAGGCTTCCGACCAGCAACAGGTCACTCTTCACTCGTGGCATTCTTTTCAACCTTTCGTACCTTCGTCACGGTTGCGCGGACACACATGATTTCTGAAGGCGCGCATGAACTCGATATTGCGTTGCAGGTCCTCCTTCGGCCATTTCTCTAGCGGGCTTATAAGGACATTGATGCATGCGAGCGGTTCGTCGTAGTTCGAGTTCACGCCGGCGGAGACAGCGAACCGAAGTCGGAAGCTTCAGCGCAGAAATGTCAGTCTACAATGCCATCTACTTCGATAACCCTTTGGCCTCATCGGCCCGCGCACCGGCTAGTATGCCCGCTAAGCCGATATTGCCCTCGTGGCAAGCATACTCATAAACCGGCTGCGCCGACCGCTGCAGCGGAATCATCAGGCTCCACGGCTTTGTCCAGGTGTCCGGATCGTTCACGGTAATTTCATACCGAATCGTCTCGGCATCCTGACGCGAAATCCGTTCCGTGACGTGCAGCTTCTCGCTCGAGATCCCCTGAAAAGCGCGCGGCAGGTAGTTGGTAGTGTCGACTACCAAGGTGTTGCTTTCCCAGTGCCCGCGCGAATCCCCCATCCACTCTTGCACGGCCGCCGGCACATGCGACTGGTTGTCCAGGTTGATGACTCGCACATCGTGGAACATTTCGGTCAAGATCATGACCGCCTTCGGCGTCTGCACGATCTGGAAATAGCTCTGGTATCCCGCCTGGATCGCGGGCGAGCCGCGAGTGATACAGCGTTCCCCTAAAGACCGATCCTCAGGACTCTGAGCGGGACGCTGCCGGGCTATCCTCTGCTCTTCCTGCAGCTTCTTCGCCCGATCGGTCAACGGAGGGATATGTCCATCCGTCGGGTCCGTAATCAGCGAAGTCCGGTTATCCCAGACTCTGTGATCGTTCCACTCCGAGCCGTAATCGCCCGTCTCGCCGTCTGTACTCGTGAAGCCAACCTTCAGGCCCTTCACATTCGCCCAGGTCGTCCGAAAAAGTTGATCGCCAAACGCGGCATCCACCTTCCCGCTGACAAACATCTCCTCAGCTTTTTGCCGCATCGCCTTAACTTCAGCGTCGGTGAGCACCGGATGGTCGGCGAGTTCCTTCGGGCGTTCGAGCGGCGTGGCAATGTTGTTGGCCCAGAACCCCTGCAAATCTGGATGCCCGTCCGAAGCCAGCGGCGCTTTATACTGCTGCCCCTGGGCAAACGCCGCAAATGCTGTAACACAAACCACCAAACCAAAGCATCGCAAGTTCATTTCCTGCTCCTTTTGGGCGACATTATGTACTTAAGAATGTTACTGCCCGCTGATTGCGAGGTCAAGGGGCGGTCGCCTTCGATGCTATCGGGGCGCTTGGCCAACCGGCAGGTGCTGATCGAAGGCCGCTAGCATCGTCGCTTCGCTAGCATGCTGGCCCATGACGGCTATCAAATCCACCAAGTAACGCTCCCCGAAGACCTTCACGACACGTGCGTAGGTTGTCGCGGCGACCGCGTGTTTGGTGAAGATCTCCCGGCCGAACTCGATCGGGCTTGCATCCTGCTCCGTCAAGCCCGTAGTTGGTTTGTGCTCGCTTAACCACATCGATAACTGCTGGTTCGAGACCGTCTTTTCCTGCCTCGAGCGCCGCCTTTTTTTTTGCTCAAGCCGGATGGGCTTGATGTTGAGATTCATCTCGAGCACGGCCCTTGATTCTCTCCGTATCTTTCCAGTCTTGAGCCTGGGTTGTTCGGCCAACTTCCCGCGCACCTCATCAGACCGTGGAGCCGCCCGTTTGTACGTCGTGCGCACCATTGCGACTGAGGGCCCAGCGCGCGCCGGACAAATCATTGGGCAATCAGTTGTAACCCGCTCTCGTCAACGGCATGTAAAGGTCTGCAAAACCTTTATTCGCCGGTTCGACTCCGGCCCGCGCCTCCAACAAAATCAGACAGCTGCTCGCAGCGTCACGCGGCGAAAATCCGCGGATGCTTGCCGGCCCAGGGGTGCGCGGCCTCCAGCTCGTAGGCCAATTGGAGCAGGGTCGGTTCCCCGCCTTTCCACGCTGCGAATTGGCTGCCGATCGGCAAGCCGTCCGAGGTCCACTCGAGCGGCACAGACATCGCCGTGCTGCCCACCGCGTTGTGCAACGGCGTGTAGCCGACCACATCCAACACGCGCGGGAGCAGCGTCTTGAATTCCACTGTCGGCGCATGATCGCCGATCGGATACGGCGGCAGGCGCATCACCGGCGACAGGATGACATCATAGGACTGGAACGTCTTTTCCAGCCGCGCGCTCGCGTCTCCGAACGCTTTGATGGCGCGCTCGGCGCAGGCCTTGGGTCCGCGCGTCTTGCCCAGATTGATCAGGCCGAGAGTCCACGGTTCGAGCACATCCGCGGGCTTGGTATCCGGGCCGAGTAACTTCGCAACCTGGCCTTCCAGCGCCACGGTATCGCTGGCCCAGAAGCCGATAAAAGCGTCGATGAACTCCGGTCCGTTGATGTCGAGTTTGGATTCCTCGACGTGGTGCCCGAGCTGATCGCACAGCTTAGCAACCGCGCGGATGGCTTTCTCGACGGCGGGATCGGGCATCTTGCCGTCGAAGGTTTCCAGAACGAGCGCGATCTTGAGGCGCTTCTTGGATGGGCCGGTAATGTATCCCACCGGCTGAAGCGAGGCGTTGTTCTTGTTCTCGACAACGTTCAGGAACGCGGCGGTATCGCGCACGGAACGGCTGAGACACAAATCGGAAGAAATGTTCAGCGCATCGATTCCGCCGCCCATGCCGCCGTTGCCGAGCTCCCGGCCGCGCGTGGGCTTCAGGCCGAACACACCGCACTGGCACGAAGGGATGCGGATGGAGCCGCCGCCGTCGTTGCCGTGCGCCAGCGGCACAATTCCCGAGGCGATGGCCGCGGCCGTGCCTCCGCTCGAACCGCCCGCGGTTCGCCCGGTGTTCCAGGGATTACGTGTGGCGCCGTGCAGGACCGGCTCCGTCGTGTCGATCAGCCCAAATTCCGGAGCGTTAGTGATGCCGGTGACGATCATGCCCGCCCGCTCCATCGCGTCTACCAAGGGGGAACTTGGCTCGGCGGGATTGTTGTTCTTAGCCAGGTAGCGAGCAATGAGCCGCGAACCGGAATCGATACGGGCATCCTTATACTGCGTTAGATTTTTAAGCATCACCGGCACGCCGGCGAACGGTCCGGTTCCCGCGCCCGCCTTGGCGCGATCGCGCGCTTTTTCGAAATCGAAGTTCTTGACGAGCACCGCATTAATCTTCGAGTTCACTCGGTCGATGCGCCGGGCTACCTCGTCCACCAATTCGAGGGGCGTGACCTGCTTGGTCTTGACCAGTTCGGCGAGGCCCAGGCCGTCGTACTTCGCGAATTCGCCTCGGCTGACGCCGGCGGCGAGCGTCGATTCTGCGGCGACAGCCAGGCTTGCGGCCGCTAAGAGAAAGTCGCGACGGGTTTGTTCCACGAATACTCCTTATTCAGGTCGTCAGATTGTAGATTAAGCCGAAGGGATCTTTGATGTAGCATCTCGGAAAATCCGGCTCGTCCTTGATGATCTCACAACCGTTTTTCGTCAGCCGAAGCTTGGCTTCCTCGACATTATCGACGGTTACTTCCAAAACCGGACCTAGCGCCGGGCCGCGCTCGACGAATAAATTGATGTGCTCGCCATGCAGGCTGATCATGTTCGGCGCCTCGTCGGTGATCTCGAAGCCGAGCTGTTTGACGTAGAAAAGCGCAGCGTTCTTCGGATCCGGCGCTTGGATCAGGATATCCGTGTGAAACTTGTTTGCCATGCTAGTAGCTCGCGGTGCGGCGAGTCCAAACAAAGCTTAGCACCGGAGCGCTAAGCGCGGCTTAGCACCAGCATGGTTGCGTCGTCCGTCTTCCTAGCGCCACCGAGGAATCCAGTCCAATCGGCGCGGCAAGCGGCCACCAACGCCGCGGGACTGTGTTCAGCCTGATTGCCGACCAACCTGACCAGCCGATCCGATCCGTATTCCGCGCCCGATGCGTCGGTAGCTTCGGAAATGCCGTCGGAGTACAGCACCACGCAGTCGCCGCTTGCGAGCTGCAATTCGTCGACGGAAAACTCCTCGTCACTGAATATTCCGACTGGAAGATTGGACGCTTCCAGCTGCGCCACCCGACGGCCGCTCGCCACCAGCGGCCGTACATGGCCGGCATTGCAGAGCTCCACTCTTCCGTTCGGATAGGCTCTGCCGCAGACCAGAGTGGCGTATTGGGTCGGCAACGTGCTTTGCGAGAAAATGCGGCTGGCGTGCTCCAGTATGCATTTCAAGGACAACCCGACGGAGATCAAGCTGCGAAACATAGCGTGCAGATGCGCCATCAGCATGGAGGCGGCGACGCCTTTGCCGGATACATCGCCCAGCACGAAAAACAGTCCGGATTCGCCCCCGTCCACGACGTCGCAATAGTCGCCGCTGACCAGACCAGCCGGCTCGTAATGGTACGAGATACGCCAGCCGTCCCGCGCGAAATCCGGGTTGGGCAGCAAGCCTCGTTGCACTTGCGCGGCCAGTTGCAGATCCTGCTCCAAGGCCTCCTTCTCCCTAGCGGTGAGGTGATCCAGGCACAAGCGGACCAATGGATCGGCAATCAAACGGTCGTATTCGATGGATTCGTGGCAGGATTCGCAGATACCGTAGGAGCCGTCCTCGATCCTCGCCAGCGCGGCATCCACCTCGGCGAGCAAACGCGCGTAGCGGCTTGCGTTGTCCGATTCGCCAACTGCGAGTTGCAGCCTGTTCCGGCGTTCCACCAACTGTCCGCGCATGAAATTGTCGGCGATCGTCGCCATGGCGCCTCCTGATTTCCGAAACAGAGTCTCACGATTTTGATGCGGAACCCGCGTCCGCGGTTCGAAGATAATCGCGGGACGGACTATTTCTTTTTGCCGGTGGGCTTCGGCTTGAGGGAGCTTATGTAGTTGTAACTGCAGTCGAAGAACTTCTTCAATTCCCGGGTGGAGGCAAGCAACGAATCGGGAACGTCGACGTATTCGGGCTGAACCCTTCCGTAGGCCTCGCACAGCTTCGCGTTGTACTTCTTCAGAAAAGCCTCGCGCTCTCCAGCCGGTAGCCGGAGCGCCAGCTTGCCCTCTTTGCT
>Ga0302326_10019367_pt1 | contig 14057 bp, 12 predicted proteins | sample Palsa_T0_3_FD_202264 | JGI IMG/M metagenome (GOLD analysis project Ga0302326, IMG submission 202264) | Peat permafrost microbial communities from Stordalen Mire near Abisko, Sweden - Palsa_T0_3 | ecosystem: Environmental > Terrestrial > Soil > Palsa > Peat permafrost | place: Sweden: Abisko... | reverse complement strand
CACCTCGGAGGCACCCGTCCGTCTCTATTTCAAAGGAAAGGGCTCGGCCTTCACTGAGCCGTCGCGCTGCTTGAGCAGGATTTGCACCTTGCTTTCGGCGCTGTCCAACTCAGCTTTGCATTGCGCCGAGAGGCGCATGCCCTCTTCGAACATCTTGATCGAGTCTTCGAGCGCCAGGTCGCCCCGCTCCAACTGGCCGACGATAGTTTCGAGTTGTTTCAGCGATTCCTCAAACGTTGCCAACGCCAGGCCTCCCAACCTTATCGAGTACAACCTCGAGAATTTCGACGGCGCCGGCGTAACGTCCAAGCGGGGCGCTAACCTGGACTCCCTGGATCATCGGGCGCGCAGCAGACAGCATCTCCCGCGCGATGCGAATACCCTCGGCGCGCGCCAGCTCGGGAGTATCCGCCTTCTGCATGCGCGCCATGATCTCATCGGGCATGGAGACCCGCAAATCGTTCTTCATGAATTCTGCATTGCGCAGACTGGTCAGCGGCCAGATGCCCGCAATCACCGGAATGCGAAACTCCTCGATGCGCCTGAGAAAAGCCTCCAGCAAATTCAGGTCGAATACCGGCTGGGTAATCGCATACTCGGCTCCCGCCTCGACCTTGTAGGCAAAACGGCGAATCTCGTTGTCCATATCCGGCAAACCGGGATTGGCAGCCACCCCTATTGTCAGCCCGCTCGAGACCCCAACCGGATTGCTGCCCAGATCCAACCCATGGTTTAAGCGGCGCACGATGTTCACCAGTCCAATGGCATCGACATCGAATACCGCCGTGGCATCGGGATAATTGCCTAGTTTTGGCGGATCCCCCGTCAGGCACAGGATGTTCTTGAGGCCAATGGAAGAGGACCCCAGCAGGTCCGACTGAATGCTCAGCAAGTTGCGGTCGCGGCAGGTGTAGTGCAGCAGCGTCTCCATGCCGAGCCGCTGAATCTGAATACACAGGCTTTGCGCGCTCATGCGCGGCGCGGCGCGCGACAGGTCGGGAACATTGATGATGTGGACCCCGTTCTTCATCAGCAACCGGGTCCCCTCGAGCTCGCGCTCGCAGGTGATGCCCTTGGGGGGAACCATCTCCACCATAGTGACAAAGGTGCCCTCTGCAATCAGCTTGCCCAGGCCCGATCGTTCCGCCAGGGGTGCGGGCTGGATCTCCGATACCACCGGCGCCTGTTTGACCTGGTGATGCGCAAACTCCTGGGCGCCCATCGCGCGTAGAGAAGACTTCATCGACTTGATGTGACTGGGCGTCGTGCCGCAGCAGCCGCCAACAAACTGGACCCCAGCTTTGATCAACTTGCGGGCGAAACTCGCCATGTACTCGGGCGAGCACAGGTAGATGTTGCGACCCTCTACGGCGCGCGGCATCCCTGCATTTGGCATTGCGATCAGGGGCAGATCGGTGGCCGCTGCCATGCACTCAATGGCAGTGAGCACGGTCGCGGGTCCTACGCTGCAATTGCACCCAATCGCGTCCGCTCCCCACTCGGTCAATCGTGCCGCGGCCGTTTCCGGGGACGAGCCATCCAGGCAATTGGCATCCTCATCTACGGTCACCATCACCAAAATCGGTAGGGACGGAGCTGTCTCTTTTGCCGCCAGAATGGCCTGCTCCGCTTCGTTCAACGCGGAAACGGTTTCGATCAGCAGCATATCGACGCCGCCCTCGGCGAGACCGCGAATCTGTTCCGCAAAGGCAGCCCGCGCTTCCTCGAGGCCGATCTTTCCCAGCGGCTCCAGGCGCGCGCCGAGCGGCCCGATGGCGCCGGCAACCCACGCCTTGCCGCTCTGCTTTTCGGCCAGGGCCTTCACTGCTTTCCGCGCAATCTCGGCTCCCGCCCGGTTGATTTCGACCACCCGGTCCGCGAGTCCGTAGCGCTGCAAACGCAGAGCATTGGCCCCAAACGTGTTGGTCTCAATAATCTCCGCGCCCGCCTGCAAATAATCCTCGTGGACGCTTCGCACCAGTTCGGGTTGGGAGAGATTTAGCTCGTCATAGCAGCGGTTGATAAACACGCCACGGGCGTACAAGCTGGTTCCCATGGCCCCGTCGCACAATACGTTCCGCGTTCCAAAGATCTCCGTGAGCCGATTCTTCATGGGGTAAGTCTAATTATGCTAAGCCACCCGCGGTGCGAACGCCAGCCGCCGCTTTGTTATACTTGGCCTTTCCCGCATATGCGCCGCGTGGTGATTCTGGTGAGGTCTTAGTTGAAGAAAAGAAGTCTCCGGTCCTTCTGTGCCCTTTCTGCGCTAGCCTGTTTTGTATCCATTCTTCTGGCCGGTTGCGGCAAGAACTATTATTTTGGCGGGCGGGCACTCCCTCCCAGCGGAATTCTGAACCGCGTATTGATTGCCGTACAGAATCCCGGCGCACTGACCAAGGGGTCGCTCCAGATCGTCGATGCGTATTACGACATACGCCACAGCTACAACGACAAGGTTCCGTCCTTCAGCCTGTCTGGCTATTCCGGGGCCGACCCGCAGAGCATTCAGAACATGCCCGAGGAACAGGCGGGCGCAGTCTATGGAGCGGGCGACGGCAGCTACGCACTCTTGAATTACCAGTCCGAAAAACAGACCACCACCGTTACTTTGCCTGGCGCATCCTCCAGCGTTTATATTTCCCGTGACCAGCGATATGTGTTTGCCGCCAACCAGGCGGCGCATACGGTTACGGTGCAGGACCGTACGCTCGGCGGCAGCTATTCTCTGAATCTCCCCAACGTCTATCGCGTGTCCATCAACCCCAGCGGCTCGGCGGCCCTGTTGTTTGTGCAGGATAGCAATCTCGTTTACAGCATTTACAAGCTGCAGGCGAACCAGAAAACGCCCACCAACGCGGTCGATTGCGAACCCCAGAACCTGCCTGTGTATTGCATTCTGCCAGTGCCGGGCAGCTTTGACCGGCCGACCAAGGCCGTCTTCTCTCCCGATGGCACCACCGCGTATGTGCTCAATTGTGGCCCGGAATGCGGCGGCGTCAAGGCCAGTGTCAGCTTCCTGCCGGTGGCCGGCATCATCATCCAGGCTGGCGCGCCCGTGCCCCCGGGCGCCCCCACGGCTGTGACGGCTACCGTGCCCGTTCCCGGAGGGACCACCGACGCCATTGCGAATGGCAGTCTCCTTTACCTAGCCGGACAGCAGTTGCAATCGGACGGCTACTTCGCCGGCTTTCTCTCCATTCTGGATACCAGCGCGAAGAGCGTGACCGGCTCGTATTCCATCAGCGATGGGACGCATCTGAGGATGGTGTTCGCCGACGACAACACGCTCTGGATCGGGTCCCTGCTGTGTACCCAGGGCGAACGCTATCATCTGGGCGCGACCACAAACCTTGGCTGCGTCACCATGTTCAACACCTCCACCGACTCGGTCACTATGATCGATTCCTACAAAGGGGATGGAACCGGCCTCGCTGCTGTGACCAGCTTGCACAAGGTCTACACCGCCGAGGGTGGACAGGTGTACATCTACAACACAGTGGACGGTTCGTCGCTCGACAACTCGCAGGTGACCGTTGTCGGTACTGCTTACGATGTGTCCTACATGGACGCACCGAGCGATGACGACAACACCGTCTATTGACCCCGCAAGCATGAATGGCATGAAATGAGCGGCATGGAACCGGTCGACGTTCTCGCTCTGGCTGCCCACCGCGACGACGTGGAACAGACCTGCGGCGGCACCTTGCTTCGCATGCACTCTCTCCGGCTGCGCACGGCCATTCTCGACTTGACCCGGGGAGAAGCCGGCACCAGGGGTTCAGCCGAAGAACGGGCCGGGGAAGCAGAGGAGGCGGCAGGCATCCTTCGTGTCGCATGGCGGGAAGCGCTCGACATACCCGACGGCAGGGTAGAGAACACCTGGGAGAACCGCATCAAGATCGTTCGCAAGCTGCGCCAATTGCGTCCCCGCGTGGTGATATTGCCTTACTGGCAGGGCCGGCATCCTGACCATTACAACAGCGGAACGCTTGGGTATGAGGCTTGCTTTCTTTCCGGTCTGGCCAAGATAGACACCGGCGAGCCGCCGTTCCGGCCTTTCAAAATCATTTACGCCAGCCTGTATTCCGACGTACGGCCCAGCTTCGTCGTCGATATCACGCCCTTCATCGAGGAGCGTTTTCGTGCCTTGCTCGCTTATCGTTCGCAATATGCCGATCAGCCTTCCGGGGGAGCTCTTTTTGTGCCCCACGACGAAATCCGCGAGCGTACCTTCTCCCTGGCCCGGCACTACGGCCTGCTCGGCGGAGTCCGCTATGCGGAGCCTTTCGTGCAGAAAGAAGTCGGGCTGGTCGAGGACGTCACCCTGCTCCCGGTTGCATCCATCTGACTGAGTCCATCCTGGGACAAGCTTTAGAATCAAGCTATGCAGCAGACCTGGGATGTATCGCAATACGCCGGGAATGGCCGTTTTGTCGCGCTCCTGGCCGAATCGCTGGTCGAGACCCTGCAGCCGCAAGCGGGCGAACGCATACTCGACCTGGGCTGTGGCGATGGATTTCTCACGCGTAAGCTTGCCGAATCAGGCGCCACACTCGTAGGCGTCGACGCTTCGCTGCAGATGGTCGCTGCGGCCAAAGAACGAGGAGTGGATGCACGCTGTGTCAGCGGCGAAGCATTGTCGTTCGACCAGGAATTCGATGCTGTCTTTTCTAACGCGGCGCTGCATTGGATGACCGATCAGGATGCCGTTTTGCAGGGTGTGTATCGGGCATTAAAACCCGGCGGCCGCTTCGTGGCCGAATGTGGCGGGCAGGGCAATATCGCCGCCATTCGCGTGGCGCTTCTGGCCGTATTGCAGGTTCATGGGGTACCCGTCGAGCGCATCGAAAACAATCGGTTCTACGCTCCCGCCGAATATCGCAGCCGGTTAGAACGCCAAGGTTTCCAGGTCGAGCAGATCACCTTGACCCCACGCCCGACCCCGTTGCCCTCCGGGATGACCGAATGGCTTCAAACCTTCCGGCAAAGTTTGTTCGCACAACTACCAGTCGCCGAACGGCCGGCTGCCATCGAACAGGTTGTTACGCTGCTCAAACCGGTGCTATGTGATGCTGAGGGCAAATGGACCGCGGACTACGTTCGGTTGCGTTTTGTCGCGCACCGTCCCTGACGCACCGCCGAAAACGATGTTTCGTATCTCGGCCCCGACTAAAGAGGCTGCGGAAAAAGTCTGCGCCGGGCGGAAAGCAATGCCTCAGGGGCTAAAGCCCGAGGTATTCTCAGACATTTACGGCACGACTAAAGTCGTGCCCTGATACAAAACAGGAGTTTTTCCGCAGCCTCTGAAGTCGGGCCCCATATCTCGCACTCTTTGCGAAATATGGGGCACCCGAGTTCGTGGCAGGGAGAATTCCTAAAATCTGGTTGTTCTAGCCAGGGCCAACGAGTCAGGCCACCGGTTGCTGGGCCGGGTGGTTGCCCGCTGCCGCCATCTTGGAAGCTGCTCCAAGCGGAGGCAGGTAGACGCTGACGGCGGCGCCGGGAAACACCGGGTCGGTGCTGTTCACCAGCTCGATCCTGCCGCCGTGTTTCTCCACAATCCCCCTGCTCACCCAAAGTCCAAGGCCAGTACCCAGTTCCCCTTTGGTGGTGAAGAAGGGCTTGAATAGCTTGGCTTGGTTGCCTTCAGCAACGCCGGGACCACTGTCAGTAATCACCACTGAGGCGCCGGGGCGCGTATCCGTCATGGACGAACTCTCCAGCAGGATCTGCACCCGGCCGCCCGGGCCCGCCGCCTCGGCGGCGTTGGTAACCAGGTTGGTGAAAACCTGGCGCAATTCGCCGGGAAATCCTTGAATGGGCGTTCCTTCGCCCAGTCTCCGGCTAACCGCCACAGACTGGTCTTTCAACTGCCGGTCAAGCAGCAGCAGAACACTCTCCAGGAGCTCCCGCAGATCCACTTCGACCGGAGCCTTGGGCTCGCGATAGAGACCCAGCATGGCGCGGCTGATCTGCAGCGTTCGGTTCAGCTCCTGCTGGGCCATTCCCAGATATTTCTTTTGCTTCACCGCGTCGGTCTCGTTTGCCATCAGGTAATGCAAATTGGCCACAGAATCCAGCGGGTTATGAATTTCGTGGGCAATGCTTGCGGAAAGGCGCCCCGCCACCGCCAGCTTCTCGTGCGCCATCAGGGCTACTTCTCTCCGCCGCAGGTCGGTGACGTCGCGGAAGACCAGTACCACTCCGGCCACTTCGCCGTCGGCGTCCCGAATCGGCGCAGCACTCTGATCAATGAGATACTCCGTGTCATCCTTGGCAAGCAGCAGCGAATAATGCTTGGCAGCCTGGTCTTTTGGCTCCGCGTGCGCCCCCGGGTTCTTCACCGGTTCGCGAGTCTCCTCGTCGACAATGCGGAAAACGGATTCCAGGCTCCGCCCCTTGGCTTCTTCCAGCGTCCACCCAGTGAGCCGCTGGGCTACGGGATTCATCAGCTCTACGCGCCGATCGCGGTCACAGGCAATCAATGCGTCGCCCACCGATTCCAGAGTCGTCTGCAGCCATTGCTGGCTTTCGATCAGCTCATTGGCACGCTCATGTGCCTCCCAAAGGGAGGTTCGGAACGCGGCAGAGACTCGCTTCATATTGCGCTGGGTGTAGATGCCGAGGACAATCCCGGTCCCGACTGACGACAAAATCAGGATCGTCATCAGGGTTCGCACCTGCGAATTGGTGGACTGTACTTCCTGGTCGCGGCGCTTGACCTCGATCTGGGTCATGGTGCCGATCTGCGTACGCAAGGCGGCCATGATCTGGCCACCATTGAGATCGAGCCCAGTGTCTCCAAATATCTTGCCTGCGCGCAGATTGTCCAGCGCCTTGCCCGCGAATCCCATCCATAGCTCGTGGCTCTCGCGTATCTGGCGCAGCCGCTGTAACTGGTCGGGGTCGTCCATGACGAGATACAGCAGGCGGTCCAGGGCTATGTGCAGCGCGCCTTCGGCATTCTGATAGGGCTCGAGGGTGGTGGGGTCGTGGGTAAGCTGGTAGCCCCGGAGGCCGGTTTCCTGATCGACGACCAACCGTTCCATTTCGTTGAGTTGGGCCGTGATCCGATCAGTATGGTCGATGCGGCGTTGCTCCCGCAGCGTGCGCTGGATCTGCCACGCCAGCACCAGGGCCAACAACAGCAGCAGGACGAGGGGCAGCAGTACGGTAACTACCAGAATTTGTCGAAACTGGTGCAGGTTCAACGGGACCCACCTCTGCCATCGGAAGCGTTGGTCTGCAGCATCTCCTTCAGCTTTTCGACCAGGGTAAATGCCCCGTCCCCTTTGGTCGCTGTGGCGCTCACCACCCGCATCACGTCGTCAGGGAGTGCTACGTAGGCAGAGAGCATCAAAATCGGCATTTCGGGATTCCGTTTCCGCACGATCGTGGCTACCTCGCCCCCATTGATTCCTGGCATCGCGTAATCTAAAATGACTGCATCGATCTGCTCGGTATCTAGCATAGCCAAGCCGGAAACGCCGTCCTTGGCAGTCAGCACGCAAAAGCCTTCGCGTTCCAGAACCATCTTCCGGATCTCAAGGCCGAGATCTTCATCGTCGATACACAATATGACTGGACGCGACACGGTTATACCGTCCCTCGATCGCGGTCGCCACCGCTTGGCAAAGTCTACAACCGCCATAAAGCAGAGTGAGAGTGCCATGTTCGGAACTCGTCTCTGCGCAAAAGTTGACCCCGGTAAATCGTGAAGATTCACCGTAGTTTTGCATTCGATCTGTTCAATTAGGTTACGCTAAACGCATCCGCGAAGTATCGGCTTAGTCCTGCCACTAAAGTAGCCGTGGACTGACCGGAACGTGAGGGAGACCCTGTTGAGTCAAAGCGTATGCGTTCTGGAAGATGACCCGGATATTTCCCGTTTGGTACAACATCATCTGGAGGCCGCCGGGTTTGTTGTCCGGGTCTACAGCACCCCAACCAACCTCGTTCCGGACGCCGAGCGCCAGGCGCCGGTGCTCTTTCTGCTGGACATCATGGTTCCCGGCGGGGATGGCCTGGATGTCTGCCGCCGCTTGCGCAGCAATCCCGCTCTGAGTACGATCCCGATCATTTTTCTCACCGCCCGCGCGGGAGAAAATGACCGCGTCCTGGGCCTGGAGCTGGGCGCGGATGACTACATCACCAAACCTTTCGCCACCCGGGAACTGGTCGCCAGGGTCAAAGCTGTCCTGCGCCGCTTCGAACGGCCGACCGCACCCTCCATCATCAGCTTCGAAGAAGTTGTCATCGACGCCGGCGCGATGCAACTCAAGGTAAGAGGGGAACTTACCACTACCACGGCCACTGAATTCCGGCTGCTGGACTACCTCGCCCGGCATCCTGGCCGCGTCTTCAGCCGGGATCATCTGCTCGATGCCGTCTGGGGAGATGCCCGGTTCGTGACCCCACGGTCGGTGGATGTCTATGTGCGCCGCATCCGTGAGAAAATTGAGACCGATCCCGAGAGCCCACGCTTTCTCAAAACCGTGCGTGGCGCGGGTTATCGTTTCGAGGTTCCCCGGATGGCCGAAGAATCTCACAAATCGGCATCGTAGTCGGGCTTCGAGACAAGAACAGACGACCGTCTTCGAGGGCGGGGATCTGAAGGGTACGGGCTTTAGCCCGTGCACAACCAAAACAAAACAGTGGGCTTTAGCCACTGAGGGCAGCACTCTAGGCCGAGAAAACTGCCCTCAGGGCCTAAAGGCCGCTTGGCTGTCTAACTAGATGTACGGCCTGAAGGCCGTACCCTTCAGAGAAGCAGAGTTTCTCCGCAGCCTGTCGAGCCCCTGAGGCATTGATTTCTCGCCGGTTCAGCTACCCATGCATCAATCTGGGTTTGCCGGACGTTTCGAAGCCTGCCCCACGCGTCCAAAGCTCTACGGGTGGCGACTGAGTTTGGGTGCTAGTAGGAGGGAGGGATAACAGAGTGACCGGCAGGGTCTTCACCAAACTGTTCTTCTCCTTCGTAGTGGTCCTTTTCGTCGGCATGGCGGTGCTTGACTTCTCCCTGCGCCAAGTCATGGAGCAATCCCTTCGCTCCCAAGCCGAAGAATCTCTGGTGAGCCAGGCACGGCTGCTGGCGGCGCATATAAGTGGCTCTGAGTCTTCGACTTACGATGTAGCCTCCTTGCAGCAGCTGGCTCACCTGGATGCCGCCGCGGCCGGCGCTGAGGTCTCTATCTTTGACGCCCGGGGCCAGCTGGTGGCCAACTCGCAGTCTGAGCCAACCGGCGATTCCGCTCCTGAGGTTGGTGCGGTGCTTGATCAGCATCTGCCCCTGGGTCGTGCCCAACGAGGGGGCGTCTTCTATGTCGCCGTTCCCGCCGGCGCCCTGGTTGTGCGCCTGGCCCATCCTTTGGCCGGCATTCCGACACCGGTGTACGTGTTGCGCCGCGGTATCCTGCTGGCTTCGTTGTTTTCCCTGGGGGTGGCCACGCTGCTGGCGGCGTTGCTGGCCCAGCGGTTTGCCCGGCGGCTGGCCCGCATCGTGGTTTTTGCCAATCGCATAGCCTCCGGCGATCTGTCGGCCCGGGTGGAGGAGGGGGATTTGGATGAAATCTCCGCTGTCGCGCATGCACTCGATGTCACCGCCAGCCGGCTCGAGCAAAGCTTTCACGCACTCGAGAGCAGCCGCAGCGAGCTGACTGCGTTGCTCGACAGCATGCAGGAGGCGGTAATCGCCATCAACCCCCAGGGACAGGTGAGTTGGTGCAACGCCGTTATGCAGCGTATCGCGCTTAGCCCGGTCCAGGAGGGCCGCGCCCTGGTACATTCCGTTCGCGATCCTGAGGTCCTCTCTTCCGTAGCTGCGGCCCTTACCCAACGCCAGGCCAGCCGTCGCCGGGCCATCTCCGTTTCGCCCGGCAAAGTCTTCGAGGTCAATGCTGCTCCAATGCCCGGAGGGGGCGCTGTCGCCGTGTTGCACGACGTTTCTGAAATCGAGCGCTCGGAGACAACACGCAGAGACTTCGTGGCCAATGTGTCCCACGAACTGCGCACGCCGCTCACCTGCATCACGGGATACGTAGAGACGCTGCTCGACGACGGGAAACTCAGCGATCAGACGCGCGAGTTCCTGACGATCATTCTCAAGAATGCTTCGCGCATGAATCGCCTGACGGAAGACCTGTTGGCCCTCGCCAGCGTCGAATCCGGGGACTACAAGCTGCGTCTGCAAAAAATTCCGGCCTCCAGGCTAATTGAGGAAGCCGTCGGCTCCCTGGCTGGGCTGGTGCTCGATTCAGCCGCTACACTCGAAGTGGGCGAGACGACCGATGAGCCGGTCATGGCCGATCTTGACGCCCTCAGCCAGGTCTTCGGAAACCTGGTGGAGAACGCCATGAAATATGGCAAGGCGGGGGGCCTGGTGAGGGTGGGGGCCCGCCGGCAGGAGGCGATGATCGAGTTCTACGTCCAGGACTTCGGTCCCGGGATTGCCTATGAGCATCTGCCCCGCATCTTCGAGCGGTTCTACCGGGTAGATAAGGCACGCTCGCGGGAATCCGGCGGAACCGGGCTGGGGCTTTCAATTGCCAAACACATCGTGCAGGCCCACGGCGGGCATATCCGCTGTGAAAGCGAACTTGGGTTCGGCGCGACCTTTCTTTTTCGCTTGCCGTCTGTTGCCGTCCCCACCGTGCCGCCTGCGGCGGCGCCCGGTTCCGTTCCGCTGACTACCGCGCAAACCGTTGAAAAATAAAAGCTTTGCCGCTCTCAACCGGGCGGCTTTTCTTGCCTTATTCATCGCCCTGTAAAGATCCGTTCACAGACAGGACCGAGAATCAGGATAATTTTCCTGAGGTGGAACGTGAGAAAGACGATCTGGCTATTGGCGGCAGGTATGATGACCGCGCTTTGCGTGGGCCATGCCCAAAAACTGAATGGAGCGGGCGCGACATTTCCCAATCCTATTTATTCCAAATGGTTTAGCGAGTACAGTGCCTCGCATCCCGGGGTCCAGATCAACTATCAGTCGATAGGCAGCGGCGGGGGGATTCGCCAGGTGACCGCTGGCACGGTTGACTTTGGCGCCAGCGATGTCACTTTGACCGACGAGCAACTGGCCGCCTCCAAGGTGAAAATACAGGCTATCCCCACCGTACTCGGGGCGGTGGTGCCGATCTTTAACCTGGATGGTGTCAGTGAACTACACATAGGCCCTGACGTCCTGGCTGATATCTACCTGGGCAAGATCTCCAAGTGGGACGACGCGCGTATCGCCAAAGACAATCCAGGGGTCAAGCTGCCCTCCATCGATATCTTTGTCGTCCACCGCTCTGACGGGAGCGGCACCAGCTTCATCTTTACCGACTATCTTTCCAAGGTCAGCAAGGACTGGGCAGGCGGCCCCGGCAGGGGCGCGGCGCCGAGCTGGCCCAGAGGAATCGGTGCGAAGGGCAACGAGGGCGTAGCCGGCTTTGTCCGCCAATCACCAGGCGCTATCGGTTATGTCGAACTGATCTACGCTCTGCAGAACAAGATGACCTTCGCTTCGGTAAAGAGCGCCGGAGGAACCTGGATGAAGGCATCCATCGAGGGGGTGTCAGAAGCAGCGGCCAGCGTAAAGAATATGCCGGCGGATTATCGCGTTTCCGTCACGAATGCGCCGGGGAACGCCTATCCCATCTCCAGCTTCACCTGGCTTCTGATTCCCCAGCCAGCCAAGGACTCCACCAACGGGAAGATCCTGATCGATTTTCTCAAGTGGATGCTGCAGCATCAGAACGAGGTCACCGCGCTCTACTATGCTCCTCTGCCGGCTCCGGTGGCGCAGAAGGTAAGTGCCACGATCAACACCCTCAAGTAGCCGCTTCGTTCCCATTCCCGGCACCCAGACCTTCTGAGTGCCGGATGGTATGCTGACCCGCAGAGAGTTCATCGATAAGTCCCGCGCGCTCTAGTCTTTTTCAGAAGGTTATGCCGTGCGCCGGTTTAACCTGAGGTTCACTAAACCCCGCTACGGTATGAGTGGTGAAATCAGAGATTCAGGTGCCGCGAGTGGCTGGCCAGGCTGACGTGACCCAGCAAACAGAAAGCGGCTCGTCTCCCGGCTCTGCGCCGTCGCCCGTCCGCGCCTTCCTTCTGAATTGCGGCAGTTCGTCGCTGGCCGATCGCACCTTCAGCACCCTCATGCTGCTGTGCGCGCTCAGCATCTTCGCCATTGTCATCCTGATCCTCTACGAGCTCATTTCCGGCTCCACTCTCACCATTCAAAAATTTGGGATTTCGTTCTTTTTCGGTTCCGCATGGGATCCGGTCAACGGCAACTTCGGCGCACTGCCGTTTATCTACGGCACCGTGGTCTCCTCGATCGTGTCGCTCATCATTGCCGTGCCTTTGGCGGTCGGTGTCGCCATCTTCCTTACGGAGATGTGTCCTGAGTTTCTGCGCGGCTTTCTCGCCTTCTTCACCGAACTGCTCGCTGCCATTCCGAGTGTCGTCTATGGCTTGTGGGCGATTTTTGTTCTGGTTCCGTTGCTGCGCCAATACGTAAACCCGTTTCTCATTCAGACTCTTGGCTGGTCGGGAATCTTTACTGGCCCAAACTACGGTTTTGACGTGCTTTCCGCCGGCATGATTCTGTCCATCATGATCCTGCCCATCATCTCTTCGCTTACTCGCGAGGTCATCTCTGCGGTTCCCCATTCCCAGCGGGAAGCGGTGCTGGCCCTGGGAGCTACCCGCTGGGAGATGATTCGCATGGGTGTGCTGCGCAACGCTCGCATTGGCATCGTCGGGTCCGTCATTCTCGGCCTCGGCCGAGCCCTGGGCGAGACTATGGCCGTCACCATGGTCATTGGCAATCGGCCCGAGATCTCCCGTTCCCTGCTGGCCCCTGGCTACAGCATGGCCAGCGTCATCGCCAACGAGTTCAGCGAGGCTTCGGACTCTCTCTATCTAAGCGCTCTGATCGAGATTGGTCTGGCGCTTTTTATCGTCACCATCATTGTGAACGCGCTGGCCCGTGTCTTGGTTTGGGCCGTTACCCGCGGTGCACCGGTCCGAGGTACTTAGCGAATGGCTTCGAACGTCGTGATGACTCCGCGCCGTGCCCGGCCTTCCAACCGGCTTTGGCGGATTTTCGCCAATCACCTGGCGACGGCAGCGGCCATAGGCAGCACCATCCTGGTGATGGCGCCTTTGATCGCCATCTTCGGCTACCTGCTTTACAAGGGCGCCAGTTCGCTCAATCTCGCTTTCTTTACCCAGGTCCCCAAGCCTGTGGGCGAGCTCGGAGGCGGAATGGCCAATTCCATCCTGGGCTCGGGCATCCTGCTGGCGATCGCCAGTCTCATGGGCGTGCCCATCGGCATCGCCGGCGGCATCTACATCGCGGAGTTCGGCCGGGGCAAGCGTTTGGCCAACATGGTCAGGTTTACCGCGGATGTTCTCAACGGCGTGCCTTCGATTGTGATGGGCATCGCTGTATACGGACTCATCGTCGTACCGCAAAAGCATTTTTCCGCGCTCGCGGGCGGCGCGGCGTTGGGCATCATGATGATTCCCACAATCACCCGTACCACCGAAGAGATGTTGTTGATGGTGCCGCTGAATGTACGTGAGGCCGCTCTCGGATTGGGTGTCCCTAACTGGCGTTCGGTGCTTTCCATCACTTTGCGAACTGCTTCCCCCGGCGTCATTACCGGCTGCATGCTGGCCTTTGCCCGGGTCGCCGGTGAGACCGCCCCGCTGCTCTTTACCGCGTTCGGAAACCAGTTCTGGAGTACCAGCGTCAATGAACCGATCGCGGCCCTTCCTTTGCAGATTTACGTGTATGCGCTCTCACCTTACGACGAATGGCATCGTCTCGCCTGGGCCGGGGCCCTGGTGCTGATCGTTCTCATCGTCGTTTCCGTCGCGCTCGTAAGGTACGTAGCGGGCCGTGGAGTTCTGAAAGGGGCAAGTTAGTGGGCGTAGAAATTGAAGTATCCGATCTGAACGCGTGGTATGGCACCAACCACACCCTTCAGAACATCAGTCTGCGTATTCCGGCAAACCACGCCACAGCGCTCATCGGCCCCTCCGGTTGCGGCAAGTCCACGTTC
>Ga0302326_10019366_pt1 | contig 14057 bp, 11 predicted proteins | sample Palsa_T0_3_FD_202264 | JGI IMG/M metagenome (GOLD analysis project Ga0302326, IMG submission 202264) | Peat permafrost microbial communities from Stordalen Mire near Abisko, Sweden - Palsa_T0_3 | ecosystem: Environmental > Terrestrial > Soil > Palsa > Peat permafrost | place: Sweden: Abisko... | reverse complement strand
GCGGCAATCCCAATGGGTCATTGCGCAACATTGCCGGCATCTGCAACGAAGCCCGGAACGTCGCGGGCCTGATGCCGCATCCCGAGCGGGCCAGCGAAGTGGTACTCGGATCGGCGGATGGACGATTGATCTTTGAAGGTCTCGTGGACTGGCTCCAAACCAATGCCGCCAAGGCGGCATAACCCCATGACCGAACCCGCCATCACCCCTGAATTGGTCCAACAGCATAATCTTACGCCGGAGGAGTTTGAAAAAATCCAAGGCATCCTCGGACGGGAGCCGAGCTACACGGAATTGGGCATTTTCTCCGTCATGTGGAGCGAGCATTGCTCCTACAAAAACACGCGCCCGCTCCTCAAAACATTCCCGACCAAGTCGCCCCGCATCCTGGTCGGAGCGGGGGAGGAAAACGCCGGCATCATTGATATCGGCGACGGGCTGGCCATCGCGTTCAAGATCGAATCGCACAACCATCCGAGCGCGGTGGAGCCGTTTCAGGGGGCGGCCACCGGCGTCGGGGGAATTATACGCGACATCTTCACCATGGGCGCGCGGCCGGTGTGTGCGATCAATTCCCTGCGCTTCGGCCCGATCGAGGGCGGCGGAAACGCGGCCAACAACCGGCGGCTTTTTGGCGGGGTGGTCAGCGGCATTGCCCATTACGGCAATTGTTTCGGCATCCCCACCATCGCCGGGGAAGTTTATTTCGACCCGAGTTACGAGGGCAATCCGTTGGTCAACGCTTTTTGCCTGGGCGTTCTACGCCACGAACAAATCGCCCGGGGCGCGGCCAAGGGTGAGGGCAATTCGGTCTTTTACGTCGGCCCGGCCACCGGGCGCGACGGCCTGGCGGGCGCAGCCTTTGCCTCGCGCGATTTGACGGAGGAATCCGCCGGCCAGCAGCGCGGCGCGGTGCAGGTGGGTGACCCGTTCATGGAAAAACTGGTCTGCGAGGCCTGCCTGGAATTGCTCGCCACCGACGCCGTCGCCGGCATCCAGGATATGGGCGCGGCTGGCCTGACGTGTTCGACCTGCGAAACCGCCGCCCGCGCCGGCACGGGCATTGAAATTGAGCTTTCCCTGGTCCCGCAACGCGCGCCCGGCATGACGTCTTACGAAATCATGCTCAGCGAATCGCAGGAGCGGATGCTCATTATTGTCCGTTCAGGGCGCGAGGATGAGGTGAAGCGTATATTTGACAAATGGGATTTGCCCTGGGCGCGCATTGGACAGGTCACCGACACGGGGCGAATGGTTGTGAAACATAACGGAGCCGTGGTGGCGGACATCCCGGCGAGAAAACTTGCGGACGAAGCTCCGGTTTATCATCCAGAGTCAACCGAACCGGCTTACTTGAAAGCCGTGCGCGCGTTTTCCCTCGCTTCAGTCCCGGTGTCAAATGATCCGTCGGCCGATTTAAAACGGCTCCTCGCCTGGCCCGGCCTGGCCTCGAAGAATTGGGTGTATCGTCAATACGATCATACCGTGCGCGCGGGTTCAGTCGTGCGACCGGGTTCGGACGCCGCTGTCATTCGGATCAAGGCAGATTCGCTGCCGCCGGGCGCAGACAACGGTTCGGTGGTGGAAAAATACATCGCATTGACGGTGGATTGCAACGCGGCCTACGTTTATTTGGACCCTTACGAAGGCGCAAAGATCGCCGTGGCCGAAGCGGTGCGGAATCTGGCCTGCGCCGGCGCGATTCCGCTGGGCTCGACCGACAATTTGAACTTTGGCAACCCGCACAATCCGGAGCTGTTCTGGCAATTGAAGGAATCCGTGCGCGGGCTGGCCGAGGCGTGCCGGTTCTTCAACGCTCCCGTCACGGGCGGCAATTGCAGCCTCTACAATCAAAGTCCCAATGGTCCCATCGATCCGACTCCGACCGTGGCGGTGGTGGGTATTATTGACAAGCCGGAGCACATCACCACCCAATGGTTCAAAGACGAGGGCGACGCCATTATTTTACTGGGCGACCCGATGGACGAGCAGGACCCGATGCGCGGGATGGGGGGATCGGCCTGGTTGCAATGCCTGCACGGCCTGAAGACCGGCACGCCGCCGCGCTGCGATTTGGAGAAGGAGCGTCAACTGCACAACGCGCTACGCGGATTCATCGAGTGCGGCCTGGTCAAGAGCGCGCACGATTGCAGCGAGGGCGGCCTGGCGGCGGCGCTGGCGGAGAGTTGCATCTCGCAACAGATCGCCCGCGAAACGCCGCGCTTGATTGGCGCTCAGATCGACCTGTCCTTTGCCGTGGGCGAATCAACTCGTTTGGACGCGCTGTTATTTGGTGAAACCCAAAGCCGCGTCATTGTGTCAGTCGCGCCTCTCGATGTTGTGAAGGTCGTCGAACGCGCCAAAATCCTGGGCGTCAGCGCCGCCAAAATAGGTGTCGTCGTTGGCAGCGAACTGACGATCAAAGCCGGCGCGTGGGAGGGCAAGTGGCCGCTGGCGGAATTGCATGATTTGTGGTGGAACGCCATTGCGAAGGCGATGGCATCTTGAAAGCATGATCAATCATGGTGGGCATGCTCCGCCCGTCTTTGCACGTATTGCGCCATGATGCTTACGGCGATTTCCTGGACGCTGGCGGCGCCGATGTCAAGTCCTACAGGACTGGCCACACGCGCCAATTCCTCCGCCGTGGCCATTTTCCGTTTGAGAAAACTCTCGCAAATAATACGCGATTTGCGCTTACTGCCGATCATGCCCAAGAAAAGAAAGGGCTTGTGAATCCATTCCGCCAAAACAACGGCGTCATGCTGATGGCCGCGAGTGACAATTAAACCCAGGGTTGGCGGGGTCGGAAAGGGAGTGTCAAGCAATTCGCCCCAATTTCCGACCCGCAAATGCACGCCGTCGGGAAAATGCTCGGCGTTGGCCAATTCAGGCCGGTCGTCAAAGACGGTGACATCGAAGTCCAGCGATTGCGCCAGCGGCGCGACGGCTTGCGCGATATGTCCCGAACCTGCAATCCACAGGGGCATCGGCGGCGAAACCGTTTCGCGATAGAGCCAGCCGGCTTCGCTTCTGTTCCCGGCCCAGGCGATGGAAAAATCCTCACGCACACCCCAGCAGCGGGTCTGGTCGCGGCGGGCCAGGGCAGTCCAAATCTCGGCGGCTCCGGCGGCGCGGGGGAGAATAAGTCCGAAGACCGTGCCGCCGCAAATCAAGCCATCATCCCAGCCGAAATCATGGTCAAGCGTCAAGTTGAAAGTCTCCGGCTGGCCGGATTGCAAGGCCTGGCGCGCGCGGCGGCGAATTTCAGCTTCGAGGCAACCGCCGCCGAGGGTGCCGAGCATGCGGTCATCGGGAAAGAAGAGGGCTTTCGCGCCTTGCTTTTGCGGGCTGGAGCCTTTGACGCAGGAAATCAGGCCGAGGGCAAAGCGAGAACTTCGCTCCAGTTCACTGACAACCTGTTGAAAAAAGTGGACCATAAACGTGCCACAGGCAACCGTGATCAGACTTGTTCCACCTTCAATCTGGATCCCACCACTTTTTGCGCGGCGCTAAAGTGAGCGTCGCGGCAGAGGATCACCAAGCCAGCGCGGATCGCCAAGGTGGCGACAAAGAGGTCATTGCGTGGCATGTTCAATCCACTTCCTCGCAATTGGCGTTCCAGGCGCGCGGCTTCCGGCCAGTCGTCCTGCTCGAAAGGATAATGATGGCTAAGGCCAAAGGCTTGCTCCAAATCCCCCTCCTCGCCGGGCCGCACACCGCTCAAGAGTTCGAAGCGGATCGGGCATGTATAAGCCGACTGATCCATCTGCAGCAGGCGCGCGACAATGTCTTTGACCTTGGGGTCGCCCTTTCGTCGCAAGAATTCCACCCAAGCGGAGGAATCAACGAGTTTCATAAACGTCGCGGGCTTCGAGTTCGTCGTTGGTCAAAGGATAATCCGTCTGCCCGGCCAGGGCCTTTTCAATGAATGCGCGCTTTTCCCGCATCCGCAGGTAATCCGTCAAAGCGCTGGTGATGGCGGGCGATTTTTTCTTCTGACCGGTAATTTTCTGAATTTCCTTAAGGGCATTTGCATCAATCTCAAACGTAATTCGCATATAATGCAATTATAATATGATGCAATTGATTGGCTTGCAAGCAGCATTTTAACTGGCCCTGGATGAGCTCTTGACCAAATGGCCCTTTCTCTGGCACATTCCTGCCGGTTCAATCCATGGGCCACAAATTGAACGCAATATGACCGACGATGCACCGAAGGCCGAGAGCGCTGCTCCGGCCAATCCACCCGCGTCCCCTCGCTGGCTGCCGCGCCTCGGCTCGCCGGCTTATCATGTCATGCTCGCCGCCGTGGCCATTCTGATTCTCGGTCCGTTGGGTGGGGTTTCGTCCGCATTCATGGTTTTCTCCATTGGCTTCTTTGTCGGCGGCCAGGTGCTGGCGGGAATTCTGGGCAGTGTCGTGACGCTGCCCTACGGGCCGGAGGGAAAACACGGGGCCAATTACATGCAAACCATGGCCGCCTCGGTTGCCGGCATGTGTGGCATGTCACCCATTGTGCAGGCCATGGTCTGGATGGGTCTGCCTCAACCGCCCGTGTGGCAGCTTATACTTTATTTCATGTGCATCGGAATGTTTGGTGTCGGCCTGGGCATGCTTTACACCCCCATCCTCGTCGATCGATTGCAATTAACCTTTCCGTCCGGCCTGGCGGTGGCCAACATCCTGCGCGCTTTGACGGACAAGGACTTGCTGAAACGTTCCGTCTTCAAACTGGCCGGAAGCATGGCGGGCGCCTTTGGCGTGGCCCTGGCAGCGGCGCAAATTCCGGCCCTCGGCGGACTTTGGGATCTGTCGGTTTCGACCGTCGGCGGCGGGATGATTGTGGGCGCGCGCATCGCCTTGCCTGCCTTGTGGGTGGGGTTGATCGGCTACAAGTTAACCCCCTATTTGCTCAGCATCGGTTGGCTGGATAAGGGCGACCATTATCGTAAAATTGGCTTCATCATATCGCTGGGAGCCATCATGGGAGCGGCCATGCTCGATGTCGGAATCATTTTGGTGCAGGCGGTGCGCCGCTTCCGAGAAACAGGCACGTCAGCGGCCCAACCCGCGCCGGATTGGAAGCGGGTCAACATGATGCGTCTGGTTGCATGGGTCGTTTTTTGGGGCGCAGGCACGGTGTTGATGGGACATCAGGTTTTGCACGAACCGGTAAAGTTCCTGGTGGCGGCGGTCGCTCTTTGCTTCGTGTTTGTGCTTGTCAACGGTATCGCACTGGGCATTTCGGACTTCAATCCGATTTCCGCCGCGTTCGTGACCTCGGTTTTTGCCATGGCGGCGCTTGGGTTGCACGATCCCGGGGTGGGATTGTTATGCGCGGCCATCGTTGCCATCGCTATCGCGGAGGGTGGCGACATGCAGCAAGACCGTTCGACGGGATGGCGATTGGGCACCAATCGAACGGTGCAGTTCCGCTACCAAGTCATCGGCATCGCCATGGGCGCCGTGCTCATGGTGGCCTTGGCGCTGCTCTTCATGCACTCGTATCCGATTCTGAACGTGGACCAACAAACCCACAAAAATCTGCCCGAAGCCGAACATTGGCAGTCGGCCTTCACCTATAAAATGGTCGGCGCTCTGCGCGGCATTGTGGAAGACAACCCGCGTGTCATGAAGGCGTTTCGTCTGGGCATCGGCATTGGACTGCTGGTCGAAATTTTGCGCAAGTTGATCAAGAACCGCCGGAGTTTCAAGGAATTTGCCGTCAGGGGGCCCGTCGGCCGGGTCACTTCGTTTCTTCTTGACGCCGTTTTTCTGCCCAGCCCGTATGCGTTTGCCTTCGGCGGATTCGTGGAATTGCCGACCATCCTCTGGTGGTCCTTCGGCGGAATTGCCGGTTCCCTTTACGAGGTGGCCGAAGCCCGGCTGTCTTCCCGATCCAAAAACCGGGCCGAGGGTGAATTGCCTTCGGACATGAGTTCAACTTCACTCATCGGCGGGGGATGTATTGCCGGTGACGCGCTCTCCGCGCTCGCCATAGCTTTGTACGGAATTTGGCAGGCCATGCGATGATGTCGAATCTTGAACAAATTATCGCGCGCGAAATGCGCCAATGGGGCATCGGCGGCATTTCGATCGCGCTGGTGGATGATCAGCGCGTCGTTTACGCGGCCGGTTTCGGCGAAGCCCGGCGCGATTCGATTTTTCGCGTCGGCAGCGTGTCCAAACTTTTCAATGCCATCGCAGTCATGCAACAGGTCGAGGCGGCCAAACTGAACCTCGACGCGCCGCTGCCCGCCGAGTTGCTGCCGATCAATCCTTTTATGGACCATCCGGCGGTAACATTGCGGCAAACTCTCTGCCATCGCAGCGGCTTGCAGCGGGAGGCCGCCGTGGGCGGATACTTGGACGACTCCGAGCAGGGATTGGCGGCCACCGTCGCCAGTGTGCGGCCATGCGTCCTGGCTACCAGCCCTGGCTCCGCGACTCGTTATTCCAATCTGGCTCCCAGCATCGCCGGAATGCTGGTCGAGCGGGCCAGCGGACTTTCCTTCGAAGACTATCAATACGCGCAGCTCCTGAATCCGTTGGGCATGGCCGACTCGGCCTGGTCTCGCACGCGCATTGCGCGCGAGCGCCTCATCACATCCCACATGCGCGTGGCCGACGGCCGCGGCGGTTGGACGCGTCGGACCGCCCCCCTTTTTGACATCGGCATGATTCCCGCCGGCAACCTTTTTTCCACCGTCGATGATCTGGCGCGGTTCGCTTCCGCATTGCTGGCCGGCGGCGCCGGGTTGGTCAAGCCGGAAACTTTGCGTGAAATGCGCCGGGTGCAGTTCATCTCGGAAAACCCGCCGGCATTCGGGCTGGGATTCATCGTCGGCAAATTTCGGAATCACCGAGTCATCAGCCACAACGGCGCCATCTACGGATTCAGTTCCCACTTTGCCTTTATGCCGGAGGAGAAACTGGCGGTCATCGTGCTGGCCAATGAGGATATTGTAACCGGTCGCACGCGACATATCGCACTGGCCGGCTTTTCGCAATTGCTCAAGGAAAAGTTTGGCGAGCAACCGCCGGCGGCGGAGGATTTTCCCATTCCCGCGAATCTGGCCGCGTTTGCGGGCGACTACGAATCTCAGAGTTTTTGGGCGCGTCTGGAAGAGCGAGACGGCCAGTTGGCGGGCGACATCTCCGGCCAACCGGCCATGCTGACGCCCACCGGCGGATTGAATTTTGCCGCCCACGGCCGCTTGGACGACGGAACGCCGGTAACATTCAAGCAGGATGGCGCCGGAGCTATTTGCTGCTTCACGATGGGTCCGCAGCAGTTCGAGAGGGCGCCTGCGCATCCTGCGCCGCTGCCGCCGGAATGGCTCGCGTATTGCGGCAGCTACGGGCCGGACTGCATTCCGGTGGTCGTGAGCGAGCGCCACGGCCATCTTTACGCGATGACAGAAAACATGCTTGACTACCGATTGACCCCGCTCAACCGCCACGCTTGCAGGCTGCCTCCGGGGATGTACACCGACGAGCAGGTGATTTTTCTTACGGAATCCGATGGCCGGCCGCGCGCCATCAATTTCGCCAACATGCTCCTCCCGCGGCAAAAAGCATCCTGACAAAAAACAATGCAACTGCAACTTCGTGATATCCATTTGCCCATGCGCCATCCCTTCACCATCGCGCTCGGCACCACCACCGTCCAACACAACCTGCTGGTCGAATTAACTCAGGACGGCATCACCGGCTACGGTGAGGGCGCTTCCGCTGACGCCTTTCCCGAATTCACGGCCGATTCCATGCGCGCCTCGCTGGAAGAAGCCCGTCCGCACATTGAACGCGAAGAGTTGGATGATCCGGCGCAACTATGGGATCGCCTTCTGCCCGTGCTCGGCCACAATCGCTTCGCCCTTTGCGCGTTGGATGAGGCTGCGCACGATCTTTGGGGCAAACTTCGCGGGGCGCCCGTCTGGAAGCTGTGGGGCCTGGAATTGCGCGATCTGCCCTTGAGCGATTACACCATCGGCATCGACCCCATTGAAAAAATGATCGTCAAGATGAAGGAATTTGAAGGCTGGCCGATTTACAAGATCAAGCTGGGCACAAAGGACGATCTCGCCATTGTCCGCGAATTGCGCCGCCACACGCAGGCGGTCTTCCGCGTCGATGCCAACACCGCCTGGACCGCCGAACAGACCATCGCCAACGCGCCGGAATTGAAACGGTTGGGGGTCGAATTCATAGAACAGCCGTTGCGCGCATCGGATTGGGAAGGGATGCACCGGGTGTGCCGCGAAAGCGCGTTGCCCATCCTCGCGGATGAGAGTTGCCTGATTGAGGAGGACGTGGCGTGTTGCGCCGGCTTTTTCCAAGGCATCAACATCAAGCTCAACAAGGCGGGCGGCCTGACGCCGGCGCGGCGGATGATTGCGCGAGCGCGGCAGTTTGGATTGAAGGTGATGGTTGGCTGCATGTGTGAAAGCAGCATTGGCATCAGCGCTATCGGCCAGCTACTACCGATGCTTGACTATGTGGACATGGACGGCGCCGTCTTGATCGCCCGCGACGTGGCCAGCGGGGTCCACCTGGAACGCGGCCGCGCCATATTCCCGGAGGAAAACGGCAACGGCGTGCGGCTGCTGTGAGACTTTGACGGAGACTTGCCATTCCCGTGTTCTCAAGCCGTTGCTACACAATAATTTAGAAATGGAGCCAGTTGCCGGATTTGGGCCCTACCTTCTAGCCGCACGGGCTTCGTCCACAGCCTCACCCAGCACGGCCAATCCCTCGCGCAGGGGTTCCTCGCTGATGGTCAGCGGCGGAGCGATCTTGACCGTTTGGCCCCAAGCTCCCACCGGCGCGAAAAACAGCAGCCCTTTGTGGAAACAACGCTCGATGATGTCGTGCGCCAGAGCGGCGTCCGGTTGCTTTTTTCCAGGTTGCACGATTTGCAGGCCGCCGACCAGACCGCGGGCCGAATGATGGCCAATGACCTCTGCGTGACGCTCGTGCAAGGCGGCCAATTCGCGTTCCAGGATGTCCCCCAGGCGGGCGGCGTTGGCGGTTAAGTTGTCGTTGACAATCTTTTTCAAGCTCGCCAACGCGGCGGCGGCGCACACCGGATTGCCTGTGTGCGTGCTGGTCATCGAGCCGGGCGGAAATTGATCCATGATTTCCGCCCGCCCAATCACCGCCGAAAGCGGCAGCGAACTGCTGATGCCCTTGCCGCAACAAATCACGTCCGGCCTCACGGCGTAATGCTCGAAGGCCCAGAATTTGCCCGTCCGCCCGAAGCCGGCCTGCACTTCGTCAAGTATCAGAACGACGCCGTGCGCCCGGCACCATTGCGCGAGGTCCTGCATGTACTGTTTGGGCGCGAAATCCGGTCCGACTCCCTGATATGTCTCGAAGATGACGCCCGCGATGTCCTCCGGCGCAAGACCCTTTTTCCCGAGCGTTTCCAGAAAAAGATCGAAGCTGGTGTCCTCCGTCCAATAACCGTCCGGGAACGGGACCTGCACGATGGCCGGGTCTTCATTGACAATCCAGTGCTTCAAGCCCGGGAGGCCACCGGCCTGTTGCGATCCCAAGGTGCGGCCGTGAAAACCGCGCTCGGCCCCGACCAGGCCGATCTTGCGCGGGCCGCCGGTCTTGAGGCCGTGCGCGCGCGCGAGCTTGAGGGCGCATTCAACGGCCTCGGAACCTGTCGTCAAGAAGAACACTTTGTTCAACTCCGCCGGCGCCAGGGTCAGGATGTATTCCCCCAGCCTCGCCCGTTCTTCGCTGGGAAAGACGTAGTTGTGGAGCAGCGGACGGTTGACCTGGTCGAGGATGGCCTGGCGGATTTCCGGAGCGGCGTGGCCTGCATTGGCCACCAGCACGCCCGAACTGAAGTCCAGCCAGCAATTGCCATATTTGTCAAATACACTAATGTCCTCCGCCCGATCCCACACCAGCGGCGGCTGGCCGCGCATCGAAACCGGTTCGCACCTCCGCAGCGCCTCCAGCACGGGCACGGAGTCCGGATGCGGCAATGGTGTGGCGATGCGCCGATACTTGGTCTCGACGAGCGGGACTGAAGTTGGGGTGATGTCAAATTCCTGGCCCATGTCAAATAGCTTTCTCGTAAATGCGCGCGAAGACCTTTTCCGCCCCTTCGCTGGCGCGGTTGGGATCGATGATGGTGATGCCATCGGCGCCGAAGCGCGCGGTCACGGGCGCGCCGAGGCCGTTTTGCGTGTATTGGAAATTCAGATCGCGCACCAGCGACGCCGCGTGAATGATGGCCACGGTCAAACGCGCATCTTCGGCCGTTGGATAAAGCGCGGCCAGTTCGTCGCGATTCGCGTCAAAGAATTTGCGCCGGCAAATCGCGGCCAGTCCCGCCGTCAAACTGTCCACGCCGTAACCGACATACGTTTTGCTGCCGTCGGGACGGGCGACATCGCGGGTGAAGTGATTGTTGACAGTGCGGCTGCCGCCGCCCTTGTGCCAGAAACGTAGTCCGCGATATTGCTGGTCGCTCTCCACCTTCCCTTCCGCGCCGACGATTTCGTGCCCTTGGTTGACCGGCCCCTCGAAATCCGGAGGGGTAATCCAATTATTGTGAAAGTGGATGCTCATGCCGTTGGCAAAATCAACCCGCACCTGCACTGCGTCGTAAGCCAGGATGCCCTCCCTGGAAAGCCTTTTCTTCTGGCCGACGGCCGTGAGTGAAACCGGTTTGCTGCGGTAATAATGCCAGATCAAATCGACCCAATGCGGGCCGACATAGCTGAAGGGATCGCTTTGCTCGGCCCATTTGAAGGTGCTGGTCGAAACCTCCAGCGGCTCCTCCAAATAGGCCACGCCATACAAAGGCTCCCCAATGCGGTTCTTGATCTCGTCTCGAATCCTCATGTGGTCCGGGTCGTAACGTTTGTGCATATCGACGGAGACGATCAGGTTTTTCTCCTTCGCCAATTCCACAATTTGGTCCGCCTCCTGGATCGAAAGGCACATCGGCTTTTCCGTGATCACATGAGTCCCCTGCTTCAAGGCCGCCAGAATGACCGGCGTATGCAGATGATCCGGCGTGGCCACCGCCACGACATCAAGGTCCGGCATTTCGCGCAAGACCTCCAGCCACGGTTCCGCGCCGAAATAAGGGCGGGGCCGATGGCCGGTCCATTGTTGGAAGGCGTCGCAGGCGCGATGGGCGGAAGATTCCGACCGGGCTGCCACCGCCGCCAATTCGAACGCAACGGGCGCCAAATCGCGCGCCCAATGGTCCAGGCCGATGCGGCCCAATTGCGGCGCCAGACCGGAGCGTTGCAAATCCGCGTAAGCGCGCAAATGAACATCCGCGCCGAACATGCCGGCGCCGATCAAGGCGAGTTTGATGGTTCCTTCCATGGAGCTACAACTTACGCGCAGAGTGCAGAGTGCAAAGCGCAAAGTCCAGCCACGCTTGACGGAGCTTGCAAACCGCGCGCGACGTGGCAAACTATCTTGCAGCAGAGAGGATCATCATGCGCAACTTTCGACTACCGCTAAACAGGCGCGCCGGCCAATGGGCCGCGCTGGGCGGCGTTCTGCTCATGTTATCCCTCCTTATTTCCGCCCATGCGCAGTTTGGCCGACGCCGCCCAGGCAGGAATGGCGGGGGTTGGGAAAGCGAGAACGCCGAGCGCTACCGACAGCAGGAGATGATGAAAAAGGCGATTGACCCGGATTTTACGGAGGATGTCTTCACTTTCGCCCGGCTCAAGTTCGATTCGGATGGAGGCGGACGTGAGAGAGCCTGGCACGACGATACGCCGAATGCCGACCTGATGCTCACCTACCGTTTGTTCGAGGCGACCAGTTTGAAGGTCCGGCCTGGCGTGAATTACATCGATATCACCACTAAGGACCTGGCCAATTATCCCTTCGTTTACATGGCAGGCTCAGGCGGGGCGTCGCTCAACGAGGAGGAATCCCTGGCCATGCGCCAGTACCTGCTCAACGGCGGATTCCTGATGGTGGACGACTTCTGGGGTGACGATGATTGGGATCATTTTTACGGGCAACTCAAAAAGATTTTTCCCAACCGCGAGCCGGAGTTGTTGAGCTTGACGAACCAGATTTTCCACATTGTGTACCCCTTCAAAAAGCAGCCGCAAATTCCGAGCGTGGGCCATTTCTTCAGCACCCACCAATCCTACGATTACGGTTTCGACTACTCGCGAATGAACCACGACCCTCACTATTTCGGCGTCTATGACGACAAGCGCCGCATGATGATGCTGATATGCCACAACAATCATTTCGGCGACGGTTGGGAACACGAAGGCGACGACCCAACCTACTTCAATATTTTCTCCATGCCGATGGGCTACCCAATGCTCATCAACATCCTCACTTACACAATGTCTCACTAGCCGCGGTCACCGCGGCAGCAAGGAGGGGAGCGCCCACGGGCAATGTGTCGGGCAGCGGGACGAATTCCTCGATCTGCCGCCACAACACTGAGAAATCTTTATTGACATCGCCGCTCAGGCAATCTGTGACGGCGCCGACGGCATCCGGGTATTTGTTGGTTAGATCGCGGAAACTGAATTTGGGATTGTAAAAAGCATAAACGAGGCGGCGCATGTTTTCCACCCCTTCGCGCATGTATCGCGCATAGTCGGCGAAACGTTCCGCTGAAAAATCTCGCTCCACAATCGCCTTGTGCGCTTCGTCTCCGGCCAGTGTGCCGCTCTTGAGGGCCAGCATCACGCCGGACGAAAATACCGGGTCCAAAAAACAAAAGGCGTCGCCCACCAGCAGCAGCCCATCGGTCCCGCAATGGCGGGCATGATGCGTGTATTCGCTTGTCAAGCGATAAGGGCCGGTCTGTTCCCCGCAGGCCAGGTGCTGCTTGATCCATTGATTTTCCTCCACCGCCCGTTTGAAAATGGCCTCCGGCGCTTTGACGCCTTCCCGAGTCAAGTATTTTCCTTCCGCCACCACGCCGACGCTGGTCATGTCGTTATGTTGCGGGATGTACCAGAACCAGCCCTTCTCCGGGACGTAGGCGACCGTGGTTGAGCCGGCGTCGATGCCTTCATCGCGTTTGGCTCCTTTATAATAGGTCCAGACGGCGATTTTGTTGAGGTGCGGATCCTTCACGCGCCAGTTGTTGCGGACGGCGCTGAAAGATTCCTTGCCGGAGCAATCCAGGGTGATGGGCGCGCGATACTCCTCGGCGGGGCCGCCCCGCGTCTGCGCGCGAACGCCGACGATGCGCGGGCCGTCCTTGAGCAACTCCAGCACCGTGGTTTCCTCCTTCACCATCGCGCCTTTTTCGCAGGCGTTGTCCAGCAGCATTTGATCGAACTCCGACCGGAGCACCTGCCAGGTTTGGGCGACGGTGTCCCGGTCGTATCGGTTAAAAAAATAAAACGGCTGGCTGGCCCGCCCGGATGGCGAGACAAATTGCACGCTGTACTTCTTGACAAAGGCCGAGGCGCGCATTTTGTCAATCAAACCCAGCCGTTGCAGCGGCTGAAACGTAAACGGCAGCAGCGACTCGCCGATGTGGTAGCGCGGAAATTTCTCCCGTTCCAGAATGAGGACGCGATGGCCGTGTTCGGCCAAAATGGCGGCGGCGCCGGACCCGGCCGGCCCGGCGCCGATGATGAGGACGTCGTAGTTATTTAGATCTTTCATTTTAAGCAGGCGGCAGAATTTCCACGATCTCAGCCAGCGGACGAGACCAGGGATCAGTCAAGGTGTTGCGGCGGCCATAGAGAACCTGGGGGCCGCTTAGTCCCAGGGCGCGGTTGATGAAATCGTCAGAAGTGATGCACAAATAGAGATGCGGCCGGCTGGTGAAATCCACGCCGGAATCAACCAGAATCCGTCCCAGCGGCTTCTTTTCGCGCAGGATTTCCTGGCGAACTTCGGTGGGAAAAAGGTCAAGCATAATTTTGATCGCGCCAAATTCCACACACCGTCCGCTTTGTTCCAACCGTAGCGCCACCTCGCGGCAATACTCGTTTTCCACCGAGTGGCGCGCCAGGACCTCGACGTGCAGCCTTTGCCCGTAAAAATTCTCCAGCGTCGAAGTCATGTCGGTTTGA
>Ga0302326_10019365_pt1 | contig 14057 bp, 13 predicted proteins | sample Palsa_T0_3_FD_202264 | JGI IMG/M metagenome (GOLD analysis project Ga0302326, IMG submission 202264) | Peat permafrost microbial communities from Stordalen Mire near Abisko, Sweden - Palsa_T0_3 | ecosystem: Environmental > Terrestrial > Soil > Palsa > Peat permafrost | place: Sweden: Abisko... | reverse complement strand
TCGTCGGTCTGGGCGCGCACCCGGGCGCCCGGATGCGCGCCGCCGTCGAAGCCGAGATGGACATGGCCGTCGATCAGGCCCGGCATGATCGTCGCGCCCGGATAGGCGGTGCGGTCAAGCGCGGCATAGCCGGGCGGCAGTGCTGCGGCCGGACCGACCCAGTCCAGCGCGCTCTCGCCGATCACGACCGCGCCGTCGGGTATGGTCCGGTCGCCGGTTATCACGCGGGGCGCGGTGAGCACCTCCGGCATAGCAGCACCTCGCCCTCGGGCCACGCGGAAACACCTGTAACGGCAACGCTGGCGACGGTGGCCTCACGGTACCCCATCCGTTTACATTGCGGATATCGGTGCCGGGGAGGATGGAGGTGTGCCAGAAACCCTGCGGCAGGCCATCGACTCCACCACCGCTGCGACGCTGCGCGCTCGCGGCAGCTTCAAATGGACCGCTCCGGGGCCGGACGGTCTCGGCGCGGCCGTCGCCGAAATGGACTTCGGCGCCGCCCCGCCCATTCTCGACGCGCTAGCGCGGTTGTCCGCCGACGCCAAGTTCGGTTACCTGCCCACCCCGCTGGCCGACGAGCTGGCTGAGGCCTGCGCGGAGTTCGAGCAGCGGCGTTACGGCTGGCAGGTCGATCCCGCCTGGGTCCACCCGGTGCCCGACGTGATCAAGGTGCTCGAGCTCGCCATCACGCACTTCTCCCGGCCCGGCTCGCCGGTTATCTTGCCGACGCCCGCCTACATGCCGTTTCTTATGGTGCCCGGTTATCTCGGCCGCGAGATCATCCAGGTGCCGATGCACAACGATGCGGGCTTTTTCACCCTTGACCTGGGCGCGATCGAGGACGCGTTCCGGGCCGGGGGGCACCTGCTTGTCTTCTGCAACCCGTACAACCCGCTCGGCCGGGTCTTCACCCGCGCGGAGATGACCGCGCTGACCGAGGTCGTCGACCGGCACGGCGGGCGGGTCTTCGCCGACGAGATCCACGCCCCGCTCGTCTACCCGGGGATGCGGCACATCCCGTACGCATCGACCTCCGGGACCGCGGCGTCGCACACCGTGACCGCCGCGTCCGCCTCGAAGGCGTGGAACCTGCCCGGCCTGAAGTGCGGCCAGGTGATCCTCACCAACCTGGCCGACCAGCAGCGCTGGGCGGAGATGGGGATGTTCGCCTCGCACGGCGCCAGCAATTCCGGCGTGGTCGCCAACATCGCCGCGTACCGGCACGGCGAGGCCTGGCTGAGCGAAGCCCTGAGCTACCTGGACGACAGCCGCCGCCTGCTCGGCGATCTGCTGGGCCGCCACCTGCCGCAGCTGCGCTACCGCCCGCCGGACGGCACCTACCTGGCCTGGCTCGACTGCACCGGGATGGACCTGCCGGGTTCACCCGGCGAGCTGGTCGTCCAGGGTGCGCACGTCACCGTCGTCGACGGCCCGGCGTTCGGCGCGGGCGGGCCGGGCGCCTTCCGGTTGAACTTCGCCACGCCGCAGCCAATCCTCACCGAGATGGTGGAGCGCATCGCCGCCGCCCTGCGGTAATGGGAAAAATGTGATGCATTTCCTGGGCGGGCAGCTAGCATGCGAGCAGATTTAGCATGCCGTAACATGCGGTTAACAATTGCAAGGTTATAGTGTGTTACCCGTGCCGGGGTGAAGCGCGAGAAAAGTGTTACACAGGGGAGGGGAGCGCTTCCTGCCGAGCATTCGCGATGTGCTGACCTGAATGAAGGCCGTACATGGAAATGACTGTTTGGGAATGGTTCGAGCAACGCTCATTCCACCACCGCGAATTTAGCGAGCTTTCCGGTGCCAGCGGTCCGGGGCGACCGCTCACCACCACGCTTATCCTGCCGGCCCGCAATGTGGCCACCACCATCGGCCCGATCCTGGATGCGGTAGCCCGGCTCAACGACCGTACTGGGCTGGTCAACCAGGTCCTGGTGATAGACGCGGACTCCCCGGACGGGACCGCGGACATCGCCAGGGCCAGGGGCGCCGAAGTCTACTCAGAAAACGAACTGCTGCCGGCGTACGGGCCCTCCCAGGGCAAGGGTGACGCGATGTGGCGCAGCCTTTCCGTTGCCCGCGGCGATATCGTCATGTTCGCCGACGCGGACACCGAGGATTTCTTCGAGCATTTCATTTACGGCACGATCGGGCCGCTGCTGACGATGCCCGGCATGCAATTCACCAAGGCGGCATTCCGGCGTCCTTTCCACAATGAAGGCAAGTCGGTCGCCGACGGCGGTGGCCGGGTCACCGAGCTGATGGCCAAGCCGCTGTTCAACTACTTCTATCCGGAGCTCACAGGATTCGTTCAGCCACTGGCCGGCGAATTTGCCGCTCACCGGGAGCTGCTGTGCAGCATTCCGTTCTTCACCGGATACGGGGTGGAGGTCGGGGTCATGATCGACGTGCTCAACGCCGTGGGGCTCACGGCCATGGCCCAGATCGATCTCGGCTCCCGGCAGAACCGGCACCAGCCGCTATGGGATCTCACCCGGATGAGTTCCACGGTGCTGCGCGCGCTGGGCCGCCGGGTGCACTTGCCGGAACAGGAAATGCCCGGCCGGGATTCCGCCGGCGTCTGGGCGCTGCCCCGGCAGGACGTCTACCTGCACGCGGTAGCCACCCCGGATGGCCTGCGCCTGGATGAACATCTCAGCGAGCTAACCGAGCGGCCGCCGCTGGCCCAGATACTGGCCGCCGGGTCAGGCGCCGCCGCGGTTGCTTCTTTACGCCGACCTAGAGCGGCCGCCTAGCGCGGCAGCTCGCTCAGGGTACTGGCTGACTCACGGTACCGGGCGGTCCGCGCAGTGCGGGCCGCCCGGGACCGGCCCCGCGCCAGGGCGCTCGCGCAGGACAGCCGTGCCCCGGGTCGGCGGGCGACTGGTTACCTGCGCAGCGCGAGCACGACGAGCACGATGATGACGATGACGACGACGGTTCCGATGCCGATGTACACGGCTGTTCCTCTCGTTGGGCGGTTAACGATCGCCGGACAACTTTCCATGGCGAGGCGATGCAAACCACCCGACCCTTCCGGGTTCGCTCTTTACCGGTCCCGCGCCGCGTCTGTCCTGCGCTTTCGCGGCTTCGATTTTTCTGTACTCTGAGCCATGACCTCGGGTGCGGGCTGGCGCAGCTTCATGGGCATGCACATGCGCAGCGCCCCGGCCGGGCGCCGGGTAGTGGTCGCCTTGGTGGTAGGCCTGATTTTCGCGGCGGCGATGTTCACCATGATTAAGCCGGCCGCCGCGATGCTGGCCGGCTGGGCCCTCGCGGCCCTGGTGTACCTGGCCTGGGTCTGGGTGGCGATCCGGCGGCTGGACGCCACCCAGACGCGGGAGCTCGCGGCCCGCGAAGCGCTCAACGGCGTCACGGCGGAGCTTGTGGTGGTCGGCGCGGGCGTGGCTTCGCTGCTGGCGGTCGCGTTCGCCCTGCTTGGCGCCGACAAGACCAGCGGCGGGACCAAGGCCTACCTGATCGGGCTCGGCGTGCTCAGCGTGGTGCTCTCGTGGGCGGTGCTGCACGCGGTCTACATGCTGAGGTACGCGCGGGCCTATTACTCGCCGCCGTCCGGCGGGATCGATTTCAACGAGCACGAACCGCCGACGTACCTGGACTTCGCCTACTTTTCCTTCACCATCGGGATGACCTTCCAGGTGGCGGACACGAACATCACGACCAAGCCGGTCCGGCGGATCGTGCTGTACCATGCGCTGCTGGCTTACCTGTTCGGGGCCGTCATCCTGGCCGTGGCCATCAACCTCGTCGCGACCCTGCTGAACTGACTGGAGGTAAAACCGGGACATGACCGCGCAAACGCCCGGCGCCCGCGCCTGGGACACCGACCGGACCATCGTGCGGTTTCCCGACCCGGCCATCGAGATCGTCGATGAGCGGTTCCGCGCGCTGGTGGTCGAGCACGAGGTGGTGGACCGGCTGTGGACCGGCGGCCGCTGGCTGGAGGGCCCGGTGTGGTTCGGCGATGGCCGCTACCTGCTGTTCTCCGACATCCCCAACGACCGGATGATGTGCTGGAGTGAGGTCACCGGGCAGGTCACGGTCTTCCGGCAGCCGTCGAATAACAGCAACGGCAACACCAGGGACCTCCAGGGCCGGCTGGTGACCTGCGAGCACCTGACCCGCCGGGTCACCCGCACCGAGCACGACGGCACCATCACGGTCCTGATGGACTCCTTCGAGGGAAAGCCGCTGAACGCGCCGAACGACGTGGTGGTCCACCCGGACGGCTCAGTCTGGTTCACCGACCCGGGCTGGGGCATCGAGGGGAACTACGAAGGCGACAAGGCGGTCAAGGAGATCCCGCGGTACGTCTTCCGGATCGACCCGGGCACCGGCACCGGCGTCCCGGTGATCACCGGCATGGACCGGCCGAACGGCCTGTGCTTCTCGCCCGGCGAGTCCCGCTTGTACGTCGTCGACGTCGGTCACATCCGGGTCTTCGACATGGACGGCGGTACGCCCGTCAACGGGCGGGTGTTCGTCGAGATGAGCCCGGGCCAGTCCGACGGGATCCGCACCGACCGCGACGGCAACCTATGGTCGGCGGCCGGCCTGGGCGGGGCCGGCTTCGACGGCGTGCACTGCTACAGCCCGGACGGTGACCTGCTGGGCCGGATCCACCTGCCGGAGACCTGCGCGAACTTCTGCTTCGGCGGCGCGAAGAAGAACCGCCTGTTCATCACGGCCAGCCGCTCGCTCTACAGCGTCTTCACCGAAGCCCAGGGCACCCAGCACCCCTGACCCGCCCAGCGTCAGCTGACCCCCCGGTCAGCTGACCAGCGCGGGTAGCGCGGGCAGCCTCACCTCGAACCTGCAGCCTGCCCCGGTATTGACCACGCTCACCTGGCCCTGATGAGCCTCGACGATGCTACGCACAATGGCGAGCCCGAGCCCGCCGCCGCCGTCCGGGCCAGCCGCGCTGACGTGAGTGCCGCGCCAGGCTAGATCGAACACGCATTCCAGATCTGCCTCCGGGATGCCGCCGCAGCCATCGGCCACGGCGAGCAACGCGCCGCCGGGTTCGAGGGCCGTCATGACGTGCACGCTGCCCTCGGCCGGGGTGTGCCTGATGGCGTTGATCAACAGGTTAATAAGGGCGCGGGATAGCTCGCGAGGGTCGGCATGGACGACGAGCGGGGTGCCAGCCTCCCCGGTCAGCAGCACCCCCCGGGCCCGCGCTAGTGCCTCGGTGCTGGCCAGGGCGTCGTTGATGACATCGTCGAGCGAGATCTGGCCGGGGGACAGCCGCAAAGTGCCGGCCTCGATGCGGGACAGCTCGAACAGATCGTCCACCAGGCCGCCCAGCCGGCCGACCTCGGCGCGGATCTGCCGGTGGTAACGATGCGGCTCGCTGGCGACGCCGTCCTCGAGCGCCTCGGCCATCGCGTGCAGTCCGGCGAGCGGCGTGCGCAGGTCGTGGGAGACCCAGGACACCAGCTGGCGGCGGGACCGATCCAGCGCCTCCTCCCGTTCACGCGACTGCCTGAGCCTGTCGCTGGTGATGGCGAGCTCGCGCGACAGCGCCGCCAGCTCGGCCGTCATCGGGCCAGCGGGTGAGCGATAGCCGCCGTCTTCCTCGCCCAGCGACCGGGCCGCCTGACGCAGCGCCAGGCTGCTGGCTTCCAGTTGCCGGCCGAGCAGGCAGCCGAACCCGACCGCCACCACGGCGGCCACGATGCACACCATCACCACGACACCCAGGTCATGCGGTGACAGGAACATCGCCTCGGCGGTGCCCAGCGTGCCCGCCACTACCGCGAGCACCACTACGGCGCCGCTGACCTGAAGCAGCAGGCGAAGCGAGGCCCGCCGCAGCAGCCAGACGACACCCATGCCGATCAGGCCCACCGCGCTGGTGCAGCCGGCGGCGATCAGGTCGACCTGGATCTGCGCGTTCACGACGGTCCGCCTCCCCAGGCAAAGGCGCAGCTCCAGACGATCTGGGGCTGCACGGGCGCTCAGCTGAGCCAGGCCACCCGCTTAGTATTCGTAGCCGCTCCAGGCCCGGTTTGCTGATCAGCCATCCGGGTCTGCGGAGGGGACCGGTTCTGCGGAGGGGACCGGCTCTGCCGTCGCTGCTTCAGCCTCCAGTTCTGGCTCAGGCCCAGGTTCCGGTCTGGGCTCGGGTTCCGGTCTGGGCTCCGCCTCGGGCTCTCCCTCCGGCTGCGACCGGACCGGATCGGTGTCACCTGCCGGCCCGCTGTCCGGCGTGATCACGTCAAGCCGCCCGGGCGGCTGAGTCATCCGCGACTGTCTCCGCAGCCGCAGCGCGTACGCCACCGCGGCGAGCAAGAACAACGCGCCCGTCACCGCCAGCCAGTGCCACACATACGGGTCCGCGGACAGCGTCGTCGACGCGTGGTACGGCGACGGCAGCCGCAGGATCAGCGGGAACCACACCAGCAGCAGCAAGCCAGACAGCGCCGCCGGCACCCGAACGTAGTTGATCCACGCCACCGCGGGCAGCTCAGGCGCGCGGTGCCGGAACGCGGCCAGCAAAGACCGGTCGGCGAGTGAGTACAGCGGCATCAGCAGCAGGTCGTGCCCGATGACCGCGCCGAGGAACCAGGCGGCCACCGCCAGCGGCTGCGAGGACACCAGCCGGACCGCCGCGTAGCCGGCCAGCCCGAAGCAGGCGAGCATGGCGAGCAGGTGCAGCGGGCTGGCGCCGTACCAGCGCAGGAGGCGTCTCATCTCAGTCCGTGAACAGCTGGCTGTTGAAGGTCAGGCTGCCGAACGTCAGGCTGGCGACCCACTTGGTGTTGTGCACGCCGGGATTGGCCGGCACGATCACCCGCGCCGGATATCCGTGGTCCAGGGAGAGCTCGGCGCCGTTGACCCGCAGCGCGAGCAGCGAGTCGGGATCCATGATCTGCCCGGCCGACAGCACGGCGTGCCGGAAGGCGCCGCCGGTCTCCAGTGACTCCACCAGTACGCTGCCCGGCTGGGTGATCCCGGCCAGCCGGGCCAGATCGCGCAGCCGCACGCCGGTCCAGGCCTGATTACCGCTGGACCAGCCCTCCACGCAGGCGATCGGCAGGTGAGCGGTGTGCTGCTCCATGGCGAGCAGCTCGGCGCGGCTCAGCTGGACGGGCGCGCGGCCCGCCGGTCCCGCGGGCCCGACGGTGAGCCGCCAGCTCGCGCCGGTCTGTGCCGTCTGGATGCCGACCTCGGCCGCGGTCTGGTTGATCTGGAAGTCGTTGGGACCGCTGCCGAGGTCCTGGCCGTGCGGGGCGAGCAGCGCGGTGCGGCGCAGCGGCCCGCCGATGGACTGCCCTACCGACAGGATCAGTATCAGCAGCGAGCCGGCCCCGGCGAAGGCCAGGGCGCCGCGTCGGGAGATCGTCGGCGTGGCTGGCGCCGGGCTGACCAGATCGGAGCTGTCCGGCGGTTCGGGCTCCGTATGGGCGGTGTCGACGCGCAGCTCACGGGCCAGGCCACGGGTCCGCAGTGACCTGATCACGGTCCGGCTCTTCAGGCCCACGTGGACCACCAAGCCGGCCACGAAGACCCAGGCGCCGTAGTAGTGCAGCGTGTAGAAGGAGCCGGGAAACTTGTACCACTGCTGGATGTTCAGGATCCCGGTGACGAACTCGAACACCACCCCGCCCACGAGCAGCAGCAGCGACAGTCGTTCCAGCGCGTGCGCGGGGCTGCGCAGCGGCGGCCACTCGAACAGTTTCGGCAGCACCGACCACAGCTTGGCCAGCAGGATCGGGATGAGGACCAGTCCCAGGGTGACGTGCAGGCCCTGGTTCACCCGGTACAGCCAGACCGGGTGGGTAGGCCAGGAGAACAGGTAGAAGCCGAGCAGTCCCTTGCCGGGGGTCTCGTCGTTGATCTGGTTGAGGTCGGGGTTGTAGGCGGCGTAGGACAGCAGGCCGGTCACGAACACCACCGAGATGCCGGCCAGCAGGGTCAGGCCGAGGATCGAGGTCAGCCACGGACCACGAATCGGGCTCCGCCAGAAGGAACGGCGGAACGGTCCGGGCAGTTCGTCCGGCCTGGGCAGCCGGTCTAGCGCCTGCCTGGCGCGCTTCGCGAACGAGGGCCGGCCCCCGCGCGGTTGGTCGTCGTCGGTCACGGCCTGCCTCCTGACGTGGCCGCCTGGCCCGGACTCGCCGCACGGCCTGGACTTTCCGGCTGGCCGTTGAGCGTGCGAACCACCGCCGCACAGGAACGCCCGGCCGGCAGCCACACGTACTCCGGCCGCCCCAGCGGGAAGGCGACGAACTGGAACACGTCAGCCGGGAGCCCGGGGAGCAGCGTTTGCGGGCAGAGCTGGTAGTACGGCACCAGGTCGGCCGGAAAGCCTTCCGGCGGGGCGGCGTCCACGGTCACGATCGCGGTGAACCGCTCCGCCGCCACCGCGCGGGCGGCACTGGCGGTGAAGCTCGCGATGACCGCGGGGTTGCCGGAGCGCAGCACGTCGTACGTGGCGCCCTCGTGCGCGACCGCGGGCAGCCCGGCCCGCAAGGTCAGGCCTGGATCGGTCGGCACCGCGATCGTGCCGCCGAGGGCGCGCAGCCCGGCGGTCAGCCGGGCGCCGGCTGCGCGGTCCGCGCTGGTCGGGATGGCCTGGCTGGGCCGAAAGCCGGTCATCAGCACGGCCAGCTGCGCGATGACCAGCGAGGCGCACGTGGCGGCCACCCACGGGCCGATCCGCCCCGGCCGCCAGTTCGCGCTCCGGGCCCGGGCCAGCCGGTCCGCCCAGCCGCTCAGCAGGCCGCCGGGATGGCCGCCCATCGCCAGGCCGGCCGCCAGTGCCACCGTCAGGTAAGCGGGGAGCAGGTCGTTGGCCGCGCCGCCGCTGTGCACCAGCGCGGTGTAGCCCTCGATCACGAGCGCGACGCCGCCGGCCAGCAGTACGAGCGGCGTCCGGCGCGCGCCGAGGATCAGGGCACAGCACGCGATGCCGAGCGCGGGCAGCAGGTGGGCGGTCCAGAACTGCCCGAACGCGGCGTCGTTGAGGGCGTGCTCCCGCATCAGGACCAGGACGTAATACACGTACCAGCCATGACTGGACAGGCCCAGCGCGAGCGTGCTGATGCCGAGGACCGCGGCGTAGGTCACGGCCGCCAGCCCGGCCAGCCGCCGCCGCGGCCCGGCGGCCAGCGCGGCGAGCACCGCGACGCCTTCGGCGAGCCCGTTCTGCTTGGTGAGGAAGACGGCCGCCAGCAGCAGCCCGGTCAGCACCGCCCCGCGAGCCCGGACCAGCCACCGCGCACTGTAGAGCGCGGCCACGCTGAACGCCAGGAACAGCGAGTCGACCCGCGCCACGTCGAACCAGGTGTCGGTGACGAAATAGGTCGCGGCCAGCAACCCGGCCGAGGCGATCCCGGCGGCGGCGCTGGCGGTCTCGCGCTGGACCAGCCGGGCCAGCACCGCGAAGCAGACCAGCGACGACACCAGCGAGACCAGTCTCAGTGGCAGGTAGGACAGGCCGAGCACCCGGGCCACCGCGGCGCAGACGGCGAAGTACAGCGGCGGGTAACCGTCCGGCACGTAGCCGACACCGGGCGCCGGGTAGAGCTGGCGGCCGGTGAGTATCCGCTGCACCTCGATGAGTGAGTTGCTCTCCAGGTATTCCAGCGGGTACGGGTAGCCGATCCGCGCCAGGGCGGTGACCAGGTAGGTCCCTATCGCGGCCGCTCCGAGCAGGGCGGCCGTGCATCGCACCGCGCGCGGAACGTCCCAGCCGCGCCGAACGCCGCGCCCGCGCGAAACGTCCGCGCTGCGCGGGGCGTCCGCGCCGCGCGGGCCTGCCTCGAGCTGCGGCCCAGGTCCGGCTGGGGCCGCAACTCCGGCGCGGACCGCGCTGGGCCTGAAGGAGGTGCTCACGCTGAGTATTAGACGCAGACGGATCGCACGGGGCAACCAGCCACCCATGCCCGTTTTGTCGCCTGTGTCGCATATTTTTCGCGCTCGAAACGAGCCTTCGGTGGCCGCTATCGCTACCGAATGCAGACTCGAATAGCCGATCTGAACAGGACAGACGTCGTTAAAAGTCGTGTTGGCCAGGTTCAGTGGCGGCGTGTGCGGCGCGTGGCCAGGCGGCCGGCTGGCGCCCTACCTTACGGGTTGGAGATATCTGCCGGCACGGCCGTCCACGACGGGTCCGTATCCCAGCAGTAGCCGATGCCCCGGACGGTGCGGAGCAGCATCGGCGCCCCCGGCTCGTCCTCGACTTTGTCCCGGACCCGGCGCACGTGCACGGTGACGGTGGACTGGTCGCCGAACGACCAGCCCCAGACCTCCCGCATCAGCTCCGCGCGGGTATACGTCTGCCCCGGATGTGCCACGAAGAAGGCGAGCAGGTCGAACTCCCGCACGGTCAGGGCCAGCTCCCGGCCGTCCCGGCGGGCCCGCCGGGCCGCCATGTCGACCTCGATCGGCCCGGAAACCAGCGGCGGCGGCGGTGTCGCCGACGCGATCGGCTCGGGTGCGGCGGCCCGGCGCAGCACGGCCTGGACCCGGAGCGACAGTTCCCTGGCACTGAACGGCTTGGTCACGTAGTCGTCGGCGCCCGCCTCCAGCCCGAGGACCCGGTCGTTCTCCTCGCCGAGGGCGCTCAGCATGATGACCGGCAGCGGGGCTGGCTCCGCCCAGTCGGCCCAGGCCGCACGCAGCCGACGGCACACCTCCAGACCGTCCATGCCAGGCAGCATCAGGTCAAGCACGACCAGGTCGGGCCGCCATTGTTCGGCGAGGGCCAGCGCGGCCGGGCCGTCCGGCACGTGCCGCGGCTCCAGGCCTGCATGCCGGAGGTAGTCGACCACGACCTCGGCTACCGTCGGATCGTCGTCCACGACGAGAACTCGCTCGTTCATAAACCGAGTGTAGGAACTCGCGCGTCGGCCCATCAGCCGGTTCGGTCCCGGCGAGTTCCTCATCCCGTAAGGAGCCGATCCCTGTCACTGAGCGACTCGCACTCATAGCCTCACCCTGTGACTGACGATGCGATCCGGCCCGGCCGGGCTGGCCGCACCGCCCGAGAGCAGGCATGAAGGCGGGCGCGATCGGCTTGTACGAGGAGGCGCTGCTGATGCCCGGGCCCGCGCTGATGTTGCGGACCGCGGTCGGCCACGCCCTGCCCATGCACGTCGAACGCTGGTGCGGGCGGCCCGACGAAGCCGACGAGGAACTGCTGCGCCGCTGCCGCGGGCCGGTGCTCGATATCGGCTGCGGTCCCGGGCGGCTGACCATCGCGCTGGCCGAGCGCGGGGTCCCCGTGCTGGGCGTGGACATCTCGGGTACCGCGGTTGCCCGCGTGCGCCGGGCCGGGGCGTCCGCCATGCACCGGTCGGTCTTCGATCCGCTGCCCGGCCAGGGCCGGTGGGTGACCGCGCTGCTCGCCGACGGCAACATCGGCATCGGTGGTTATCCCGACGAGCTGCTGCGCCGGTGCGCGCGGCTGCTGGCACCCGGCGGCGCGCTGCTGATCGAGGTGGAACACGACGACGTCGACGAGCGGCTGACCGCCTGGCTCGAGCACGCGGACGGCAGGCGCGGCCCGTTGTTCCCGTGGGCCCGGCTGGGCACGGACGCGCTGCTGCGGCTCGCGGGCGCGGCCGGCCTGTACCTGCGCGAAGAGTGGCATCTGGCCGGCCGGTCGTTCGTCTGCGTCGCGTCCCGGCTGCCTGAGCAGCGCCCGGTGAGCCAGCCCGGTCAGTCCGCGGCGCCGCGGACCGCGGCTAGCAGCCCGTCGAAGTCCTCGCCGCAGGGCCCGCAGGCGCGCAGGTGAGCGGCGATCCCCGGGTAGCGTTCCGCGGCCGCGGCGCCGGCGGCCGCTAGCTCGGCGTAGACGTGCAGCAGGTCCATCGCCTCGGCGCAGCCCACATCGCGCGGGTCGGTCCGCAGGAAGCGGTCCAGCGCTGACCAGCCGTTCATGTGCGCCTCGAAGTCTGATCGTCCAGGTACCCGTTAGCGGCGAGAGCGGCTCGGAGCTTACGCCGGGCGTCGAACATTGTCTTGTAGATCGCGTTCCTGGTGGAGCCGAGCTTGACCGCCAGGGCGTCGAGCGGGACGCCGTCCAGCACGATCGCGACGAAGACCTGCCGCTGCCGCGGGGTCAGCTGCTCGTCCACCGCGCGGCGCACGGCGCCGGCCAGCTCGCGCCGCTCGGCCTCGCGGGCGGGCTCGAGCCCGAACCGGTCGGGCAGCCGGTCCCAGTCCTCAGCGTCCATGGGCACCGGCGGGTTGACCCAGAAGTGCCGGCCGGCCTTGGCCGAGACCTCGAAGATCACGAACTTGTACGCCCAGGTCGTGAACCGGCTCTCGCCGCGGAACTGGCCGACCTTGGCCATGATGGCCAGCAGCGCGTCGGCCGCGGCCTGGTAGGCGAGGTCGTCGAGCTCGGGGCCGGTGATCCGCAGCTGCCCGCTGCGCCGGCGCAGCTCGCTGTGCGCGATCCTCAGCAGCATCGCGTGCAGGCGCGCCAGCCCAGCCTCGCGCTGCTCCGCGGGGCCGGTCAGGGACCGGACCCACGTCGCCGAGTCCGCGTCGAGATCAGCGGGCGGCGTGATCCCGCCGGCGGCGGCATCGCCTGGCATCATGACACCGATCCTACGGACGCGGTCCCGGTCTCCCGCGCGGCCGGCCTGGATGTCAGAGGTAAGACCCGGCCGGCGGGCGGAGCTAACCGCACGTAGGCTCACCGCGGGCGTCACGCCGGCGCCGGCCAGGCGAGCCTGCCGCATCATGTCATTCCCCGACCGCACGGAGGTTCTCATGGCCTTGCTTCATCCCGGCGATAAGTTCCCGGCCCTCACGGTGGCCCTGGCGGGCGGCGGCTCCCTGCAGCTGCCGGACGCGCTGGACGGCCAGTTCGGCGTGGTCTTGTTCTACCGCGGCGCCTGGTGCCCCTACTGCAACGCGCAGCTGCGCGCCTTCCAGCGGGCCAAGGCCGATCTCGCCGAGGTCGGAGCCCAGGTCGTGGCGCTGTCGGTCGACGACGAGGCCACCACCGCGGGCCTGATCGCCCAGGGTGGCCTGGAGTTCGGCGTCGGCTACGGCGCCGATGCCCGCGCGGTAGCCGAGGCGACCGGCGCCTTCGTCAACGACGACCCGCTGTTCCTGCAGTCCACCGGGTTCGTCCTCACCCCGTCCGGCCAGGTCGCGGTCGGCGTCTACTCGACCGGGGCCATCGGGCGGCTGGTGCCCGAGGACGTCATCGGCCTGATCGGCTACCTCCGCGCGCACGCCGCCTGAACCGCAACCGCTGCTGTCCTGGTCCGCCCCGCGGGGCGGACCAGGACACCAGGCGGCTAACCGCCGGCTCGTTCCGCTTAGGTGTTGACGATCCCGGACGTGGAGCTGCCCGCGGGCAGCGGGGTCGGCGAGCTGGACACCTCGGTGAGGGTCCCGCCGTTCACGGCGAAGACCGACAGGATGTGGTTGCCGCTGCCATCGACCAGCAGGTACCTGCCGTCAGGCGACAGCCGGGCGTCGATGTCAGCGCCGCCGCCCGCAATCGGCGTGCTGCCGATCAGGGTGAGGGAGCTGTCCGGGTTAATGGCGTAGCCGGAGATGTTGCCCGACCCGGTGTTGACGGCGAACAGGTAGCGGCCGTCGTGGCTGATCTCCACCCAGCAGGGCGCGGTCTGCCCGTCGGCGTACGGCGAGGCTCCGATGGGGGTGAGCTGGCCGAACAGGCTGTCGCGGTACGCGGACACGGTGCCCAGGCCGGCCCCGTTGTGCGCGTTGCTGACGAACAGCTCCGCCGGACGGGCCGGTGAGAACTCGGCGCCGAGCTGGCCCAGGCCCTGACCGGTGAACGGCGAGCCCTTGGCCGCGAGCAGGTGCCCGCCGGGCAGCACCACGAAGCTGTCGATCTCCGACGTGCCGGTACGGGTGCCGATGAGGTGGTCGCCGAACGCGTTGAAGAAGACGTCACCCAGCCCTGAGCTGTCCGGGACGGTGACCGTCGATCCCGGGATCGGGGTCAGGCTGCCGCCGGACCCTAGCCGGAAGCCCGAGTAGCCGCTGCCGCCCGCGCCGGAGTTCGCCACGTAGACCAGGCCGGTGGG
>Ga0302326_10019362_pt1 | contig 14058 bp, 15 predicted proteins | sample Palsa_T0_3_FD_202264 | JGI IMG/M metagenome (GOLD analysis project Ga0302326, IMG submission 202264) | Peat permafrost microbial communities from Stordalen Mire near Abisko, Sweden - Palsa_T0_3 | ecosystem: Environmental > Terrestrial > Soil > Palsa > Peat permafrost | place: Sweden: Abisko... | reverse complement strand
TCGCGAAGGCGGCGCTGCCGCACGCGGAGCATGTTTTCCTGGCCGCGACTCCCGGCGCCGTCGACGCTTTGCTGCAGGCCGGAGCCTTCGATTGGACCGTCGGCTATTCGCTCGGCAGTCTGCTGCTCCTCGATCGGGCATCGCGGTTTTCCGGACGGCAGGTGGCGCTGCTCGCGCCGATTTTCGCCTTCGCCAGCGAGGAGGGGCTGGGCGGGCGGGTTTCGCGGACGCACGTCAGGCACCTCGCCCGCTGGCTCAGGCGCGAGCCCCTGGCGGCGCTGGCCGACTTCTATGCGCGGGCGGTGCTTCACGTCTCCCCTGGTCTGCATCCCGGGACCCCGGAAAATCTGCTGTGGGGCCTGGAGCGTCTGGAGAGAGACCGCGTGGAGCCGCCGCTGCCCCGGGGTTGGAAGGCCTGGTGCGGCGACTCCGACGCGCTCCTGGACGCGGGGCGCCTCCACGCGCTCGATCCGGCGGTGGTCGCGGTGCGCGGTGGCACTCATCATCCGGGCGAACTAATCGCGGCCCTGGCAAGGGAAGTGGCATGATGGACGTCATCGCCAGCTTTGAGCGGAGGGCTCCGACCTACCTCGCACACGCCGGTGTGCAGGAGGAGTTGGCCAGCTGGCTGGCCGAGTGGCTGCCGAAGCGGCGTGCGGGACGGGCGCTGGAGATCGGCGCCGGCCCGGGAGTCTTCACGCGTCGCCTCCTGCCATGGACCGGGACTTTGTTTGCGACCGACGGCTCACGGGCGATGTGCGCGGCAGGGAGGGCGGCGTTGCCGGCAGTACCGTGGCGCACCATGGCGGCGGAGCGGCCCGCGGCCGGGCCCTGGGATTGGATCTTCTCGAGCAGCATGCTGCAGTGGACGGAGGATCCGGCGGCGGTTTTGGCCGCGTGGCGAAAAAGGCTCGCACCAGGCGGCCGGGTGCTGGCCGGCTTTTTCGTCGCGGGCAGCCTGGAGGAATGGAGCGCTCTCGCCGGCGATGCGCCGCTGCGCTGGCGCACTCCGGAAGAGTGGCGGGCTCTCTTAAAGGCAGCTGGCTTCCGCGTATTGCGGGACGGCGCGGAGCGCCGAGTCCTCCATCATGCTTCCGCCGCTGCGCTCCTGCGTTCGCTGCACGGAACTGGGGCGGCTCCGCTTCGGCGCCTGCCGCCGACCAAGTTACGGCACCTACTGAACGTGTACGAGAAACGTCACCGGTCCGGTGAAGGGGTGCCCGCGAGCTGGCAATTCTACCGCTTCGAGGCTGAGTCTTCCTAGGAAGCTAACCTTTGGCGAAGAGGTGATCCTCGATCCGCAAGACTCGATGGGCGAGATCGTCCGCGGTGTCCCGATCCCGTTTGAGAGAATTAATCTCAACCCGCAGGACGCCGACGTCGCCTCTGAGCGCAGCGACTTCGACCCGCACTTCCGCCACGTCGGTCTTTAGCTGAACGACATCCTTCCGCAGTTCCCGGAATTCCTGACGCAGGCCTTCGATCTGTCCCTCGAATCCGTTAAAACGCGCTTCGAATCCATTAAAACGCGCTTCGAATCCATTAAAACGCGCTTCGAACCTAGCTTCGACGCCATTTATCCGCTCTTCGACGCCGCCAACACGTTCTTCAAGCCTATCCATTCTGCCCTCGAGGCGCAGCTGACCGTCCTTTAGATCGGCGAACATCGGAGCCACCGCCTCCAGAACGGAGGCGCGGATCACGCTGCCGAACAGCCTGCGCATCATGTTGAAGATTGTGCCGCCGCTGAGGGCAACGTCAAGAGCCTGGGGTGACTTGTCGGACGGGAGGGGGTGCTGCATGCCCGGGATGATAACAACTTCGGTTCCGGCTGGTTTATTCCGCCCCCAACGGCATAGATTCAGCCTTTTCCCGCATGCCGCATCCCTTCCTCGATCCCTCGTTTGAAATCCGCTGGTCCGGGCTCACGCCGGAGCACGTCAAGCCGGACATCGCCGCGGCGCTCGTCCGCGCCCAGGAGAGAATCGAAGCCATCGCCGGCCGGGATCTCGGGGCGGTGAGCTTCGAGAACACGTTTCTCGCGCTCGAAGGCGCGACGGAAGAGCTCACCGCGGCCTGGGCGAAGGTCACCCACCTGCAGTCGGTGGCGGACTCGCCCGCGCTTCGGGCCGCGCACAACGCCATGCTGCCGCAGGTGTCGGCGTTCTACGCGCGGATTCCCCTCAATCCCGAGCTGTGGCGGCGGCTGAAGGCCTTCGCGGAGGCGCCCGGGGCCGCGGCGCTGCGCGGGGTGCAGCGGCGTTTCCTCGAGGAGACGGTGGCTGACTTCCGGCAGGCAGGGGCGGACCTGGCGCCGGCGCCCCGGGCGCGGCTTGAGGCGCTGCAGAGCGAGCTCGCCCAGCTCACCCAGAAGTTTTCGGAGAACGTCCTCGATGCGACCAATGCCTGGCAACTGGTGGTCGAGGACGAGGGACGGCTCGGCGGCCTGCCGGCCCACGCCGCGGCCGCCGCGCGTCAGGCCGCGGCGGCGAAGGGCCTGGGCTCGGGGGAGCGCCCGGCCTGGCGCTTCACCCTACACGGTCCGTCGCAGGAGCCCTTCCTCACCTATCTGGACGACGATGGCCTGCGCGAGCAGATGTGGCGGGCGGCGGTGGCGGTCGGCGCGCAGGCGCCCCACGATAACACAACGCTTTTGAGCCGCATCCTGGCGCTGCGCGCCGAGAAGGCGGCGCTGCTGGGCCGCGGACATTTCGCGGATCTGGTGCTCGAGCGGCGGATGGCCAAATCGGGCGCGCGGGCGCTCGCCTTCCTCGAGGACCTCCGGGGCCGCTGCGCCGCGGCCTTCGTCCGCGAGGGCCGGGAACTGGAGGAAGCCGCACACGGGCCCGCCGGGCCGCTGGCGCCTTGGGAACTGGCCTACCGCGCCGAGAAGCTGCGGCGCGCGCGCTACGATTTCGACGCGGAGGCGCTGCGGCCTTACTTCCCCATGGAGCGGGTGATCGCCGGACTCTTCGAACTGGCGCGGCGGGTCTTCAGCCTGCGGATCGCCGAACGCGCGGGCGTCGAGACCTGGCATGCCGAGGTGAAGTTCTACGAGGTGCACGATGCGGCCGGGCGCCACGTGGGCTCGTTTTACGCCGATTGGCATCCGCGCGAGTCCAAGCGCGGCGGCGCGTGGATGAACTACCTCCTCACCGGCGGACCGCGGCCCGACGGGACGCGCGCCCCGCACCTCGGCCTGATCTGCGGCAACCTGACGCCGCCATCCGGCGGCGGGCCCGCGCTCCTGACCCACCGCGAGGTGGAGACGATCTTCCACGAGTTTGGCCACCTGCTGCACCACCTCCTCGGGGAGGTGGAAATCAAGTCGCTCAACGGCGTGAACGTGGCCTGGGACTTCGTCGAGCTGCCGTCCCAGATCATGGAAAACTGGTGTTGGGAGCGGGAGAGCCTCGATCTCTTCGCCCGGCACCACGAGACCGGCGCGGCGATTCCCCCGGAGCTTTTCACCCGGATGATCGCGGCCCGGAATTTCCGTTCGGCCACCGCGACGATGCGGCAGATCGCCCTGGCGAAGATGGACCTCCTCCTGCACGTCCGCGCCGCGGAATTCGCGGCGGAGGCGGATATCGAGCCGAAGGCGCGCGCGGCGGTGGCCGAGTGCCTGATCCCGACCCGGCCGCCGGCGCCGACGGTCGTGAAGCGCTTCACCCATCTTTTCTCGGACCCGGTCGGCTACGCCGCGGGGTACTATTCCTACAAATGGGCGGAGGTGCTCGAGGCGGACGCCTTCACCCGCTTCCGGCGCGAGGGCCTCTTCAATCCGGTGGTGGGAGCCGAATTCGTCGCCAAGATCCTCAGCCGCGGCAATGGCGCCGATCCGGCGGAGCTCTTCCGCGACTTCATGGGCCGGGATCCGGACCTGCAGGCCCTTCTGGTGCGATCGGGACTTGCGGGATAGTCGCGGATACAACTTCATTCCTGCCTGCCCCATGATCATCGCCGACATCGCCACCCTCGCTGGCCGCAACTTTCCCGCCGGCCGCTGGACCCGCGGCCTGGTGGGGCAGGGTGGACACCCGATCATCGCCAAGGGCTTCGCCATGGGGTATGTCGTCCTGGACCCCAAGGGGGGGCAGGTGCCCTGGCACAACCAGGAGCAGGAGGAGATCTACATGGTGTTGAAGGGCAGGGGCGAAATCTGCATCGGCGCCGAGCGCCGGGAGATCGTCGCCGGCCAGGCGGCCTACCTGCCGCCGACCGTTTTTCACCAGCTCACCAACACCGGGATCGAGCCGATGCACATGATGTACATCTACTGCCCGGGCGGGGACGTGGCGCACTGGCGCCAGGAGCTCGACGGGACGCTGCCCCCCGCGGGGGTGGGCGCCACCCCGCCGCTGCCCGCCGGCGCCCAGCCGCAGTGCCTCGAGAAATCCTAGGGGCTCCCGACCATGGCCACCCATCGGATCGGCATCATCATGAATGGCGTGACGGGGCGCATGGGCACGAACCAGCACCTGCTTCGCTCGATCGTGGCGATCATGAACCAGGGGGGGATCCCCTTGGGCGGGGGGGATGTCATTCTGCCCGACCCGATCCTCGTTGGGCGAAACGAGGGGAAGCTCGCCGAGCTCGCCGCCCGCGCGGGTGTGAAGCGCTTCACCACCGACCTCGACGGGGCGCTGGCCGATGCGGCCGACCAGGTGTACTTCGACGCGACGCTCACCGGGCAGCGGCCGATCGGCGTGCGCAAGGCTCTGGCCGCCCGGAAGCACGTCTATTGCGAGAAGCCGACCGCCACGAACTCGGCCGAGGCCTTGGCGCTCTACCGGGAGGCGCAGGCGGCCGGAGTGAAGAATGGCGTCGTGCAGGACAAGCTATGGCTGCCGGGGCTGGTCAAGCTCCGCCAGCTGATCGACGGCGGGTTCTTCGGCCGGATCCTCTCGGTGCGCGGCGAGTTCGGCTACTGGGTCTTCACTGGCGAGCACGACAAGCTCCAGCGCCCCTCCTGGAACTACCGCAAGGAGGATGACGGCGGCATCATCGTGGACATGCTCTGCCACTGGCGCTACGTGATCGACAATCTCTTCGGCGAGGTGAAGGCGCTCTCCTGCCTGGGGGCCACGCACGTCCCCCGGCGCTGGGACGAGGCGGGGAAGCCCTATGCCTGCACCGCCGACGACTCCGCCTACGCGACCTTCGAGCTCGTGAACGGCGTCGTCTGCCATTTCAACTCATCGTGGACCGTGCGGGTGCGCCGCGACGACCTGCTCACGCTCCAGGTGGACGGCACGGAGGGGTCCGCGGTGGCGGGCTTGCGGGACTGTGTCGCCCAGTCCCTGGCCGCCACGCCGCGCTGCACGTGGAACCCGGACGTGGACAGCCCGATCAAGTACTTCGAAAACTGGAGCACGGTGCCGCTCGCCGAGGCCTGCGACAACGCCTTCAAGGTGCAGTGGGAGCTCTTCCTCAAGCATGTCGTCCGCGGCGACCCCTTCCCCTGGACCCTCCTGGCGGGGGCCAAGGGCGTGCAGCTGGCCGAGCTGGGCCTGGTCTCCTGGGCCGAGCGGCGCTGGGTGGACGTCCCGGGGTTGGTTTGACGAAAGGGAAATCCCCACTTAACTTTGCGTTGAAAATCCAATGATGCCTTACGCTTTCCTCTCCTCCGGGATGTTCATGATCCTGTTCATCTTCGTCCTGGTCTTCTCGATCTACGCGCAGATCCGCGTCTCGAGCGCCTACAACAAGAATGCCCAGATCCTCTCGCGGGGCGGCATCACCGGCCGCGAGGCGGCGGAGGCGGTGATGACCCACGCCGGCATCACGGATGTGACGATCGACGAGATCCCCGGGCATCTGACCGACCACTACGATCCGCTGCGCAAGGTGCTGTCTCTTTCCTCGGAGAATTATCGCGGGACCAGCCTGGCCGCTCTCGGGGTGGCCGCCCACGAATCCGGCCACGCGATCCAGCACAAGGTCGGCTACAAGATGCTGTACGCGCGCATGGCGCTCGTGCCGGCGACGCAATTTGTTTCCCGCGTCGTGCCCTTCCTCTTCCTCGCGAGCTGGTTTCTCGTCCGCGGCCTTACGGGCATGATGCTGGACATCGCGATCCTGTGCTACGCCGTCCTGACCCTCTTCCAGCTGATCACCCTGCCGGTGGAATTCGATGCCAGCCGCCGGGCCAAGGCGCAGCTCGTCACGCTGGGGATCGTCGATCGCGACGAGATGGCGGGGGTGAACCAGACGCTCGATGCCGCCGCGCTGACCTACGTCGCCGCCTTCATCAGCGCGCTGTACGTCCTGCTCAGCCTGCTCTCGCGCCGCCGGTGAGGCGCCTTCTCCGGGCGGTCCCGCTCGTGGCCCTCGGATGATCCTCCGCCTGCTGGTCGCCGCGCTGATCCTCCTCCGGCTCGCCGGGGAGCTCGTGCTATCCGCGCTCAACCGCGCCGAGGTGCGCCGGCATGCGCCGGGGCCGCCCGCTTCGATCGCGGGCCTGGTGGACCCGGCGACGCACGCCCGGTCCGCCGCCTACACCCTGGAGAAATCCCGCTTTGGCGCGGTCACGGAGATCTGCGACGCGGCGGTCCTCGCGCTCGCGCTGTTCAGCGGGTTTCTTCCCTGGCTTTTCGCCCGCGTGGCCGGTTGGGGCGCGCCGGGCGCGTCCTGGAGCGGGGCGGTATTCATCCTCCTGGCGGGCTTCGCCCTGACCCTTCCGTCGGCGCCATTCGCCTGGTGGGAGCAGTTCCACCTCGAGGCGAAATTTGGATTCAACCGGACGACGCCGGCCCTTTGGCTGGCCGACCGGCTGAAGGGACTGGCGCTGGCCCTCGTGATCGGGTTTCCGCTGCTCTGGGCTCTCCTGGTCCTCGTCCGCCGCGCCGGATCCGCTTGGTGGCTGTGGGGGTTCCTGCTCGTCCTCGGCTTCCAGCTGGCCGCCCTCCTCCTCTACCCGCGGCTGATCCTGCCGCTCTTCAACAAACTCTCGCCGCTGCCGGAAGGGGCGCTGCGCGCCCGCCTGCTCGCGCTCGGGGACCGGACGGGATTCCGCGCAGCCGCCATCCAGGTGATCGACGGCAGCAAGCGCTCGGCGCACTCCAACGCGTATTTCACGGGATTCGGACGCTTTCGCCGGATCGTGCTCTTCGACACCCTCATCGCGCAGCTCTCCCCGACGGAGCTTGAGGCCGTGCTGGCGCACGAGATCGGGCACTATCGCCGGGGGCACATCCCGAAGCGGCTGGCCCTGGCCGCGGCCTCGCTCTTTGCGGGGTTTGGGGTAATCGCCTGGCTGGCCGGACGGCCCTGGTTCAACGGCGCCTTCGGGCTGCCGCCGGGCGCGCTGGCCGCGTCCTTTCTGCTCTTCGGCCTGCTGAGCGGGCTCGTCACTTTCTGGTTTTCCCCCCTGGGCAACTTCCTTTCCCGCCGGCATGAATACGAGGCCGACGCATTTGCGCGCGAGGCCATGGCCGGGCCGGAGCCGCTGGTGGGGGCCCTTCGGCGCCTCGCGGAGAAGAATCTCTCCAACCTCACGCCGCACCCCTGGTTCAGCGCCTTCCACTACTCGCACCCGACGATCGTGGAGCGGGAGCGGGCGTTGACCAGGTAGGGCTACCAGTGGGCGTAGTCGCCCTTTTCCAGGCCCTTGGCGAATTCCACCAGCAGCTGCACGCAGCGCTCCACGTCCGCGAGATCCACGACCTCGCTCGGGGTGTGCATGTAGCGAAGCGGCACGCTGATGAGGCCGGTGGCCACGCCGCCGCGGCCCATCTGGATCGCGCGCGCGTCGGTGCCGGTCGGACGCGAGGCCCCCTCGAGCTGGTAGGGAATCCTGGCCTTCTTGGCGGCCCGGAGCAGCTTGTCGTAGATCCGGGGATTGATGTTCGGGCCGCGGCAGATGATGGGGCCGCCGCCGAGCACGGTTTCGCCGTACTTGCGCTGGTCGCAGTCGGGATGGTCGGTGGCGTGGCCGACGTCGACCGCGACGGCGATGTGCGGATCCGCGAGATAGGCCGAGGTGGTGGCGCCGCGCACGCCGATCTCCTCCTGCACCGTCGCGACGGAGACAAGCTTGGCGGCCAGCTTTTGCTTCTGCTTCGCGAGGCGGATGAGCGTTTCGCCCACGATGTAGGCGCCGACCTTGTCGTCGAAGGCGCGCGCGACGCCGATCGAGCCATGGATCAGGTCGAACTCGTGGTCATAGGTCGCCACGTCCCCCATCGCCACGCGCGCGAGCGCCTCCTTCTTCGACTTGGCGCCGATATCGATCCAGATCTCATGGATCTCGGGGACCTTCTTGCGATCGGCCTCATCCATGAGGTGGATGGCGCGCTTGCCGGTCACGCCCTTGACGGTGCCGTTCGCCGTCTGGATGATCACGCGGCGCCCGGAGATGACCGTGCGGTCGTGCCCTCCGATCGTCTCGAAATAGAGAAAGCCGTCCTTGTTGACGAAGGTGACCATCAGGCCGAGTTCGTCCATGTGGCCGGCCAGCATCAGCACCGGGTCGCCCTTGGGGTTCAGGGTGGCCAGCCGGTTGCCGAGGGCGTCATTGCGGTATTCGTCGGCCGCCGGCCGCACATGCCGGTCCCAGACCGCCTGCGCCTCCGTCTCGAAGCCGGAGGGCGAGCGGGCGTGGAGCAGTTCGGTGAGAAATACGGGAGCGTCCATGTTTATTTAGAATGCGGCGTCGATCAGCTCGCAGAAGTGGTGGATGAGGAAGAGGTGGGCCTCCTGGGCGGCCGCGCCGCTCTGGCCCGGGATGATCAGCTCGCAGGTGGCGAGGCCCCGGGCCTGGCCGCCGCCCCGGCCGAGGAAGGCGACGCTCGCCACGCCGAGCTTCTTCGCCTCGTGGAGGGCCGCGATGATGTTGGCCGAGTTGCCGCTCGAGGTGATGGCGACGACGAGGTCGCCCGGCCGGGCCAGCGCGGCGATCTGGCGGGAGAAGGCATCCTGGAAACCAAAGTCGTTGCCGATGCAGGAGAGCAGGCTGCCATCCGATGATAGGGCGACCGCCGGGAGCGCCCGGCGCGTCCGGGCGTAGCGGCCCATGAGCTCGGTCGCGAAATGCGCGGCCTCGGCCGCGCTGCCGCCATTGCCTCCGATGAGCAGCTTGCCGCCGCCGCGCAGGGTATCGAGTATCAGCCGCCCGGCCTCGTCGATGGCCGGGCGGATCTGCGGCAGCGCCTGCAGGGTGCGCACGGTCTCGGCGAGCGAAGCGTCGAAGGTCATGGGCCGACTAAAGGTGGATGCGCGCTTGCCCGCGACTGAATTTTTTACGGGAGTGGGCCGTGCCGAGAATGTCCGTCAGGGAAATGTGGAAGGCCAAGCTGGAGGGCAAGCCGCTCCCGGCGCGCAGCTCCGCGGGAGCCGTGGGCTTCGCGCTGAGCCGGCCGCCCTTCGGCGGCTGCGTGCTCGGGATCGATCCGTCGCTGCGGGGCACCGGCCTGGCGTTGATCGAATTCTCGTCGGGACGCGGCCCCGTCCTCCTGCACTGCCGGACCGTGCAGATCGCCGCGCGGCGGCCGATGGCCGAGGCCCTCGGGGAGATCCACCGGGCGGTGGCGGAGGTCCTGGGGGGAGGGAGGGTCCGGCACGTGGCGATCGAGGGGACCATCTACGTGCAGAATTTCCAGACGGCGCAGATCCTCGGCGCGGCCCGCGGTGCAGCCATCTCGGCCGCCGCGCTGCGGGACCTGCCAGTCTTCGAGTACGCGCCGCTGCGGATCAAGCAGGCGGTCGTGGGGGCGGGGCGGGCGAGCAAGGAGCAGATGGCGCGGACCGTCATGGCGATGCTGGGTCATGGCCGCCCGCTCGCTTTCGACGAGGCCGACGCCGCGGGGGTGGCCCTCTGTCACGCCTTCACCTGGCGGGAATGAGGCTGGAGCGCTGGTTGTTATCATCCCGGTTGACCGGCAACCTCAACCCACCCACACTATGGCCATGCAAGCGAGCACGCTTGGAATCCTCGAAGCCGCCGATTTTTCCCCAAAACAAGCCCATGCTCTGGCTCAGGCGATCGAGGGCGAGATCAAGGGATCGGATTTGGTCACCACGCCCATCTTCAACCAGGGAATCGCCGATCTGCGGCTCGAGATATCCGGTGTGAGGCTGGAAGTATCCGAAGTGGAAAAGCGGCTGCTCCATGGCATCGTGAAATTCGGACTGACTCTCGCCGGAATAACTCTTGGTGCGATTTACTTCATGCTTCTCAACCTGAGGCGCTGAGCCAGTTCCTGGCCCGGCCCGCGAGGAAGTCGATATAGGGCTCCTGGTCATTCAGGCAGGGGATCTGCTCGAAGGATTCGCCGCCGGCCGCCAGGAAGGTTTCGCGGCCTCGGACGGCGATTTCCTCCAGCGTCTCGAGGCAGTCGGTGACGAAGGCGGGGCAGATGACGAGCAGGCGCTTCACTCCCGCGGCGGCGAGGCGCTTGAACTCCAGGTCGGTGAAGGGCTCGAGCCAGGGCTCGCCGGCCAGGCGCGACTGGAAGGACACCGAATGGCGCCCGGGCGGAAGATTCAGGCGCGCCGCCAAGGCCCGGGTGGTGGCGAAGACCTGGGCGCGGTAGCAGGTCGCATGGGCGGGGGAAGGGGTCACGCAGCAATCGGCGGAGACCAGACAGTGCCGGTGGGTCGGATCGGCCTTGCGCATGTGCCGGACCGGCAGCCCATGATAGCTGAAGAGCAGGTGGTCGTAGGGCTGCGCGAGCGCCGGAGCGGATACGGCGCCGAGCGCGGCGATATAGTCCGCGTCGGCATAAAAAGGCTGCACGCAGGTGAGGCGGAGGCTGGGCGCGCGGGCGGCGACCTCCTCCTCCACCTTGGCGACGACGGTCTCCCACGACGCCATCGCGTAGTGCGGGTATTGGGGAAAGAGCAGCGCCTCCGTGACGCCGTCGGCCGCCATTTGCGCGACCATGGCGCCGATCGAGGGCCGCCCATAGCGCATCGCCAGATAAACCGGCGTCTGCGGGCCGAGCGCGGCGGCGAGCTTTCGCTCCACGCTCTGCGAGGTGACGACGAGCGGGGAGCCTTCGACCGTCCAGATGGAGGCGTAGGCCTGGGCGGTGTGCCGGGGCCGGGTCCGCAGGATGAGGCCCTCGAGCAGGAGCCACCGCAGCGGCGCGGCGATGTCGAGCACGCGTGGGTCGCCGAGGAATTCGCGCAGGTAGCGCCGGACGTCGGGTACGGACGTGGAATCCGGCGAACCCAGGTTGACGAGGAGGATGGCGCGCTTCGGCATGCGCGGGATTGGTCCCGCAGTTCCGGGCCCAAGTCAAACCCGGCGTCGAGTTGCTAGCCCCCGCCGCGCCAGGAGCGGATCCGGTTGATCAGGCGGTGCACGTTCTCCGGGGCGATCCGGTCGGTCACCACCGTGCGGGGATAATTGTACGCGGTGTCGAGATGCAGGCCGTCCTCCGCGCCGGGCCGCACGAAATCCTCGATGAAGTCCATGCCGCCGCGCGGCTTGATCCAGCGGTAGTAGGTGTCGATGTCGTCCGATTCAATCACCACGTCGTCGCGCAGGAAGATGTGGCAGTAAAGCGTGAGGTCGCGGAAGGAGGCGAACCACGTGGGTGGATTTACGAGCTGATCCCTGATGATGAGCGTCATCGAGAAGCTGACTATTCAGCAAGCTGAGGGCCAAAAAACACCGAGGGAAGGAAATAAAAGCGGAAAAGGCCTTTATCCTTCGTTTCCGATCCCCTTACATCGGCACCGGACCCCTTTCCATGAGCACCAATGAGCGCAAGCCCGTCCTCCTCGTCATCCGCGACGGTTGGGGGAAGAATCCGCATCCGGAGCAGGACAGCTTCAACGCCGTCCACCTGGCGAAGAAGCCGTGCGACGACCGGCTGCACGCGCAGTATCCCTGCACGCTGATCGCCGCCTCCGGCCGCGACGTCGGCCTGCCGGACGGGGTGATGGGCAACAGCGAGGTGGGGCATGAGAACATCGGCGCCGGCCGCGTGGTCGAGCAGGAGCTGCTGCGCCTGAACAAGCTCTTTGCCGACGGGCTGATCGAGGGCAACGCGGTTTGGCGGGGCGCGATCGACCGGGTGAAGGGCCGGAAGTCGCGGCTGCACCTGATGGGGATCGTGTCGGACGCGGGCGTCCACGGCATGCTGGAGCACCTCTATGGGCTCCTGCGCCAGGCCAAGCAGGACGGACTGGGGGCGGACCAGGTCTTCCTCCACGCCTTTACCGACGGGCGGGACACCCCGCCGGCGAGCGGCCTGGGCTACATCCGGCAGGTCGAGGACCAGTGCCGGAAGATCGGCGTCGGCCGGATCGCCACCGTCTGCGGGCGATTTTGGGCGATGGACCGCGACAACCGCTGGGACCGCGTGAGCAAGGCCTACGCGATGCTGACGGGCCGAAAAGCCGAGGCGACGGCGCCGACCGCGGAGGCGGCCGTGCAGAACTATTACGACAAGCCCTTCAGCAAATCGCAGACCGGCGACGAGTTCATCGTCCCGACCTGGGTGGTCGGCGCCGACGGCCGGCCGGTCGCATCCATCGCCGACGGCGACGCGGTGCTTTTCTACAATTACCGCGGCGACCGTCCGCGCGAGATCACCAAGGCGTTCGTCCTCGACGGCTTCGACGCGTTTGACCGCGGTCCCAAGCTGGATCTCTACTACGCCACCATGACCGCGTACGAGGAGGGCCTGCCCGTGCAGGTCCTCTCGCCCAAGCCCGAAAAACTGAAGCACATCCTCGGGGAGGTCGTGAGCAGCGCGGGGATCGCCCAGTTCCGCTGCGCGGAGACGGAGAAAAATCCCCACGTGACCTTTTTCTTCAACAATTACCGCGCCGAACCCTTTCCGGGGGAGGACCGGGCCTGCCCGCCGAGCCCCAAGGTCGCGACCTACGACGAGCAGCCCGAGATGTCCTCGGTCGCGGTGACCAAGGCCGCGCAGGAGGCGATCCGGTCGGGCCGCTACGGGCTCATCGTCGTCAATTTCGCCAATCCCGACATGGTCGGGCACACCGGCTCGCTCGAGGCCGCGGTCAAGGCGGTCGAGGCGACCGATCGCGGTTTGGCGGTGCTCCTGGACGCCCTGGCGGAAAAAAAGGGCAGCGCGGTCATCTGCGCCGACCACGGCAACGTCGAGCAGATGTGGGATCCCGTCCACAACGTCCCGCACACCCAGCACACCCTCAATCTGGTGGAAGTTTTCGTGGTCGGCGAAGGGTTCGCGGCCGGCCGCACGAAGCTGCGCAGCGGCGGCCGCCTGGCCGACCTCGCCCCGACCGTGCTCCAGCTGATGAATCTGCCCCAGCCGGCGGAGATGACGGGGAAGAGCCTGATCGTCTCCCTGTGAAGTTTTTCGAGGCCGGGGAGCTGGACGACGGCTTTCGCGCGCGGGTGGGGGCCTACGATGCCTTTATTCGGGAGAAGGTCGGGGCGGATTTTCGCTATCCGATCCGCCAGCGCGATTGGGAGCTCGATCAGGTGCTGCAGCGGCTGCCCGCGGGGCCGATCCCGGGCACGGTCCTGGACACCGGATCGTTCAATACCTACCTGGGCCTCTGGCTCGCGCGCACGGCCCGCAAGGTCGTGGTGTCGGATCTCAAGCGCGCCCGCCTGCAGAAGAGCCTGTTGCGCCGGATCGGTTTCCTGCCGCCCAAGGCCACCGAGGCGCCGTTCTTTCTCTGGTGCCGGGCCATGCGGCGGGGCGCGGCGAACCTCGAGATCCGCTGGCTGGACGTGACGCGCCTGCCGTATGCCGACGGCACTTTCGAGCTCATCACGAGCATTTCCGTGATCGAGCACATACCCGCGGTCGAGAAGGCCCTGGCGGAGATGTTTCGCTGCCTCAAGCCGGGCGGCCGGCTCCTCCTGACCACCGATTGCGCCGAAACCCGCCAGCCCTTTGGCCACGGCGTGCGCTATTTTTCCCAGGAGGAACTCGCGGCCCTCTTCGCCCCCTATCCCGTCACGTCGGAGCGGCGGCCGCCGGACTTTCGGCGGGAAAACTGGTGCTACCAGAGGGACAAGCCGCTGGTGACGGCCTTTGTGGAGTTGACCAAGTGATAACAAATCGAAGGGGTCAGGTTGCGAAAGTTGACGTCGCTGCGACGTCA
>Ga0302326_10019360_pt1 | contig 14059 bp, 10 predicted proteins | sample Palsa_T0_3_FD_202264 | JGI IMG/M metagenome (GOLD analysis project Ga0302326, IMG submission 202264) | Peat permafrost microbial communities from Stordalen Mire near Abisko, Sweden - Palsa_T0_3 | ecosystem: Environmental > Terrestrial > Soil > Palsa > Peat permafrost | place: Sweden: Abisko... | reverse complement strand
TGGCCGCTATGACGAGCACGAATTGGACGATGTGATTGATTCGCTCAAGAAGTCGGCCAATGACGATCGCTTATCGTCGCGGGATCGAGATGTCTTGAATGACGATATGAACCGGCTAAGGGATTATCGCGAGCATCACGAGCACTGGGGCCGCTAAGAGGTAACCGAAACGGGGGAACGGGCTACAAGGCAAGCACCTTGGCCAAACGTTCAGTTAGTACAGCGCTCTGCGATCGTTTGTAGCGAGGTTACATTAAGGCGCCTATCGTTTCCGGGCGAGAGAACTCCTGTGATGGCCACGGTTTCACCCTGGTACTTAGAGGGCCCGAAAAAGGACAGGCCCTCTAACTGAAACTCTCCAGCGCCTAATTGGGTCCGCGCTGCCTTGCCTATATCGCTCGAACTAGCCGCCTGCGCCTTCGATAAAGTTGGAGAAGTAGCGTGCGCCAAAGTCCATCCACGATTATCAAGCGCCGGCTCGAGACATCCTACTGCCTCCACAATCGGCAGTCCGGCCTGGTTCGGCGATTCTATGTCTTCTGAGTACTGAACGAAGGGAGAAAACATTTCGTCGCTACTCTGATTCTGATCGCGAAAATGGACCTCCTCGCCGGGAGCGGGGTTGAACTTATTGTTGGGCGAATTATCATAGTGCGCCGTCACCACCAACTTACTACCCGCCGGCAGTTTCAAAGGACTTTCGAGTTCATACGCGAGTTGCCAGCGGAAGTCGTATTTAGGGATGGTGAGCAAAGTTTGTTCCCGTCCGTCCGGATAGACAATCTCATACTTGAAGTCCTTGGCTCGGAAGTGGGCGTGAGGATGCAGCTGATAGATGGTGACGGGCTGGGTGAACGCGGTGATTCCGATCAGTTCATAACTGGGGGCGCCGGGCGGAATCGGCGGTATCGCCACTCGCGTGCCCTCTGCTTTCACCCCAGGAGCATCGGTCAACAACTCTTTGCCATTGGCAATGATCGTCTCCGCCGACATAGGCACGCGGTAAATTTGATGTTTGGGCGGCGTATCCCGGAACCAGAACGCTACCTGCGAGCGATCCGTTGAAGGTTTTCCGTTAGCGGAGTAGTGAATGTTGAAGTTAATGTAGCGGTTGGCACCGCCCTTCAATAACTTTCCGCTATCGTCTGGGTACTCTTCAAGCGCCGCGCCGGGCGTGTAGATGGCCAGCATATCGAACAAATCCGGATTCGCAAGAGTGGTTACGACAGGCCGGACGATAGACGGTCCCGCGGAGGCGCCCATCTTTCGGGCCAATAACTCGATGCCTTCCACAGCCGCCGGCGATACGCCTTCGGGGAGTTCAACCTCGGTGATTGCCATGTGATGAACAACGGACGCATTTCCGGGGCGAGCCTCGCATGCGGCAATCCATTTGCCTTCCTGGACCGGCAATTTCACCAACAAACGCAGATAAGGGATGTCGCCGCTGGCGGGTATCTTGGCTTCGCGTGTCATTGAGATCACAAGATCGGGCGGGCGGCCCTGAGCGCCGGTCCAGCCCGTTGCGGTTGAGGGTTCATGCCAAGAAGCGGCGCCTTGGCCGGCACGGGCGCCGGCATCGATCCAGGCCAAAAGCGTGGCTATGTTCGCGCTGCTGAGGCGGGCGTCGTTTCGAAACTTGAGGCTTTTCTCCGGGTCGGCCGGCCAGGGCGGCATCTGGTGCAATGCAACCTTCTGTTTGATTGCTTGTGCCCATGGGCGTATGGCTTCATAAGACGTGAACGGCGCGAAAGAGGCAATACCGCCGGAATTATGGCAGCGTAGGCAGTGAGTTTCTAAGATAGGGACGACATCTCTTACAAACGTGGCTGGCAATGCCTTTTCGGCGCGAACGAGCGGCTGGACCGCGATGAGTAGGGCGAAAAATCGAGCGATTCGCCACCGCTGGATCGGGAAATCCGCTGTCAAAGTCGAGCTTAACACGCATCCCGTTTCACTGGGTACGAGTGGGGCGGCAAGCTGGATCGGTATGCGGCCTCAGTTGTTGTTCACCACAATAATTTGGCCGACGGCGGGAGCGGCGCTATAAACGCTGTTACCGGACTGGGTGGCGATCACGCCACAGTTTCCAACGTTCAGGAAGGTCACTACGCTGCCGGAAATGCTGCAATTCCCATTGGGAACGATAACGAAACTGACAGGCAGGCCTGAACTGGCGGTGGCGCTTACCGTCAAGGTGCCACCCACAACCTGGGAGGGAATGGGATTGAAAGTGATGGTCTGTGATTTGGGCGCGCTAGCCGCGGTCACCGTGAAGCTTCGCGTGACGGGCGAAGCAGCGCTGTAGATATTGTTGCCAGCCTGCGAGGCAACAATCGTACACGTGCCGGCAGCAAGCAATGTAGCGGTGCTAGCGGAGACCGTGCAGACAGAGGTAGTCGAAGACGTGAAGGTGACGCTGAGGCCGGAACTCGCAGTGGCACTTAATGCGACAGTCGTGCCGGCTGACTGGCTGGCGGGTGCCGCAAACGTAATGGTCTGCGCCGTGGGGTTGTTGACCACAATAATTTGGCCGACGGCGGGCGCGGCGCCATAAGCACTGTTACCGGCTTGGGTGGCGACCACGCCACAGTTTCCAACATTCAGGAAAGTCACTGTGTTGCCCGATATGTTGCAATTCCCATTGGGAACGACGACGAAGCTGACAGGCAGACCCGAACTGGCGGTGGCGCTTACCGTTAAGGTGCCACCCACAATCTGCGAGGGAATGGGATTGAAAGTGATGGTCTGCGATTTGGGCGCGCTAGCGGCGGTCACCGTGAAGCTTCGCGTGACGGGTGAAGCAGCGCTGTAGATATTGTTGCCAGCCTGCGAGGCAATAATCGTACACGTGCCGGCAGCAAGCAAGGTTGCGCTGGTAGCGGACACCGTGCAGACCGTGGTGGTCGAAGAAGTGAAGGTGACACTGAGGCCGGAACTCGCAGTGGCACTTAACGCGACCGTTGTGCCGGCCGACTGGCTGGCGGGTGCCGCAAAGGTAATGGTCTGCGCTGTCGGGTTGTTCACCACAATAATTTGTCCCACTTGCGGGGCAGCGTTATAAGCACTGTTGCCTGCCTGGTTGGCATTCACGCCACAGTTCCCAACATTCAGAAAAGTCACCACGCTGCCGGAAATGCCGCAATTTCCGTTCTGGACAATACTGAAACTCACGGGCAGGCCGGAACTGGCCGTGGCGCTCAGCGTCAACGTGCCACCCACAATCTGCGAGGGAATGGGATTGAAAGTGATGGTCTGCGATTTGGGAGTGACCGGCGCGCTTTGAGAAAGGGTAATAGCTAGCATCACAACGTTACGATTCGAAGGCAAAGTAATGCTAGCGGCTGTTTTCCCCGCAGTCGTTGCAAAAGAGTAGGCATAGACATTGCAGGCGAGTGGCGAGGTTCCGGAACTGGGGCTGATCCGGTAGGTCATTGCCAGCGCAAGCGTTTCTCCAGGGTAGTTCTGCGGCCCGCACCAGTCGCTTACGCTTTGCGTAAAGGTGCTGGTGCTGCCATCGGTATAAGTCACCACGAAAGACTGATTCGCTTGACTGCCGTTTACGGCAGCCCCCGCCAGATTGACTGATTCGTAACTCCCAGCTGGAAGTGGAACTGTGACGCCAGAGACGGCGTCCGCGGATCCCGGGGTGCCGAAGTAAAACGGTAAACCCAGTGCGGAGACAGACGGACCCAGCAAGTTAGCCGAATACGCCCAGCTTTCTGAGTCCAAGCCGCCGTTGGTAGGGGTTGTATTGTTGAGGAAGAGGCCATAAACGTTTGCTACCGATGCCAGATTGACGGCTACCGGGCCAGCTGTATTGGAAACAGCGACCGAGATGGTGATGGATTGCGACATCGTGCCTGAGGTTCCAGTGATGGTCACCGTAGAGGGGGAAGTGGTAACGGCGGCGCTAGAGGAAGCCGTTAACGTGAGCAGAGAGCCCGCAGTGGAACTTGCTGGTGCGAATGTTGCCGTTACGCCGCCCGGCAACCCGGAGGCTGTCAAGGTGACTGCTCCGGTGAAGGAACCGACCGGCGTCACGGTGATTTGCGTGCTGGCCGAGGAGCCCGGCACAACACTCACCATTGGCTGGAACGCGGACAAATTGTAAGAGGCAAAGTTGGCCGGCAGCAAACCGTACACCTGTAGCTGGCTATCGGAGGCCAAAAATACTTTGCCATCGGCCACTGTGGGGACAGCAAATTTTTGCGAGCCCCCGGCGCCGTCGCGAGCCGGATTCTGCAGACTGGTCCACAGGGGGGTTGTCACGTTCGCAGCGTTGTAAGCATATAAATACTGAATGGGATTACCTTGATCTCGAACCCAGTCATCGACCCAGACGATTCCATTGCTCGTTTCGTTCGCCGAGATGGACGGGGATGCCCCCAAGAAAGTGCCCACATAATAGCCGCCAGAAGTGCCAGGTTCCGTGTACGATCCTTGAGACACGAGACTGAGCGAGGGCTTACCACTGGTTGGCACGGTTAGGCTCCACTGCTGCAGGTTGGAGTTGGCGCCCCAAAAGTAAATGCTGTCATTGAAATAGGCCGGAATGCCCCACAGCCCGTATTGATAAGTGCCGAACGTTTGTTCCTGGAGAACTTGGTCGGCGCTGGCGTTGTAGCCTCCGAGATTCTCCCGATTCAGGAGGTACATTATGCCTGCCTTGCTCAGTTGAATCGCCAAGTGCGGGTACGGGTACGTCGAACTCGATAGGTCGGGCAGTATCAAGGTGCCGGCCGATCCCAAATCTATGTCGCCGTTTGTGAGCGTGGATTGCGTGTTTGGAGTAAATGAGTCGGTCACTTGGGGAGTGCCGCCGGAAATGTTGAGATTGAGAACGCTTTCGCTCCAATCGCTATTCGAATCGAAGCTGCCGTTGCCGGTGGCTTCAAAAATTCGCGGTGTGCCATTGGGGCCGTCGTTGTCGGCCGCTAGACCGGCCCCACTCGTCCAAACACCGCCTTCGGATCCATTGGGGGTACTCAGGAACGCGAAGGTTTGTTTCAGGGTGGTTGCGTTGTATCCCATGACCCAACCGTGCCAAGGACCCGAATCGCAGTGTGAACCCCAACCCATGTAAACGGTGCCATTCAGCAGTAGTAAGCCGGGCCTCTGGTTCTCCCACTTGGCGTCAAACGAGACGGCGCCGTTAACGCTGCCAGTTCCGCTACCCGCCACACTGGCGCTAATGGCGACCGGTCCGCCAAACTGCTCCGCTCCGCTGGTGATGTCCAAAGCATGCAGTCGCTGCACTGGATAAGTGCCTTCATAGGTGATTGAGACAACGTAGAGAGTGCCAGTCGTAGCATTGGTATAGTTGATGACCGGCGTTCCGGTAATTCCGTACTCCGCGGCATCAATATCGCCGCAGCCTGTGTCACTTTGCGGATCGGGAATCGCCCCGGCCGCCGCGCCGTGGGCTTGATCGAGCAGGCTGGCCTTCCATAAAACCGCTCCCTTGGCATTCGCATCCAACGCGTACACACTATCGTGTTCAGTAGCTACATACACGACGCTGTGATTCGCGCCGCCGATCGTTACGTTTGAAACGTAGAGCGGCTGCGCAAGGGCGCGCCCATCTACGTTTGCCGAGTAGAGCTTGCCGAAACTGTTGGTAGCGGAGACGTTCGCCGGAGTGAGAACCGTCTCAGTGAGGTTCTGACCAGTTCGTCCGATATCGTTGTGTTGGGTTAAAACGTTGGTCTGTGCGAGCAGCGACCCCGCGAACATCAGGCAGGCACACACCGGGCCCACTACGAGGCTTTTATCGTTCATATGTTCTTGTGAATCTAAATGGTCCCATCCCAAGTGAGCCGGGTGCAAGGACTAGGGGGTCAGGCCAGTACCGTCAGTACGGCCATTGGCGTGAGGTCATTGCGGATCGGGTCGCGATGCCTTCGGCTTCGACTTCGGCGACACTTTTGGTGGCGATCCACTCCAGAAAGGGTGATCGCTTTGAAGGAATTGCCAGTTGACGGCCCTGCCGAATAGGTAGATACTTTCAGCGAAGGGCGCCACATGATTCGCCTTCGCTTGGCCATATTCGCGGTGTTCGCCGTTGGGGTTTCGGCGTTCGCACAATCGGTTGTCTCAACCCATTCCGGCGTGCTTTACTTTTTCGAAGGCATTGTCTTCGTCGGCGATCAAAAGGCGGAACAGAAGTTCGGTAAATTTCCGGATGTTGAAGAAGGCCGCGAATTGCGGACGGAACAAGGCCGGGCGGAAGTGCTGCTGACTCCGGGGGTGTTCCTGCGCGTGGGCGATCACAGCGCGATCCGCATGCTTTCGAACCAGCTTGCCGATACGCGTGTCGAATTGCTGCGCGGTTCCGCCATTCTTGAGTCGAATCCGGAGGGGACGGGCACGAAGGTCACCTTGCTTTTCAAGAACTGGCAGATGAATGCTCAAAAGGGCGTGTACCGTATCGATTCCGAACCGGCAAAGGTGGAGGCGTACAAAGGAGACGTCGAGGTATCGCAGGGCAAAACGGATGCGGTGACGGTGAAAGAGGGCGAGTCGCTCCCGTTGGCGGCGGTGCTGGTTGCCGAGAAAGCGGCGGAAACGGGAAGCGACGATTTCAAGGATTGGGCGATGATGCGCAGTCAAGCCGTATCCGCCGACAATGCGATTTCCGCGCAGATCACGGACGATCCGAGTAAGATCGACGCCTCGGGCTTGGCCATGGGAGGCCTTACCTATTTTCCGGCGGGCGGCATCTCGACGTTGGGCACGATCAGTCCTTACGGACTCAGCTTCTGGAGTCCGTATCAATCGACGTTGAGTTCGCTCTATTTTCCGCCTTATCTGTATGGAGTGCTGTTTCCGCGGTGGCCCAGCCCGACGCGTTTTTCGCCGATTTATGGACGGCCCGGCGGCTACCCGACCTGGATTGGCACGAGGCCGCGGCCGGTCGGGGTCACTTTACCCGGCAGGATTTACGTCAATCCCCCGCGCCCGCCCACTCATGTAGCAGCGCCGCCGGTAATTGTGCACGCGGTGCCACACCGTTAGGCGAGCGCGCTTTATTGGGATGGAGCATAATAGCCGAGACGCCAGTGCACTTTGAGATCGGGCATGCCAGGCTGCCCCGTCACTTTCACTTCCACCTTGCGGTATCTTCCGTCCTTTGCCGCATTCTTGGGAGAATATGCCAGGACGTACTGATTGCGCAGTTCGATGCCAATCCTGGCGGCGACGCTTGTGAGATCGGTAGGATCGGACGCGCTGAAAGCCCGGCCGCCGGTTTGCTCCGCCAGTTCGGCCAGCAGACGCGGACCCGAGACTTCCTCCTTGCTCATGCCAGTGAGAATGGATGGTTCAAACACGCCCATGGCGTAGATCTGCACATCGGCCTCGCGCACGAGCGACTCAATCTCGCTGGCCGAGTATTTGCTGTTGTTATCGCCACCATCGGAGACGATCAGAATCGCTTTGCGGGGATTGGTGGCTTTTTTCATTTCGTGAAGCGCCATTTGGGCCGCGTCGAGCATGGCGGTGAGGCCGCCGGGCTGCATGGCCGCCAGTTTGCCCTGCAGCTCTTCCACATGAGTTGTGAACTCGACCTCCACTTTGGCCGAGCTGCTGAAGTCAATGAGAAAGGCTTCGTCCTGGGCGTTCATCGTCTTGAGGAACTGCTGCGCGGCGAGGCGGGAGATTCGGAGTTTGTCATCCATACTGCCGCTCGAATCGAAAACGAGGCCGAGCGACAGGGGTGCGTCCTCACCGGAAAAGTGAGCGATGGTCTGTTCAACGCCATCTTCGAAAATGTGGAAGTCTTGTTTGCGAAGTCCGAGGACGAAGCGGTTGAGCGGATCTGTGACGCTGGCTGGGATAAGGACCAGGGTGGCGCCGGCGTTGAAGCGCGGCGTTGTTGACTCCTGAGCGGCGTTCGGCGATTTTGCAGCGGCGGGGCAGCTGTTCGATCCAGCCAGGAGAGTCACGAGAGCGACGGCGAACAGTCGGACAGAATGGACCACGCGAAGACGCACGGCTGAGTACCCTAACTCTTTGCGGCCAGCGTCTTTGCGGCCGAGTGAGTCAGATGCGACACGACCGGAGGCGATCCGGCTAGAAGGCGAGTTGCCAGCAGCGCCCAGGGCACATCGAACCCACCATTACTATCTTCTAAGGCGCTTTTTTCCGCATTCATCAACGGCTGACCCTTGGCTAATGCATCGGCGACTTTACCCATTGCTTCGGCCCACCAATCGATACTGAAGAAGTCGGTGGGCGAGGCCAGATTGGTGATTCCTTTGGTAGCGAGCAGGGCTAGCACGTTTTGCCGGGTTCCGCCGTCGCGCCTCAACGTCTTCCAGAAGTCGAGATCGAGCGAAAATAAAGGTAACCTGCTGGCGCTATCGGGATCGCCTGACAGAATCGTCTTCATGGCATTTTGGCCGGCGATTACAAAGTCATCGGAGGTGCGATTCTTGAAAATGGAAAGGCTGCTGTCTTTATCTAAAGCTAAGCTCAGGTAAATGACGACGTCATGAACGGAGCTCGGAGGCGCGGCGAGCAGAGCGTCCGCTTGCGCCGCATCGGGGGAGGATACGGATTTCAACACGTTAGAAAACTGGCGGAGGTCCGATGAACTGACGTTCGCTTTTTTGAGGAAAAAAACCGACTTGAAGGTGAAGCTTGGGATTTGTGGAGAACTGACGGCCGCCGTCGTAATGATGCTACTCCGCGCCAAGACTTCTCGTAGGTGATCTGTATCGATGCGGTTCTCAGTGATCTTGATATCGGTTGCGTTCAGCACAACCTCGCCGGTATCGCCATTCAGGGCGATTTTGGATTTCTTCACAAAGCTGTTTACGTCGCTAAAGTTCAAGATTCCGAGGAGATGAATGGTAAGGGTGTGGGTCGCGGTTAGAGTGAGCGTATCGACCGTATCTACTTCCTGAATTCCGGCCAGCGTAGATCCGGCAGCAGTGATCTGAGTAAAGTCGCCCTTAAGCGCGGCTTGCAGGGCGGCCGTGCTGGTGCTATCCAATGCATTCAGATCGGCGTCGTAAATAAACACGTACTTTCTTTCTTTGCTCTGCTTCAGAGCGTCGTGGACGGTCGCCTCTATGCCACTTTGCATGGCGTCGGTCAGAACGTTTTTTATCTGACCGCTCAGAGCGCTTTGTTCGCCGGCGCTCAGCGCAGCTCTAATTCCTTCCAACTCGCGTTCAGGGGATTGACTAATATGTTCAAGCAGAAAGGGGAGAGCGTCCCGAGTACCAATCTCCGCTTCGACGCCGATTGAGACATCGACGCTCTCTTCAATGTCGGACTCCTCGGAAAGGCTGACACTTAAGCGCACTTTACTGTTTCCCAAGGCGGCGATTGTGAGTTGATGCGTGTCGGTATGCTCCACAGTGACTTGGAATTTGGGTCCTGACTGAGCCATGACGCTGAGAGTAGGAGAAATGGACGATAGCGGGAGGGTAGCCAGGGTATTGGTGAAAACGCTGTACTGCACAGAGGCCTTGAACTTGAGGCTTCCCTTGCCTTCAATTCGGCAAACATGTCCTTTGGGCAGGCTGAGGAGATCGTCGAGAGCGTGCGGGAGAACGACTCCGGAAATAGCCCGTTGGGTGGCATCCATGAAGCGATCGGTAGTGGCCGCCGGGACGTAATCTTCAACGGAGATCTCCTGCCCGTATGTTAAGCCAAGGGAGAAATCGCCGACGCTTCCCGAAGGTCCGCCTTCCAAACTGGCGGCGAACGCGAAAGAGACTAAGCCTGGCGCAAATGAGTTATCGAGTTTCAGGCCTTTCAGGAAGTCTTGTATTTTGTCGCGAGTCAGAAGGTCAATGGAGGCGCTTCCACCTCCTTTCACACTCAACGTCGCCGCGGAGACGGCGAAGCTACCAGGGATGTTAACCGCCAGCAGCAGCGGAAAGTCGCCGGGGTCGAGATCGCCGATTGTCTTCGTTAGGGCATCCTTGAAGTCAGACTTAAGCGTGCGAAATAGAAATTCCAGGTCGGTTGCGAGATGAGCGGGCGAACCGGTTGAGGTGATTTCGAGCGATGCGTTGTCGGTCAGTTTGATAAAAGGCATGGGTTATCCGAGCGACTATTAGTATATTGCGCGGCGATTGGGCGGCGCTCGGAAGCATGTCGCCTTGGAGCGTAAATCGATATAGTCGTCCTATGAACATGGTTCTGGCGATGATCGCGCTGTTATCGCTCTGGATACCAGCACGCCGCACAACGGCGAGCACCCGGACGCCCACCCAAGATGGACTCGTCTACGGCGAGGCGGAAGGCGAGACGCTGACCATGGATTATTATGCGGCCCGAGGGCAAGGCATCCACCCAGCCGCGATTATTATTCATGGCGGAGGTTATCAACGCGGCAACAGCAAAAGCGGCAGTGAAGCGTACTGCGCCGATTTTTTAGCGCCGGCCGGGTATGCGGTATTTTCCATCAACTATCGCCTGGCCCCCAAGTTTCCGTACCCGAAGATGGTTTACGATGTGGAACGATCTGTCCGCTACATCAGGCATAACGCCAAGCGCTGGGATGTCGATCCAAACGAAATCGCCCTGGTCGGTGGCTCGGCGGGTGGCTTTCTGAGCAACATGGTAGGACTGCTGAACGCGGCGGGCGATCCAGCGGCGAAAGATCCGATCGACCGCGAAAGCGCCAGTGTGCAAGCCGTGGTTACGCTATTCGCGCAAAGCAGTTTCGCGACCGTTCCTTTGAATAAGGATGTACATGCGCTGCTGGATCCGCTGATTGAGCAGAAGGGCGAACAGGAAGCTTTGAAAGAAGCGTCGCCGATCACTTACGTGACCAAAGACGCTCCACCTTTCCTTCTGATCCAGGGCGATCAAGACGAGTACATCCCTTTTTCGGAGGACACGAATCTGCAGGAGGCTTTGAGGAAAGTCGGCGTTCGCTGCGACATTATTCGAATTCCCGGCGGCAAACACGGAACGGGCAACTGGCACACTTTGCCGGGAGTGCCGCCTTGGGAGCGTGAGATGGTGGAATGGCTTAACGCACGTTTTGACCGCACCGGACCCATTGGCGAAGGGATTCGTCGACGGTAAGGATTCGTGCCGGATTGTCTGGTTTTTCACCGTCTGGTGGCCATCGTCGGTTGAGACGCGAGCTTACAACGCCGCCTTTACCGAGGGGCCGGCAGAACGGATGCGCCGAGTGGCCGTATAGCAGTGTGTCACCCAGTTTTTGATGGCGCAACTTACGAAGTACCGACTGTTTTTGTGGGACCGCTATGCGCCACTTTTTGGCACAGCAGTTCGGACCGGGGCCAGTGTCCGATAGCGCGTTGCACAGCCAAAATGGCACTAGTGTTTCCGGGTGCGCCGTGATCCGGCCACAATCAAGGATGGCTCTCATTTAGGCGACGTCGGCTGAGTTCCCAACTTTCGTAAGAGGCCGTCTAGGGCCTCTCGATTGAAATAGTGGCCTTGCATGAAAACAGCACTGATCTTTTGAGTGTTGCGGATATCTTCCAGCGGATTGGCGTCGAGTAACACGAGATCAGCGAGCTTGCCCGTTTCGACTGTCCCGAGCGAGTTCTGCAGGCCGAGGAATTCTACCGTATCCAATGTGGCAGATCGCAGCGCGCCGGCGGGCGTTAACCCAGCCCTGACTAGCAAAACCAACTCGTCGTGCAAACTGAAACCAGGGACCACGAGCCACGGCGCGTCGCTTCCCGCCAGAATCCTCACTCCAGCGCGATGCATGCGGCCAACCACGTCCAGCATCATTGGCACGATCTTCACCAAGTCTTGACGGTCTTCGGCGCTGAGAGGTGTCAATATCTTTGGCAGATAAAGGTCCCACGGCTTCCGCATGGAAGCCGGAACGAAATTCATGCCACGTTGATCCATCAAACCGCCGGAGACAAGTAACGCGAACGACTGTTCTTCCACCAAGGTCGGCACCTGCCAGGTCCCGTTCCGCGCAAAGCGTTCGAAAAGCTGTGCAGCTTTTGCATTGTTGAAGGTCTCAAGCGTCCCGCGGGGAGGCAGTCCGAAGGCGATGCGGGCAAAGATATAGCCGGGGGCAGTCTTAGTATCTTTCAGCGCTTCTGCCATCGATTTCCGTAGTTCAGGCTCGGCGGTGGAACAGCTCTGCCAGATTCCCATCGAATGTTCCATGCTGCCCTGGCCCGCGTCGGACGCCTCGGCCGCGCTAATCAGCTCCGGAACGTGGCCCACAAATGAGAGACCCTGCCGCTTTGCCTCATCAGCAATCGCGAAGTAGGCGTCACGGGGAACCATGGATTGGACTTTGATGAAGCCGGCGCCGGATTGCTTCAAATAGATAACCGAGTGCCGCGCTGCGTCGGCGTCATTCGAGGCCAGGAACTGAACGGAATCCTTGCTTGCTCCGGTCAATTGAGGGCCGGCAGCAATGATGCGCGGGCCCGCCGTTCCTGCGGCGATTTCCTTCTTGAGCGTCTTAATAAGGTCGAAATCGCCCCCGATGTCGCGAATGCCGGTGACGCCGTTGGCAACCAAGAGAGGGAGACTCACTTCCCTGGCCCAGTTCGCGGAGTATCCATGCGCGATGTGATAGTGCGCATCCCACAGCCCTGGGATCAGAAACTTGCCCTTCGCATCCATGAACACTGCATTGCCCGGAGTCGAAACCTTGGCAGAAGCTCCTACTGCCTCGATGCGGTCGCCTGCGATGATGACAGTCATCTCGGGATTGGCCCGTCCCGCCGCGACATCAATGATCGTGACGTGCGACAGAATCAACGGCTTCGATACGGAGTCCCGGCGCTCTTGGCCAACAGCCAAGACCGTAGTGCCGGCAACACAACCTAGCACTCCAAGAACGAAAACAATCCTCTTGAGCATAGAAGCCAATATAGCCCGGAAGTGGGGAATTTAAAAGGGCGAGGAAACGCGTATGCGGAGGCGTCGCTCACCGAAATGCCGCGCAGCAAACAGACGCCAACTTCGTGCATAACGATCAGCTCAGCATTAACGCCCAAGGCGAGCCTGTTGTCCAGCGGACCAAAGCCCGGCAGATCCCCGTTTCTGCCGTCAACCTGCAGGCGACCGTCGTCCATCGGATGCCGGTGCGGAATCTTCTAGACGTTCTGTTCAACGTGGAGAGCTGGACGAACTTCACCCGCCATTTTAATCCCGTTTCCGGTTCCGACCCCAAGCTGGATCGGGCTGTGGAGCGGTATCTGCTCACGGTTTTTGCTCTGGGCTGCAATCTGGGTCCCAACCAGGCGGCACGTCATATGAATGGCCTGGCCAGCTCGCACACGCTTTCGTTTGTCAATCAACGTCATATGTCGGCAGACAAGCTTGATGCCGCACCTTTCCATTTCTGCCGGAACAGTTTCGTCCGCTATGCTGTTGCGAAAGCTGGGCAATTCAAGCGAAAAGAACAAGCTGTTTCAGGTTGCCCAGGAAGTCGGTCGTGTCATCCGCACAACCTATTTATTGGAATGGATCAACAACAGCCAGCTTCGCAGAGAGGTCACGGCGACAGCCAACATAATAGAGTCCTACAACTCGTTTGCGAAATGGCTGTCCTTCGGCGGGGAGGGCGTCATGGCTGAGAATGATCCTGATGAACAACAGAAGCGGCTTCGATACAACGATCTGGTGGCGGCAGCCGTCATTCTCCACAATGTCGTTGACATGACCCGGATACTCGCTCATTTGAAAGCGGAAGGCCAGGAGGTCGTTCCTGAAGATCTCAATTTTCTGAGTGCCCACCTGACCAGTTGCGTTAAGCGCTTTGGCGACTACACGTTGAATACGGCCAAACCACCTGAGCCATGGCTTGATGATCAGCCCCCGCCACGAAAACGACCGGACATGGTGCCGAATCAGTCCGTTTTGCCCTTCGTCAAGGAGGCTTAGGCATATCAATATCCCTTGCCGCCGCCGTTTTCAGACGCTATGGGTAAATTTTGCGCTTATCTCGGTGTAGGGCCTACCTCTAACGCTTTGCAAAAAAGACACGCTGACAGCGGAATTTTCGGCGGTTTGGGCTTACAACCCCCAGCTACCGATGGAATTTATCTTGCCAGTTCTCGATCACCGTGTAACGAGGAGG
>Ga0302326_10019359_pt1 | contig 14059 bp, 13 predicted proteins | sample Palsa_T0_3_FD_202264 | JGI IMG/M metagenome (GOLD analysis project Ga0302326, IMG submission 202264) | Peat permafrost microbial communities from Stordalen Mire near Abisko, Sweden - Palsa_T0_3 | ecosystem: Environmental > Terrestrial > Soil > Palsa > Peat permafrost | place: Sweden: Abisko... | reverse complement strand
CTGAGGAAGACTACAAGCGCGCCGGCCTGCCCTTCGTCTTCGATACCGAGCACAGCAAGTGTCCCAACGACGGCCACGAATTGCTGGTCATGCAGATGACTCCCATGCCCAGCCTGCGGCTGACCGAGACCGAAGCGCGCGACATCGCCAGCTACCTGGAGACCCGCAAGCACCCCAACGCGACTTACGCCAATGCCGATTACCTTGACGATCCCAGCCTGAAGGCGAAGGGCCAATTCCTGGTGCGCTTCTACGGCTGCGCCGGCTGCCACGAGATTGCCGGGCTGGAGGAAGAGCAGCGCATCGGCACGGAGCTGACCAAGGAAGGTTCCAAGCCCATCGAGCGTTTGGATTTTGCGCTGAAGGGGCACGTGGCAGAGGCCGAAGGTTGGTACACGCACAAAGGTTTCTTCGAACATAAGCTGGAGAATCCGGCCGTTTACGACCAGGGCAAGGAGAAAGCCAAGCTCGACCGGCTCAAGATGCCGAACTTCAACTTGTCCAAGCCCGAGATCGACCAGGTCACCACTTTCCTGCTCGGCTCCGTGGAGCCCAGCATGCCGGAGCGTTATTTCTACAAGCCGGCCGACCAGCGCCGCGATATCATCGAGGGCTGGTGGGTGGTCCGCAAATACAACTGCATGGGATGCCATCAGGTACACGTCGGGCAGACCACTGTGTTCATGACTCTGCCGCGCTACCAGGATCCCGATTGGAAGGACCAACGTCCGCCCACGCTGATCGGCGAAGGCTCACGCGTCAATCCGCAATGGCTGATGGGTTTTCTGAACAATCCGTCGCTAACCGAGAAGCCGGATGAGATGGATCGCGACGGCGTGCGGCGGTATCTGCACGCGCGCATGCCCACGTTCTATTTCTCCGATGGAGAAATCCAGAAGCTGGTGCGCTTCTTCGCGGCCATGTCGTCGCAGGCGGCGCCCTACATCGCGGACCGTCTGGACCCGCTTACGGATCAGGAACGCACCATGGCCCGCCAGTTGTTTTCGAGCGAAGGCGCGCCCTGCCTGAAATGCCATGCCACCGGCGATCCAAAACACGATGCGCATGCCACCGCGCCGAATTTCCTGCTGGCGAAGGAGCGCCTGAAGCCCGGTTGGGCGCGGCGTTGGATGCTTGACCCGGCTATGATGAGTCCGGGCACCGCCATGCCTTCGGGCCTGTTCCGCGCGGAGGATGGCCGCGAGGTATTCGCCGGTCCCACGCCTGCCAGTTTCAACGGTTATACTAAGGACCACGCCGAATTATTGGTACGCTACATGTTCCAGTTCACGCCGGAAGAGCTGACCCGCCTGCGGGCCAGCGCCGGCAATTGAGAAAAGAAGGACTGAGCAACCTTCCATAAAGGAGCAATTACAACTATGACGAAACTTTGGATCGCAAGCGGAGCGGCCGCCGCTCTGCTTCTGGTAAGCTGCGGCGGGAGCAAGGACGAGGCCAAGAAGGAAGACACTTCCGCGCCTGCCGCCGCGCCGGCCGCCGCCGTGGACGACGCGAATGCCGCCACCGTCACCGGCAAGGTTAATTTCACTGGCGACAAGCCCACCTTGCGGACGATCGATATGTCGGCCAATCCCGTTTGCGCGCGCGCGCACACTACGGCGCAGAAGTCGGAAGAGGCTATCGTGAATGACAACGGCACGCTGCGCAACACGTTCGTGTGGATCAAGTCGGGCCTGCCCGACAAGCAGTGGCCCGTCCCCACCACCAACGTCTCGCTCGAACAGGATGGCTGCATGTACAAGCCGCACGTGATCGGCGTGATGGCCGGCCAAGGCATCGAGATCAAGAACGACGATGCGACGAACCACAATATCCACCCGCTGCCCAAGATCAACCAGGAGTGGAACGAATCCCAGCCTCCCAAGGGCGACGCCAAGGTGAAGAGCTTCGCGCGCGAAGAAGTGATGATTCCGGTGAAGTGCAACGTCCATCCCTGGATGCGCGCTTATATCGGCGTGGTCTCGCATCCATTTTTTGCGGTGACAGGCGACGACGGTACGTTTACAATAAAGGGATTGCCCCCGGGAACCTATACGCTCGAAGCCGTGCATGAGAAGTATGGCACCAAGGATGTGCAGATCACGGTGGCGCCCAAGGAGAGCAAGACCGCCGATTTCACAATGGGCAGCTAGCCAGTGGGGCAGGCCCTCGGCCTGCGGCGGCCTCACAGGCCGCCTTCCCCTTTGGAGATGAATGAAAGACTACCTAGAGCTCACCAAGCCGCGCATCACCTGGCTCATCCTGATGAGCACCGGCGTCGGCTACTACTTCGGTCTGCCCAAAGCGGGAGGTTGGTGGGCTTTCGCATCGGCCCTTCCCTGGTTGAGCCTGCTGCACACCATCCTGGGCACGGGCTTGATCGCCTCCGGCACGGCGGCCCTCAACCAATGGTACGAACGCGAGGCCGACTGCCGCATGCGCCGCACGTCGGACCGTCCTATTCCGTCAGGCCGCATTACGCCTCCGCGCGCGCTTGCGTTCGCCGTGGCGCTTTCGCTCGCCGGCTTCGCGGATCTCTGGCTGGGTGTGAACCGGTTGGCCGCGCTGTTGGGCCTCTTCACTCTGCTCAGCTATCTCTTCCTGTACACCCCGCTGAAGCGCCGTTCCTGGCTTTCCACCACCATCGGCGCATTCCCGGGCGCCATGCCGCCCATGATCGGCTTTGCTGCCGCGCACGGCTCCATCACGAGCGAAGCATGGGTGCTGTTCGCGATTCTGTTCCTGTGGCAGTTTCCGCACTTTTACTCGATCGCCTGGATGTACCGTGACGATTACGCCCGCGCCGGCATCCGCATGCTCCCCGTGGTCGAGCCCGATGGGCGCTCCACGGCGCGCCAGATCGTGCTCTACGGCTTAGCCCTCATTCCCGTCAGCCTGGTGCCCAGCATCCTGGGCATGTCCGGACGCATCTATCTCATAGGTGCTTTGCTGCTCGGTCTTTATTTCCTGTACTCGGGAGTGCGGGTGGCGCTGGATCGCACGATTTTGCGGGCCCGCAATGTGTTGATGGTTTCCGTTTTCTACCTTCCGTTGATCTACGGGCTGATGCTATTGGATAGACCTGGATTGTGATTCTTGCCGAAAACCTGAGTCATCAGTACGGATCTCGCCTGGCGCTTTCGAATGTCAACTTCGAGGTCAAGGCGGGCGAGATCTTCGGCTTGCTAGGGCCGAACGGTGGCGGGAAGTCCACCCTCTTCCGCATCCTCTCCACCATGATGGCGCCCACCAGCGGCCGCGCCGAAGTGGCCGGTCACGATGTCGCGCGCGATTCCGCCGCCGTGCGCCGCTCGATCGGCGTCGTGTTCCAAACCCAGAGCCTCGACAAAGCCTTGACGGTCGCCGAGAACCTGCGCGCCCAGGGCCACCTGCACGGCCTCTCCGGTCCCTCGCTACGCGACCGCATGCAGCAGGTGATGGAGCGTCTGGGCCTTGCCGACCGGCGTAACGACATCGTGGAAACGCTATCGGGCGGCTTGAAGCGTCGCGTCGAGATTGCCAAAGGTTTGCTGCACCGTCCGGTGGTCTTGTTGATGGATGAAGCCTCCACCGGCCTCGATCCCGGCGCCCGCCTCGAGCTTTGGCGGTACATCGAAGAACTGCGCAGCCGCGAGGGCGTTACCATATTGTTGACGACCCATATTCTGGATGAGGCCGACCGCTGTGACCGGCTGGCGCTGCTGCACGAGGGCCGCGTAGTGGCCGAGGGTACGCCTGCGGATTTACGTTCGCGCATCGGCGGAGACGTAGTTGTATTGGAGCCGGCCGAGACCGCAGACGCCGCCGCGCTGTCCGGCCGGATCGAAACCCGCTTCGGTCTGAAGCCCGTGGTCGTGGATGGCGTGCTCCGTGTGGAGATTGCGAATGGCCACCGCTTCATCACCGAGGTGGTGGAGGCTTTCCCCGGTGCAATCGATTCGGTCGGGTTGCACAAGCCCACTTTGGAAGATGTGTTCGTCCGTGAGACTGGAGCTTCGATTGAGTAACTTCTGGTTGCCGGTTGTGACTTTGTGGCAGCGTGAATTGGTGCGCTTCTGGCGGCAGAAGAGCCGCGTACTGGGCGTGGTCGCGTCCCCGCTGGTGTTTTGGCTGTTGATAGGCTCGGGCTCCGGCGATCTGGGCCGCTTCTTCGCCGGCGCGCTGGTGTTGACCGTCCTGTTCTCGGCCATCTTCTCCACGATTTCGATCATCGAAGACCGCCGCGAAGGCTTTCTGCTCTCCATGCTGGTCTCGCCCGCCTCCCGCACCAGCCTGGTGCTGGGCAAGATTCTGGGCGCAGCCACGCTGGCCTGGATTCAGGGACTCATCTTTCTGGCCTTCGCGCCGCTGGCGGGGGTGTCGATCGGCATCCCTCAAATCCTGGCGGTGATCGCCGCGGTTTTTCTGGTTTCCTTCACGCTCACCGGCCTCGGTTTCGTGATTGCCTGGCGCATGTCTTCCACCTCCGGATTCCACGCCATCATGAACCTGCTGCTGGTTCCCATGTGGATGGTTTCCGGATCGTTGTTTCCTATGGCTACCGCGCATGGCTGGATCAAGGTGGTCATGTGGGCGAACCCGCTGACTTATTCGATCTCCCTGCTGAATGGCCTGCTGAAGCTCAGTTCCGGCTCTCCGGGCATCAGTGTCAGCCTGCTGGTTACGGCGGTTTTCGGCACGGTGCTGCTGCTGGCTTCGGGCGTGGTCGCCAACCAGAAAAGCCTCGTAAGCAACGCATGAGACTGTTCCTCCTACTGGTGCTGTCGATCGTTCTGGCAGCCTGCCGCCAGGCGCCGCCGCTGCCGGTCTACTGGCAGGTCCCGCCGTTCCAGTTGACGGCGCAGTCGGGCCGGCCATTTGATAGCAAATCGCTCGAAGGCGACATCTGGGTGGCCGATTTCATCTTCACTACCTGTCCCGGTCCCTGTCCGCGCATGAGCTCGCAAATGCGCGGCGTCCAGAGCGCCGTCGAAAGCATGTCCGACGTCAAGCTGGTTTCGTTCACAGTGGACCCCAGGAACGATACGCCAACGGCACTGGCGGCCTACGCCACGCGCTACCGGGCCGAGCCGGGCCGCTGGTTCTTCTTGACCGGCGGCCAAGCGGCCCTCGAAGCCGTCTGCCGCAATGGCTTCAAACTGGGCGACGTGGATGGCAGCCTGGTGCATAGTACCCGCTTCGTGCTGCTCGACCGCCATAGCCGCGTGCGCGGCTTCTACAATACTTCGGAAGATGGTGCGCTGCCCAAGCTGCTGCACGATATACGCACGCTCGAAGGGGAGAAGGGGGAGAGATGACCGTACACGACCTGCCGTCGATCAACGCCGCCCTAAACGCCCTCGCGGCTGTGCTCCTCATCTGGGGTTACACCCTGATCCGCCGCAAACGCATTCAGACCCATCGCAAAGTCATGATCGCGGCCTTCGTCACCTCATCCATCTTTCTGGTCTGCTATATCGTCTACCACGTGCAGATCGGCGCACGCTCCATGCACTTCGCCAAGACCGGAGCGATCCGGACGGCATACTTCACCCTACTTACCAGTCACACCATCCTGGCCGCCACGGTTCCAGTCCTGGCAATTATCACTTTGCGCCGCGGGCTTACCGGCCGCTTCGACAAGCACCGTCAAATCGCCCGCTGGACGCTGCCCATCTGGCTGTATGTCAGCGTGACCGGCGTGGTGGTTTACCTGATGCTTTATCACATGTAGTATCGTAATTGCTTATGCTTCGACTAATGGCCTTTTGGCTGTGTGCCGTGGCGGCCCTCGCGCAGCCGCCCCAGGAAGGCCCCAGGCCCTCCGCTCCGCCCGCTCCCGCGGCGCCAGCCGCTGCACCGGCAAAGGAAGACAAGAAGCCGCCCGAGGAGAAAGTCTCTCAGACTAAACACACCATTCAGATCGGCGGCAAAGACGTGAAATATACCGCCACCGCCGGCACCATGCTACTCAAGAAGGAAGACGGCACGGCCACCGCCAGCATCTTCTACATCGCATACATCAAGGATGACGTGCCGGACCAAACGCGGCGTCCTCTGACGTTCGCCTTCAACGGCGGCCCAGGCTCGTCGTCGGTGTGGCTGCAGATGGGCGCGCTCGGGCCCAAACGCGTCGCGATGGACCCCGAAGGCAACGCACTGCCGCCCCCGTATAAGCTGGTGGACAACGAGTATTCCATTCTGGATCTCACCGACATCGTTTTCATCGACCCCGTCTCGACCGGATTCAGCCGCGCGATTCCGGAACAGGATGCCAAAAACTTCCACGGGATTGAAGGCGACCTGGAGTCGGTTGCCGACTTCATCCGCCTCTACACCACGCGCAGCAACCGCTGGACATCGCCCAAATTCCTGGCCGGCGAAAGCTACGGCACCACCCGCGCAGCCAATCTCTCCGGCTATCTGCAGCAGCGCATGGGATACGCGCTGAACGGTGTCATGCTGATCTCCGCGGTGTTGAATTTCGGAACGATCAGCTTCGACCGGGGCAACGACCTACCTTACATTCTGTTCCTGCCGACTTACACAGCCACCGCCTGGTATCACAAGAAACTGCCGCCCGACCTGATGGCCAGCCAAAGCAAAGCGATCGAGGAGAGCCGCCAGTTCGCCTCGCACGAGTACACGCTGGCGCTCCTGAAGGGCGACGCTGTCTCCGCGGAAGAACGCGCCGCGACCGCCCAGAAGCTGGCGCGCCTGACGGGCCTCTCCGCCAAGTTCATCGACGAAAGCAATCTGCGCGTGCCCATCTTCCGCTTCACCAAGGAATTGCTGCGCGACGAGCGCCGCACCGTCGGCCGTTACGACAGCCGCCTGGAAGGCATCGACCTGGATCCTACCAGCGCCGCGCCGGACTACGATCCCAGTTATGCCAGCGTGTATGCGCCCTTCACCGCCGCATGGAACCAATACGTGCGCGCGGAGCTGAAGTGGGAGAGCGACCTGCAATACGAAATCCTGACCGGCCGTGTGCATCCGTGGAGTTGGGGCGAATACGACAATCGCTATGTGAATGTGTCGGACAGCCTGCGCGCGGCCATGACGCAAAATCGCGACCTGAAGGTGTTCGTGGCCAACGGGCATTACGATCTGGCCACGCCATTCTATGCGACTGAATACACCTTCGACCACTTGGGCCTTGACCCCACGCTGCGCAATCACGTGAGCATGGATTTCTTCGATGCCGGCCACATGATGTACACCTACAAGCCGGCGCTCGAAAAGCTCAAGGCGGATCTGGCGCAGTTCATTGCAGCGGGCGCGCCGTAGCCCACGAACGGTCAAGCCCTGCCGAGCAGTCTTCGCAGGCGATCGCGCCAGGAGTAACGCAAGACCGTGCGCCGGTTGACGCCTTGCAGCGCCCAGCCGTCCGGCCCGGCTTCCACCACGCCGGTCCGCCGGAAGAACGCCGTACGCACGACTACTTCTTCCAGCGCTACCGAGGATTCCTTCCGCAGAAAATCGAACAATTCGTGAACCGAAGGAATCTGGATATCGTCCACTACCAGCCATCCTCCCAGCCTGATCCGTGGAAAGAGATACGAGTATTCGACTTGCGTCAGCGGGTAGGCATGCGGCCCGTCCAGCAGCACCAGGTCCAGCTCGCCTTCAAACCGGTGTGCCGGCAGGGTCTCCTTCGTCTCACCCTCGATGAAGGTCACCTTTTCGGCGCGAAGATCGCTGTGCTTTCGTAGCTCGGTAATGGTTCGGTCCTTTCCCTCAATGGCAAAAGCCGTGTGGCGGTCGCTCGCGTGAGACAGCACGATGGTGCTGCCCCCGCAACCCGTTTCCACGGAGATCCGGTAAGGGCCTCGCTTCAGGATGGCGGCTAGAGCCATCGGGGGCATGGCATCCCACGGGTGAAATCCGCTGGACCGTTTTACCAGGCCGGTGTCCTGCATTTATTCAGTTGCGTTCGATTACTCGAACTGCTTCTTGAATTCTGCGAACTGCCGCTGCAAGTCCGCGACCTCCGCCTCCAGTCCGTCCACGCGGGACTGCAAGCGTGCGACGGCATCTTCGCGCACGGCCGGCGCTGGGGCGGCGGGCTGCACTGCCGGCGGCTCGCCCGCAAGCAAATGCGCGTATCGCACCTCTTTGTATCCCACCTGCCGCGGCAGCCTCGCCGCCAGCGGTTCCGGCTCCCATTCCATCAGACGCGTCAGGCAGGCATCCACGGCTTCCAGGCCGTCGAATTGGTACAGCCGTTCGGTGCGCCCGCGCAATTCACCCGCCGTCTGCGGCCCGCGCAGCATCAGGACACAGAGCACCGCGGCTTCCCTGCGGCCCAGGTTGATCACCTCCGACAGGCGGTGCGCATGCTTGGGCACCCGCATATCGTGGCCGCTGATGCGCGCCGCCAATCCCTTGCCCCGCAATCCATCCAGCGCCGTTTCGACCGTATCTTCGTCGTACAGCACCACCGGCTCGCGGTTGGATTTCTGATTGCACGCGTTCACCAGCGCGTTGAGCGAGAGCGGGTAATACTCCGGCGTGGCGATCTCTTTTTCCATGAGCGCGCCTAGCACCCGCACTTCCACATCGTCCAGTTGCATGCTCATGCGGTTAGCCGTGGCTGGCGGTCTTCGACTGCACCAACGCCATCAACCGGTTCTCGAAGGTAAAGTCCGGCTGCGGAAACCGGCCATTGCGGTGGCGCAGGTACCATCGCCACGTCTCCTTCAGGCCCACCTCAAACGGCGTGGGGCGCACACCCAGCACCCGCACGGCCTTGCCCATCTTCTCCGTGATCGGCGGCATGTCGAAGTATACGCCGAAGTAGGCAGGATCGCCCATGGGATTGCCGCCCAAGTGCGCAATCGCCTCGCGCGGGATGCGCGCCATCTGGAGAGGCTTGCCGGCAGCCGCCGCTAACGCCTGCACCACTTCGGCTTGCGTCAACGGCCGGGGATCGCCGATGTTGAACGCCTCTCCGGCCGCGTTAGGAACCTCCATGGCGCGGATCAAGGCGCGCACCAGGTCTTTTACGTAGACGAACTGCATCAGCCGGTGGCCGTCGCCCGGAACGAGGATCGGCCGAGCCAGGCGCAGGCGATCCCAAAAGAAGGCTTCCCGGTAGAACGGATTGCCCGGCCCGTAGATGAACGGCGGCCGGAAAGTGACCACCGGCAGACCGTGCCGCTGATGCAGCCGGAACAGCATCCGCTCCGTCATGGCCTTATTGCGAACGTAGGTGTCGGGGTGGTTGTCGGGCGCCAGCGCGTCGCCTTCATAGTGATTCAAGCCGTCGCCATACGCCGCCACGCTGGACATGAAAATATAGCGCGATATGCGGTCGCCGCAAGCCCGCACGGTAGCCTGGACCTGCGCCGCGGTAGTGCCGCGCTCCCAATCGTAGACGTTGTCGTAAACCACGTCGAAGCGGCGCTCATCCAACGCTTGCTGGACCGCCTGGGCGTCGTTGCGATCCGCCACCAGGTTCTCGACGCGCCGCGGCAGGCTATGCGACGGCTGGCGGTGCATTACGGCAACATCATGGCCGCCGCCGCACAATTCCTTGACGAGCTGCGTGCCGATGAACGAGGTACCGCCGATGACAAGAACCTTCATAAGGGGTGATGGGTTCTGGTTGATTGGTTATAAATTAGCGGCACTTAGTCGTAATATTCCAATCCCAGATGGGTGATCAGATCTTCGCCGCGCATCCAGCGCAGCGTGTTCTTCAGCTTCATCAATTGGATGAAAATGTCGTGCTCGGGATAAAGCTCGGGCGCATGCATGGGCGCCTTGAAATAGAAGGACAGCCACTCCTGGATGCCGCGCATGCCGGCGCGCTGGGCCAGGTCCATGAACAGCACCAGGTCGAGCACCAGCGGCGCCGCCAGAATCGAATCGCGGCACAGGAAGTCGATCTTGATCTGCATCGGGTATCCCAGCCAGCCGAAGATATCGATGTTGTCCCAGCCTTCCTTGGCGTCGCCCCGCGGCGGGTAATAGTTGATGCGTACCTTGTGGTAGAAGTTCTTGTAAAGATCCGGATACAGGTCCGCCTGCAGGATCTGCTCCAGCGCTTCCAGCTTGGATTCTTCCTTGGATTTGAACGAGCCCGGATCGTCCAGCACTTCGCCATCGCGGTTGCCCAGGATGTTGGTCGAGAACCAGCCGTTCAGTCCCAACATGCGTGACTTCAGGCCGGGCGCGATCAGCGTTTTCATGAACGTCTGGCCGGTCTTGAAATCCTTGCCGCAGATGGGCACCTGGCGCTCGCGCGCCAACTGCAGCAGGGCCGGGGTATCGGTAGTCAGATGCGGCGCGCCATTGGCGTAGGGCACGCCCATCTTCAGCGCGGCGTAGGCGTAGATCTGGCTGGGCGAGATTTCGGGATCGTTCTTTTGCAGGCCGCACTCGAAATCGGCCAGCGTCTGGTGCACGGCCGCGGGCCTGTGGAAGACCTCCGTGGAACCGCACCAGATCATCGCCAGGCGGGCGGCGCCGGTGGACTCGCGAAAGCCGCGAATATCGTCCATCAGCATCTCTGCATGGTCCATCTTAGACGCCTTGGGCTTCTTGTTCGGCCCATCGATGCGGCGCACGAACTCGTGGTCGAAGACCGCCGGCATTGGCCGGATCGCGGATAACGGCTCGCGGAGTTTTTCGAGCAGAGGCATCTCCAGCACGCCGGCCTTCTCGGCCGCTTCATAGCAGGTGTCGGGATAGATGTCCCAGGTTCCGAAGACCAAATCGTCCAGACTGGCGAGTGGAATGAAGTCCTTTATGCGGGGGCTGCGGCCCTCGGTGCGCTTGCCGAGGCGAATGGCGGCAATCTGGGTGACTGATCCTATAGGCTTGGCGAGATTGCGCTTAATGGCCTCCACGCCGGCGATGAAGGTGGTGGTGACGGCACCCATGCCGGGGATCAACACCCCGAGCTTCCCTTCCGCCGGCGCGATGGACACGTTTTCTTTATCTGGCAAATCCTTTACTCCTCTCAACTTAGGCAGGGGTGCCTATCCGCAGAGCGACTCATCTGCCGGTGCGGGGCGAAATGTTATAATACCAACTCGATGCGAGATCGCGCGACAGCCATTTTGACGACCGTCATTGTCGACGACGAACAACTCGCTTGCGACGAGCTGGCTTACCTGCTGCGGGACTTCCCGGAAGTGGAGGTGGTGGCTACCGGCCGTAACGGCCTGGAGGCCGTGCAGTTGATTCGCAAGGCCGAGCCGGACCTGGTTTTCCTGGACGTCCACATGCCTGGGCAGGACGGCATCTCCGTGGTGCGCGATCTGCGCGAATCCGGCATGGAACTGCCGCATTTCATTTTTGTTACAGCCTACGATCAGTATGCCGTGGAGGCTTTCCGCCTGGAGGCGATGGACTACCTGCTGAAGCCTGTGGACAAGGCGCGCCTGGCGGAGACTATCGATCGCGCGCGGCGGTCGGCGCAAGAGAAGGAAAAAAAGACCCCGGAAACCCCGGCGTCGCTGACGGCGCCGTCGCCGCCGCACCGCACGAAGCTGCTGATCCGCAATGCCAACCGCAACTTCATCGTGGACGCGCAGGATGTGGTCTACGCCACCATCGACAATGGCCTGATTACGCTGGTGGCCACCAACGTGGAAGGGCATTCGAACTACCGCACCATTGAAGACCTGCAAGCCAACCTCGACAAAGACACCTTCTGGCGGGTACACCGCTCGTTTTTGGTGAATATTCACAAGATCAAGGAAGTCGTGCCGTGGTTCAAATCCAGTTACCAGCTCCGTATGGACGATAAGAAGCATACGGAGGTTCCGGTCAGCCGGGTGCAGACCAAGCGGCTGCGCGAATTGCTGAAGCTGTGACTAAGGGAGCCGCCGTCGCCCCATGCCGGCGGTACCGCGCGAATACCTCGGCCATGAAATATGACAGAGGATGTCGGGAACGTCCGGTTACATTAGTCAGCATGAACTCGGATTACAGCTCTGAAGTGGTTGCGATTCTGGCTTTGGACGGCGCCGGCGAACGGCTGATGCCGCTGGCGATGGAGCGGTGTTCGTCGGAGGCCGCTCGGGAGCGGTTGCGGGCGGTCTCCGCGGCCCGGTTGTTTGCCGGAGCGCGCGCGCCGGAAGCCGCGCTCAGCGGGCTTTATGTGTACTTCTCGTGTTTCGAGGAGGCGCACGCCATGGCGCAGGACATCCCGACGGCGGAAGGCAGCTACTGGCACGCCATCGTGCACCGGCAGGAGCCAGATGCCGGCAATGCGGCGTATTGGTTCCGGCAGGTGGGGGCGCATCCGATCTTCCCGGCGCTGGCGCGAGCGGCAGGGCATGAGGGGCCTTGGGATCCGTTTGCGTTCATCGACCTGTGCGAGCAAGCGCGGCGGCAGCCGGGCACCGAGTTGGAGGCTCGCGCGCGAGCGATCCAGCGCCTTGAATGGCAGCTGCTGTTCGATTACTGCGCGCGGCCGGCCGTGGCATGATCGTTGTGTGGCGGCCGATCCTGGCCGCAGCCGCCTTTTCAGGCGGCAGGTTGAAAAAGATGGAAGGGGTTGCATTTCGTCGCCTTTCGTCGCTTTAGCTACTCTGGAGTGCGGCCCGCCCCCGGCGGGGTGGGATCTGGGCTCCGTTTTCGAGCGTTTGTTGAAAACAAATAGTCAAATTGGGTTCGTTCGGTTTTTTCGATTTGGCTTCGACGGGTACGGCGCATTGTAACAGGCCCCGACTTTCTTGATTTTCTTGTAACATTCCGTGACATTGCGCCGGTGAACCAACCTACTGAGGCGGAGTACGGCGTGTGACTCAAATCAATCCGATAAGTCACTTATTCATTTCGTCGCCTTTTGTCGCTTTCGCGGCTTTGGAGTGCGGCCCGCATCCGGCAGGTGGGATTTGGGCCCCGTTTTCGATCGTTTGTTGAAAACAAGGGTCAGATTGGGTTCGTTCGGTTTTTTCGATTTGGCTTCGACGGAGTCCCCCTCATTGTAACAGGGCGGGACTTTCTTGATTTTCTTGTAACATTCCGTGACACTACGCCCGTGAACTAACCTACCCCGGACTGAGCATAGCATACCGGCGACGAGAGTTCGGCGGACTGATTGGGGTTGGTCGTTTGTTTTCAACTCGTCGAAGGCGGAACTCGGCGTGTGACTCATGGTCTGGGGCCACAGCGGGGGACGAAAAAAAGACGCGCTCGCGCGTGGCGGCCTGCGAGGCCGCTGCAGGCTACGAGCCTGCCCCACTTACTTCGTGGCGTTGATTAGGACTGTTACGCCGCCGCTGCGGGCGCAGGCGCGCTCCTGTTCGGGTCTCTCGGCCAGATCGGTCAGTCCATTTACGGCACAACTGCGAATACCGTGCCTTTTCCCGCGGTCCCGTTTCGAGTGTTTGTTGAAGACAAGGGTCAGATTGGGTTTGTTTCGTGTTTTCGGTTTGGCTTCGACAGCCGGTGTGCGCCGACCACGGGAACCCCAATTGCGCTGGAGTATGTTACATCCGCTGCATAAGGGGCCGCTTACGTAAGCGCCCCCCGGTCACGCTTGTTCCAGGTTGAACGGGTTGCAGTAGGTTACATCCGTTGCATCGGAGGTCAGCCGGCAAAAGAGGCGAGCTGGTTGAGTGCTTCCTGTCTCAAGCTACCACGGCGGCACTGGATTCCGGGTGCAGGAGGTGTCGGAAAGGCGCGCAGGTAGCTGGAAAATCAGGGCGTGCGGGCTTTTTCGTCGATGTGTGATCGCGGAAATGGCGCGGGCTATTTGGTTAGGTTGAGAAGTACCATGACGCCGCCGGAGGTGTCCGGGACGACGATATCGGGTAGGCCCTTGGTTGGTGATTGGCCGTGCAGGTTCTCCACGAGAATGTCGCCTGGGAAGGGTCCTGTGCCGATGCAAAACGGGGTCGCGTAGGTCGCGCCGCCCTCGCCCAAGTAGATCTCGATGGTGTCCGATTGCAATATCTCAATGTCCGGGATCCCGTCCCCGTTAATGTCCGCCACTATGTTAACCCCAGGCACCCCCACCGCACCTTTGAGCGCGGCCCCAGACGTGAAGTCGCCCTTTCCATCGCCGATATAGATTGCGGCGCCGCCACCGCTCGTGTCCTGGAGGACGAGATCCAGG
>Ga0302326_10019358_pt1 | contig 14060 bp, 9 predicted proteins | sample Palsa_T0_3_FD_202264 | JGI IMG/M metagenome (GOLD analysis project Ga0302326, IMG submission 202264) | Peat permafrost microbial communities from Stordalen Mire near Abisko, Sweden - Palsa_T0_3 | ecosystem: Environmental > Terrestrial > Soil > Palsa > Peat permafrost | place: Sweden: Abisko... | reverse complement strand
CGAGCGAGCGGCCAGATCCGAAGACGACGTTCAGTTGGTTCGTCAAGCATCGTTACCTTCCGATGCGGGAGGGCCGTTGGCACAAGGCCACGAAAGACAAGACCACCTATGAAATCAATCGCTACCTGGTGGAGTACTTTGGAGATCGTTCCGTGGAGGAAGTGACCCCATTCGAACTTCAGGTGCACCTCAACAAGCTGGCGAAGGAGTTCTCGGATTCAATTGTCAGGCATGCTTTTTCCAATTTGAAGGCCATTTTCCGCACAGCCCGCAAAATGAAATTTATCATCGAAGATCCCGCGGAGGATCTCCTCATGCCCGACACCCGGACGGTGAAAAGGCTGAAGATCGAGCCGAAGATGATTCTCGATTTGATCGACAGCATCCCGCACCCCCGCGATAGAGCGCTCCTTGCGGTCGGATGTTTCTGTGGACCGCGTACGAGCGAGGACCTCGGACTCACCTGGAAGTCATATGCTTTTGACCACTTTGTCGTTTATGACACTGCCTATGAAGGGAAACTGTACGAAGGAAAGGTAAAAACCGAAGACAGTCGCGCCCGTATCCCCATTCCGAAGCGCGTGCGCCCCTACATCGAAGCTTGGCGCCTGGCTTGCCCGGACACCTCACCTGACGGCCTGATGTTCCCAACAAAAGGGCACCTCGGGAACAAAGGGAATGCCGTTCCTTTTCGTGCCAAGAACTTTTTCAAATGGAAGGTATGGCCCATCACGGATGCACTCGACATTCCACGCAAGCTCTGCACGTTCCAAGTCTTCCGCCGGACATTGGGCACTGATCTCCAAAAGCACGGCACTATGAAGGACGCTCAGACTATCCTGCGCCATAAACACATCAAGACTACCGCTGAGGTCTATATGGACCATATCCCCGATAGCGTAAGCAGGGCGATTGAGGCTCGCACCGAAGCGATTTTCGCGTTGCGCAGTAAACGGCAACGGCGAAAATCTACTGGGGTTTTGCTGAATATAGCTGGACAGTCAAAAGGGAAGGTGTCGGTAAACTGATGAAAGAAATGGCTCCTCAGGTAGGACTCGAACCTACAACCCTCCGGTTAACAGCCGGATGCTCTGCCATTGAGCTACTGAGGAGTGGGAGCACGCGTGCGTGCTTTGACTAACAACGAAATCATATCAGAGCGTGCCGGGGATTGGAACCTCCGGGTTGGTCGCTCGGACGTCGGTCGTTACGGGGTTGGCTGTTACGTAGCGAGGACGCGCTCCATGACGTTCGAGGTTCTGATCAACGTTCTGCTAACCTAATCCACAGCGTCTCGTCCACAACAGGAGTGAGGTGTTTGTGCTCGGAGGCTTGCGTTTGCTGACTGTTTTCCTGATTCTTCTCATTGGTGTTGTTGCCCTCGTCTACGCCGGGGAGTCTGCCGTTCCTTCCATTTCGGCCGGTCCTCCGAAAGCCAAAGTGGCTCCGGTCGAGGACGTTGTTCAGGGTCACAAGATCGTCGATCGTTACCGCTATCTCGAGAACCCGAACGATCCCGACACCAAGCTCTACGTCGAACAGGAACTCAGCTACACACGAACCATCCTTGACCCACTTCCGGGACGCGAAAAGATCAATGCCCGCCTATCGCAACTGCTTGAGATTGGCAGCGTCGGAACTCCGCAGATGGGCGGCAAGGATTACTTCCACAGCCGCCGCGAAGGCAACCAGAACCAGCCGGTGCTGTACGTGCGCGAAGGACTGAACGGCGACGACCGCGTGTTGCTCGACGTCAATCAACTCGCGAGCGACGGGACTGTCGCTCTCGATTGGTGGTATGCCTCGGAAGACGGCAAGTACGTTGCCTATGGGACGTCGCCCGGTGGATCCGAAGTCAGCACCCTCCGCGTGATCGAGACCGCCACCGGCAAACTGCTCCCGGATTGGATTGAGCGGACACGGGCCGCCAGCCTCGCCTGGAAGCACGACGACTCCGGATTCTTCTATACCCGCTATCCCAAGAAGGGAGACGTTCCCGAGGGGCAGGAAGTGTACCACCGGCACGTCTTCTATCACGCCCTGGGTGCCGATCCGGCTCACGACCCCCTGATCTTCGGCGAGGGTCGCAACCCTGAATGGTGGCCCGATGTCAGCCTCTCGGACGACGGACGCTGGCTGCTGATTCACGAGGGGCAGGGCTGGACGAAAACCGAAATGTTCCTGAAGGATCTCACTTCGAAAGATCCCCTGCTCGAAATCACCACCGGCAAGAATTTCCTTTACGGCGCCGACTTCTATGAGGGCAAACTCTACATCACTACGAACGAGGACGCGCCCCACTATCGCGTTTTTGTCGCCGACACGGCCAATCCCAAGCGCGAGAACTGGAAAGAAATAATCCCGCAGACTGACGCCGTGCTGCAAGGCGTGAGCGTGACTGGCGGCAAGTTGCTGGCGCATTACGAACACACCGCGACTTCCGAATTGAAGCTGTTCACGCTCGGCGGCCACAAACTCGCCGATATTTCCCTGCCGGCCATCGGAAATGTCTTTGGCGCCTCCGGCCGGTATGACCGCAATGAGATTTTCTTCGGATTCCAGTCCTTCACCGTGCCACCCTCGATTTACCGCGTTGACCTGAGCGACGTGAAGAGCGCGCTCTGGGCCAAGGTCGACGCACCTTCGATCGATTCCGCTGCGTATGACGTTCAGCAGGTTTGGTACACCTCGAAAGACGGGACGAAGGTCCCGATGTTTGTGGTCGGCAAAAAGGGAATCGAGAAAAACGGCAAGAACCCAACATTGCTGACCGGCTACGGTGGTTTTAACGTCTCGCTGACGCCAACTTTCAACCGCAGCATGTATCTCTGGATGGAGCACGGTGGCATTTACGCGGTCGCCAATCTGCGCGGCGGTTCCGAGTTCGGCGAAGACTGGCATCGCGCCGGCATGCTCGAGAACAAACAGAACGTCTTTGATGACTTCATCGCTGCCGGCGAATACCTGGTCGCGCAGAACTACACCGACCGCGGTCACCTCGCCATCTACGGCGGCTCAAACGGCGGCCTGCTGATGGGCGCCATGATCACGCAGCGCCCGGACCTGTTCCGTGCCGTCGTATGCGCCGTCCCGCTGCTCGACATGCTGCGCTATCAAAATTTCCAGATCGCAAAACTTTGGATCCCGGAGTACGGCTCCGCCGAAGACGCCAAGCAGTTCGAATGGCTCTACGCCTACTCGCCCTATCAGCACGTGAAGCCGGGGCAGGAGTATCCCGCCATCCTCTTTATGACGGGCGACACCGATACGCGTGTCGATCCCATGCACGCCAAGAAAATGGCCGCGCTCATGCAAGCCGAAGCCAAGAACGGCGCCAGCACCGACAAGCCGATTCTACTGCGCATCGAAACCAAAGCCGGCCACGGCCAGGGCAAGCCGGTCACCAAGCAGATCGAAGAGAGCACCGATATGTACTCGTTCCTGTTCTGGCAACTTGGGGTAGAACCGTGAACGTGTGAGGACGGGCGTCCCGCCAGTCCGGCCGAGCGAAGCTCGGCAAACTTTTATGAGGCAGCCAGTTTCGGCTGTGCTCTCCCTGCCCTCTGTGATTAAATGATCGCGGTGGCCACCGACGCCAAAATCCGCGTTCTAGTAGCGAAGCCCGGCCTCGATGGCCACGACCGCGGCGCCAAGGTCATCGCGCGCGCCCTGCGCGATGCTGGCATGGAGGTCATCTACACCGGCCTGCGCCAGACGCCGGAGATGGTTGTGAACGCGTCGCTCCAGGAAGACGTCCAGGTCATCGGCCTCTCGATTCTCTCGGGCGCGCACAACGCCATCGTCCCACGCGTGATGGACCTGCTGAAGCAAAATAAAATGGACGACGTGCTCGTGCTGGTCGTCGGCATCATCCCCGATCAGGACATCGAGGGCCTAAAGAAAATCGGCGTAGCCGGCATCTTCCAGCCCGGCACTCCCATGGACGACATCGTCAAGTTCATCCGCGAGCACGTGAAGCCGCACGGCGTCCCGGCCGTTTAGGATGTCTAACTTCGGTTTCGCGGGCTTTTGAATGAGCGGCGTCCTTCAGACGCTAGCCAATCGTAAAGTTCCCTTCTGGTTCTGCGATGTTCCGCGCCGCACTAACCGGAAATTTCCGATTGAGTGTCCAGACTCCGGTAACAGAAAACGCGACCCAAAAGCCGATCAACAACAGCGTGATTCTCGCCGTGTGCAAGCCCGGACGAAAAGCATCGACCACACCTGTGACGACCATTGCAAACGGCGCCGCGAGCACGATGCCGTAAACGATCGAGGTAGTGTTCTTGTTCATCATGCGCAGATTGAACCGCTATGTGTCCAATGGTCCCACGACTCCAGTAGAACTCCGACTTGATCTGCTAGGCCCTCCGCTGCAACGGACCAACCGGACCAACCGTCCACGCCTCGCGCGTTTGCCCAACCGTGGTTTAAAATAAAGACTAAACATGGCCGAAATCCAGCGCAGAAAAACGTCCACCGCTACCGTCGGCGGCGTCCGCGTGGGCAGCAATGCACCGGTTATGGTGCAGTCCATGACCAATACCGACACCGCGGACATCCCGGGCACCGTACAACAAGTCGCCGCCTTGGCAAGAGCCGGCAGCGAGGTGGTTCGCGTAACCGTCAACAATGACGATGCCGCCAAGGCCATTCCCTACATCGTCGAAGGACTTGAGAAGCAAGGCCTGCAAGTGCCGATCGTCGGCGACTTCCATTACAACGGACACCTGTTGCTGACCAAGTACCCCGCCTGCGCCGAGGGCTTGGCGAAATACCGCATCAATCCGGGCAATTCCAGCATAGGAAAAAAGGGCGACGACAACTTCCGCACCATGATCGAAGTTGCCGTGAAGTATGACAAGGCGGTGCGTATCGGCGTCAACTGGGGATCACTCGACCAGGCCTTGCTGACCAGAATGATGGACGAGAACTCGCTTCTGCCGGAGCCGAAAGACGCCCGCGAAGTAACCATGGAGGCGATCGTAGTAAGTGCGCTGACGTCGGCGAAGCTAGCCGAGCAATTTGGACTGCGCCCCGAGCAGATCATCCTCAGCGCAAAAGTCAGCGGCGTGCAGGATCTGATCGATGTCTATCGCATACTCGCCGCCCGCTGCGAGTATCCGCTCCACCTGGGACTCACCGAAGCCGGCATGGGAGCCAAGGGCATCATCGCGTCGAGCGCGGCGATGGCCGTACTGCTGCAGGAAGGTATCGGCGACACCATCCGCGTCTCGCTTACACCTGCGCCGGGAGGCGATCGCACCGAAGAAGTCCGCGTAGCGCAACAGATTCTGCAGTCGCTCGGCATTCGCAGCTTCACCCCGCAAGTCACCGCCTGCCCCGGCTGCGGCCGCACCACCAGCACTTTCTTCCAGGAGATGGCCGAGCAGATCCAGACCTACCTGCGCGAGCAGATGCTACTGTGGAAAGACCGCTACACCGGCGTCGAAGAAATGAAAGTCGCCGTGATGGGTTGCGTCGTCAATGGCCCCGGAGAATCAAAGCACGCCAGCCTCGGAATTTCCCTGCCCGGAACGTTCGAAGAACCAAAGGCCCCGGTCTACGTGGACGGCCGCCTGTTCACTACCCTGAAAGGCGACAAGATCGTCGCCGAGTTCATCAAGATTCTCGACGACTACGTCGACTCCCACTACGCGGCCAGGGAAAAAGAGGAAGTCGGCGCGCGCGGATGAGTCGGGTCGATCGCCGTGTTCCCTCGCATTTTGAGAACTCCCTCTGGTGCGTCACGCGATCAAGATGTTCATGCCGTGGACGAAGGATTTATAGCGGCGTTTCTACCCAGTCGAACGAGCGGGTCACGGCCTTTTTCCAGAAGCGATACAGCCGCTCGCGAGATTCTTCATCCATTGTCGGCTCCCACCGCCGATCGACTGCCCAGTTGGCGACGAGTTCGTCGGTATCCTTGAAGAAGCCGACGGCCAGTCCGGCGGCATAGGCGGCGCCGAGAGCTGTCGTCTCTTTCACCATCGGACGAACCACCGGCTTCGCCAGAATGTCGGCCTGAAATTGCATCAGCAGATCGTTCACTACCATTCCACCGTCGACGCGCAGGACGTCGAGTGTTATGCCGGAGTCCTTTGCCATGGCATCGACCACCTCGCGCACCTGGAACGCGGTCGCCTCCAGAACGGCGCGCGCGATGTGGCCTTTATTGACGAACCGGGTCAGGCCGGCAATTACGCCGCGCGCGTCATCCTTCCAATACGGCGCGTACAAGCCGGAGAAAGCGGGCACGAAATAAGCGCCCCCGTTGTCCGTTACAGTGCGGGCGAGTGCCTCAATGTCGGAACTGTTTTCAATCAGTTCGAGATTATCGCGGAGCCATTGCACCAGCGCGCCGGCAATCGCGATGCTCCCTTCGAGCGCATAGCAAGCCGGCTTGGCGCCGAACTTATACGCCAGCGTGGTCAGCAGGCCGGAGTTCGAGAGTACGGCTCTTTCCCCCGTATTCATCAGCATGAAGCAGCCGGTGCCGTAGGTGTTCTTTGCTTCTCCCGGCTTGAAGCAGGCCTGGCCGACCAAGGCGGCTTGCTGATCGCCGAGATCGCTCGCGATCGCAACCCCCGCAATGGCCGGCAGGTGCGCGGTGCCATACACTTCACTGCTCGAAACAATCTTCGGCAGCATCTGGATCGGTATGTCGAAGTCCTGCAAGATTTCGCCATCCCATTGCAACGTTTTGAGGTTGAGCAGTTGAGTGCGGCTGGCATTGGTCACGTCGGTTACGTGGACTCCGCCCTGCGGTCCCCCGGTGAGGTGCCAGATCAGAAAAGCATCGAGATTGCCGAACAGGAGTTCGCCCGCTTCGGCCTGTGCGCGCGCCCCCGCAATCGATTCGAGAATCCAGCGAATTTTGAGGCCGCTGAAATAGGTTGCCAGCGGAAGGCCGGTCCGGGCGCGATAACGGTCCTGCCCGCCATGCGCAGCGAACTCGGCGATCGCGGAAGCGATACGCGTGTCCTGCCAGACGATTGCGTGATACACCGGTTTGCCGCTTTTCCTGTGCCAGACCACAGCGGTTTCACGCTGGTTGGTGATCCCGATCGCAGCCAGATCTTCCGGTTGCAGCCCGCGCTCGTCCATTGCTTCCCGGATGACATCGTTCGTGCTGCGCCAAATCTCTTCTGGATCGTGCTCGACCCACCCCGGGTTCGGATAGATCTGCTCGTGCTCTCGTTGAGCTGAGCTCACGACGCGTCCGGAACGATCAAAGACTATGAAGCGCGAACTGGTCGTTCCCTGATCAATGGCGCCAATGTAATCTGCCATCGGGAACTCCTTCTCTAATTGCCCTGGGCTTAGCCGTTGGCTTTGTTCGCTGTTGGCGCAATCTGGCGCCGTCACCAGCTCGCGAGGGTAGCGCTCGCCAGCGTAGCGTCCATTGGATGATCCTCATGTGTTCTGGCGCTTCCTTCCGCGCGGGGGCCAAAAAAAGCCTATTCTCCGAACCGCGAAAGACGCAAACGAGGAGAACTAAAAGAGTTACCTGGCGCCGCATGGGCGGCTACACTCTCTATGGTAACTCCGCATAAATTCTACTGTAACTGTCAGGTAGCACGAAGGTGGCTTGTAACTCAAAACGGGTCCGTGGCATCTTACTGTATGGTAGGTTTGCGGCCCCGGCAAACCAGGAGTGTGGGGCTCCGTGAAGCGTCTGGGAAAGGTTATTCGCTCGGTACAGGCCTTCGGCCGCGAGTTCTCCGGCAGGTCGAATGCGGTCGAACCGAGGCTCATGCCCGCGATTGGCCTCGCCCTGGGCGGGGGCTTTGCTCGCGGCATCGCGCACATTGGGGTTCTGAAGGTCCTCGAAGCAGAAGGCATTCCGGTTCGCATGATCGCGGGCACCAGCGTAGGCGCATTAATGGGCGCCGCGTATTGCAGCGGACTCACGATCGCCGAACTGGAAGAAATCGCCCACAAAGTTCGCTTCACCACCTTCGCCCGCTGGACGATCTCGAGATACGGGTTCGCCACCACCGATCGCATGGTCTCGTTTCTGACCCGGATTTTGAAGGTGCATACTTTTGAACAGTTGCGTATCCCTCTCGGAGTGACTGCCACCGACTTCAGAACCGGTGGGGGTACGGTTTTTACCTCCGGTCCGATCATCGATCCGGTGCGGGCCAGTTGCGCCTATCCCGGCATGTTTCTACCGGTCGAGATCGGCGGCAGCTGTCTGGTGGATGGCATGCTCTCGTATCCGGTGCCGTCTCGACCCCTACGTGAAATGGGTGCGGAGCGCGTCCTGGCCGTGCACCTGAAAGGACAGTGGTCGAAGAGTTGTGCGCCTCGCCATTTTTTCGACGTGATTGGACAGTCGTTCGCCATCGCCCAGGACATGATGAGTGCGGCTTGGAGAAGCGCCGCGGACATCGTGATCGAGCCCGATGTCGCCGGTTTTGACTATGACGACTTCAAACGCGCCGGCGAATTGATTCGCGTAGGCGAACTGGCGATGCGCGACGCGCTCCCTGAAGTCCGCAAATGGCTGCAAGTCCCTGTGGCTACGGTCACTCCGCTCAAAGCGCCTGCCCTGGCCACCTAGCGGCTCGCGAAAAGCTCGCATTTTTCCCGGATGGAAGCGCAGGAGTTTCACCCGCGACCGTTAAGTCATTGAAAATATGTCTGCTCTTTCGCTTTCGCAGTTTTTTCGCAGCCTGCACGGACGCCCGTACTCCGCCCGGCGATCGCCCCAGCGAGATACCTTCTTCCTCGAATCATGGGCTCTTCCTTCTGAAAGCTGCGATCGGTCGTGCAGAAGATTATTAAAACCGCATGCCGGGCGCAGGCAACTCCGCTTCTTCCGTGTGCAACTAAAAAATTAGTTACCATTCGACGCCGGCAGCGTCTAACGAGCAGGAGGGCATCGGGTGCCGCCGAGACAATCGGAAACTTTGACCGAAGCCGAGCTGCGGATCATGAACGTGCTCTGGGGGAAGGGTTCGGGCACGGTTCAACAAGTCCTTGATTCTATTAGTGACAAGCCTGCCCTGGCTTATAACTCTGTCTTGACCACCATCCGCGTGCTAGAGAGAAAGGGTTATTTGAAACATCTCAAGGATGGCCGGGCGCATGTGTACACTCCGCTGGTCGGGCAAAAAGATGCTACGCGCTCAGAAATTCGACATCTTGTGAGTCGCTTCTTCAAGAACTCTCACGAGCAACTGGTCCTAAACCTCCTTGCGGACCAGGGCATCGAGCCGGAGGAGATTGGCCGCCTCCGGCAGATGCTGATTCAGAACGACACGGTTCAAAAGGACGCGGTTCACAAGGACGCAAAATGAACTGGCTTACCGTGCACACTGTGGCGCAGATCTCGGTCGAGCGCATTCTCAACGCGCTTCCCGAGGGATTCGTGGTCGCGCTCTTTGCCTGGGGATTGCTGCGAGTTTTGCGACGGCAGAATTCGGGCACCCGATTTGCCGTCTGGTTCCTGGCATTGCTTACCGTCGCTGCGCTTCCTGTGCTCGGCGGGTTCGACGGCGGGCGGGACGTAATCGCGACCGGGACTGCATGGGAGAGTGTGCGTCCCACAATCACGATCACCGCCCGATGGGCGCTTTTCGCATTTCTCGCCTGGGCTCTCGGGGCAGGTGTGGCGATGGTCCGTTTGGCGGCTGGGTTCTGGCGCTTGCGGGGGCTGCGCCAGAGTTGCACTCCGATCGAGGCGGGGAGTCTCGATCCAGCTGTGCAAAAGACCTTGGATGCAATCACCGCTCGCAACTCGGTGGCCCTAGGCGCAATCCAGATCGCCACATCGGAAAGCGTGCGCGTGCCTGCCGCCATCGGCTTCTGGAAGCGAACAATCGTTTTGCCGGCCTGGGCGTTGCGAGAACTGCCACCGAGCGATCTCAACGTTATCCTGCTGCACGAATTTTCGCACTTGCGGCGCTGGGATGACTGGACAAATCTCATTCAGAAAATCGTACGCGCTCTCCTGTTCTTTCATCCAGCCGTGTGGTGGATCGATAACCGTCTTTCGGTCGAACGCGAGATGGCTTGTGACGATGCGGTGCTGGCTGAAACTGCCAACCCGCACGGATACGCAACTTGTTTAGTGTCGCTACTCGAGAAGAGTCTGACGCACCGTCTTTCGGACCAACGTCTGACGGACAAACGATGGTCGATGGCGCAGGCAGCCGTGCATCGGGCCCGAGAGGCTTCACTGCGACTGGCGCAGATTCTCGACAAGAACCGGCCCGTGGCCACCGGAGTCTGGAAGCCGGCGCTCGGCATGACCGGCGCTTTTTCGGTGGTATGTCTGGCGCTGCTGGCGCACGCACCCCAATTGGTCGCAGTCAATTCCGGCGCGATGAATTCGGGCACCATGAATTCCGGAATGATAACTTCCGGAATGATGAATTCCGGAACGATGACTCCCGGAGCGACGATGAGCAGCTCTGGCGCTGCCTACTCGCAAACCTCGGCGGCAATTCCCGCAGCGTTCGGTATCGGTCGGTCGCAATCGGTGGGGACTGCGAACGGAACGACTGGCAAGATTGTCCGCGCCCAAAACCGTTTGAAGGACGCTGCCGGGGACCAACTCGCCTTGGCTCAGCCAGTGAAAGCCCGAATGAAGTTGGAACCCTCTCAAAACCAACTCATCGCGATCAGCGCAAACGCAAATCAAGAAGTGCCGAGTTTCCAAACGCTGGTCTTTATTGAAGCCACTCAGTACATGACCTCCGATTCGTCGGTGTGGAGAGTCCAGGTGTGGCGAGTGACACTGGTGAATACGGTCGGCGGTCGATTGGCGAGAGTGCCCGTGATCAATTCGATTTAGACGGCCAAAAATTTTTGCAAGCAACAACTACATAATTAGTTGTACAAGGAGAAAGGACAATGAAGATGTGGCTAGAAAGTTTTAAAGCAGGCTGTAAATCAGTGCTAACCAGGCGTTTGGCAGTCGCCTTAATTGCCGTGATGGCAGTTGGGGCAGTGGCAACGCTCAACTTTACCAAGTCGGCAACCGCCGCAGCGGCTCCGGCTCCAGCGGCGCCAGCCCTCGATGACAACAGCGTCGGGGCCTTGCTCACGCTCGACCGCGCCATGGAAACGCTCGCCGCACGGGTTACTCCGGCGGTCGTCAATGTCACGGTTGTGTCCAAAGGCAACCCGCAGCAGAGCGAACGGGAAGGCATGCCCGACATGCAGCAGTTTTTTGGTCCGAACGGTCCTTTCGGCCGTCAGTTCCAGATGCCATCGCAACCTCAGAACCGAATGGAGCACGGCCTGGGTAGCGGCGTGATCATTTCCCCCGACGGATATATCGTCACCAACAACCACGTGATCGAAGGAGCCGTCGATATTCGCGTGACCATGAGCAACAAGGAAGTCTTGCCAGCGAAGTTGGTCGGTGCTGATCCGCTGACCGACCTCGCAGTCATCAAGGTCAACGGAACCAACTTGCCGAGCGTGCCCTGGGGCAACTCTGCCAATCTGCACCCGGGACAGACGGTTCTTGCCTTCGGAAATCCGTACGGCTATCGCTTCACGGTTACGCGCGGCATCATCAGCGCGCTGAACCGTCCGAATCCTGACGCGAGCGATCGCCACAAACCGGGCGAATTCATCCAGACCGACGCGGCCATCAATCCCGGAAACTCCGGCGGTGCGCTGGTCGACGCTCGCGGCGAACTGATCGGCATCAACACCTTCCTGATTTCGAGTTCGGGATCGTTCTCAGGCATGGGTTTCGCGATTCCTGCTCAGATTGTCGAGCCGACCGTGGAGACTCTGATCCGGGATGGCAAAGTTACGCACGGATTTATCGGAATTCAGATCTCCGACGTGACTCCAGACAACGCGAAGTTCTTCGAGATGAAGAAAGCTGAGGGAGCGCTGGTCTCAGACGTCGAGCCGGACGCGCCCGGAGCGAAAGCGGGCCTGCGTACCGGAGACGTGATTACCGAACTCGACGGAAAACCGGTGACCGACGCCGGACAATTACAGATGATCGTCGGGCAAAAACGGCCCGGCGAAACGATCCATCTCCAGGTAATGCGCGACAGCAAACCGACGACGATTGCGGTAACGCTCGAGGCGCTCGGCGGCAGCAAAGGAACGGAGACCGCCGGCGGCGAGCGCGGAAAAGGGCGTTGGGGACTGAGTCTCGCTGACTTGACTCCGGATGTCCGAAACCAAGTGGACGTGCAACCGTCGGTTCATGGCGCCCTGGTTGAAGACGTCAAGCCCGGCAGCCCGGCCGATAACGCCGGCTTGCAGCGTGGGGATGTCATCATGGAAGTCAACCGGCACTCGGTGAAGTCCGCGGCCGATGTGGCACAGGCTTTATCGAGCGTGCCAAATGGTCAGGACGCGCTCGTGCTCGTCTGGTCGCAAGGAGGGAGCACCTTCCGCGTGTTGCATCCATCGCAGGGATAAGGCGTAGTGGGATCGATCAGCCCTGCGGACCGAAGTCGCGCGCTGCGTTCCATCCAACGACAGGTTGGGGTGGTGCGCAGCGCGCATTTTTCGCTCACACCATTGAATTGCCGGTGGAGAGCCGGGCGCCCTCCCCCCTCTCGCGGGCAGTCCTAACTAACTAAGTTCGTCCGCCGATGCGCCCCATCGACAATTCAAATTGGACTTCAAGAACCCCGGGTACTAGAGTTTTAGGATCAATCACATAGGGAGGAAAACGCAAACCCAAGAAAATCCGCCAGAGAGACGCACCGTGGTAATCACCAGTCCCGTTACCAAGATGGAGAACTGCGCTTTCACCCGATAGAATGGTCCCAGGATGGTTTTCCGACCGTGTTCACATCGTGCGTCGCGCCGGGTGACCGGGTAACCGTTTGCTGGACGTAGGGAATTGAAGCCAATGGAGACAAGATTGGACCGATCGAATGAGCTAGTTGAGGAGCAAGACCATGCCGCCTCCTCTCTCGACGCCAACTATGTGCTGACTTGGGAAGAGATTGCGAACCTGGCATCGGAACCCGGCAAGCCCGCCGAGACCCTGATGAACGTTGTGGCGTTGATAGCCCGACGGTTCGGCACCGATGTTTGCTCCGCCTATTTGCTCGAGCCCGACCGCGCCAATCTCGTTCTGGCAGCGACCCTCGGGTTGCGCCGGGAATGCATTGGCAAGCTTCGCATGGCGGTCAATGAAGGGCTGGTCGGCCTGGTTGCCGAACAAGTCCGCCCGGTGGCCGTCGAACAGGTCAGGACCCATCCTCGATTCAAGTATTTCAGCGAAGCGGGCGAGGATGCTTACCAATCGTTCCTGGGAGTTCCGCTGATCGATCGGGGCGTGCTGCAGGGCGTTCTGGTGGTCCAAACGGCGCAGGCGCGAGTCTTCCCGGAAACTGAAATTCGTCTGCTCACCGAGGCCGCGAAGCGGGTTGCGCCGGTGGTGAGCGAAGCTCGCACGCTTGACCGTTTCATCGCGCCCATTCAAGAGCGTCTCTGGGCGCTGGCCCGCAACCTGTGGTGGAGCTGGGACAACGATTCCGCCGCCATATTCCGCGATCTCGATCCTCTGCGCTGGAGGCAGCTCAATCACAGTCCGGTCTCGCTGCTGAACGAGTATCCGCTCGATAAACTCGAAGAGCGCGCCACCGAACTCGCGCTGCACAGCCGGATCAACTACGCCTATCGCCGTCTGCGCGAATATCAGGAGGCGGAGCGAACCTGGGGTGCGCGCCACGCTGGCGTGCTGCGACCCCGTCCCGTCGCTTATTTCTCCGCGGAATTTGGCGTGCACGAGTCGCTCCCGGTCTATTCCGGCGGACTGGGAGTACTGGCCGGCGATCACATCAAGAGCGCCTCGGATCTCGGAATTCCTTTGGTCGGCGTGGGCCTGTTTTATGGCCAGGGATATTTCCGCCAGCGCCTGAATCGGGATGGGTGGCAACACGAGGAGTACCTGGAAATCGATGTCAACCAACTGGCCATGGAAACGGCCATCGGGAAAGACGGCCGACCGGTCATGGTGCAGGTCGATACGCGCCACGGTTCGATCCACGCCAAAGTATGGCGCGTAAAAGTCGGTCGCTGCGATTTGTTTCTGCTCGACTCCGACGTCGAAGGCA
>Ga0302326_10019356_pt1 | contig 14060 bp, 9 predicted proteins | sample Palsa_T0_3_FD_202264 | JGI IMG/M metagenome (GOLD analysis project Ga0302326, IMG submission 202264) | Peat permafrost microbial communities from Stordalen Mire near Abisko, Sweden - Palsa_T0_3 | ecosystem: Environmental > Terrestrial > Soil > Palsa > Peat permafrost | place: Sweden: Abisko... | reverse complement strand
GCGGACGGCAGGCCGGCCAACCCCGAGGACCTGCTGATCGCCTACGCCCTCGGGCTGCCGTACGCCGGGCAGCACGGAGACGACGCCAAGCGGTGGGAACAGCGCTTCGGTGAGCTGGTCGTCGACCCGGCGGAAAGCCTCGGCATGGCACCCGCACCCCCGGCGGCCCGCCAGGCCCAGCTCGACTGGGCGAGGGCGCTCTGCGACGCCGCCATGGACGCGGCGTCGCGCCGCGGCGTCCAGGTGGCGGTCGCCGTCGTCGACCGCGGCGGTGACCCGATCCAGCAGGACCTGATGGACGGCGGCCCGGCCGGCGCAGTGGCCATCGCGCAGGCCGTGGCGGGCGCGGCGGCGCTGTTCGGCTGCGACAGCGGTGACCTCGACGCCCGCTTCGGCAAGCCTGATGCCGTCGCCCGCCTCGTGGTGCCGCCGGTGCTCGGCGTCCCAGGCGGGCTGCCGGTCCGCGACGGCGGGCGCGTCGTGGCCGGCCTCGGCGTCGGCGGCGCAGGCCCGTCCATCTGCGAAGACATAAGCCGAACGGCCCTGGCCTCGTCATGAAGGGAAACCCCGGCGCCCCGGTCCGCATCGCGGTCATCGGCTGCGGCGCGATCGGAAGCCTGTACGCCGCGCACCTCGCGCGCGTTCCCGGCGTCGAAGTGTGGGCCGTCGACCCCTGGGCGGAGCACGTGACCGCGATGAACGCACGGGGATTGCGGGTCACCGGGCTGGCCGGCTTCACCGCCGCGGTCCATGCGAGAACCGACGGCAGCGACCTGCCCGCGTGCGACTTCGGCCTCGTCGCCACCAAGGCGCCGCACACACGCGCGGCCGTCGAGGGCGCCCGGGCGGCCCTGGCGAACGCCGCCGTCGTCAGCGTGCAGAACGGGCTCGGAAATGAAGAGGTCATCGCCGAGCTCGTGCCGCGTGTCATCCGCGGGAGCATCGTCACGGCCGGCGCGATCGCGGCACCCGGCGTCGTGCGGTACGACGCGCCGGGGGACTCCTGGTTCGGGCCGTTCGAGGCCCGGCCAGCGCCGATGGGCGAGGTCGAACAACTGGCCCGGCTGATCACCGCGGGCGGGCTACGGACGCACGCGCTCAAAGACGCGCGGGGGCCGCAGTGGACGAAAGTCATTTTCAACTCCGCGACGAGCCCGCTGGCCGCCCTGACAGGGCTCTCGGTGGGGCGCGTCTGCACCGACACCGGGCTTCGCCGGCAGGTCGACCGGCTGATCGCGGAGGCGGAGGTGGTCTGCGGGCAGGCCGGCATCGTCCTGACGCGCTCGCCGCGCGACGCCGTGGACGAGGCTATCGCCGAGGCGTACGACCATAAGCCGAGCATGCTGCAGGACGTCCTCGCGCGCCGGGCCACCGAGATCGACGTCCTGTCCGGCGGCATATCCGCCGAGGGACGGCGGGTCGGGGTGCCCACGCCCCTGCAGGACTGCATGGTGGCCCTGGTCCAGGGTCTCGAGCGGTCCTGGTCGCCCTAGCCAGCCGGGACGCGGCTCGCCTTGCGGGGGCCGTCGCCAATTCGTGACCTCTCGCATATAGACAATTTCACCCGTATCTCGTAACCTGACCGAAATGAAAGTAACTTTCATGATGCGAAAGTTAACCTTTCCCGTTCAGGAGCGTCCATGGAAGGGAGAGCCATGACCGCACCGACCGCCCGGCAGCTGCTGCTCGACGTCGTCGGCCTGCGTGTCACCTACGGGGGAGTCGTGGCCGTCTCCGACGTCGACCTGCACGTCGCCGAGGGCAGCGTCTACGGGCTGATCGGCCCCAACGGCGCCGGGAAGACCTCGATGGTCGACGCCCTGACCGGATATACCAAGCCCGCCGCCGGGCGGATCGTGTTCGACGGCCGGGACATCAGCCGCCTGCGCCCTTACCGGCGAGCGCGCCTCGGTCTGGCCCGCACCTTCCAGTCGGTCGAGCTGTTCGGCGACCTCACCGTCGACGAGAACCTGCTCGTGGCCTCCGAGCACGTGACCGTCGCCTCGGCCATGAGAGACCTCGTCCTGCCGCACCGGCCGCCGGACCGGACCGGCGTCGACTGGGCCATATCGGTCTGCGGTCTGGAGGATGTCGTCGACCGTTACCCGTCGGAGATCTCACTCGGCAAGCGCAAGCTGGTGGGCATCGGCCGGGCGCTCGCCCGCCAGCCCCGGCTGGTCCTGCTCGACGAGCCCGCGGCCGGGCTCGACACCGACGAGAGCCTCGAACTGGGGCGGCGGCTGCGCACCCTGCCCGAAGATCACGGCGTGACGGTCTTCCTCATCGACCATGACATGGGCCTGGTCCTGTCCGTCTGCGACCAGCTCATGGTCCTCGACTTCGGACGGCAGATCGCGGCGGGCGCCCCCGCGGAGATCCGCGATGACCCGCGCGTGATCGAGGCCTACCTAGGAGGGCATCATGCCGGCACCGGCCACTAGCGCGAGCCCCCCCGGCCACGCGCTCGTCCTCACCGGCCTATTCGCCGGTTACTCCGACGTGCCGGTCGTCCGCGAGCTCAACCTGGAGGTCCACCCGGGTGAGGTGGTGGCCCTGCTCGGCCCGAACGGTGCCGGCAAGACCACCACCCTGGAGACGATCGCCGGGCTGAACCGCCCGATCTCGGGCAAGATCGAGCTGTCCGGCGAGAACGTCGGCGGCACCCCGGCCCACCTGCTCGCCCGTCGCGGCCTCGCCCTGGTGCCCGAGGGGCGCGCGCTGTTCCCCGGCCTCACCGTCCGCGAGCACCTGCGGCTGGCGGCCAAGCGGGGGCGACGGGTTGACAGCCGCGAGGACGAGCTGCTGGAGATGCTCCCCGAGCTGCGCAAGTGCCTGGGCCGCAAGGCGGGGCTGCTGTCCGGCGGCGAGCAGCAGATGCTGGCCGTCGGCCGGGCCCTGGTGACCAGGCCCCGGCTGCTGCTCGTCGACGAGATGAGCCTCGGACTGGCTCCGGTGATCGTCGAGCGGCTCCTGCCGATCCTGCGCCGGGCCGCCGACGAGCTCGGTGCCAGCGTGCTGTTCGTCGAGCAGCACGTCGCGCTGGCGCTGGAAATCTCCGACCGTGCCTACATCCTGACGCACGGCCGGATCAGGCTCGAGGGCGCCGCCGCCGAGCTGCGCGAGCGGCGTGAGCTGCTCACCGCCAGTTACCTCGGGGAGACGGCCGCCTGATGAGGTCGCTTCCGGCCCTCCCTGACCGACAGATACAACCATCTCCGAAAGAAGCCCATATGAAACGACTCAGAACGCTCAGCGCGGCGGCCCTCAGCGTCGCCGCGCTGACCGCAGTGGGGTGCAGTTCCAGCGGTTCCAGTAGCTCGACCGGCTCGAGCACGCCCGCGGCGGGCAGCAGCTCGACCGCCGCGGCAGGCACTTTCTCGTTCGGCACGGCCAAGAAGGCGACCGGCACCCCGTACGTCTTCGGGATGATCAACGACGAGACCGGCGCGGTCACCTTCCCTGAGGCGCGCCAGGGCTCCATCGCCGCCGTCAGCTACGTCAACAACTACCTCGACGGCATCAACGGGCATCCGATCCAGATCGACGAATGCACCGGCGACGGCACGCCGGCCACCGCCGCGCGCTGCGCCAACCAGCTGGTGGCCGCGCACCCGATCGCGATCCTCGGCGCGGCCGACGTCGGCGGGCCCGCCTCGATCCCGATCTACGCGCACGCCAACCTGGCCTACCTCGGCGGCATCCCGTTCACCCCAGTGCCTGAGACCGCTCCGAACTCCGTCCAGTTCTGGTCGGTTAGCGTCGGCGACAACGCGGCCGCCGCCGTGTACGCGGGCAAGACGCTGGGCGTCAAGAGCGTGGCGCTGGTGTACTTCAGCAACGCCCAGGGCGAGTCGATCCTGCCGCAGATCACGCCGGTGTTCAAGGCCGCCGGGGTGACCACGATCAAGGACATCCCGCTGTCGCCGACCTCGCCTGACCCGAGCCCGCAGGCTGCCCTGATCGAGAGCAGCGGCGCCCAGCTCGCCTACGTCGACGTCCCGAACGGCTGCGGCAACGTGCTGAAGGCGCTGAAGAGCGTCGGCTATACCGGCAAGATCATGGGCATCGACCCGTGCGGCGCGCCGCCGGTGCTCGCCGCCGCCGCCGGCGGAGCTCAGGGTATGTACATCGCCTCACCGTTCATGCTGCAGAGCGGGAGCAACCCGCAGGCGCAGCTGTTCGAGGCGGCGATGAAGAAGTGGGCCGCGCCCGGCACGCTGATCGACTCGATCTCGACGGCCGGCTTCGCCACCGTGATGAACGTCCAGGCGGTGCTGAGCACGATCTCCGGCACGCCGACCACCGCGAGCATCCTGGCCGCGTTCAAGACCGGCACCCATCAGAACTTCCTGTCGCACCCCTACACGTGCAACGGGCAGGCCCTGAAGGGCGCCACCGCCATCTGCAACGACTACTACCTCATGAACCAGGTCGAGAACGGGGTGATTACCCAGCCGAGTTCGACCGCCTGGGTGACCTCGAAGGGCTACTTCCCGGGCCTTCCTAGCTGATGACCGCGATCGGGTCGCAGGGTTCCGCCCGCCTCCGGGCGGGCGGAACCTCTCGCCCCACCTCCGCGCCGCGCATACCGACGAGACGTAACGAGACACCATGGCCAGCTACCTCCTCTTCCTGATCCTCGGCCTGGGCTCTGGCGCCACCTACGCCATGCTCGGCCAGGGACTCGTCCTGAAGTTCCGCAGCGCTGGCGTGGTCGACTTCGCGCATGGCGCGGTGGCGATGTTCATCGCCTACGTCTTCGTCAACCTGCGCAGCTTCGGGGAGCTCGAACTGCCCGTGGTGCTGATCCCGCACCAGATCTCGCTCAACGGCGGCGCCGGGATCAACACAGGGCTCGCGATCGTCATCTCGCTCGTGTACGCGGCCGTCCTCGGCCTCGTGCTGTACGTCATCGTGTACCGGCCGCTGCGGAGCGCCTCGCCGCTCACCCGCGTCTGCGCGTCGGTCGGTGTCATGCTCGGCCTGCAGGCCATCGCGGTCCTCAACTACAGCACAGAACCCGTCGCCACCAACCCGATCTTCCCCAGTTCAGCGCTGTCGGTCGCGCACGTCACGTTCCCCGAGGACCGCCTGTTCTTCACCGGCGTGGTTGTCGTCATCTCGGTCGTGCTCGCGCTCGTCTACCGTTTCTCCCGGTTCGGCCTGGCCACCCGGGCCGGCGCCGAGAACGACCGGGGAGCCGCGCTGACCGGCATCTCCGCCAACGTGATCGCGGGCCAGAACTGGGTCATCGCGACGGTCCTGGCAGGCGCAGCCGGCATCCTTATCGCCCCGATCGCCAGCCTCGATCCGACCTCTTACACCCTGTTCGTCGTGCCCGCCCTGGCCGCCGCGCTGGTCGGCCGGTTCTCCTCGTTCTGGGTTACCGCGCTGGCCGGCTTGCTCATCGGCTGCGCCCAGTCCGAGATCGCCAAGCTCATCACCGTCTGGACCTGGCTGCCTCAGCAGGGCCTGTCAGATGCGCTCCCGTTCATTGTCATCATCGCGGTGATGGCGCTCCGCTCGCGCTCTGTGCTCGCTCGCGGCGGCGAGGCGGCCGAGCGCAACCCCTCGGTCGGCCGCCCGAAGACGCCGCTGCGTACCGCCGCCGTCTGCCTCGTGGTCGGCCTGATCTTCCTGTTCGTCCTTAACAGCGTCCTTCGTTTCGCCTTCATCTCCTCGCTGACCGTCACCTGTATCGCCTTGTCAGTCGTCGTGCTGACGGGCTACGTCGGCCAGGTGTCGCTGGCCCAGATGTCGCTGGCCGGCATCGGCGGCTTCATGCTCGGGCACATCTCCACCAGCTGGGGCATCGGCTTCCCGTGGTCGCTTATTCTCGCCGGGCTCTGCGCGGTGCCCGTCGGATTGATCATCGGCCTGCCGGCCCTGCGGCTGCGCGGCGTGAACCTGGCCGTGGTGACCCTCGGGTTCGCGGCGGCGATGGACGCCGTCGTGTTCACCAGCTTGTCCTTTACCGGCAGTACGGCCGGCCTGCCGATTCCGGCGCCGCGGCTGCCCGGGCTGAACCTGGGGATCACCCAGGGCAAGGCTTATCCCACCTTCATCTTCGGCGTGCTCGTGCTCCTCGTCGTGATCTTGCTCGGGCTGCTCGTGGCCCGGCTCCGACGAGGCCCGGCCGGCCGCATGCTGCTGGCGATCCGCTCCAACGAGCGCGCGGCGGGCTCGGTCGGGATCAACGTCGCCCAGGGCAAGCTGATGGCGTTCGGGCTCGCCGCGTTCATCGCGGGCATCGGCGGCGCGCTGACGGGCTACATGCAGGGCGAACTGACCGCTGACAGCTTTGCCGCGTTCACCTCGATCGCCCTGCTGGCCATCGTGTTCGTGGCCGGGGCCGGGCGGATCGCCGGTGCGGTCGTCGCGGGCATCATGTTTTCCGCCGCCGGGCTGTTCGTCACCTTCCTCAACCTCCACCTGAACGTCGGCAAGTACCAGGCGATCGTGGCCGGCATCGCGCTTGTGCTGACCGCCGTCCAGAACCCCGACGGCCTGACCAGCACCGCGACCGGCAAGGGCCCGGCGGTGGCGCTCGCCAAGCTCCGGGACCGCGCCGCCGATGAGTATCACAAACGCCTCCCAGGCCGGGCCGGCTCCGGGCCCAACGTCGAGGGCGACAAGCGCGACGTCCACCACCCGGTTGTCTGAGACTCCCCGCCCGGATCACCTGCGGGTCGAGCACCTCGCCATGGCCTTCGGGATCGACACGACGCGGCCGCGGCTCTCGTGGTGGCTGCCAGACGGCGCCAGCCAGCAGTCCGGCTACCGGATCCGCACCGACAACGGCTGGGACAGCGGCCACGTCACGAGCGAGGAGAGCGTGCTCGTCGGCTACGGCGGCCCGCCGCTGCGGTCCGGCGAGCGCGTCAGCTGGCAGGTCAAGGTATGGACGGAGCAGGGCGAGAGCGAGTGGTCTGCGCCGCAGTGGTTCGAGCTCGGGCTGCTCGGGCCTGGTGACTGGTCGGCGCGGTGGATCACACCGGCCGAGCCGGGGCCCTCGCCCGCGGGCCAGCGACCGGCGATGTTCGTGCGCGGCGAGTTCGGACTCGGCCAACCGGCCGTCCGGGCCCGCCTGTACGCCACGGCTCACGGCATCTACGAGGCGTTTCTCAACGGAGTGCGGGTCGGCGACGCCGAGCTCACCCCCGGCTTCACCGAATACCGCCGGCGCCTGCAGGTGCAGGCCTACGACGTCACCGCCCTGCTGCGACGCGGGCGCAACGCCCTCGGCGCGATCCTGTCCGACGGCTGGTTCCGCGGCCAGGTGGGGTTGCCTCGCGCCCATGACCAGTGGGGCTCGGAGCTGGGTCTCCTCGCCCAGGTGAACGTCGAATTCGCCGACGGCTCGCGTGCCTGGGCCGGCACCGGCCAGGGCTGGTGCAGCGCGCCGTCGCACATCGACGCGGCCGACCTGATCGCCGGGCAATCGGCCGATCTCCGTCGCCGTCCGCAGGGATGGAGCGATCCCGGCTTCGGCGATGCCGGCTGGGAGCCGGTCACCGTCACCGTCACCGACGACGGCTACGCCAACCTCGTCACCGACGACGGCTACGCCAACCTCGTCACCGACGACGGCTACGCCAACCTCGTCACCGACGACGGCTACGCCAACCTCGTCACCGACGACGGCTACGCCAACCTCGTCACCGACGACGGCTACGCCAACCTCGTCGCCTCGCCGGCGCCGCCGGTTCGCGCGGTGGCCGAGCTCCCGGCCGTGTCGGTGCGCCGGGTTCGGCGCGGTCAGGTGTTCGACCTCGGCCAGAACGTGAACGGCTGGGTACGGCTAAAGGACCTCGGTCCGGCCGGGACCGCGATCACGCTGACCCACGGCGAGGCGGTCGACTCAGCTGGCGACGTCACCACGCGGCACCTCGACGTGGACCTGCCGTTCATTCCGGAGCCGCTGCCGGCCGGGCAGGTCGACCAGGTGGTCTCGGACGGGCGGGGGGAGGCGTTCGAGCCTCGTCACACCACCCACGGGTTCCGCTACGTGCGCGTCGAGGGCCATCCGCACGCGCTGACCGCCAGCGATCTGGCCGGCGTCGTCGTCCACACCGATCTGACCCGCGCCGGCTGGTTCCGCTGCAGTGACGAGCGCATCAACCGCTTGCACGAGGCGGCCGTCTGGAGCTTCCGCGGCAACGCCTGCGACATCCCGACCGACTGCCCCACGCGCGAGCGGGCCGGCTGGACCGGTGACTGGCAGGTCTTCGTGCCGGCCGCGGCCTTCCTCTACGACGTCGCCGGGTTCACCACCAAATGGCTGCGCGATCTTGCCGCCGAGCAGTGGTCAAGCGGCGTTGTCGCCAACCTGGCGCCGAGCCCGCCCGCGGAGTCCGAGGGTGGCTTCCTGGCCGAGATGAACGGCTCGGCCGGCTGGGGGGACGCGGCCGTGATCGTTCCGTGGGAGATCTACCGCGTCTACGGCGACCGGCGCCTGCTGGAGGAGCAGTGGCCGTCGATGGCCGCGTGGCTGGGCTACGTCGAACGCGCGGCCGCCGGCGCGCGCCACCCTGAGCGCGCGGCGCGCCGTCCCGAGCCGCTCGGCCACGAGCGCTACGTGTGGGACTCCGGCTTCCACTTCGGGGAATGGCTCGTTCCCGGCGCGGACCTGAAGGGGCCGGAGGAGTTCGAGGAGTTCCGGCGCAGCGATAAAGCCGACGTGGCGACGGCTTACTTCGCCTATTCGGCGTGGCTGATGAGCCAGATCGCGGCGGTGATCGGGCGTGGCGGCGACGCACAGCGGTACCGGCACCTCGCCGACCGGGTGCGCGCCGCCTGGCAGGCCGAGTTCATCGGCCCGGACGGCCGGCTGCACCCCGACACCCAAGCCAACCACGTCCGCGCGCTCGCCTTCGGCCTCGTTCCAGCCGAGCTGCGCGCGGATGCAGCCGCGCGGCTGGTGGCGCTGATCCGCGCGGCCGGCACTCATCTCGCGACCGGCTTCCTGGCCACCCCCCAGCTCCTGCCCGTGCTCGCCGATACCGGGCATCTGAACGTCGCCTACGAACTGCTGTTCACCGACACGATGCCGTCGTGGCTGTACATGATCGACCGGGGGGCGACGACCGTGTGGGAGCGCTGGGACGGAGTCGACGCGGACGGTGTCCCGTTCGAATCGCTCAACCACTACTCGAAGGGCGCCGTCATCGCGTTCCTGCACCGGTACGTCGCGGGGATCCGGCTGCTGGACAGCTCTCCTGGCTACCGGCACTTCCGGATCGAGCCGCGGCCAGGTGGCGGGATCACCTGGGCGCAGGCCCGGCACGACAGTCCGTACGGGCGGATCGAGTCGGCCTGGCGGCTCGACGGCGGGAAGTTCGAGCTGGCACTGACCGTCCCGCCGGGAACGACGGCCGAAGTCGCGCTGCCGGACGGGTCCCTGCGGACGGTGGCATCAGGCCGGCACACCCTTCGGCCATAGACACGTTTCGGCCGGCCATAGACACGTTCGCCGCCTAGCGAGGCGGCGCCGCGCTGGATACGGTGTCTGCTGCTCCGGACGGCGTAGTGGGGGCCGCGCTAGCCGACGTAGCGGGAGTCGCGCTGGCCGCGCTAGCCGCTTCCCTGAGCTGCTGCAGGCGCAGCTTGGACGGGAGCAGGACGATGGCGAGCACCACGCCGAGCCCGAATAGGCCCGCCGACACGGCGAAGGCGACCGTATAGCCGTGGGTGGCCGCTGCGGCGATGGCGAGACGGCCAGCGTGGTGGGTGACCAGGAAGCTGGCCGTGGCGCTGAGCGCGATCGTGCTCAGCGCCGAGGTGCCGATGGACCCGCCGACCTGCTGCATCGTGTTGACCATGGCGGACGCGACGCCGGAGTCCTCCCGCCGGACCCCGGCCGTGGCTGTGTTGATCGCCGGCGCGATGATCATGCCGAAGCCGAGCCCCATGACGAGCAGGGCGGGCAGCACGCCGCTGGCGTAGCCGGAGGTCGGGGTCAGCTGGGTCAGGTAGGTCATCGCGCCGCCGCCAAGCACCATCCCGATGGTGATGAGCACCCGGGGCCCGAACCGGGGCAGCGTCACGATCGACGAAGTATTGGAGCTGATCAGGATGCACCCGAACATGGGCAGGAAGGCTAGGCCGGTGGTGACCGGACTGTATCCCTTGACCTGCTGCAGGTAGTAGGTCAAGAACAGGAAGACGCTGAAAATCGCGATGCCGGCCACGCCGACGGCCACGTAAGAACCGCCGCGGGTGCGGTCCAGGATCACCCGGAGCGGCAGCAGCGGCTGCCTCACCCGCTGCTCGGCGAAGCCGAAGGCGGCCAGCAGCACCACGCCGAGAACCAGGGACCCGAGGGTCAGGGGAGCGGTCCAGCCGCCGGTCTCGGCGTGCGAGAAGCCGAAGACGAGACAGAACAGGCCCGCCGACCCCAGCAGCGTTCCGGCCCAGTCCATCCGCGGGCGGCTGGCTGGCTTGTTGGACTTTATGTACATCAGCGCGCCGGCCACGGCGACCGCGGCGAAGATCAGGTTGACGTACAGCGCCCAGCGCCAGGAGAGGTACTCGGTGAGGACCCCGCCGAGGATGAGGCCCACGGCGCCCCCGCCGCCCGCTACGGACCCGAAGACGCCGAACGCCCGGCCCCGTTCGCGGGGGTCGCGGAAAATGCTGATGAGCGTGCCCAGCGCGGCCGGGGCGAGGATCGCGCCGAACGCGCCCTGCAGCGTGCGCGCGGCCACCAGCATGCCGAAGGAGGTCGCGGCTCCGCCCAGTGCGGAGGAAGCCGCGAATCCGATCAGTCCCGTGATGAAGACCCACTTGCGACTGAACATGTCACCGATCCGGCCGCCCAGCAGCAGCAGGCTGCCGAAGGCCAGCGCGTAGGCCGTGACCACCCACTGCCGCTCGCTGTTGGGGAATCCGAGCGCGTGCTGGGCGGAGGGCAGCGCGATATTCACGATGGTGGCGTCAAGAACCACCATCAGCTGGGCGATGGCGACGATGACCAGGATCAGCCAGCGATGGTCGCGGGCCGGCGACTGGCCCTCAGTGTGCGGTGCTGTCATGGAAACTCATCTCTTCCGCATGCGGATCGCTGGTGCTTAGCGGCGCCATCGCGTCGTCGAGGGTCTGCAGCAAGCGCGCCATCGTGGCCCGTTCGTCCGCCTCAAGCGCACCGAAGACCTGTTTCATCAGCCGCGCACGCGCGGCGTCAGCCACGGCGAGCGCGGCCTCACCCTCGCTCGTGAGCGCGACAAGCAGGGCCCGGCGGTCCGTCGGATCCGCGTGCCTGACCGCTAGACCATCACGCTCGAGCGTGTCGACCAGTTCGGTGATCGTCCGCGGTGCGACCCCGAAATCGGCCGCCAGGACGCTCGGCCGGGCGGCCCCGCCGAGCTGAAGCTGGGCCAGCACCTTGGTGCGGGCCAGGGTCAGCCCGCACGCGCTCATGCCGTCGTCAAAGACCCGGCGCATCCGGTGGTGGACCTCCAGGTAGAGCTGGCCAAGCTGCTCCGGTGACGTCATCCTCGCCGCATTTCTGTAAGGCGCCTCATAGTGAGGGTGCTCACTAATGTACCGCACGATGCTCTGCTCGTACTCGTCGAGGGTGCGGGCTAAGCGGCGAAATTCGACGCGCTGGGGATGACAGGAGCCGATGACGCCCAGGGAGATGACTTCGGCCCAGGCCGCTCGCAACGCGGCATCTCGCAAGATCCGCCACAAGGCGGACGAGTCGAGTAGGTAGCGGATCACGCGGCCGGATCTTTGTCAGCCGCCCGCCGGTGCTCCCAGTCCTCAAAATCTCATCCGGTAGCCAGCGCCGCACAGGGCCGGCGGCACCCGACGGGCCTCCACCTAGCGGATCCGCCGGGCCTCGGCCGGGGTAACCCTCCGAGAAACCGTCAAACCACCCTAAATACCAACCAAAGCGGCGTGGCGCGGTGCTGCCGCCGTATGATCGGGCCGCACCGATGGACCATTGGGCCGGTCCTATGCGGCCCCATGGTCCATAGGTCCGGTGCCGGCGCGGCCCGCGGGCGGCCGGGCCGGGGTGAGGGCTGCGGCGGTTGCAGGCGGGATGCCGGGCTTGGAGCTGGCCGACAGCGCGGACCGCTCAGCGCACGAATGTGCGGCGACCGCGCGAGGCTGACCCGCAACTCGCAGGGTGCCAAAATCGAGTACACCAGAACCGGATCCCGCGACGGGCAAGAGCAGCGGTCCTGCGCCGGAGCCGGACCGAACCGTCAGGCGTGCCTGGCGCGCGGAACTCGGCGCCACCACCGACGCCGGCCGGTACGGGCCAGGGTCGCCACCGCGGACGTGCCGAACCCCTCATCCTCAGGTTGTGCCGCCATAGCTTGAGGGGGCCGGGTCGGCGGACGCGGCCTCCTAGGCTCGCGGACGCCCGCGAGCCCCGGCCCGCCGCGTCGGCGGGCGAAAGGCAGGTGCTGCCAGACCCAGACCAGCCACCGTCTCAGGCCGGTCCTGGGCAGTCGTGGCGTCATGTCATCAAGATATACCGCGTCTCGTTCTTCCGCTAGGTGTTGTCCTGCCCTGGCGCCTCGGGGCAGGACAACAATCACGCGGCCTCAGTCAGTGCAGCCGCAGCCGATGCACGCAGGGTCATCGCAGTACGCGCAGCTCATCATGGGATCACCTCCCTTCGGTGACGGGGACGGGGACGGTGGCGGGCACCACGTCCCCGGGGCTGGATCGGGACAGGCTGGCCCAGGGATGGCGGTGAGCATGCCGGTCAGCTGACCGCGCAGCTCGGTCAGCCGGATGATCTCGCCGTCGATCTCCTCCAGCCGTCGGCGCAGCAGGCTCGCGGCCGGTTCGCACGGGCAGGTTCCGGTGTCGCGCACCGCGAGGAGCTGGGCGATGTCTCCCAGCCGCAGGCCGAGCCGCTTGGCGCCGCGGATGAACCGGAGCCGGTCGACGGCCTGGCCGTCGTAGCGGCGGTGATCCCCGGCGGTGCGGGCGGGAGCCGGCAGCAGCCCGGTGCGCTCGTAGTACCTGATGGTGTCCGCTCCGAACCCCGTCTGGGCCGCGAGCTGGGTGATGGACAGCCCGCTGTGGATCTGTGTCATGCTCATGGCCCTACGGTAGAACCTGGACCTAGCTCCAGAGTCAAGCCCGAGAGCTGGCCGATGAGCACTGACTTCAGCGCGGGGCGCACACCCTGCGGCTGCTCGACCCGCCGCTCAGCTGACGTTCTCCGGGGCAGGCCTGATCGACGAGAGCCCGTCGGCCCGGGCCAGGCGCGCCAGCCCCGCGTGCATGCGCCGCGGCCACAGCGGTCCGCCGTAGATGAACCCGGTGTAGGCCTGCACCAGGGTGGCGCCGGCCCGCAGCCGTTCCCAGGCGTCGTCCGGGGTGTCGATCCCGCCCGCCGCGATGAGCACCAGCCGGTCGCCCGCCCGGGCCCGCAGCCGGACCAGCACCGCGAGTGCCCGGTCCCGCAGCGGCGGCCCGGACAGCCCGCCCGCCCCCGCGGCCGCCACCTCCGACGGCGAGCTGGCCAGCCCGTCCCGGGAGATGGTGGTGTTGGTCGCGATGATCCCGTCGAGCCCGAGCTCAAGCGCCAGCTCCGCGACCGCGTCGACGTCCGCGTCGGCCAGATCGGGCGCGATCTTTACCAGCAGCGGGACACGCCGTCCGGTGACGGAGGCGTCAAGGGCCTCCCGCACCGCGACCAGCACCGGCCTGAGCTGTTCGGTGGCCTGCAGGTCGCGCAGCCCCGGCGTGTTCGGTGAGCTGACGTTGACCACCACGTAGTCGGCCACGCTGGCCACCGCCCGCGCGCTCGCCGCGTAGTCGGCGGCCGCCGCCGCGGCCGGCACGACCTTGGTCTTGCCGATGTTGACCCCGACGATCACCCCGCCGCCACGCCGCCTCAGCCGCGCCGCCGCCGCCGCCGCCCCCGCGTTGTTGAATCCCATCCTGTTCACCAGCGCCCGGTCCGCCGGCAGCCGGAACATCCGCGGCCGGTCGTTACCCGGCTGCGCCCGCGCGGTCACCGTGCCGACCTCCACGAACCCGAACCCGAGCGCCCCCAGCCCGCGTATCGCCCGCGCGTCCTTGTCAAACCC
>Ga0302326_10019353_pt1 | contig 14063 bp, 10 predicted proteins | sample Palsa_T0_3_FD_202264 | JGI IMG/M metagenome (GOLD analysis project Ga0302326, IMG submission 202264) | Peat permafrost microbial communities from Stordalen Mire near Abisko, Sweden - Palsa_T0_3 | ecosystem: Environmental > Terrestrial > Soil > Palsa > Peat permafrost | place: Sweden: Abisko... | reverse complement strand
TGGCGCGCCTCGGCGGGGTGACGCGGGCGCGCATGACGCAGATTATGAAGCTGCTGGATTTAGCTCCGGATATTCAGGAACGGCTGCTTTTTCTGCCACCCCTCAAAGGTCTGAATGAGAGAAGCCTGCGATCCGTCGTCAGGCGCGTCGACTGGAATGAGCAGCGGAGTGCGTTTCGGCAAATGCTTCCGGCAAAGCGGCGACGCGCCCGGCGCTGAGGCGAACTCACCCAGCCGTCACAGAAACCGGTTGAGTGATTCTGCCGTTACCACTGTTTCGGCCTGCAGCTTCAGGACGACGTTAGTCGGCGCGGGCATCTTTTTCATCGGCTATTTACTGCTGGAGATTCCCGGCACGCTGATTGTAGAACGCTGGAGCGCGCGGCGCTGGCTGGCACGCATCATGGTCACGTGGGGCGTGATGGCGACGCTTTCCGGTTTCGCGGGGATGCTGCCCGTGCCGCTCAGCGTGCGCGCGCAGTTTTACTGGCTGCGGTTTCTGCCGGGCGCAGCGGAGGCAGGCTTCTTTCCGGGCGTAGCGGTTTATCTCTCGCACTGGTTCCGGCTCGCCGACCGGTCGCGCGCCAAAGCATGGTTCATGATCGCGCAGCCGCTTTCCATCGTGATCGGCCTGCCGATTTCACGCTGGATCCTCGAAACGGTACACTGGCACGGGCTGGAAGGCTGGCGGTGGAACTTGTTCCGGCTGGACTGGTTCCCCATTGCTGAGCAGATCCGTGAGCTTGTTGGCGGCAGCCTCGATGCTCATCATGCTGCCATCCGAGAATTCCAGGATGAGCGCTTCTTCGCTTTCGGAGCGCCCCGGCCCAGCCACGAGTTCCCTGGCATGCGAGAGGAGCGCGACCATGCCCACACAGCGGGCTTCGGTGATCAGCAAATCGTCGTAACGCTGCCGCAGGTAGCGCAGCGCCTCATCCAGCGATTCCGCCGCGACCCGATACACCTCGGGAGCGGAATCGTCAGAGGACACTTTTGCAGGGCCGGTAAATATCCATAGCTGCGCCTCGCAGGCGCCCGTGGAACCCGGACGGAACCGTGTCTTGTTTGCAGACCTTTTCTCCTCTGTTTTCATTTGGCACGGCTGCCCTCTCTGCGGCCGGCCCCGGGCGATATCCGTAACTGCACTGAAAAACCAACGTCGACTATCCGCTCCCGGGTGTGCAAGATCGCGTAGCGGTTCATCCATCCCGCCGGTGATCAAAGACGGCAGAGAACGCGACTTGAAAGCGCCTGCACACATCGATATACTTGGGCACCATATGCATCGGCGCGAATTCTTCAATCGCATGATTGCGGGCGGTTCAGCCATCGGCGCGAGCCGCCTCCAGGCTCAATGGATCACGGCGCCACCCTTCATCGAGAAGGCCGGCTCGCCGCACGTCGGCAAGGTGCTCGCGGCCATTCAGCCGCATTCGGACGATATCGCGCTCCTTTGTGCCGGAACCGTCGCCAAGCTCATCGGCGAAGGCTATACCGGATACATGATTCGCGCCACCAACGACGATATGGGCGACGACGTCGGCCTGCCAGGTACGGTAGGGGAGAACGTGCTGCGCAACGAGCGCGAAGTGGACGAGCAGACTCGCGTGCTGGGCCTGAAGAAGCATTTCTCTCTGAATTACAACAACCACCGCATGAGTGACATCTCGCGTAACGAACTGATCTGCAGGTTGATCTTCCTCATCCGTTACCTGAAAATAGACACCGTCTTCTGCTACGATCCCTGGGCTCACGATGAAGAAAATCCCGATCACTACGTGCTTGGCCACTGCGTCGAAGCCGCATCCTGGATGGCCGGTCGCGTACACGACTACCCAGAGCAGATCGACGCCGGCTTCGCGGCCCACGCGGTTACCGACAAATACTATTACGCGCGCCGTCCGGAGGTCACGCGCGTTGTGGACATCACCGCAACTGTCGAAAAGAAGATCGACGCCAATCTGTGCAACGTAGCGAAGGGCCCAGGAGGACATCATGGGTCGGAGTTGCGCGCACAGCTTGCCCGCGAGGGCAGGAAACTACCCCTGCTGGGTGACGACGACCATACTGCCGACCGTAACTACATCCGCGAATTCGTCCTCACCTCGAACCGGGAACTCGGCAAAAAATACGGAGTCGAGTACGCGGAGGTGTTTCACTACGTCGGTCCCAATGCAGCCGCCGTGGGAGCGCCCACTCACCTCGAAGAGTACATCCGGAAAAACGCCGTCCCTCTACGCTAGCCCTGGCCCAATACCGCACGGTCGCACTCTCATCCGTGCGAGACGCCGGCTAGAGACCCGCCACCTGATTCTGCTCGCGTCGCCGGAATCGGCCGTGCAAACTTCCGGGTGTTTTCAGCCCAGAGTGGAGAAGACGCTATAAAGCTGGTTGGCGAAACGGAACCGAAGATTCACCTGCTTCTTTCCGATGTGGACATGCCGCAGATGTCAGGCCCGGAGTTGGGCACGGCGCTAAAAAAAACCAGACCAGACATTCGCGTGATGTTAATGTCAGGAGGAGATAACGGACTACTGATTATTAATTATGGGTGGGCCTATCTGCAGAAGCCATTTCTCAGTGTAAAGCTGGTTCAAATGGTGACGGATGTATTGCACTCGGAGGACCGGTCACAACCCGGTCACGGGTTCGACACCCGCAAGGATATCCCATACCTCAACACGCCGCGCAGGGTCCAGTAGCATTCCACAAAGGGTCCTTAACCGATGGGCAATGAACGGAAGGCGTTCTATAACGATCTTCCTCCCGACAGAAGCGCAACCATGAAGTCCGCTGACTCGACAGCGTCGGTAGAGCCACATTGCCAAACGTCGGGGCCGCATGTTGTTCATACTGAGCCCATCCACCGGCCCCGCCATTCGCCCGCTCAAAGAACCGCTCGCGGTTCCGCACGGCACCGAGATGGCGGTGCAACAGCGGGTGACTGCGTAAACCAAACGTGCGCTGGTCGACGGAGAAACTGAGAAACTGCGGCGTCCGGTGGGAAGAGGCGACCCGATGCGGGGCAAGTCACCTGCGGACGTTGCGACTGTGAGAAAAGCCCTCAGCGGTGATATGGCGCGTTTTTGGCAGCAAATCGCGTTTTTGCGTTAACCAGAGTGAAGAGAGAATTTCGAAGTGGAAAGCTGTCTGGCTCCTCAAACAGGATTCGCGCTCACAACCGATTGGTTAACAGCGTGCCCTGATTGGCGGAGACTTCAGAGACCCCGTTTTTTTGGTTTTGCTCAACGCCCGGGATTGTGATTCGCGCAGCAGCGGGACCATCCGTGTGGCTGGATCATGTTTTCCCTCGCGTTCACCGGGAAGGCTGCACCTGGGGACAACGCTTTCCGGACCCTCGGAAGTTTTTGTCGTTTTCTGCGGTGCCAGCGGAAAACCGCGAACTTCATCCCTTTGCAAGTGTATGCATACAAAGCACTTTTCTCTTGCTTCACCCTCTCTGAAGAGCGAATGTGGTGTCCGGAAGGACAAAACACAACTCATGACCGACTACTCCCACATCTTATTCAACAAATCCCCGCTGCAGCTGCGCCTGCTCGGCGCCCGCGGCGGCAAAGCCTTCGGGCGCAACCAGCGCCTCCGCCGCGCCCTGCTGCCCACGCCACCACCCGCAACCGTTTCCCTGCCCGCGGTTCTCCTCCAGACCACCGCCGAAGAGATCGCCGTGCTCGACGCCCGGTTTCCCTGGCTCCGCGGTGCCGAAAGGCGAGTCACTCGCCGCCCCGCTCACGCCGCAAGCGACGACAGGAGAGCCGCGTGAGCCCCGGCGGGGCGGCTCCGGAGCAGGTCCTCACGGCGGTGCAGGTCGAACTGGCTCTCATCGTGAAGCGCCTGATCGCCTGCCGCAACCGGATCTGTCGGGAAACCGGATCGTACCCGGACGACCTGGGGGCGGCGCTACAGCGCGCCGAGTTCCTGCTGCACGACATCCTCGCCGGACTGATTACTCCCGCTCCCGCCAGGACTGAACCTGCGCAGCCCCCGGTCCTCCGCAAACCGGTGAGTATCCAGTAACCTTCCGAAGCCGGACCGCTAATCCAGCGGTGAGCCCGAGAGGAGCGCGACCATGCCCGTACAGCGGGCCTCGGTGATCAGCAAATCGTCGTAACGCTGCCGCAGCCTGACGAGAGCGCGCTGATTTATCTTGTACCGGCCGAGCATTTCGCCGTCGTGGGTTATGACCGTGCGCCGCCCGAGCACCACGGCTCCTTTGGGAAGATCGTCGGCCAAGGCGGAGGTTCCGTCCGCCAGTTTGCAGAGCGTCCTCTGGCGTGCCGCATAGCAGACCTTTCCCTTATAGAACAGACCGTCCTCGGTGTGACAAAACTCCGGCCTGCAGTTCCTGCTGTCACGGCCGTCCGGCGGCTTCGGTCGGGGTCGTCAACCGAAAGCGCCGGACAGTGATTCCGCCCGTCATCCAATGCACCTCCGTAGCATCGACCGCTCCGAAGTAACCGGCAGGCCGTTAAACCGGAAGCAGGCTTCTGTCTGAAGAACCGATGCCGGAGATCAGGCTTTCCCGTTGGGTCACGGCGACCCTGTTCAGAATCCGTCCGGCATTCACAAATCCCATTTTGCGAAAGCGTCCGATCGCGGCACCGTACCTTTCCGGCATCCAGAGAGCAGCCAGCATCACGAGAGCACGGTGGTCTACCTTCCGCACGCCCAACGGTTCGCCGTCGCAGGTGGTAACCTTTTCGCGGCCATCACGCGCGCTCCTTTCGGGAGCTCGTCCCCGAATACGGTGGTCCCGTCCGCCAGTTGACAGAGTGTTCTCGTCCTCTCGGCAAAGCAGGGTTTGCCTTTGTAAAAGAGCGGTTTGAAATAACCTTCGACGCCCAGGAGGTACAGCGCATGTTTGAGGTCATCTGTCCTGTCCTGAAACACAGAGTCAAAGGCCGCCCGATACTTTTTGTCTTTCCGGAGCCAGTCGTAGTGAGTGGTGCGGTCGATGCCGGCGATGCGGGCCGATGCGGCGACGTCCGCGGATACGGCGAAGGCGCGGAGAAACGCTTTCTGTCGCTTTCCCCGGGGAGTAGCGGGGAGGAGGGATTCACGGCGAGGGAAGGGGTCAGGTGCGGAAGTGGTGTCAGAGGGAGGGAAGGATGAGGAACTGCGTGCCATAGTTAATTCATCAATAGTACCAGATATTACATATATCGGGCGGATGCTGATGCTCCCGTGCCGACCACCCAGACGGAAACACTACAGGTGAGAAGAGGCTTTCCGTTATGACAGGAATACAAGGCAGTCTGTGCCAGCCTTCGGAGCGAAGTAAACTACTGAAATCAAAGATGATTGGCTGGTATTTTCGGCATTGACCTGTTCCATCGGTGCACGCGCCCATAACCTGCGGATTTTGCTTCAGTAAACCAAACGGGCCATCATCATTGGCCTGTCAATGGAGTATCCTCGGGAAGTATCCTGAACGTTTCCCGAACGTGTCGTCCGCAGGGGCGCCAGGCGTTCGGCGGAGTGATTCGTGTCCGGCATATCCCCTTGGGAACGACCAAAAATCGCCGCGCTTTACATTCCGGTGAATACGCCGGATCAGGACCCGTACACGACCTTTTCCGCACTACATCGGGATGCGGTCCGGCGCGACTGGAAAATTCTGGAGTACCGCGAAAAACACGGCCGGTCCGGGACGTGCCCTGTAGCAAGACAAATGAAAAAGGACGGCCTGGAAGGAAAATTTCACTTGCTCCTCATCCCGTCGCTGGACGCTTTGGCGTATACGCTTGAAGAGTTGTCGGGATGGCTGATCTGGCTGCATCGGGCGAACATCCGGCTCATCGCGATGGAAGACAACGTAGACTTAGACCCTTTAACGGAGCACTGCCGGAGCTTCGTTAATGCATGCACCGTCTTAGTAAAAGCTGAGAGCAGGATGCGGGCGCGGAAGGTGCGGGCGGGCATCGTGAGGGCGAAGAACCGGGGAGTGCATTGCGGGCGTCCCCGGCGCAGTTTTCCACTGGCTGAGGCGCTGAAACTAAGGAAAAAGGGACTGAGTCTGCGGGCGGTGGCGGAAAAAACCGGCATTCCGGTGTCGACGGTGGCCGATGCCCTCAGGCAGGCAGTCTCGAAGAAGCGCGCCTGAATCGGACGGGCCGGGATAAATCGACATTCCAGCACGGCGAGGAAGGCAAGGTTCGGTCCAACGGAAAACCCTGGTTTACGTACAGAGCGACACTATCGCAGTGCGAATTGTTATCAAAGAAGGCCGTCGGAGTGAAGTAAGCCTTGTGGTTTCAATGTCTTCGGAGGAAAAGGTGTTGCGAACGGTGCCAGATAGAAAAATGCCAGGCAGCATAAACGTGAAGAGACCGATTTTAGTCGCTAAACATTTTAATCTCAGTTGGTTAGAAAGGATGGGGCGGTCCACTGGCCGCTACATAGGGCATAGTTTCAGACTCTGCCGAAGTGTGGGATTTTTGCCTTGCTCCAGGGCTTGGCGAGGGCCCCCCGCCTCTCCGGAGACTCGACTCGAACTCGCACCTTATTGGGGAGCCAGATATCTCCCACTTCGAAATTCTCTAGACCGATATCTTGACTTAACGCCCGGAGAAATTTGAAGACGCTGGAAGTAATCGGGGAAACGGCGGGTGAGCGTCTTTTTATTAGGGGGCGACTTAACGGGGGGGCGCCATACCCGGGAATTAACTGGCCAATCGAGATGCCCGCGCGGAGCTAACTCCTTTCGCGTGTTGAACTTGCAGGACGCGTGCACAGATTGGAGCCAGTTAATTGCGTCTACACCGGCCAATCTGTTGATTCTAAAGCCGTTTACTTTGGCAGGTGGGGCGGCACAGATTGGCCGGTATAGTAATAAGTTTTGTTAGGATACGGCGATGGGACCATCTATTAACATTGACATCGGAGGGGCTTATTCCCACATCTCTCACCAAATCCGCGAGTGGCTCGGACACGACCCCGAATCGGAGGCGTGGAGCACGAGAAACCGGCTGTAGTGCTCGGCGCGCAGCCGGTGCCTGGCAAGGATGTCCCGTCCTTTGGTGCGTTGCCGCGCGAAGCCTGGATGGTTCTCGGAATCGTCGAACTCGTCTGCACCGTCGGGCTGATCGTCCCCGCCGCCTTCCACTGGAAGCCGGCATGTCGGAGCCCGCGAACATCGCCAGCCAGCCAAAATGAGCCTGCGCTTCCTCCCGCGAGAGGCTGACCACGGGCACCTTCAAGCCTTTGCCAATGACTTCAGCGATCTCCCGCATCAATACTCCCTCTTCAGCCACGGCGTTGTACCTGCTGCCAGGTTCGCGCTTCTCGAGTGCGAGCCTGTAGAGACGGGCAACGTCGAGAACACGCGCCGCCAGCCAGCGAGAATACCGTGTAACACCTCGTTTAAGTTGTATAAAGGAAAGAGGCTTTGGCGCAGTGCCCGCCCAGTGCGGACTTCACCGATGAGCCAGGTACTGAAATGTTTGAGCGCTGTTTAAAAACTGTTTACGATCATCATCAACACTTTTCCAGATCCCGATAGAGGCGTAAACTCCTTCCAGTGTGATCGGCGCACCGGCAAATCAGCTCTGATCGCAACTGAAAGGTTTCGATCATGCCAAATAAAATGACGTCAACGGGAAAGAGCATCAATGCGGTTACGTTTTTCGGGATCGCGCTCATTCTCACGGTTTGCCTTAGCCCGATCCGGGCCTCGGCACAGTCATTCACCGCCTCGCTTGAAGGTGTTGTGACCGATGCGACAGGCGGAGTCGTTCCCGGGGCAGACCTGACACTCGAAAACGAGGAAACCGGAGTCCGTCAGGCGCGGAAATCCGATAATCGTGGTTACTTCCTGTTTACTTTCGTGTCGCCTGGCTTGTATCGGCTCGTGGCGGATAAATCAGGATTTCAAAGATCTGAGCACAATGCCTTGCAGTTGCAGGTGCAGCAGAGAGCCAGTCTGGATGTGCAGCTCGCAGTTGGCGGCGTGGCGAGCACGGTGGCGATCTCGGGTCAGACACCGCAACTCGATACTGTCGACGCCACTCTCGGGCGCGTGGTTGACAGCCAGACACTGCTTAGCTTGCCACTGAGTGACAACAACGCCCTGAACCTTGTTTTCCTGGCCGCTGGAGTAACCTCCCCGATCGCGCCTGGGCTCGGATGGACAGGAAGCAACTTCGTTTCGAACGGATCACGTCAGGCGATGTCCGACGTGCTCGTGGACGGTGTCACGGCCGCCGTGCGCGAACAGAACGGTGGAGCAACGGACGTCAAATACCGTCCTTCAGTCGAGAACGTTGAGGAATTTAAGGTTGAAACCAATAGTTTCAGCGCCGAATACGGCTTCACTGGCGGCACCGTCGTCAATATGGTCACACGCTCGGGAACCAATCAGTACCACGGTGTCTTATATGAGACCCTTCAGAACAGCGTCCTTAACGCCAACGATTTCTTCGCCAACGCCGCGGGGCGACCTCTGGTCCCATCGCGTCAGAACCTGTTCGGCGGCTCGCTGGGCGGTCCCATAAAAATCCCCCACGTTTACGACGGGCACGACAAAACCTTTTTCTTTTTCAATCAGGAAGTGACGCGGGAGACCTCACAGCTGACAACGCTGGAAACTCACCCGACCTCATTACAGCTAAGCGGCAACTTCAGCCAGACTCTCACGCAGAGCGGAGCTTTGATTCCCATATACGATCCCATGTCGGCGGCGCCGAATTCTTCCGGTGCCTATCTGCGCACTCCGTTCCCCGGCAACATCATCCCTCCCTCCCGATTCAGCCCGGTGGCTGCTGCAACGATCAAATTTTACCCCGCACCTAACACGCAGGGCGTGAATTTCACGAACGCGAACAACTTTTTCAATTCCGGCGGAGAGACCTTCAACGCTAAACAAACCAGCTTCAAGGTCGACCACAACTTCAGCGAGAAACAACGGCTTTCCGGCAGATTCAGCCGCAACACCGCCGCTACGCAAGCCCCTCATTTCTGGGGCGCGGGCGATATCGCGGAGTCCACCGGCGGCTGGGGCTGGCACTATGTCACGGACAACGGATTTCTGGACTACACCTACACTATCAACCCCTCGACCGTACTCGACATGCGCTGGGGCGTGACCCGCTATCAGCAGCACAGCACCCCTTCCTGCGGAGACTGCCCTTACGACCCGACCGCCCTCGGCTTTGCGGGATCGATCAACGCCCAGTTGCCGCCACAGTTCAACCCTTCCGGCTACACCTCGCTGTTTCCAGCCGGCAGCCAGCAGATTCTGCAGGCTAACGATGTCGAGCAGCCCGTGGTAAATCTGAGCAAGGTGGTCGGGCGGCAGACGATTAAAGTTGGCGCGGAGGCCCGCATCTATCGTTTGAACTACGGGCAACCGGGAGTCAACACCGCCTCTTTCTCGTTTACCCGCCAGGGCACGGGTCAGAACCCATTAATTGTCAGCAATACTCAGGGCGACGGTTTCGCCTCCTTCCTGTTGGGTTGGGGGACGGGCAGCCAGACTACCGGCCTGCGGTCGGCCTGGGAAGACCGGTCCTACGGTTTTTTCTTTCAGGATGATATCCACGTGACTACGCACCTGACTCTGAACGTCGGAATACGCTACGAACTGCCGCTTCCCGAAGAAGAGAGATACAACCGAGTCAGCTGGTTCGACCCGAGCGTGCCATCGCCACTCAACGTTCCCGGGATGCCCAATCTAATGGGCGGACTGGAATTCGGTTCGCCATCCAACCGGAGCCCGTTCAACACTCCAAAGAATGACTGGGGACCGCGCATCGGGCTGGCGTGGCAGCTGACGCCAAAGACTGTCATGCGCGCAGGTTATGGTATTTACGACGGACTCACGCCCGCTCAGGACCGGTCGTCGCTGGGTACTGGCTTTACCACCAGCACCACCTGGAATCAATCGCTCGATGGAGGTATCACGCAGTACAACGCCCTGAATAACCCATTTCCGACCGGTACCAACGCCGCGCCGGGTTCCTCGCTGGGCCTCCTTACTAACGTGGGGCTTTCCCTTGGCTCGAGTCCCCTCCGCTATTGGGATACTGTTCCGTATTTCCAGCAATGGAGTTTCTCGCTGCAGCGGCAACTACCAATGAATTCCGTACTGGAAACTACATATTCCGGTAACCGGGGCGTACATCTCGTTTTCTCGGCCGATGCCAACATTGACCACATCAATCAGGCGTACTACAGCCTCGGCACCGGCCTGAATGCTCTCGTGCCCAATCCTTTCTATGGAATAATCACGAACCCATCATCAGCTCTGAGCCAGCCCACCGTGCAGCAAATCGCCCTCCTGCGTCCTTATCCGCAGTTTGCTTCCGTTTCGGGCGCTCCGGGACCGCCCATCGGCAATTCGACTTATGACGCACTGCAGGTCAAGTTCACCAAGCGCTATTCCAACGGACTTAGCCTGAATTTCCGTTACACGTTCTCCAAGATGATCGACGACACCTCGGTGAACGGTGCCGTGACCTATCTCGGCGGGTCCAGTACTGTACAGACCTACGATAATCTTAGCCTCGAAAAGGCGGTTTCGCTGCTCGACATTACGCACTTGGTCGGATCCGACTTCCTTTACCGGCTTCCTCTCGGTCGTGGGCAGCAATTCGGCCAGAACTGGAATCGCGGCGTGGATGCTCTCCTCGGAGGATGGCAGATCAACGGCAACATTACGTTCCACACGGGTGTGCCCCTGGTGCCGACGCTTGCCAGCGGCAATCTGCCGGACGCCAATCAGTTGCCGAATTTGCTTTTCAACCCCGGTCTGTCGGGGTCACCCGAAAGCAAGCTGGGTGAATATCTGAATCCCGCGGCCTTCTCCATCCCCGCGCCGTACACGTTTGGAAATGCGCCGCGTACCATCTCTACCGTGCGCGCTCCCGGACTGGCGGAAGCCGACATGTCGCTGTTTAAGGACCTTCGCCTGCACCCCGAAAGCAAGCGATATCTACAGATCCGCTTCGAAGTATTTAACATCACCAACACGCCGTTCTTCGCTCCGCCGAACATGGCGGTGGGGTCGTCATCGTTTGGCATCATCTCGAGTTCGAACGGAAGCGCACAGGGCACACCGGGATTCTTCGGAGCGGGACCCCGGCAAGCTCAGGTTGGCCTGAAGTTAAACTTCTGAGCGCCTGTTATCAATCATTTGGGCACGATGTTTATAAACTGTTTGCGATCAGTGCCCACACGTGGCAAGGCAATGCAGGCGGGTATAAAATTAGGTGTGCTGGATTGTGCTCGAATCGCGGTTCCGAATTTTATGTCACTCCGACTGGCCGGAACGTTTTACGGTTCACTATTATTGGTCGCCGTTTTTTCCGCTTTGCCGCTGACGGGGCAAACCGCCGATTCCGGCGAGATCTTCGAATCCAAAGTTCGACCCATTCTTGCCAGCCACTGCTATGCCTGTCATACGGGCGCACAAAGCGGCGGCCTGCGCCTTGACTCCCGCGAATCTGTAATGAAAGGCGGAAAGTCGGGGCCAGCCGTCGTCCCGGGCAAGCCAGAGGAAAGTCTTATCATTCAGGCGACATCCTACAACCACGAAGGCCTCAAAATGCCTCCGGGCGAAAAGCTGGAGGACGCCGAGTTGGCGGATCTGACGCAGTGGGTCCGAACCGGCGCCGTGTGGCCCGCATCGAGTGGCCCGGTTGTTTCGACCGGTACCGGCTACCAGATCTCCCCACAACAACGAGCTTTCTGGTCGTTCCAGCCGATCGCGAATACTCCCGCGCCGAAAGCACGGATCGCGAGCTGGCAATCGAATCCTATAGATGCTTTTATTCTCGCGAAGCTGGATGAGAAGAAGCTCACCCCGGCACCGACTACTTCAAAGCAGGTCCTCATCCGTCGCGCCACGCTCGATCTGACAGGGTTACCGCCAACGCCCGAAGAAGTCGACGCATTTCTTGCGGACAAATCCCCCACCGCCTATGCGAAGCTGGTGGATCGCCTGCTCGCGAGCCCTCGCTATGGCGAGCGGTGGGGCCGCCACTGGCTTGACCTCGCTCGCTACTCAGACACCGCGGGCGACGCGGCCGATTATCCAATCCCTCAGGCTGCCCTCTATCGCGACTATGTAATCAATTCCTTTGATAAAGACAAGCCTTACGACCAGTTTGTGCGAGAACAGATCGCCGGCGATTTGCTTCCGGCCGCTTCCGAACCGGAAAAATGGGAGCACACGGTTGCCACCGGATATCTGGCGATGGCGCGCCGGTTCAACGTCAATCCGCTCCAGAACATGCACCTGACTATCGATGACACTATCGATAACTTCGGCAAAACATTCCTGGGCCTCAGCATTGCCTGCGCGCACTGCCACGACCATAAATTCGACCCCATTCCCAATAAGGACTACTTCGCTCTTTACGGAATTTTCCAGAGCACCCGTTACCCTTTTGCCGGTTCGGAGAAGAATCACCGGCCCAAAGATTTTGTTCCACGAAATCAGGCCGAAGCGGACGCGGTGCTCACCCCTTACCTCGATCAGGTATACAAGCTCAGCAGCCGCATTTCCAAACTGGAAGGCGAAAAGCGTGCCTACGTGGAAGGCGTCAATCCCAATCGAAAGCTGGCTGACATCCTCGGCGAGATCGCCGATCTCAGAAAGCAGCGTGATCCTCTTCTCGACCAGATGCCGAAGGTCGAAATCGCCTACGCCGTAGCTGAAGGCTCACCGGGGAACGCGCGCATCCAGAAGCGCGGCGATCCGAAAGATCTCGGCGAAGAGGTCCCCCGAGGCTTTCCCCAAATCCTGGGCGGAGGCCCAATTAAAGACTCAAGCCGGAGCGGGCGTCTGGAACTGGCGAACTGGGTCTCGGATCCGTCGAACCCACTTCCGGCCCGCGTCATGGTGAATCGCATCTGGCAATATCATTTTGGCCGGGGCCTCGTTAACACGCCGAGCGATTTCGGCAAACGTGGCACGGCGCCTTCGAATCCCGCGCTGCTGGATTACCTGGCGAAAAAATTCATTGATAGTGGCTGGTCCGTAAAGGCCATGCAGCGTGCCATCATGTTGTCGCAGACGTACCAACTGGCGAGCGAGGGCGACGCTGCCAATCTGAACATGGATGCCAGCAATGAATTTCTGTGGAAGTTCAGCCGGCAGCGCATGGATGCCGAGGAATTAAGGGACTCCGTCCTTCAACTGGCCGGCGAACTCGAACTCGGCCCCCCCGGCCCGCATCCGTTCCCTCACATGGCGACCTGGGAATTCATGCAGCATGGTCCTTTCGAAGCAGTCTATGAATCCAACCGGCGCAGTGTTTACCTAATGACGCAGCGCATTCAGCGCCACCCGTATCTGGGAATGTTCGATGGCGCCGACGCGGCGCTCAGCACTGCTGTTCGCCCCCAAACCATCACCCCGATTCAGGCCCTGTTTTCCATGAACAGCGAATTTATCCATGGTCGGGCGGCTGTGTGGACTCAGAAACTAACGTCGCAGTTTCCGGATGATAAGAAGCGAATCGCGTGGGTATATCGCGAGGCATACGGACGAACGGTTACCCCTGACGAGTTGAATACAGCCGTACAGTATCTCTCGAGCGCACGCAAAACTCTCCAGGCCGCGGACGTGCCGCCCGCAGAGCTTTCTTCCCGCGCGCTCGCGAGCTACCTGCGAGTCGTGCTGGCCAGCAACGAATTCCTGTTTGTCGATTGAGGACCTTACCGACTATGCTAACGAGGGCCTTTCAATACTCACTATCCCGCCGAACAATGCTCCATTCACTGGCGGGCGGGTCCCTTCTGATGCCGGGCATGGTCTCGACTCTCCTGGCCGACGACAATCCCATGGCGCCCAGGCAGCCAAACTTTCCCGCCAAGGCCAAGCGTGTTATCTTTCTTTCCATGACGGGCGGTGTTTCGCAGGTCGATTCGTTCGACCCCAAGCCGAAGCTGACGGCCGACCACGGCCATCAGCTGCCGAATAAGAAATATCTGGTGGGCTCGCCCTTTGAATGGAAGCCTCGCGGTCAGTGCGGTACCGAGATCTCCGAATTGTTCCCGAACGTCGCAACGTGCGCCGACGATCTCTGCGTGATCCGTTCCATG
>Ga0302326_10019349_pt1 | contig 14064 bp, 15 predicted proteins | sample Palsa_T0_3_FD_202264 | JGI IMG/M metagenome (GOLD analysis project Ga0302326, IMG submission 202264) | Peat permafrost microbial communities from Stordalen Mire near Abisko, Sweden - Palsa_T0_3 | ecosystem: Environmental > Terrestrial > Soil > Palsa > Peat permafrost | place: Sweden: Abisko... | reverse complement strand
AACTGTAACCGAGGCGCTGAACAACACAAACCAGAATGTGCCGGGTCATGTTCCGCATCCGCCATTTCAGTGCGTGTTTTCGGAAAGTGACGAGCCGCAAGCCACGGCCATGCAGATAGACGCCTTGGCTGTTTACGTTCAACATAAAGAACATATCTCGGTAGTGCTCACCGATATGATGATGCCGGTCATGGATGGAGCAGCCACGGTTCAGGCGTTGTTGCGAATTAATCCGGCGGTAAAGATTATCGCCGCGAGCGGCCTTACTTCGAACGGGGGAACCGTCAAGGAATCCAGCCGTGCGATCAAGCACTTCCTCACAAAACCCTATACAGCAGAAACCCTCCTCACGGCCATTCGTGCGATTCTGGACGAAGGCGACCAGCACTAGGCTTGCTCGGTCGAACGTTTCTGCCCTTTAGTAGGACGTACGTTTGCTTATGGAGCAAGCTGAGCTTCCTCGGGTCGGATCGTGCACTGCCTGCCGACTTAATTCCTGCCAACGTTTCTCGTCTTTGGGGGTGCAACGGCCTAATCCTCAGCTCCAAGCAATTCCAGGCCATTGATTCGATAAAGGGGCGGGCCGGCCACGGAGCCAATGCATCCCGCCCCAAACCGCAGCGTGATCCGGATTCACGTTCGGTACCGCGAATGTCGATCATCAATCGCTTGTTCGAAGCGCCCCACAGTGTGACGAAACACTTGAATGCGTCCTTGCTCAAGGAACGTGCGGAACCCCTCCTCATCGTTGGCGCCATTGCCGGCGGGTGACAAACCGATAATTTCGGTTCTTGGTCTCCGCAACGATCTACGTAACCGGGTACTTCGTCGCCTTTTTTCTAGGGCGTGTCGGTTATTTGTATTACAAAGGGGATGCTCGGCTTGGTGTGGACCACGTGCGACCTACTGAGCAAATCGGAAGACGTTATTCAGCTTTTCAACCACGCCCCTAAAAATCAAATCCATACAGCATTGTTTCAAATTCAACTCTCATTCATTCTGTGTCACGAATACGCGCACCATGTTCACGGGCACTTGAAGCAGGATTCCTTTGAGCTCGAGGCTGGCGACATTCAGACCCAAGTATTTGAGGTTGATGTAGACTGTTACGCCATCTATTTTGTACTGGCCTTTCTGATACAAGGTATGGGAAGAACCGAAGCAGTGGGGCACGCGTCCGGCGTTTCGTCTTACTTTGTTAAACAAAGTACTTGACAGACAAGAGATTTCCTCTATCTTAGTGCCATTGTCCTTGCATGAAGACCGGAGAGCCTCGTATGGAAACCGCACGTTCAACGCGGTCACAAGAGCTTGTCAGACCACCATTCGGACGATTTTCATGGGCCTCGGCGAGACGTTTCGATTTTGGGAGTGCCGTCGCGCCGTTTATAACGTCCTCCTCACCGCGGTAACCATAGGCTGGCTTATTGCGACTTGGCCGCATTTCCGCATGGCCTTAAACCCATCTTCGCTTCTTCGTTTTGCCGGGCTTACCGTCCTAGCAAATGTTTGCTACTGCGCGGCTTACCTTGTCGACATTCCGATGGAGCACTCATCTCTAAGTGTTGGATGGAGGCGCGGACGAAGGGCACTGTGGCTACTAGGAACGCTCTTCGCGATTGTCTTGGCAAATTATTGGATCGCTGATGAGATCTAGGGGGACTTCGGGAACTAGAGTGCGATCCAGGAGGATTGGCAACGCCATCACGCGATCCGGTCCAAGCGATTGAGAAGTTTCAAGCATCCTACCTTCGGACGTACAGTCTCGAAGAGGCCGGAGGCGTTTATGCGGTTGCTGGTGGTAGAAGACGATTTGGCTATTCAGAGGTTCCTCGAACGAGCATTAGAGGAGTCCGGATATCAGGTGGATGTAGCCGGCAATGGAAAAAAGGCAGAATCCAAGGCGTTGGAAGGAATTTACGATGCATTCATCATTGACCTGGGTCTCCCCGACATCGACGGACTGGATTTGATTGCCAAGTGCCGCGCTCAAGGTATCTCAGCCCCGGTGTTAATCCTCTCTGCGCGCCGTTCCGTGGACGAGCGAGTAAGGGGATTGGAGCAAGGGGGCGATGACTATCTCACGAAGCCATTCTCCTTTGCGGAACTGCTTGCCAGGCTGAGAGGTCTCCTGCGCAGATTTTCCGCACCACAAAGCGATTCGGTACACCTACAGGCGGCGGATTTGCAACTGGATCTGGTGCGTCACGAGGCTCGACGTGGCGATCAATTGCTACAGTTGACCCCACAAGAGTTTTCCCTTCTGGAATATCTTTGCCGAAATGCCGGACGTGTGGTTACGCGTACTATGATTCTAGACCACGTGTGGAGAATGCGAATTGATCCGGCAACGAACGTCGTGGATGTTCATATCTATCGTCTGCGCAGCAAGGTGGACCAGAATAGCTCGACGCCGCTAATCCATACCATTCGCGGCGTCGGATACGTCCTTAAGCATGCTTAAATTCTGGAAGGCGACTGCAGCTTGGCGCATTTCGATCTGGACAACTCTGGCGTTCGCCTTCGGAACGGCGCTAGCCTTCTCGATTGTTTATTTCCTCGTCGCGAAGGCCATTCAAGAACGCAGTGACGCGTGGCTGAGTGGCGAAGCAGAGGTTCTTGTTCGCGTCTCAGTCAATACTCCGCAAGACCGCCTATACAACAGAATCGTTCGAGAAGTAGCCGAACTTGCCACGCAAGAATTGCCGGACGAGCGAAATGCAAGGGGGCAAAGGCTCAATTCGGTTTTCTTCTTGGAAAACGATCCGAACAATACTGCCGGTCCTTTGTGGGTCGGGCCTGGCTTAGAGGCTGATTTTCAAAGGGCCATTCAACGGACTAACCCTGTTCCCGGCGTCCCGCAGACTATTAGAGTGGAAGGTTGGTCCACAACATTTCGAGTAGTCACTCGGCAAGAAAACGGGAGAACGATTTACCTAGGTCTTTCCACCCGTGGCGCTCGCCATCTGCTGCGCACTTTGACTGGCCTTTGCCTGCTATTGTGGGGCAGTACGGTCTTCATGGGCTTTCTGATCTCCTATTTGAGCGCCCATCGCACTCTTCTCCGCGTCCAAAGCATTACCAACACTGTGGCTCGAATCGGAAGTCAAGACTTCGGGGAGCGATTGCCCCAGCCTGGTAATTCCGATGAGATCTCGAGATTGGCTCAGACGTTCAATCACATGCTGGATCGAATTCAGGGATCCGTACATGAGCTTCGCTCAGTAACGGACGCCGTCGCGCATGACCTAAAAAGTCCAGTAACTTCGATCCGCGGGGTGTTGGAATCTGCTCTATCTCGTGACTCCGACGAGACTTGGCGGGATTCGGTCGCGGAGGCAATTGAAGGCCTCGATGGACTGCTGTGCACACTGGACACCACACTTGATGTCGCAGAAGCTCAAGCTGGCGCACTTCGTCTGGAACGGACCACGGTTGATCTCTCCACTGTCGTGAGGCAACTTGTGGATTTGTATCGGCCAGCTATGGACGAACGCCACCACGAGTTAATAATTGACATCGAGGACCACATCGCCGCTGACGCTGACCGGAGTTTGCTGAATCGCATTCTCAGTAATTTGGTCGAGAACGAAATCGCTCACTTGCCTGTGGGTTGCCGCATAGTATTTCGGTTGAGGTCGCAGAAAGGATCAGCAAACCTAGTGATCGAGGACAACGGTCCAGGGTTTCCACCGGATATAGCCAGCCGGGCGTTCGAACGATTCGTCAGGGGGAAACAGTCGCAGGGGCATGGGCTCGGACTTGCATTCGTGGATGCGGTTGTACGCGCACACGGCGGCACTGCCAAAATCTCCGGCAGTCCATCGGGGGGCGCTGTCGTAACCCTCTCGCTGCCTGCAATTGTTTTCCCTACTGAATAACTTGGCTAGTCCGACACGCGGGACGATTGGTTCCCCGGCACTTGGCTTCTCCGCATCTCAGGCGCCGACTTTCTGGCATTATTTTCGCCAGATTCGTATGTGTGGAATGCAGCTTTAGCAAGGAACTGCCGACACTTGTGAGAACGTTTACGCTCACAGTGGTCAAATGTTCTCTTCTTCAAAACTTGGAGAATGACTTTAGGTAGTGAGCGGTACTCACCATAGAAATGTTGGAGCGAAATTAGAATTCCTTTGGCTCCCAGCCCGGGATAAAGACGGTCAGACAAGGTCAAAAACAGCATCAGAGCTTTGTCGATAACGTGATCCGGAGCGTTGTGTCCGGGACACGCTCGCGCCTCCCCACCCTCGGCGATGTTGACACTGCACCGTTGGAACGGACTTGTTCCATCGTGAGCTAGACACTCGTCGTTTCGACCCAGAGAATCATTATCATAACGTCCGTTGGACGCAAGGACGTACTGCGGAAGCTTTGGCAAAGGCCGCGTCCGTCCGAAATGTAATTCCGCTTCCCATTCACGGCTATCGATGATTCGCAATTATCACCGTCGGGAAAAGCCATGGTGGATATCTGGCCAAAACTCTTTTACCAGATTCGCCAATCCATCGACTCCAATTTGTGTTCCCCACGCCTTGGCCGTCCTTCCAAGAGTACGCTCCTGTGCCGGGTAGTAGAGATTGGAAACGCTCGCATCCATAAGGTTGCCGGCAATCTCGGAAAGATTGAAAGTGTCGCCGCCGGAATCTGTCCGCGTGATGAACAGACGGCTCACCGCATAACCGGTGCGGTGTACGAAACCTCCATGACCAAGAGTGTAGTAACGGGGGTCTTCGTGGGTGGCCGCTGGAATAACCGCTTCCGTGAAGTAATTCCCGACCGCCTGGTCCACGAACGAATGCCAGTAATATCGACCATAACCTGAGGCTTCCTGACGAAACTCGGGCGATGAATTTAAAGCTTGATTGTAACCGGCCAGTAGCCCGGCGAGTATGAACGATGAATAGTCAAAGCTGTCCTGTGTTGCCAGCACGAATTTGGTTCTGGTAGATAGAGGGGGAAGTTTTGTGCTGGCGCTGACAGCACGATAATTGGGAATAATCCAGAGTATGCGTTTAGTTTGAGCTCGTTCTGAATCGTCCCTTTGTTGATCGGGCTTAGCTGAGGTTTCCCGAGTTGACGGATGAGCTTGGGAGTAGGCCGGTCGTGGCGCATCCGGCAACAGTGGTGTTTCTTGTGCCATTGCACCCACATGTCCAACAAGGAAACCAAAGCCGATCAGCAGATCGGAGACGGCCGCAACGAAGCGCAAGACTAGGCTACACATCATCGATCTGATGCTCAGTCAGCTGCTGTTGTAATTAAAATGAACAAATCGTCATCTCCAGGAGGCCGCAAAGTCATTCTCGACTGATAGTGTTCCATCGAAGCTTGCTTGAGGGGCCTGATCGGTTAACGAGATATCAACATGGTGAGGCAGTGGCATCGGACGAGAACAAGGTGCCGGGCATCGTTTGGATTTCCTTGACTATAGACTTGTGTCCCCGTCGAACCAAACCGCAGTGGGAGATCAATTTCGGCGTGGGCGTGGGTCTTACCGGTGCGACCGACCATCTCATTGCCAAAATGATCCTTGGGTATCGATTTAATTTTTGAGCTTGGAGCAGGAACAACCAATGGTAAAGGGATTCGCGATCGGTGTTTTCCTGGCCACAGTGATTTTGGCGAGCGGGATTGCAACTCCGTTGACTCCGGCAGCGACTGGTAAATCGACCAGGGAATAACCAATCATGAGACGAGGAACAGGGGGATCGTGAGAATCTTACTTTACAGTCCCGACAACGGGGTCACGCGAAATTTCATGCCACATCTCTGGATGTTTCTTCTCCAGGCGCTGACCCCGTCTGGCCATGAGGTCTTGCTGATTGACGGCAACGCGCAACCGATGGATGAAGCGGGGGTGGCGCGTTTCGTGCGCGAACAAGACATTGAACTGGTCGGAATCGGGGCGATGACCCGGATGATCGCCAAGGCTTATCGCGTCGCGGATGCGGTCCGCGCCACCGGTGTGCCGGTTGTGATGGGCGGGCCTCACGTTACAGAACTGGCTGACGAAGCGCTGGGTCTGGGGGGAGGGCCGCGCCATGCCAATGCGGTGGCTCTCGGTGAAGCGGATGAAACCTGGCCAAGGATTGTTGAGGATGCCGCGCGCGGTGAGCTAAAGGATATCTATGCTCCGCTGGATAAGCTTGGCCAGGAACGGAAACCCAGTCTCGAATCGTATCCGGCGATTCCGTGGGACAGAATAAACCTGGAGCAGTTTAATCTGGTTCCCAGAATAGCAACACGTTTTCTCCGGCACTTGGGCGGCGGGTGGGGCACTTTTCGGATGATTCCGATGGAGTCGGGACGCGGCTGCCCCTATGGGTGCGAATTCTGCACGGTAACCGGCTTTTTCGGGGACTCGATCCGGTTTCGCACGAACAGGAGTGTGGTGGATGAGCTGCTGCTACTAAAAGCTCGCGCGAAAGCGGAAGGTGGCCAGATCGCCGTCTTCTTCATCGACGATAATTTCGCCATCAACGTCAAAAGGACGAAATCGCTGTTACGCGACATCATCGCCGCTGGCGCGCAGGTGCACTGGGTTGCGCAGATAAGCGCCAATCTGTTGCGTGACGAAGAGCTCGTGGACCTGATTGCCGCTTCCGGGGGCAAATGGGTCTTCATTGGCATGGAATCAATCGACCCCGCCAACCTGGCCGACGTGAAAAAGGGATTCAACAAGCCCGGCGAATATGCCGCCGTCCTTGAGAGGCTGGCGCAGCGCAACGTCTATGCGATCACTTCCTTCATTTTCGGGATGGATAACGACACACCCGGGGTTGCGGACCGGACGCTTCAGGAGATTCGCACCTGGCCGCCAGGGTTACCCATATTTGGTTTACTCACGCCCCTGCCGGCCACGCCGCTCTACAAGAGACTGGAGGCCACGGGGCGGTTGACGCGGCCGAAGCACTGGCAGGAGTTCATACCCTTTGCGATGGCTCATACGCCGCTGAAGATGACGATCGCGGAAGCTCATGCCGAGGTGAAGTACGGGTGGGCCAATTCGTACAGCCCGGAGGCGATTGCAAAGGCGGTCGATTCGCTCGATCACCAGCCATGGGGCTATCGCGCCAACATCTTTATCGCACGAATGTGTTTTCGCGGAATCTACTTCCCTCAAATGGGGCGCTTGGCATGGGTGAAGGTCGTTATCCAGAATCGGCGGACAATTCTCAAGTTAGGGAAAGTAGCGTTTGATGCCTGGTACCGCCTGCGGCTGAGGAGTGGTGAAAACCTTGACGCCGACACTGAAGTCATCCACCCAAACTGAACGCACCTGTGCAGAACAAGAGGAGCACGTCAAATGAATCCGAAAGCCGCGAAGTTTGTCCTTGGGGCGGTGTCTTTTTTCCTACTCTCAGTTTCATTGCGGGCGCAGATCGTTAGCGCCACGCTGTCTGGCACCATCACGGACCCATCAGGGGCGATCGTGTCCACCGCCAAAATCTCCATTAAGAATGTCGCCACTGGCCAATCGGTGGAAACCCAGACCAATTCGGTCGGCCTCTACAATGTTCCAAACCTCATAGCGGGGGACTACGAGGTTTCTGTGTCCGCTGAAGGGTTCATCACCAACGTGGCCAAAGTGACGGTCGCCACAGGAGCCCAGCAAACGATGAATATGACTTTGGGTGCCTCGCTCTCGATCGGGGATCTCGGCTTCTCTGCGGGTCAGGCCCAAGGAAACGCGCAGGACCAAGCGAGGCTCGACAAGCGATCACACATGCTGAAGATCCATCAGCGGCTTGGTTTGATAGACACGCTTCCTCTGATTGCCACCGTCTTCGCTGGGACAGCAGCTGGCGGCAAGAGCACCAGTTCAGCCGACCGCTATGCGCATCTTGCACTTGGCTCGTTAACCGGCGACTTGTATTTCATGAGCGCCTACTATGCGATCCGTGCACCCAGAATACCGGGGACGGAAACACGGGGGCCGATCCGCCTGCACAAGGCCCTGGCCTTCATCCATGGCCCTGGGATGATTCTGACGCCCATTTTGGGTGCGATGGCTTTCGATGAAAAAAGTCGCGGGGAAAAAGTCCACGGCATAGCGAGCGCTCACGGAGCGGTTGCCATTATAACGGCGGCAGCGTACGGAGCCGCTATTTTGTCCGTATCCATTAAGTTCTGAGGAGGGGTCGTGAATAAAAAGATGAAGACACTGCTAGCCTTCTTACTTCTTGGGTTTCCCACCCTTGCGCAAACCGACAGCCAGTGGGCGCTCAAGAAATCTACGCTCACTTATCATGTGACTCATCCCTTGCATCAACTCGATGGGGTAAGCCACGCGGCGAGGGGCAAGGGCGTTTGCCACGCTGGACAGTGCGATTTCTTGATAGCCGTGCCCGTCAAATCGTTCGATTCCGGCGACAGCAATCGCGATCTTCATATGCTTCAAGTGGCACGCGGAGGGCAATTCCCCATGGTCACTGTACGCACGTATCTACCCGAAGACGCATCTGAATCTGCGACAATCCACGCCGATCTTGAAGTGCAGTTTGCCGGCCAGACTGCCAAGTATCAGCAGGTTCTTTTTGAGCACGCGAACCAGGGAGACGAGACGCGGATATCAGGAACAATTCCAGCGACGCTCTCTGATTTCAAGATTGACCCACCTTCCCTATTGGCGATGCCCATAAAGAACGAAATACCAGTGCGCGTGGAAATGACCTGGCAGAGGGAGAAGTGATGGCACTTATACGCCCCCGAGGAATCCCCGGCGCCGGGGCCTGTTTGCTCCTGTTTGTTGAGCTCGGGGACCCGACCGGCGCCGCGCAGTCGAGGTCGCCAGAGCCAACCTATGAGGTTGTAAACGTCGAATCAGGTGGCTCGATTTCTGGCACCGTGAAATGGAGCGGGCCAATTCCGACAATTCCGCGCCTGCCCATCACCAAGGATCCAAAGACCTGCGACCCGAGCGGGGAAAAAAACCGTGATTTGCAGCGGCTCGTGATCGACCGCGACCGGGGCGTCGCGAATACCGCGGTCTACCTGAAGGATGTGACCCGCGGCAAAGCGTGGGATCTGCCAGCTAGCGAGCGAACCCTCGATCAGCACGCATGCACCTACGTCCCGCACATTTTACTCGTGCCCGTAGGCGAAGCGATGCAGATCAAGAGTAGCGACCCGGTTCTGCATACGGTGCATATGATGGGTGCGGCAACTTACAACCTACCCTTTCCTTTCCAGGATCAATTTATTAGCCGCACCATGCATATTTCCGGCCGCGTCGATATTAAGTGCAACGCGGGACACGTGTGGATGAATGCGGAGGCGCTAGTAGTGCCGCATCCGTACTATGCCATCACCGACACGCACGGAGATTTCACACTGACCGACGTACCGCCGGGGAGCTACGACGTCGAGGCGTGGCATGAGGGCTGGAAGATCGTTGCTGACGAAACGATGCTGGACGTGGGTGCGCAAGTGACAGTGAAGAGACCGATCTACAGCCAGCCCCGGACATGGCAAAAGCAGGCCACGGTGCATCCACTAAACAACAGCACGGTAAATTTTGAACTGTCGCAGTAGGCAAGCACCGGGCGGAGTGCAAGTTGGTCAGTCGTTGCGTCCCAAGCCCCGATTCGCATCGATGAAACCTTTAGAGGAGCTTTATGATATGAAGAAGTTAAAGTTTGAGTCTTTCCCGCACTATGACGATCGGGATGACTACTCCCCCACACGGGCAAGTGCGCCGATGAGCCCGACACCGGGAAGTCCAAGGGATATATCCCCAAGGGCCCCGAGAACGGCAAGCCGGGAGTTGGCGAACAACTCCCTGGATGGCAGCATTACCCTCAAGAAACACGATACGAAGGAACCTCGATGAGAGCCGTAATCTATGCGCGCCTTTCCACCGCAACCAGCGGACAAAACGCCGAGATGCAATTGCGCGAGGTTCGCGAGTACTGCATACGTCGCGGATGGAAAGTTGTAGGCGAATACGTCGACGCCGGAGTTTCGGGTACGAAGGATTCGCGGCCTGAACTTAACCGCCTCAGCGCCGATGCCGAGCGAAGGCACTTTGACGCAGTAGTGGTCTGGAAATTCGATCGATTCGCCCGATCGGCTTCCCACCTCCTTCGCGCCTTACAGGAATTCCAGGCTTTGGACATCGAATTCGTCTCCATGTCCGAACAGGTTGATACCAGTACCCTGATAGGTAAGATGGTTATTACCATTCTCAGGGCGGTTGCCGAGCTAGAACGTACCCTGATAACGGAGCGTATTGGGGCCGGGCTTAGAAACGCCCGGGCCAAGGGCATTAAATTGGGGAGACCGAGCAAAGTTCTAGACCGCAATCAAATCGCGCGACTACGGCGCAAGGGAGCCACCTGGAAAACGATAGGTCGAAAATTGGGTGTTTCGTCGTCAACCGCGTATTACGCCGGTCGGGGCCGCATTATAAAACCTGTCCGCTAGACTGTAGAGGGTTTCTCTTCGGGTGTTACATCCCACGAGTGAGGAGTGCAGTCCCAGCCGCGATAACCGAAAACGCTTGGCATCGTTCCATCAATCTTCCTCCTACGCGCCCATGTGATCCCGCTTGATTCCGAGCCGATCGTGCGCCGCTCGGGAGCAATTCAAGTGCCGCTCTCGAACTGAACCGAGATCCATATACCTGCTGGCTCAACTTGAGATCCGGGTAACCTAGGACCTCTGGTAAGTGGCAGTGGTCACTGCACCATCAAGTTCACCACGTCGGGAGCACGCACATTGACTGCGAGCTACCCTGGGAACGCGAACAACCAGGCCAGCACATCGGCTAAGTTTACGCAGACGGTGAACTAGCAACGGATCAGTACAGAACTGCAATACGGCACTCGCACGGGCCGAAGCACGTGCGACCTGGGGCTTTGGTCGAATAACCTCAGGTTTACCACTCACCCAGGAGTGGTGTTGAAGGCGTCGCTCCTTGCAAGTGGAGCCGCGGTTTGGAATCTTGCTGCCATGACAGCCTCTTTTTTTGCCAACAGGGAATTTCGATTCCCTGTTCATTCCCTGATAATTCCCTGTTCCGATTGGACCCGAAGACCTGCTTTTCTACGCTAAATTGCTCTGCCGCGCGGAGTTATCTCCGAGTAGGCACCGCCAAGAGGTTGAATTCCCTGTATTTTTCCCTGTTAACAGGGAAATTTGACCCCGGAGAACAGTTCGCGCAAGCCTGCGTCCACCGCCAGCCAGTCTTGGACATTCTCTCTTAAACCAGCCATCGCCAAAAAACATCGAGTTTGCGGGCCGAAAGGCAGCAAATGTCGTGGGCATAGGGACCCCAGCACCTCTCTGGATTGCGAGGACGACGTGTAGCGTGCGGTTTTTCTCCAGAGGCAGCATGGGCAGTTCCCTTTCACTACAGTCGGGAAGCGCGGAACTTCCTTCGCCAGAGCAAAAAGGGAACCGTGATTTCGATTGACTGCGGTGCGCCAGCCAGTCTTAGAGCGGGACGAACGAGTCGAGTGCCCTTGCAAGGTCTTGGCCTCGTCGAACGGGAACGTGCTTGTATCCTAGATTTGGTGAAACGATCTCGAATAGCGAGGCTCCGGGATGGGCTGATTTCCGGCTTGTATAGTCCACTTCGCCCCAGACCTCAGACTAGTCTGAGTAATGTCCCCTTCTGACCGTCTTGCCGCTCATTTTCTCCGAGGAATCCAGAATTTGCTCAGGGTCTTGAAACATCGGAATTCGATACATGAAGCCCCTCTGGAGCACGAAACATGAGCCGTCAGGGTGACACAGACGCGTCACGATACCCTCCTTGTAATTCTCCGTGTCGGCGGTAAAGCCCGGCGGTACATCAAGGGTCCCCAAGTCGCGACCACCATAGCGCCAGACAAACTTTTCAGTTTGCGGAGGCTGCTTCGGCTCGGGCACCGGCGAGAATGCGTTGGGGGAGACGACTAGGACCGCGCATAGGATCGAAAAAAGGCGGAGCACAGTGATTTAGACACCGACTCTCGCTGCACAGTTCCTCTCCAACCGCCATTGCCAAAAAATCCCACTTTGCGGCCCGAAAGCCGGTAAATGTGGGCATCGGGACCCCAGTGCCTCTCTGGATTGCGGGGACCGCGTGTAGCGTGCAACCAATCGCAAGTGCTACCGGCCCTTGTAGCGGGAGACACCATTCGGGCCGTTGCCCGTATGACAGGCGTGGCTAATGATAACGTTACGAAGCTGTTAGTGTCTGTGGGTCGCGCATGTGCGGAGTACCATGATCGAAACGTCGACGAACCGATCTGACTGATCACAGACCGGTCATTTTCTGCAGGTGCTCCGGATACCGATCACCCTCCACGGTGATTTTCGAGGCCGCAGTGTCGATTTCGCGAAGGTCATCGGATGTGAGTTTGATTTCGAGCGAACCAATGTTCTCGTCGAGGCGAGACAACTTCGTCGTGCCCGGGATCGGAACAATCCACGGCTTTTGAGCGAGAAGCCAAGCGAGCGCGATCTGAGCAGGTGTGGCGTCCTTCTGCTTAGCGATTCTGCCGAGCAGATCGACAACGGCCTGATTCGCCTTTCGCGCCTCCGGGGTAAAGCGAGGAACGATGTTGCGGAAGTCGGAACTATCGAATGTAGTTTTGTCGTCGATCTTCCCTGTGAGAAAGCCCTTACCCAAAGGGCTGTAAGGAACCAGCCCAATTCCAAGTTCCTCGAGTGCCGGCAACACTTCCGCTTCAGGCTTCCTCCACCACAACGAGTATTCGCTTTGAAGTGCCGTGACCGGCTGAACGGCGTGCGCGCGGCGGATGGTTTGAACTCCAGCTTCCGAAAGTCCGAAGTGCTTTACCTTGCCTTGCTGGATCAGATCCTTCACCGCGCCCGCCACGTCTTCAATCGGCACGTTCGGATCGACACGGTGCTGGTAGAACAGTTCGATCACGTCGGTCTTGAGCCGTCTCAGTGAAGCCTCCGCAACCTCCTTGATGTGCTCTGGCCGGCTATCCAGCCCGGCCTGTTTGCCGGTGGCCGGATCCAGTTTGAACCCGAACTTGGTGGCAATAACCACTCGCTTACGAAAGGGAGGGAGGGCTTCACCCAAGAGCTCTTCGTTCGTGAATGGGCCGTAGACTTCGGCCGTGTCGAAAAATGTGATGCCACGGTCCACGGCGTCGCCGAGAAGCGAGATCATCTCCTTCTTGTCTTTGGGCGGGCCATACGAAAAACTCATGCCCATGCAGCCGAGGCCAAGAGCCGAGACTTCCAGATTTCTTTTCCCAAGTTTGCGCTTTTGCATTGTTTCTCCTTCTGAACCGTTACTCTCAACCCGAGATTAGGACCAAAGGCCGCAGCAGCGATAGCCCAATCCTTCCGATATATTGCCTATTCCCGCCGAAATGTGAATATTTATTGCTGGATCTGGAGCCGAGCGGCCATCTTAGGCAAGGACAACGGAAACCTTTACCGCGATCGACCCTAGCAAAGGCGACCCTCCGCTACCAAATCGAGGGGGCGAATTGCGCTCCGAGCTGGCTCGCAAAATTGCCTCGTTCATGGGCTCCGAACGGAATCGGGCAACGGACATTCCCGGGGTGACGCCGATACCGTGTTCATTTCGGGGACAAAGCACTATCTGGCCGGGAACGGCCGGATCGGAGAGATACATCACCCCAATCCAGCCCCCGGCGCAAACCAACCGTGCACTTCCGTTAGGGTAGAATTTGAATCGCCGTTACTGTTCCGGTGCTCGTATTCAAAAACACCCGATCGTGCCGGAGATGCGTGAAGTCAAACATTGGCGACGCGTCACTCGCGATAGTATCGAACGATCCGCTGCCAATGCGTCCCAGCCCCCAGTTGTCCTCGATGAATCGAGTAATTGAGGTCTGATCCAGTACCCCGCCATCCACGAAATTTTGCTTCGCGTAGGGAGATACCAGCACCAGCGGCAAACGCGGACCGTATCCGCAGCGTCCCTGAATGCCGGCCAATGAATTCGCGCCCGTACCGCAGGCGCCCGCGCCGGTCAAAGCGTCGGCCGCGGTAGCTGACTGATTCATAACCGGTCCAATGGCATGATCGTACCAGCCATCGGAATCGTCCCACGCAATGAACACCGCCGTC
>Ga0302326_10019344_pt1 | contig 14068 bp, 14 predicted proteins | sample Palsa_T0_3_FD_202264 | JGI IMG/M metagenome (GOLD analysis project Ga0302326, IMG submission 202264) | Peat permafrost microbial communities from Stordalen Mire near Abisko, Sweden - Palsa_T0_3 | ecosystem: Environmental > Terrestrial > Soil > Palsa > Peat permafrost | place: Sweden: Abisko... | reverse complement strand
TGGCCTGTTTTTCGCCGCCCCTGAAAATATCCCAGGTGAGGTTGAACTGTGCCAACCAATATCGTTGGTCTGCATTAAACTTGTACTCGAATCCCTGCGCACCCAGATCCCCCACCACCGAAATTTTTGGAAGGGCCGCATTCGCCCGTGAAAGCGTTAACAAATATTCGTTGGCCTTAAGCCCGCTTTTCACTTGCTGAATTTCCTGGCGATTGGCCAGGGCCTCAGTCGTAAGTTCATCGAGGTTATAATATTTCAGGAAGGCCTGAGTCAGTGTCGTGTCGCTGATAATTTCGGCGTCGCTTTCGCGGTTTAGCAAAAAGTTAAAATACGCTTTCGCAGAATGATAGTTCCGGGCCGCGTCGGCAAGCTCACGGTCGATTTTACTTACTTCTACACCCGCACTACTAACCACATCGGCTGTCGCTTTGTGGTTCTCGACGAGGGTTTGATTCACTTTGTAAAGTTCGCGGAGTACGCGAGATGTTGCCTCAAAGATTTTAATGGCTTGTTCAGTTTCTAAATATTGAAAGTAGGCCGAAGTAATGCTGAACCTGAGCTCATTCTCATAGGCGTTGCGTTGGGCCTGTTTTACTGAAATGAGTTCCTTTTGGGCTTTGTAATTATAGTAGATATCCGAATTAAAAATCGGTTGAACGACCTGAAGTCGTGTATCGTGAAAATCATTGGGCAGGAATTGTATGGACGAATTTCCAATCTGTGGAAAGTTGGAACTGTGGGTAAGTTGATTCAAAGACGTGTAAACCGGATTGAGCAAATCGCCTGTGGGAATGTCGATTTTTCTTCCGCCGTGAGCCCAGCTGTAAGATGCGTTGAAGGAAACTTGTGGCTGAAAAAGCGCTTCCGCCAGATTCAGGTCTTCAATGCTCCGCTCGTAGTTAAGCACCTCTTGCTTGAGTTGAAGATTATTCTTAATTCCTTCTTCCAGGTAGTTTTGTAAAATGAGGCTTTGTGAATTGGCGCTGGGAAGCCCCAAAAGCAAGCACAAAACAAATAACCATGTTTTAGTGTTCATTGTTAAGAGAATTAACAGTGTTTAGCATTAAAGCAAAATTTTTATTTGGTTAAGAGTTTAACAAACAGCTCAAAAGAGTCCTTCATTAAAGGTCCACGCATTTCTTCGGGGTAGATTTTCATTCTTTCACGAATAGAAAGTGAGCAAATTCCGTGCATGTAGCTCCAGATGGTCAAGGCCAGCACCTTTGGATCCACTTTTTTCAGGTATCCGGCCTCAATGCATTCAATGACCGTAGATTCAAGGAATGAATGGGCAATGGCACCTTCTTTCCATTCTTCCGTATTATCGTAACAATGCATCGGAGACTCAGTGAGAAACATGATATTATAATATTGCGGAAAGCGCTGGCTGAATTCCATGTATCGTTCGCCCATGCTGACTAACCGCTGGAAAGGATCAGCAATCCCTGGCAAGGCTGAATTAAATTCATTATACCTTCTGAAAGCCTCTTGATGGATGACGTAGAAGATTTCGTCTTTGTCTTTGAAGTACAAATAAATGGTTGCCGGACTGTACTCGATGGCTTCGGCGATATTGCGTATGCTGACTTCCTCAAAACCTTTATCAATAAAAAGCTTATGGGCTGAGTCCAGAATTTTCGCCCGCATTTCTTCTTTATCACGCTCCCTCCGTTCCTTAATGCTCATATAATCGATTTTGATCCAATAGTAATAAACAGTGTTCATTTTACAATCACTATTAATTAAAATTAATTGAGAACTCAAAAAAACCCATAAAATGAGCATTTATTGACCTGAAAGTGCAGGATTTTAGATTGCTCTCAGGGTCGTCTAATCTAAAAGGTGGCAGTCACCACGAACTTGAACGTGAAATTGTCCGCGGTTCGGGGCAGGGCATAATCTCCATACCTGTAAAATGCCCCCGCTCCAAAACCATAATAAAATAGATTAAAATAGTTAACGCGGAAGATGTTGCTGACGATCAATCCGCTTTCCAGGAAGCCTTTTTCCATCGTTTTGATCTGTATACCCTGGTGGTCTTCCGGATTCTTTAGTGAGCCAATACCCATATTATGCACAACGGAAAGTTCAGGACGAAAATACCTGGACCGCGTTCCGGTAAGCCGGCCAAAATTATGCGTCAGAAAAAAATAAGCAAATTGATCCGATGCGAATTCATACAGCCCCATGGTTTGGAAATAATTGTAGACCACAAAACTGTTGAAGAAGGAGTCGCCGATATCGGATCCTTTTCCATTGAACAAATAGGGATAAGGAACCTGACCGAAAATCTTACCGAAATCCAATTGCAAGGTGGTTTTTCCAAAACACCGGAAAATCCACTGCTGATCTATGCGAGCTTCCAGTTTTGTGAAGTTGTACTGGCCATCCCAAAGTCCGGTTATTCCCCTGGAAACATGAAGATTGATTTGGGGATAAACGACGCTGGGTACAACTTTGCCATTGCCGACCTGGATATATCGCTCTTTCCAGGCCAGCCTCCATTGAAGCCCCACCTCGGATGCGATAAAATTCTGTTGCTGACCCAAAGGATTCATCTCCGTTACAAAAGTATAGCGGTAGGTAGGGTTGCGTTGCTGACGTTGCAGAAAAAAAGAAACCTGAGAAAAGTGAAAAGGACGGACGCTGAATTCCGCCTTATATTGTTTGACACTGTCCATCCGGGAAGACAACCAGCTCCGTAGAGACTCGTTTCCCCAGGCACCGTAGGGATTTCTGATAAAGTCAGAACTTCCCGGCTCGACAATGTCCCGCTTGTAGGAGAATTTAAAATACCCTTCTTTATTGGGCACTACGTTGACCTGGAATGAACCCCCGTACTTCCAGGCTTTGTCTTTAATTCCGTACCCGGCATATCCTGTCAGCACAAAGACTTTCGAAATACGCTCGCCGGTTTGTACGCCGAGTCCGATCCGTGTTCCTTCATACCGATTGAACCGAACGAGATCTTCGAGGGGAAGATAAAATGATCCAACTCTGAAGCGGCCGACGACAATACCTTCGATCGCCTTCAAATTAAAATTGAGGCGATTTAAGCGTGGCCCGAGGCTGTCGTAAAAATGGTACGTATTTTTTTCTTTGACGGCCAGTGAGTCTTTTCGGTGGACATTCCAAAAAATTTCGTCCCGACGATTGGCCAGCGCTGAAAAATCGACATTGAGTAAGCCGAACTCTTGCTGCGGGATAGACGTTCCAATTTGGATGTCGCTCAAATAACTGCGGTCAACATATTTTAATTTTATGCCCCCCATCTTCAATTCTTTAAACCGAAGTTCCGTATTCAATTGAACCGGAAACCAATGCCCTTCGGTCTTTTCATATTTCTGTTGTATTCTGAATTCGATCAATGCCCGATCATCGGCGGGTTGTGCAAGAACATGTTCCAGGGCATATCCATCGCTGGAGATGTAAAGTTGCCCTTTCAAACCCTCAAAAGTTTTTCCCGGCAGGGGTTCAAAAGCAATAACAAACACGCTATCTGTGCCGTGATAAAGTGTGTCTGACAAGCTAAAATCATATCGCTCCGTGCTGCCTGCGCTGATGGGGTTGAGGTAATTGACTGTTAAAAGGGGGATAAAATCTTTATAGAATGAAAAGGGCTGGAAATCCGTTGCCAGAAATGCAAAGACGGGATCTTTCACGCCTGACATGCGGTTGGCAAGGACCGTCTCGTGCGAAAGGTTCGGTTTGACGTACTTTCGTTCCGTATAACTTTCACTGATAAAAAGATGGTTTCGGTCGGCAAACTTCCTGATTTGTTTCTCTCTTTTGTTCTTGGCCGAATCCCCGGTTGGGTCCATATCGAAATAAAGTTTGTTGTAGGCCCGGTAGGAAAAAGAAGCAAGATTTTCGGGATCATTCAGCGGTTTGTTGAGAATGGTTTTGCGGATAATTTTCAACGCAGGATTATCGCCGGGCCGGATCACAACTTCGTGAAGTTGCGTGGATTTCTCCTGCAGTTTTACGAGCAGAAAATGGTTGACCTCCGGGGTCGTGACATAGGTAAAGGGTTCAAAACCCACATAGCTGAACACAACGGTGGCCTCCTTCTCAGTCCAGGAGATTTTGAATCGACCCTCCACGTCGGCCGTCGTTCCATGGGTTGTGTTCTTGATAGTGATATTGACAAAAGGAAGGGGCTCCTGTGTTTTTTCATTGATCACTTTCCCTGTTAGGGTTGACTGGGAAAATCCAACGCCTGAAAAAATAAGCAGACTGAAACCAAGAACATATTTTTTCATTGATCCAGGCTGGCGGATAGGTAAAGTCAACGAGGTTGATTACGGAAAACGTGATTAAAATGTTCCGGACATCGGCGGACTAAGCGCTCTGAACACCCTTTATTTCAAGCATCTTCACCGCAGTGATCGCTGCTTCTTCCCCCTTATTTCCATACTTGCCGCCGGCTCTTTCCAGGGCTTGCCTCTTATTGGTGGTGGTCAGCACACCAAAGGCAATGGGCTTTTTTGTCGTTAAGTTGACCTTCATTATTCCGTAGGCCACCGCTTGGCAGATATAGTCGAAATGAGGTGTCTCCCCCTGAATGACACAGCCTAAACAAATTACGGCATCTATGGTTTTTTGTTCGGCCGACCATTGAGCGCCCAGCGGGAGTTCATAACTCCCGGGAACATTTTTCCGGGTGATATTTTTTTTCGACACACCCAAGGCTATTAATGCGCCGTGGGCTCCTTCAAACAAGGCTTCAGTAATTTCCTCGTTCCATTCCGCAACGACGATGGCGAATTTTTTAGAGGAAAGGTTGATCTTACTTTTCGCAGAAACAGATTTGAGTGTACCGGCCATATCAAGAATAGTGTTTCGCCATTTCGGTGGGGGATTGTCGTGGCCCCGGGGTACGTCATGAATTGACTTCCAGCCTGGCCTTAAATTTTCGGGCGTTCTGAAACTCGCTGGAGTCCCAATATTTTTCGATAATTTCCTGATAAACCTCCTTGGCCTTGTCGTTTCGATTTAACTTTTCATAGGCAAGCGCCGCCTTCATCAAATAGGTAGGCGAAAAATATTTATTAGGTTTATAAGCGGCGGCTTTGTTGTAATAGACGACGGCATTTTCAAAATCCTTCAACTCCATATACGCATCCCCAATAAGGCTATACGCACGAGCCTGCACCAAAAGGTCCTTCGATTGAAAATCTTCCAGGTATAATATTGCTGGTTTGAATTTGCCTTGCCTGAGATAAATGATGCCCACATAGAAGTTAGCGAGTTTTGCAGCCGGAGTCATGCCGTAGTCATCAATGATTTGCAGGAAACCTAGTTCGTTGCCATTACCATTCAAGGATAACTCCAGGCTATCCGCTTCGAAATACCGCACGGCCTGAAACATTTCCCGTTGTGCCAGGTCATCCTGACTATTGATCCAATACCTATACCCAAAATATCCGCCGACTAGTAACACGATTGCGCCCAGCACACCAAAAATTATTTTCGGATTTTGCTCAACCCAGTGTTCAACGCCTACCAGTTTTTCCTTGATCACATCCGGATTTTCCAGTAAATCCTTATTTTCTTTTTTTGCCATGATTTATCTATATAATGTCCCAACGTGGATGACCTAACGCAGGCGGTAGGGGGCCGCAAAATTAAGAATTAGCAGGTACCAAACAAAAAGGGAGCCGATCGGGCGTTGACCAAAATGGACGACCATCAAAGACGGTCACTTCCCATTCAATCGGTTATGTACGGGTAATCCGCTTGAACATAAACATCCCTTAAAGCTTCGCCCGGATCCGGATATTTTGATTCTTCGGCAAACTTCACGCTTTCTTCAATCTTTTCATTGACCTTGTGCTCAATGACCTCAAGATCTTTTTCAGTGGCAAACTTCTTCTCCAGCAGTGTGCTCTTAATGACTTCCAACGGATCGCGGTGTTTGTATTCTTCTACTTCTTCTTTAGTCCTGTACTTGGCGGGGTCAGACATCGAGTGACCTTTGTACCGGTACGTACGAAATTCCAATAGTGTCGGGCCGCCGCCGCTTCTGGCTCTTTCCGCAGCGTGGGATACAGCAATGTGTACCGCCTCAACGCTCATGGCATCTACCGGCTCCGAAGGCATATCGTAGGAACCTGCTAATTTATAAAGCTCGGTTACATTGGAGGTACGTTTCACGGAAGTTCCCATGGCATAGCCGTTATTCTCAATAGCGAAAATCACCGGAAGTTTCCACAGCATGGCCAGGTTCAACGTTTCATGAAAAGCACCTTGCCGAACAGCTCCGTCGCCCATGTAACAAATACATAGGTTTTTGGTCTTGTTATATTTCTCAGCGAAAGCGATGCCGGCTCCAAGTGGAATCTGAGCGCCGACGATGCCATGACCTCCAAAAAAGTTATGTTTTTTATCAAAAATGTGCATGGATCCGCCTTTACCTTTTGAAATCCCGGTTTCCTTGGCGTAAAGCTCAGCCATAATAACCTTTGGATCGGTTCCCAGAGCGATCGGATGAGCATGGTCACGATAGGCAGTGATAAATTTATCATCCTTGGTGAGCGCAGATACAGCACCTGCTGCACACGCTTCCTGTCCGACATACAAATGACAAAACCCGCGGATTTTCTGCATACCGTAAAGTTGCCCGGCTTTATCCTCAAACTTGCGCATCAACATCATCGTTTCGTACCAGGAAAGATACATCTCCTTGGAAAACTCAGTCCTTTCCTTGGTTGCCTTGCTTTTGACTTGTGTCGTTGCGGCCATAACTTTATTTCGACTAATTTTGGATACAAATGAGTTGCGAAAGTACGTCAGGATTTGCAGGATTTCAAGGATGAACGGGATTTATACAGAAGTCTTTCAAAAGGGACATGGATGAGGGATGGATATTGAAATTCAATACGTTTTACGGTGCACCTGAAAAAGCTGAGACTTTTCAATTTTAAAAACTACGCACAAGCCCAACTTGAATTCGAAGCCAATATCCAATGCTTTGTGGGTAAAAATGGAAGTGGAAAAACAAATCTTTTAGATGCTATTTATTATTTGTCCTTTACCCGGAGTGCGGTAAATGCAACAGACCAGCAAAACATCAGGTTCGGCGCCGACCATTTTTCTATCCAGGGAGAATTTCTGAAAGACGACCGCCTGCATGAGGTAACTTGTTTTTTTCAGTCTGGCCAAAAAAAAATAATATCGGAAGACCGGCAGGAGTATGCTCGGTTCTCGCGTCATCTTGGGAAATACCCGGTTGTGCTGGTTGCCCCCAACGACATTGAACTTATTTGGAATGGGAGTGAATTACGCCGGAGGTTTTTCGACAATCTGCTTTCGCAGATCAGCGCGGACTACCTTGAAAATCTGATCGCCTATACCCACCACCTGAAGCAACGCAATAGTCTGCTTCGGATTTTTTCAGAACGCGGATCTGAAAGCATTGATCACGACATGCTGGAGGTCTATGATCACCAACTCGCAGCGACCGGAAATCAAATACATATAAAAAGGAGGGAATTGGTACAAGAATTCAATCCGCTTTTCGAAGCCCATTATAAATTTCTGGTTGACCATTCGGCGGAACAGGTTCGCATCCAATACCGGTCGGAACTGGAAACCGCCGATTTCGCCGAGGCGCTCAAAAAAAATCTCGCCCGCGACATTTTGTTGCAGAGAACCGGTTTCGGGATACACCGTGATGATTTTTTGTTTTTTCTAAATGGCGGAGAACTTAAACGTTTCGGATCACAAGGTCAGCAAAAGTCTTTTTTGATCGGGCTTAAATTAACGGAATTTCAGATTTTGGCCAGGGATAAGCATATTAAACCACTTCTGCTGCTGGATGATATTTTTGATAAACTCGACGACGACCGGATTCGTAAACTAATGCTGCTGGTGGCGGACGGTTCCTTTGGACAATTGTTAATTACCGATGCCCGGGCCCGACGAAGTAAGGAAATAGTCAACGAAACGGGACTAAAGCCTGAATTTTTTGAAATTGAAAATGGAATGGCGAGGAGGAACTAATTTTTACTGATCAGAAGAAGGATCGGTCGCGTTTGGCAAGACGCCATTGTTTTAATCACTACTTTTGTGATCATGTCCAAAAGTTCACGCCCCAATGAATTCCAGCCCATTGGTTATGTTATTCAGGAGTTGCTCAAGGTATATCATATCAAATCCAAATTTGATGAGACCAACGTTGTCGCTTCCTGGGAAAAACTGATGGGGAAACCGATCTCAAGGCATACCAAAAGGGTTTCTGTACGGAATAAAGTTGTCTTTGCGGAACTCGATTCCCCCTCTATGAAACACGACCTCAATCTCCACAAAGCGCAGATTTTGGAAATTTTTAGAAAAGAGTTCGGAACCGAAGCAGTTGGGGATCTGGTGATTATGTAGGACTGGAAGTAAAATTTTAAATCTTTGGATTCCGGATTGTCAGGTCTTGATTTGTTAACCCTAGCCCGAATCAACCGAACCGAATCGAGAATCGTGTGAGAATCCACAATCCTCCGCAATCCCCCTTGCGGATACCGAAAAAGCCGTTAATTTTGCACTCCTGTTTTTTGGCGAAGGTTAAAAACAGACAGTAAAGCGCCTCTTTTAAGGCCGTTCTTACACTTATTGAATCTGATTTTTAGTCGGGGAGATACTCAAGCGGCCAACGAGGACAGACTGTAAATCTGTTGACTTATGTCTTCACAGGTTCGAATCCTGTTCTCCCCACAGGCCATCTGTTGACTTGGTGATTGGTTGATATGTTGATTTAAATCAACCAATCAATATATCAACCAATCAACAAATGAACTGCGGGAGTAGCTCAGTTGGTAGAGCGGCAGCCTTCCAAGCTGCAGGTCGCGGGTTCGAACCTCGTCTCCCGCTCGGACCATTTTGGTGATTTAGTGATTTGGTGATTGGTTGATTTAAGGTCACCAAATCGCCAAATCACCACATCAACAAATGGACTGCCGTTGTAGCTCAGTGGTAGAGCACTTCCTTGGTAAGGAAGAGGTCGACAGTTCAATCCTGTTCAACGGCTCAACCAAGTGGGGTGATCGCTTGGGGGAGTGACAGTTCCCTGCCCACCGAAGCTGTTCGCGGGTGAAATCCTGTTCTGCGGCTGGATAGAAGGGGACATTTGGAACGTATACTTTTAACTTTAGACTTTAACTTATTTATAACTAACAACTTAACTGGAATTTTCAAATATGGCAAAGGAAACATTTGACCGCTCGAAGCCGCACGTAAACATTGGTACCATTGGTCACGTCGACCATGGAAAAACTACGCTTACGGCTGCTATTACTAAAGTACTTGCAAAGAAAGGTCTTGCATCGGAGAGAGATTTCGCTTCGATTGACAATGCACCCGAAGAAAAAGAAAGAGGTATTACCATTAATACTTCACACGTTGAATATGCTACAGAAAAACGTCACTACGCTCACGTTGACTGTCCGGGTCACGCTGATTACGTAAAAAATATGGTGACCGGCGCTGCGCAGATGGACGGTGCGATTCTGGTGGTGGCGGCAACCGACGGTCCTATGCCGCAGACCCGCGAACACATTCTGTTAGCTCGCCAGGTGGGTGTACCAGCGCTGGTGGTTTTTATGAACAAAGTCGATTTGGTGGATGATCCGGAATTGATTGAACTCGTCGAGATTGAAGTTCGTGAGCTCCTTTCCTTTTACAGTTTTCCCGGCGACACCATTCCCGTGATCAAAGGTTCTGCTTTGGGCGCTCTGAATGGAGAAGCCAAATGGGTAGAGAAAGTTGATGAACTGATGAAGGCAGTTGATGACTTTATTCCGATTCCGGTTCGTTTGATTGACAAGGACTTCTTGATGCCTGTGGAAGATGTATTCTCCATTACAGGTCGGGGTACGGTAGCCACAGGTCGCATTGAGCGCGGCATTATTAAGACAGGTGACCCCGTTCAGATTCTTGGAATGGGTGCAGAGAACCTTACGTCGACCATTACAGGTGTTGAGATGTTCCGGAAAATTCTTGACCGGGGCGAGGCTGGCGACAACGTGGGGTTATTACTGCGTGGAATTGAAAAAGAACAGATCTGTCGGGGAATGGTTATTTGCAAACCCAACACGGTAACCCCTCACGCCAAGTTTAAGGCCGAGGTTTACGTCTTAAAGAAGGAAGAAGGTGGACGGCATACGCCCTTCTTTAATAAATACCGTCCTCAGTTTTACTTCCGGACAACCGATGTAACCGGTGAAATTAAACTTCCTACGGGAGTAGAAATGGTGATGCCAGGGGATAACGTCACCATCGAAGTTGAACTGATCAACAAAATTGCTATGGAAAAGGGCCTCCGCTTTGCTATTCGCGAAGGCGGACGTACCGTTGGCTCAGGACAGGTGACCGAAATTTTGGATTAAACATGTCGAGGGAACTTGTTCTTCCGTAGCTCTGACAGTAGTCAGACGACTTGATCATATAGACTATTGTAAATAATTGATAATCAATGCAAAGGCGTTTCTCAGATTTTTCTTAGAAACGCTTTTGATTTCCTTTACTTTGTTCTACCTTTGCAGTCCTTTTGGATTGAGGTACACGGGTGCAATCTGAAAGGCTAGCCCACTAGCGCTTCGGCGGAGATGGGATTGAGAGCTTCCGGGACAAGTAAAATCAAACGGGTGTAGCTCAATTGGTAGAGTAGCGGTCTCCAAAACCGTTGGCTGGGAGTTCGAGTCTCTCCACCCGTGCAAAGCGAAAATTCGATGGAAAAACTGAAAGCCTATATACTTGATTCTATTGATGAGATACGAAATAAGGTCTATTGGCCAAAATTCGCAGAATTGCAAAGCAGCGCTGTCCTGGTGTTGGTTGCTTCTTTGATTTTTGCCATCGTTATTGGACTGGTTGATTTGGTTTTTCAAAATGGTTTAGCCTGGTTCTATACCCTCAACTAAGTGATAGCTGTAATGGGCGAGTTAAAGTGGTATGTTCTCAGGGTCATCAGTGGCCAGGAAAAAAAGGTAAAATCTTACCTGGAAACAGATATTGAGCGATCAAAACTTAAGGATTTCATTCCTCAGGTGTTGATCCCCTCGGAGAAAGTGTACGAGATGAGGAACGGAAAAAAAAGGGTGCGGGAGAGAAATTTCTTTCCGGGGTATGTCATTATTTCGGCCGATTTGACTCATGGAGAAGCATATCATACGGTGAACAATATTCCCGGCGTTATTGGATTCCTAGGAAATAACGGAACTGGATCAACCAAAGATCCTGTTGCGCTGCGCCAATCGGAAGTGAACCGGATTTTGGGCAAGGTAGATGAGGTAGATCAATTTGAAGAGAAACTGGACAAGCCTTTTATTAGAGGAGAATCCGTAAAGGTAATGGATGGCCCTTTCAGCGGATTTACGGGTTCCGTGGAGGAGATTTTTGAAGACAAAAAGAAATTGAATGTTACGGTTAAAATATTTGGCCGGAATACTCCGGTGGAATTGAGTTACATGCAGGTCGAAAAGTTAGAGTAATGGCAAAAGAAATAATAGGTTATCTGAAACTGCAAGTGAAGGGTGGTCAAGCAAACCCGGCACCGCCGATTGGTCCGGCGTTGGGTAGCAAAGGCTTGAACATTATGGACTTTTGCAAACAGTTTAACGCCAGGACCCAGGATAAACAAGGGCAGGTTCTTCCTGTATTGATCAGTATATATAATGACAAGTCATTTGACTTTGTGATCAAAACACCTCCTGCTTCCGTACTGATTATGGAGTCGATCAAACTCCAAAAGGGTTCGAAAGAGCCTAACCGGCAAAAGGTTGGTTCCATTTCGTGGGAACAGATCAAGAAAATTGCGGAGATAAAAATGCCGGATTTGAATGCATTTAAAATAGACTCCGCCATGAAAATGATCGCTGGAACGGCGCGGAGCATGGGTGTTACCGTGAGTGGAAACGCTCCCTGGAATTCAAAATAGGAAGACAATGTCTAAGTTAACGAAGAATAGAAAAGCGATTGCCGGCAAATTCAGTCCCGGGAAAGAATATTCACTCGAGGACGCGGCAAAACTGATTAAAGAGATCACCTTCACCAAGTTTGACGCGTCGGTGGATTTGGATATCCGTTTGGGTGTTGATCCTAAGAAGTCAGATCAAATGGTCAGGGGAGTGGTTTCTCTTCCGCACGGTCTGGGAAAGGTAGTTCGGGTGTTGGTACTTTGCACACCGGACAAAATTCAGGAAGCCAAAGATGCCGGCGCTGACTATGTGGGTCTTGATGAATACATCAAGAAGATCGAAGGGGGCTGGACGGACATTGATGTGATTATAACAATGCCCACCGTAATGGCCAAGGTAGGTAAACTGGGTAAAGTGCTTGGTCCCCGTGGCCTGATGCCAAACCCCAAATCCGGTACGGTGACGTTGGAGGTGGGCAAAGCGGTGAAGGATGTCAAAGCGGGCAAAGTCGATTTTAAGATTGACAAACAAGGAATAATTCACGCCAGCATTGGCAAGGCGTCATTCAGTGTTGACAAGATCAAGGATAATGCCCTTGAACTGATCAATATGGTGGCCAAATTGAAACCGGTTTCTTCGAAGGGCACGTACTTTCAGAGTATAACTATATCAACCACGATGAGTCCTGGCCTTTTGATTGATCGGGCAACTGCAGGAGGGGTCTCTAACACGTAAACCGATGACCAAGGAAGAAAAAGCAATCATTATTGACGAATTGTCTGAGAAATTCTCTCAGCACAATCATTATTATATTACCGATGCTTCCAACCTTACGGTAGCGCAAGTCAATGCGTTCCGAAGAATTTGTTTCAACACGGGTGTCGAGTACCGTGTTTATAAAAATACACTCATTCGCAAAGCGTTGGAAAAACAAGGGGTGCACAACGAAGAATTATTTAACGTTTTGCACGGATTTTCCGGAGTCATTTTCTCAAAAGAAGCCGGCAACGCTCCGGCCAAGGCGATCCGGGAGTATCGTAAAAAGATGGAAGGGAAACCCGGTCTGAAAGCGGCCTCCATTGAAAGCACTATTTTCATTGGCGAAGAACACCTGAATACACTCAGTGAGTTGAAGTCGAAAAACGAACTCATTGGCGACATTATTTCAATGCTGCAATCGCCGGCCAAGAATGTGCTGTCAGCACTTCTGAACGGAAAGCATACCGTAGCCGGATTGGTGAAGGCACTGGAAGAACGAAAACAATCATAAATCCTGAAATTGAACTATTAAATTTTACGAACATGGCAGACATCAAAGCAATTGGCGATCAACTGGTAGAACTTACCGTAAAAGAGGTAAGCGAATTGGCGTCGTATCTTAAAGAGACATATGGCATTGAGCCGGCAGCCGCAGCAGTCGCAGTTGCTGGACCAGCCGCAGGCGGTGGCGGTGCACCGGCAGCTGAAAAAACTAACTTCGATGTAGTGTTGAAGACCCCCGGAGCTAACAAACTTCAGATCGTGAAGTTGGTGAAAGAACTTACCGGCCTTGGTTTGAAGGAAGCAAAAGACCTGGTGGATGGCGCTCCTAAAACAATTAAAGAAGGTTTACCGAAAGACGAAGCCGAAAACCTCAAGAAACAACTCACGGAAGCAGGCGCTGAAGTAGAGTTGAAATAATTGAAGGCGAAGGGTACCGTCTAACGTCATGTTGGGCCCCCACTCCTGTCATCTCGGGTTGGGGCTTGCCTGTTTGTACCCACACTTGTTTTTTTTATTTCTCGTCCAGGACATTTTAAACTAAAAAGCACCTTGACAAAGAAGACGATAAACGGAAGAATTGATTTTTCTTCCATTGAAAAAGTTCTTGAATACCCGGACTTTTTGGATTTGCAACTTCAGTCGTTCAAAGACTTTTTGCAGATCGAGACCCCCGCTGAAAAAAGGCAAAATGAGGGACTCTTCAAAGTATTTGCAGAGAATTTCCCCATTTCCGATTCGCGCGAAAATTTCGTGCTGGAGTTCGTGGATTATACCATTGATCCCCCGAAGTATTCGGTGGACGAATGTATTGACCGCGGACTGACCTATTCTGTTCCACTCAAGGCCAAATTGCGACTCACGTGTAACGATGAGGACAACGAGGATTTTGAAACCATAGA
>Ga0302326_10019342_pt1 | contig 14068 bp, 16 predicted proteins | sample Palsa_T0_3_FD_202264 | JGI IMG/M metagenome (GOLD analysis project Ga0302326, IMG submission 202264) | Peat permafrost microbial communities from Stordalen Mire near Abisko, Sweden - Palsa_T0_3 | ecosystem: Environmental > Terrestrial > Soil > Palsa > Peat permafrost | place: Sweden: Abisko... | reverse complement strand
TTCTTGAGATGTTTCCCGAGCTCAAGGAGAAATTTGAAAAGGCAAATTTTATCCGCGCTCATTATAATTGGATGAGACACTCGAATTACGTGAAGGATCAATCTAAGGACTTGGAGCGTTATTACCTCAAAGCCATGAACTGCCCGCATCACCACCGCATTTTTGCGGCGGAGCCGCGCAGTTACCGGGATTTGCCGTTGCGGCTGGCGGAATACGGCACGAACTACCGCTACGAGCAGTCGGGCGAATTGTTCGGACTCATGCGCGTCCGCTCGCTCAACATGAACGACGCCCACATTTATTGCACCGAGGAGCAGTTCGCCGACGAGTTCAACGCGGTGAACGCAATGTATCTCAAGTATTTCAAAATCTTCGGAATCGAGAAATACATCATGCGTTTCAGCACGCACGACCCGGCGCGCCTGACCGGCGACAATGCCAAATTCGTCAACGAACCGGAGTTGTGGAAGAAGACCGAAGACCTCGTGCGCCAAGTTCTCATTGACTCAAAAATCCCTTACGTCGAAGTCCCCAACGAAGCGGCCTTCTACGGGCCGAAAATTGACGTGCAAGTCTGGAGCGTCATCGGGCGGGAATTCACATTGGCCACCAACCAAGTCGATTTCGCCGTGCCGGCCAGGTTCGGGTTGAAGTATCGCGACAAGGATAATTCGGAGAAGACGCCCTTGTGCATTCATCGCGCGCCGCTGGGCACGCACGAGCGGTTCATCGGTTTTCTCATCGAGCATTACGCCGGCAACTTCCCCCTCTGGCTCGCGCCTGAACAAGTGCGTGTGCTGACCATTGGCGACGACGAACCGCTGGTGGCTTACGGCAAATCCATCGTGGCCGAACTGCGCGGCAGCTTCGTGCGCGCGGAAGGAGATTTTTCGACCAATAAAATCAATGGAAAAATCCAGGAAGCGGAAAAGGCGCGCGTCCACACCATGCTGGTCATCGGCCCGCGCGACATGCAGGCCGGCGCCGTCTCCGTCCGCGTCCACGGCAAAGGCAACATCGGCGCCAAGCCCAAGACGGAAGCTGTGGCCGAAATAGTGGCGGCGATCCGGGAACGGCGCACTTGAACCGCATCCGCCCGCAGGGCCTGATACTGCGCTCGCCCGATGCGAGTCTTAATTTCGACTAGAAGTCCGGGGTAATCATTGGCTACAAGGTCGCTTATAAGTAAATAAGGATTTATAAATACGTAAGCCGGCGGATCACCAGTCCTTGAACCTGCCGCGCTGCGCCTTGCCGGGCTGGTTGGTCGGGGAGAAGAGCAGGACCTTGGAGTCGTCCTTCAAGGAATCGAGCAAATTGCGGGCTTCTTGCGGACTCATGTGAAGCTCGGCGGCGGCCGTTTGTTCGGCGTTTTCGTTCTGCTGGTCTTTCTGCGCGGCCTCGCTGGCTTGTTTGGCCTCTTGCTCCTTCTTTTCCTTGTCCTTCTTGGCTTGTTCCTGACGGGCTTTTTCCTCCTCCTTCTTTTGCTCGTCGGATTTTTGATCCTGTTTTTGTTGCTGCTTTTGGTCCTTCTGATCTTTCTGATCTTTTTGATCCTGCTTTTGCTTTTGATTCTGCTGGCTGCTTTTGGAATTGTTTTTGTCCTCGGGTTCCTTTTTCTGCAACAGCTTGGCGGCGGCGTTGAGCTTTTGGTCTGTCGGATACGTTTTGAGGCCGGTGTAAATCTCCCTTACGGCGTTGGTTTTCTCGCCGAAAATGTAGTACTGCACCCCTTTGTGGAAATAATCATCCGCATTGGTCTGACCGAAGGCCCAAGCGGGCGCTATCAGCAGATTAAGAATGAGGAGCAGCCGCCACACCATTAACCTCCCGTAATCTCTTGATGTAATCTCCATAATTTTGCGTTGTTGGATCGTTCTTAAGTGAATCCTCCATGATCTCCAGCGCCTGTTTGTAATCCCGCCGCAAGACCGCTTCGTCGGCGCGCGCTTTGGCCGCTTTGGCCGCCTCGCTAGGCTCCTGGTCATCTGGCGGCTTCTTGTCTTTATCTTGCTCCTTCTTCAATTCCTCCAATTTTTGCTGGACGAAAGCGAGATTATTGCTGGCGTCCAAGTCGTTGGTCATGTGGATGGCGCTGCTGAAGTTCGTGATGGCCTCCTTCCATAAGGCCTCCTTCTTGTCCGGTTCCTGAGCGGCGACGCCCATCAGGTAAAGCGTGTTGCCCAAATTGTAATAAGTCCGCTGCTGGTTTTGGGGATCGGAAATGATCCCCGGAGAATTCAGCGCGGCGTTGAATTGCTGTTCGGCGGCATCCAATTTCCTGGCATTGTAGGCGGCGGCGCCGGCGTCGTAATGCAGACGGTAATCGTTGGTTTTTTGCTGGGACAATCGCTCGTACTCCGCGAACGCGTTGGTGAAATCGCCCGATTGAAATTGCTTAAAAGCGCTCGACGGCGAACCAACCCCACTCAAGGGTATGAGCAGCAAGACCAGCGCGGCAGCCACCTTCTGCAAAGCGGGCGCGACCGAGGCGGTTCGGCGCGCGCGCGAACGTTCCGGCACCAACGCCTCGATGATCAGGCAAAGCACGGCGAAACCCAGGAACCAATGATACCGCTCCTGATAAACGCGCGTCAGACGCGTGGTTTCCTCGCTCTTGGGCAGCGGCGCCAGGCCGCGCGCATACAAAGTATCCATTGGACTGGCCCCTTGCAACGGGAGATAAAACCCGCTGGCTTCCGTGGCGATTTCCCGCAGGAGTTTCTCGTTCAAACGCGATTTCACGGCGTTTCCTTCATCATCTTTGACAAAGGAAGTGTTTCCCTGCTCATCCGTCGTCCGCAGCATTTCACCTTCAGGGGTCCCGACGCCAATGGTGAAAATGCGCATCCCCGCCTCCGCCGCTTCTTTGACCGCCGCCGTCGTATCGGTGTCAACATCATGATCTTCCCCGTCGGTAAAAAGCACCATGACCTTATGATTGTCGTTTCCCTTCTCGAAGGCCGCCAGCGTCGTGCGGATGGCCGCGGAAAGCGACGTTCCGCCCACTGGAACAATCCCGACCGAAACGGCATCGACCGCCTGTTGGAAAGCCTGTTCGTCCAGGGTCAGCGGCGCTTGCAAAAAAGCGTCGCCGGCGAACACCACCAATCCCATGCGGTCGGATTGGGCCAGCCTCATCAGGTCGATCACCGCCAGCTTGGCCCGATCCAGCCGATTGGGCAAAGTGTCGCGCGCCAACATGCTTTTTGAAGTGTCGATGGCCACGATAATGTCCAGTCCTTGCTGTTTGGCTTCTTCCCATGCGAAGCCCCATTGCGGACGGGCCAGGGCGAAGAGAATCCCCGCCACCGCCGCGACCATCAGCGCCAGGCGGACCTTTTCCCGCACTGGGGAAACTCCGACCGTGAGACTTGAGGCCAGCCGGGAGGCGACAAATTGCAGAATCAATTTCTGTTTGACACGCCACGACCAAATAAGAAATCCGATCAGCGCCGGAATCACGGCGGCCGCCAACCAGAGAACTTGAGCATGCTCCAGTTTCATCACTTCAAGGCAATTTTCTCCAAACCGTTTGGGCCAGGATCATCTCCAAAACCAGCACGGCCAAACCGGCGATGGCCACCTGGCCGAACAACTCATCATAATGCTGGTATTTCTTGACTTCAACCTCCGTTGTTTCCAGCCGGTCGATGTCCGCGTAAATCTTGCGCAAAGTCTCGGCCGTGTCCGCCCGATAGTATTTGCCGCCGGTTTGTTGGGCGATCTTGGTCAGCGTTTCTTCGTCCACGTCCACGGCCATTTCCTGATAGATCATTCGTCCAAATTGGTCCCTCCTCCCGGTGGGGTAAGGCGCCGTGCCTTGCCGACCAATGCCGATGGTATAAACTTTGACCGCCAGGGCCTGGGCGGCGTCGGCGGCGGTCAGGGGGGAGATTTTGCCGGAATTGTTTTCACCGTCGGTCATGAGAATGACGATTTTGCTTTTGTCTTTGAGGTCTTTGATGCGATTGAGCGCGGTCATCAAGGCCGAGCCGATGGCGGTGGCGCTTTCGTTAATGACCCCGATGTCCAGCCGCTCCAATTGGTGCTGCAAATAATCGTGGTCCAAGGTCGGCGGCGCAGCGATATAAGCGTCCTTGGCGAAGGCGACCAGGCCAATGCGGTCATTGGGACGATTGTCAATAAATTTTCCAAGGACTTCCTTGGCCAGCTTGATGCGGCTCTGCCCCGGGCCGAAATCCTCCGACCGCATGCTGCCGGACAAATCCAGGCAGACCACGATGTCAATGCCGCTGGCCTTGACGTGCGATTCGCCGCGCAGCAAGCGCGGTTGAGCCAGTGCGACAATGAACAGCGCCAGCGCCAGCCAGCGCAAATTGGCCAGGATGGCTCCGGCGCGAGAACGATGCAGACCGGAAATAGGGCGCACCAGATCGACCGACGAATACACAAAGGCCGCGGCCTGCCCCGCCCTGCCCTTCAGCCACGCGAGCGCAGGCAACAACAGCAACAGGAATAAAACGTATGGATGGGCGAAGGTCATTTGGCGGCCGGGGCCGGCGCGGCGGCCACATTGGAGTGATTTTCTGGCGGCACCCAGCGCGGCTCCGTTTCGTTGACCAGTCTCAACGCGGCGGCATGCATCGCGCGCAACTCGGTTTCCGTCGGTTCGTAGCGGGCGAACTTGATAAGGTCGCAGTTGGCCAGGAATTCTCCCAGGCTGAGTTTCTGCTCGGTTGTCAATAAATTGGTGCCTTGGAGTTCGTAGAGAAACTCCTCGGTCGTCCGATCGGGCGCGTGGAAGTTGAACCGTTCTTCCAAATAAGCGCGGATGGCGCCGGAGACTGCGATGGAAAAGGCCTTCGGATCGCTCAGGAGGGCCAGCGCCGCCTCAAGCGCATGGCGCGCCCGCACGTGCGGCGGCACCGGCGGCACGGCCAAAACGGCGGCGGCCTTCTTGCGCTGGTGGCGCCATATCAGCCACGCCACGGCGCACAGCGACAGAATCGCCGCGATCCAGATGACCCAAAGCCAGAAGTTGGGAATGGCAATGAGCGGCTTGAGGGATTCGTGAAAAGTCAACTGGGCCGCGTTCGTGGCGGCTTGGGACGGGGCGGGGACGATGAGGGCCGAATTCGTGTTCATCCGTGGCGGCGGCGTTTTTCGCGCGTTTCAAAGAACTGGCCCAGCGCGGCGGCGTAAGGCTCCCCGGTGCGGACCTCGATGGCATCGATATTGGCCGAGCGCAGCACGCGCAGCAATTCAGCCTGATGTTTGGCGCGGCGGTCCGCAAAAGCCCCGCGTTTGCGCGCGTCGTGAGTGTTGATTTCGATCATCTCCCCAGTTTCGGCATCAGTGAAAACCAAACGGCCCAGCGACGGCAATTCCAACTCGAACCGATCGACCACCTGAATGGCAATGACATCGTGACGGCGATTGGCCTGGCGCAACCCAGGCAATGTGCGCGGCCCCAACGTGGGCGAAAGCAGATAACCCCCGGCGCGATTTTTATCGCCTTCCGCCCCGGGGCGTTGCTCGAAGAGAAAATCGGAAAGCACGACCACGATGGCATGGCGTCGTGTGAGCCGGTTCAAAACATCCAGCGCCTTGCCAAAATTGGTGCCGCGCTTGGAGGGTTGGAAACAGAGAATTTCCCGAATCACGCGCAGGACGTGGCGGCGCCCTTTTTTGGGAGGGATGAATTTCTCCACTTCCTCCGTAAACAGAATCAAGCCCACCTTGTCGTTATTGCGGATGGCGGAGAAGGCCAGCACGGAGGCCAGTTCGGCGGCCAACTCGCGTTTGGATTGGTCGCGCGAACCGAAAAGGCCCGACCCGCTCAAATCGACCACGAGCATGAGGGTCAGCTCGCGCTCCTCGACGAACTTCTTGACAAACGGATGATTCATGCGCGCGGTCACGTTCCAGTCAATCGAACGAACCTCATCGCCCGGCTGATATTCGCGCACCTCATCGAAGTTCATCCCCTGCCCTTTGAAGACGCTATGGTACTGGCCCCCCAGCGTTTCAGAAACCAGCCGCGTTGTGCGCAGCTCGATCTGGCGGATTTTTTTAAGAATTTCGCGGGGGATCATACTGAAGAAAGGATGAAGGATGAAGGATGAAGGATGAATCCGACCCGGAACAAATGTCGGCTTGCAACTTTATGCCGTCGGGGTAAATTAGCGATATGAGTGCGACGGAAATTCTTGAAGCAGCGAAAGCTCTTCCGCAGGAAGAGAGAATCAAACTCGCGCAAGACTTTTGGGAAATCATTGCGGAAGACGGACACGATCCTGATCTAACACCAGAGCAGGCGGCAGAGCTTGATCGCCGTCTCGCTGACTTCAAAGCCAATCCGCACGATGGAATACCTTGGGAGCAGGTTGAAGCTGAACTTGACGAACGCTTCGGTTGGAAATGAGCCTTCGGGCACGGAATCATAATCGCGAATCGTTCGACTTTTTCCCGTTTGGCAAGACATACGTGTTGGGATAATTGGTCCACCATCCCTCTTCCTTTTCAAATTCCGGAATTTGTAAGTCCAAATAATAGCGGTAGCGAGAATTCCACTCTCCGGCGCCTATAATCAACTTGTTCCCGGCTACTTTCTCCACCTGCTCGAAGAAGAGCACATTGTTTGACGCATCCAGATTGTTTGTATTCCGAATGCATTTTCCAATATTACTGTCGTAAGCTGGAAAATGAAGCTCCTTTTTGGTATTTAAATTGACTACATGGATGGTTGCTTGTCCGTTGTCGTATTCGCGGCCAGTAACAAAAAGAATCGATTCTTTTTCAGGAATCTCAATGTAAAATGGAATCCAACCTCTGACTTCGCTATATTTCTCCCCAAAAACCGTCATTTCAAAATAGCCGTGGGAAGCATGGACGTTTATGAAATTGACAGTGTCTTTCAGGGTTACAGTCACGTTTTTGTCCGAATACACAACGCTGGTGGATTTCATGCAGCCAGCCAAAGGCAGCATTGCAAATAAAACCAATGATGTGTTCTGTAACTTCATGTTGACGCCGGATCAAGTAATCGGCTGGGAGTCCAACAAGTGGCAAACCTCAATGCCGTCGTCCAAATCCGGCCAATAAATGGCGTAGCCGCCGGGTTCGAGTGACCAGTTGGCACGCTGCTTGGGCGTTGCTTTGGCCAGCCATTTGAGCCACGGAACGTCATTCAGCGGCAGGCTTATTTCCCGGCCGTCATCGAGATGGACGTGCAATGTGTTCGGCGTGACGCGCGCACCCTTGGCGCGGACTTGTTTGGCGGTTTTATTGGTCAAAGTGTTCATGCCATGCCTCCAATAATATTGCTCTATTTTGTTCTGTCAGTTTTAAGACGCGATTCAACTCTGGCCTATTATAGCCGCGATTGTATTCGAATTCGAGTGTTTCAAGCCAGATTTTCGCCACCCTTTCCGCATTTATGACGTGAACGTGCGGCGGTTCGTTCACATCGGACGAGTAGAAACGAAACTTGTAGCCTTTGATGAAAATGGTCGGCATATTTCATGGCACAGGCAATTCGTTAAATATTTTGGTAATGATCGTTTCGCTGCTTTTCTCTTCCGCCTCGGCCTCGTAGGTCACTGTCACTCTATGGCGCAGCACGTCCATGCCGATGCTCTTGACGTCTTGCGGCGTTACGTAACCGCGCCCTTTGAGGAAGGCGTAGGCCTTGGAAGCGAGCGTGAGGGCGATAGTGGCCCGGGGCGAAGCGCCCAATTGAATCAGCCCTTGCAGCCCCTCGATTTTGTAGGCGCCTGGGTCGCGCGTGCAGCAAACAATATCGACAATGTAATCCTTGACCTTGTCGTCCATATACATGTCGTTGAGGGTCTGGCGGGCGTCCAGGATCTGCTGGGCCGAGACCACCTGGGCGGCGGCGGCGGTCATGGTGGTGCGGGCCATCAAATCCAAAATCTGCCGTTCCTCTTCGCGCGACGGATAGACGATCTTTAATTTCAACATGAACCGGTCCACTTGCGCCTCCGGCAAAGGGTAAGTCCCCTCCTGTTCGATGGGGTTTTGCGTGGCCAGCACCAGGAAAGGCTCCTCCAGCTTGAAGGTCTGGTCGCCGATGGTGACCTGTTTCTCCTGCATCGCCTCCAGCAAGGCGCTTTGCACCTTGGCCGGGGCGCGGTTGATTTCGTCGGCCAGGACCAGGTTGGCAAAAATGGGGCCGCGCCGGGTGGTGAACGCGCCGGTCTGAGGATTATACACTTGCGTGCCGATCAAATCGGCCGGCAGCAGGTCCGGGGTGAATTGGAGCCGGGAAAATTTGACGTTGAGGGCCGAAGCCAGTGCCTTGACGGAGAGAGTCTTAGCCAGTCCGGGGACGCCTTCCAGCAAAACGTGTCCGTTGGCCAGCAGGCCGACGACCAAGCGTTCCACCAGATAAGTCTGGCCGATGATGACTTTGCCGATTTCACTAAAGAGCGGCCGCACAAAAGCGCTTGACCGCTGCACCTGATCGTTAATTGCACTGATACCAGTATTCATAGTCAAAAAGCTAAGTATGCCCAAAAGACAACTGAAAATCAAACTTTGTTCAGAAAAACCGTCTTCCATCTTCCGCCACGCGGGAAAGGATGGCCGGATGCCGGGGGTGGATTTTCGCTCGACAAATCGATTAAATTGGAGATTCTGGCTGCCGTTATGACCAAAACAGCTTTCATCCGAATAACTTTAGTCCTTGCGGCGGTTTGTGCCGTTTTGATGGCGGGATGCAAAACCAGCACGCCGCCGTCGGCGCAACCCTCGCCCCCAGCCGCGACCCAACCGGCGGATGCTTCGCCACGGCCGGGTATTTTTGTGATCCACGCGCCGGATGGCTCCTGCGAGATCACCATTGACACATCCAAGGCGACGAACATGACGGATTGGGCCAAAAACAAGTTGGCGCCGGTGCTGGCGGATTGGTACCCCAAAATCTGTGCCCTTCTGCCCAGTCCGGGATACGCGCCGCCGAAAAAGTTCAGTGTGACCATCGCCCCCGGCGATGGGGTGGCGGCCACCAGCGGCACGCGGGTTACGGGCAATGCTTCCTGGTTTCGTGGAGAGCTCGACAAACAGGCGGTGGGCGCGCTGCTGCATGAGGAGGTCCACGTGGTGCAGCAATATGGCGGCGGGCGGCGCAACTTCACGCCGGGGAACTTTTCGTTCAGCGACATCACCAACCTGCCTTCCCTGGCAAACAAGCTCAAAGCCAAGACCGATCCCGTTTCGGCATTCCTTTACAACCAACTGACGCCGGCCGAGCGACAGTCGCTGGCGAAGTACCGTGGACCCGGCCCCAAGGCCTACATCTTGCGCACCAATCTGGTGGACGCGTTGAACAGAATCGTCGGTGGTCCTGATATTTACGACGCGGCGCTTTTCAAAGGCGTGAGCTTGCGCGACACGACCATAAGCCTGCGCAACGACAAACCCGAAGGCAGCGATTTGAGACGTCTCAACAGAGCCTTGCTGGAGGATGCCTATCCGGGCGAATTTGCCCGCCGCTCGGCTGGCGGACGCAACCGGGGAGGCAACACCGGCTGGTTGACCGAGGGCATTCCCGATTACATCCGTTGGTTTCTGTACGAGCCTCAGTCCAAAGGCGCCAGCGTGGAGTATATTCAGAGGCGAATTGCCAGCGACGCGAAAAAGGGCCAGGTTTATGAGCCGAAATATAACGAATCCTATCGCATTAGTGCCAATTTCCTTAATTTCGTCACCACCAAATATGACCGCCACATCGTTACGAAATTGAACGACGCGTTGCGCCAGGGAAAATACTACGACGACATCTGGGCCGACGACACCGGCAAAACGGTGCTGGAATTGAACCAGGAATGGGTGGCCATGCTGCACAAAGAGATCAAAAAACTCACGCCTTCTTCCTCATAGAGCGAGTGTCATCCTTGGCGATTTGGAGTTTTGTCACGGAAAGCTGGCCAGCAAAACCTCCCTGGTATTTTGCAATTGGTGGTCCACCCGCGCCCACTCGTCCGACAGCGGGGCCATCACCATCGAAGGCATGGTTTCGGGCATCGTTTCGCTCATCTCCAGAACCATGACCGCTCCATCCAGTGATTTCCCTCCTGGCTGCACGGGACGATGGATTCCCATCAAAAAGCAGACTACCGCCAATGCCGCGGCGGACGCCGAGACCGCCAGCCAGCCCACCCTGGGCGCGCGCCGCGGCTGCCGTTGATGTGCGGCGTCCCGGACGGCGCGCATAATGGAGTCATGCATCGAAGCCTCGGCCAGGGGCGGCCTTCGCAAGGAACGGCCAAGGCGCTCCGTTCGCCGGGTGAATAGTTCCAATTCCGGGTCGGCGGCGATGGCCCGTCGCAAGGATTTGGGGAGAGGTTCGCCAGCATCCAGTGCGCTGGAAATTCTGAATTTTGCCAACCATGATTTCATAGATTTGCTCCTTTCGCGCCCAGCACCAGCGGCGAGGGAGCGGTTTCCAATTCGGCGGCTAGTTTGTTCCGCGCCCGAAACAGCAGCACCTTGACGTGTGCTTGGGTCTTGCCCAGGACGCGGCCGATTTGCGCAATTTCCATGTCCTCAGTGTAGCGCAACCACAGGGCCTGGAATTGGCTGTCCGGCAGCGAACGGCGCGCGCGATGCCACAAATCTTGCGCGTCTTCCCGCCGAGCCAGCAATTCGGACGGATCATCCGCGTCAGACTCCTCCGGCGCGGCTTGGCCATCCACCGGAATCCTGGCCCTAAAACAATCGATAGACTTGCGCCGGGCGATGGCGAAAAGCCAGGAAGCGAACGGACGCGCGACATCGAATTGCGCGATGGCTGAAAATGCCCGGACAAACGTGTCTTGCGTGATTTCGCGGGCGTCAGCGTCGCTGCCGCAAGATCGAAAGACGAAGGAGTAAATGCGATTCTCGTAGCGGCTGACAAGTTCCTCAAATGCCGCGAAGTCCCCGCCCTGGCTTTGCCGGGCGAGGTCTTCGTCGGACACCGACTGGAATTCTTGCGCCATTGCTTGATTACTTGTTCTCCGGCGAAGCTTTGGAGTTCTCGGCGTGCTTTTCCGCCTTTTTCTCTTCCTCCTTCTTCTCCCCTTGCTTGATCATATCGATCAGCTCGGAAGAAGGCACCGAGAGAGTCAGTCCCACCGTTGCGCCATCCTGCTTGATCGCGATGGCGTTGGCGAGCTTTGTTGCGCTGGCGTCGTTTTGTTGCAATTTGAGCAAGGCTACCAGGCCCTGGGCGATGTTGGCAATTTGCGTCGAAGTATTGGTGTCGGCAGCTTCGAGACGAACCGTGGCGGTCATGTTGTTGGCCAATTCGCTCAATTTAAGCCGCACCGATTTGGACATCTTGAAAATGGCGGCCTTGTCATCAGGATCGTCAAAGTCAAATTTAAGCAGCAGACCCTCCAGCAGGATGGATTCGCCTGATTCCGCGCCTGGAAGCCCCTTCTTGCCAGAAAAGCTGGGAGTCGTGCCGTCAATCACATCCAGCGCCGCCGCCAAATGCGACTCTTGCTGGCCGAAGATGACGCGATGGCCGGAGATGGCGCCATAAACGCGGGACGGTTCGCCATCCTTCGCTTTCTTCTTGTCATCCAGCCAGGAGTAAATGACATGCGAGCCGTTGGTGACGCCGTGGAAGCCATCGGTGGCTTTGGCCAGCGCGATAAGACGGTTGGGGTCGAAATCCCCATAAACGATCAGCGCGCCTTCCTTGGGATGCGCCTCGGTTGTATAAACAGTCAGCCCATGCAACTGGGTGCGGATGTCAAAATCGAAGATCGCGCCCACCGCGGACAATTTATCATCCACCTCCTGTTGGGAAAGGATCGATTGGCCGACGGAACTGGCGCGGAGCGCGTCGCAATCCACATGGAAGACCAGGGCCGGATCGGCGGCGACGTCTTTGGGGTTGAACGGGGCGGCGAACACCCACGGCGCGCCGGCAAATGCGGCCGCCGCGGTGGCGAGAGTCAGAATGATTCGTTTCATAAGTATAATAATTTATCCATCTACTGAGAATACGCAGAAAGGGAGCGTTTGGTTACAAGAGGCAGCGATTTGAACGCACGTGAATGAAGGGGATTCGCGGAATCATTGCTGTTGCAAATATGCAAATCTTAAACCACCTTCGAAATTTGGTTGGAGTCGATCGTGAGCATGTTTCGATTTATTTACCAAGACGAGAGCGGCGATGTGGGACGTGGTCAACCGCATTTCATAGTTGGCCTGCTGATGGTGCGCGAGCGTGAGTCCCTTTGGGCTGCCGTAAAGCGGGCGCGGGATCGCTGGCATTATGCGAATGAGCTGCATTTCGAAAAATGTCGAATCTGCGTCTGAAGGTATATGAAGAGGTGTTGGAGGAGATGGCCGTTGAATCGGCGCATTTCTGCTTCGAATCATTGGCAGTCCCGCGCGATGCCGTGAATGCCGCTTTCTTGTCAGAACGCCGGCATCTGGCTTACAATTATTTCACAAAGCTTTTGCTGGAGCACCGCTGTCAGAATGTCGAAAACGCCGTCATGTACGCGGATGCCAAGAGCCGTCTCAAGGAGGACAATTTTCTAGAATATCTCGTGGTGGAAATGAACCTGGGTGTGCCGTTTCGTAAGGGCTTTACGCCACGCCGTGTGTTGAAGAAGGTCGAACAGATGGATTCCAAAACGGATGATTTGCTACAAGTCACAGATTTGTTAACGGGTTGTGTCAATAATCGTTTGGGCCATCAGGCTAGTGAAAGAAAACAGCGCTTGCGTCGAAAGGCTGAGGATTTGGGATTGATTAGCGATGGCAACATCTGGGTCTGGCAGCCAACAAGCAGAGAGCCGTGAAACCTACGAACTTAGTCCTCCACAGCGGAGGATGTTTCGGTCTCACGGCTTGGGCAGATTACCATTGTAGGAATGATTCGTCAAGGGCTACGCTACAAAAAATTCGTGAAAATTGACAAGCTGATAAACGCGTTGGCCATTGTTTCGCTGTTCCTGACTTGGGTGCTGGTTATTTTGCCGTCTGCCAAGGGCGCGCGACCCGAAGTAGATGCGGGCAAGGAACTGCCTCGCTTTCCGGTCGTCGAAGCAAGGGACGCGGTTAAAACCATCCGGGTGCGGCCGGGATTTCATGTCGATCTGGTTGCGGCGGAGCCGTTGATTCAAAGTCCGGTGGCGGCTTGCTTTGATGAGAATGGACGGATGTTCGTGGCCGAAATGATCGGCTACTCGGAACGGTTCAATGAGCGGGTGGACCGCATCGTGATGCTGGAGGACACTCACGGCGACGGCGTTTATGACAAATCCACTGTTTTCGCCGACGGTTTGCTGTGGCCGACAGGGCTGATTTGGGCCAATGGCGGGCTTTTCGTCGCTACCACCCCGGACCTTTATTTCTTCAAAGACACCAAAGGCGAAGACAAGGCTCATGTCAAACAAATTGTTTTTTCCGGGTTTGGTTTTGGCACGGCGCGCAAGGTCAAAGGAATGCAGGATGTCAACGTGCAGGGCGTGGTCAACAGCCTAAATTGGGGGTTGGACAATAAAATTCACGGCGCGACGGGGCCAAACGGCGGCGTCCTCACCAATCTGGCCGTTCCTTCGCAGCCGCCGCTCAATCTGGGTGGGCGCAATTTCGCGTTTGACCCGCGCACGATGCGGCTCGAACCGGAGGAGGGCGGAGGTCAATACGGCATGAGTTTCGATTCACGCGGGCGCAAGTTCACCTGCTCCAATTCCGACCATATCGATGCTTTCATGTACGAGGCGCGCTACGGGGGGCGCAATCCATTCTTTGCCATGCCCCCTGCCCTGCTCCCTATCGCGGCGGACGGCGCGGCCGGTGAAGTTTTCCGCCTCAGCCCGGAAGAGCCGTGGCGTGTGCTTCGGACTCAGTGGCGCGTGGCCGGGCTGACCACGGGACCTGTCGAGGGCGGCGGCAGGTCTTCGGGATATTTCACGGGTGCCTCCGGTTTGACGATCTATCGCGGAAACGCCTTCCCGCCGGAATTCCTGGATAACAGTTTCGTTGGCGAAGTGGCCTTCAATTTGGTCCATCGCGATGTCATTACTTTCGACAGCGGCGTGCCCGTTGCGAACCGGTCTGCCGATGAGAAAGA
>Ga0302326_10019339_pt1 | contig 14072 bp, 11 predicted proteins | sample Palsa_T0_3_FD_202264 | JGI IMG/M metagenome (GOLD analysis project Ga0302326, IMG submission 202264) | Peat permafrost microbial communities from Stordalen Mire near Abisko, Sweden - Palsa_T0_3 | ecosystem: Environmental > Terrestrial > Soil > Palsa > Peat permafrost | place: Sweden: Abisko... | reverse complement strand
ATGTGGAAAGCCTGAATGCCGATGCTGAAACCGCGACCGAGGGCCTTGGCCACCGCTTCTTTAGCGCACCACATGCGCAAGGCCCACTCCTGCCGCGACTCCCGCGGCATGGCGGCCAGCATCCGGCGCTCGTCCGGACTGAAGGCGATGGCTTCGAAGTCTTCGCGCCGCCGGGCCAGGTTTTCGAGATCGATGCCCACCAGTTGTCCGGGACATAATGCCGCCAGGGCCACGGCCGTACCATGGCTGTGCGAGATGGAGATGGCTGGCCGTATGCCGAGGCGGGTGGCGAACGGGCCGACGGCCTCCGGGCGACCGTAGGGGTCCGGTCGAATCTCGATCTCGGATGGCGTCAGCGGGACGCCTGAATGCTCTTCCACCAACCGCCGCACGGCGTCCTTGGCGACCGCGCGGCCCAGCAGCCATTCGTGCCGCCGCTTGTCCACCGCGCGCATGGAGCGCCAGAATTCCCATTCGCTAGGGGTGAGCAACAGGTGCGCCAGGAGGTCCGGCTCGAGTGGCAAGGCGTCCAGGCGGCAGCACAGCGTTCCCTGCCCACAAGGAGCCATCGGCGCATCCCACAGGCGGGACAGACCGGGCGTGCATTGCACGTCATCCGGCGGATCGCAGACTGTAGAGCCGAAGGCGTCCATATGGTCTACTGGACAGCATTAACCGAGACGGCCACCAGCGCCGCCTGCGGGAGATATTCCGTCTCGTAGTATTCTCGCACCCACGCGCGGTTCAATTCTTCGCCCGAGCGCAGCGTAATCTCCTGGCCGCAACTGGCGCACTTCATGCGGAACCCCATGGAGGCCGTCATGCGGCCGCCGCACTCCGCGCACTCGCCGGGGGTGAACTTCGCCAGCGCCTGCACCATCCGCACCCAGGATCCGACCTTCAGAAAATAGCCTTGCAGGTCCTTTACGGCTATTTCTCCCTGGAAGGCGCGCACGTCGGCTTCCGGCAGGCGGCGCATCATCAACCGCTTGCCCTCTTCGGTGAGGTATCCGTCTTTCTCCAAAATATCGGAACCGAACACCTCCACGGCGGTTTCGAGGATAGATTTATCAGGCAGGAAGATGTGGAACTGGGACTCCGTCTCCATGCTGATCTCGATTAGGTCCAGGGATTCGGCGCCGAGGTCGTTCAGTTGGGCATCGATCGAGACCCGGGAGGCATCGATGCGCAGGCTGCGGGCGACGATTTGTGCGAATTTATCGAAAACCTCCGATTCCGTCATATTAGACATTGAATTCTCCCTTGAAAAATCCTTGCTAAATCGTGCGCTATCCCGACCAGGCGCGCACGGCAAGCACGGCATTCTGGCCGCCGAAAGCAAAGGCGTTAGCCAATGCTGCGCGAATTTTAGCGGCGCGACTCTGATTGGCGACGTAGTCGAGGTCGCACTGGGGATCCGGCGTGCGCAGATGCATGGTGGGTGGCACTTGGCCCTGCGCAATGGCCTGGACTGCACAAATCACGTTGCAGACGCCGGCCGCGGAAATCGTGTGCCCGATCTGTCCCTTGTTCGAGGATACCATCAAGCGCTTGGCCAACGGGCCGAAAACGCGTTTAATGGCAATGGTTTCGATGGGGTCGTTCTTGGGCGTCGAGGTGCCGTGCGCGGCGATGTAGTCCACTTCCTCGGGCGCGAGCGAGGCCTGTTGCATGGCGATCGACATGGCGCGTGCTTCGGCGCTGCCATCGGGCGACGGATCGGTCAGGGTGTAGGCGTTGAGGCTGGAGCCATAGCCGGCCAGCTCGGCGTAGATGTGGGCGCCGCGCGCCTGGGCGCTGTCCAGCGCCTCGAGCACCAGCGCGCCGCCGCCTTCCCCCATGACGAAGCCATCCCGCTGCCGGTCGAAGGGGCGGGAGGCGAGCTGCGGATCGGCGTTGCGGCTCAGGGCTCCGAGCAGGCTGAAGGCCAGGATCGGCAGCGGACTGACCAGGGCCGCCGCGCCGCCGGCCAGCATGGCTTTGACTTTGCCCAGCCGCACCAGCCGGAAGGCTTCGCCGATGGCGTGCGAGCTGGCCGCGCAGGCGGTATCCATGACAAAAGCGGGTCCGGCCAGTTGCAGCAGCTTGGCCGGCACGCTGGCCAGCATGTCTCCCAGCCGGCGGTAGAAGCTATTTTCCGGCTGGCGTCCTTCCCGGGCGAAGCGGGCCATGTCGAGCGCGGGGCGGTCCGGGCTGCGGAGCTGGAAATAGTGCTTCATGAGGTGCATGTCGAGGTAGTTTACGCTGGTCCCCACGGCGATGCCGATTTCGGCGGGCGCCAGGGGGACCCGGTCCAGTTGGGCGTCCGCAAAAGCCTCGCGCGCCACGGGCACGAACAGACGTACGCCGCGGCGGCACCACGACGGCGGGATGAAGTCCGCGCCGGCGTCCCGTGGTACGTGTTTTACTTCGGCAACCACTTTGGCGCTGTACTCCGACGGATCCCAAAAGCTGAGCGGCGCGATACCGTTATCGCCGGCCAGCAGGCGCGGCCAGCAGGTGCGCAGATCCGGTCCGAGCGAAGTGCTCATGCCCATTCCGGTGATGACCACTCTGTGCACCTATATTCCCCATAGCTCTGGCCGCTAAAACCGCTCCCTCCGAGCCGGTAGAGTTAGACCGCGGCGGGGAGCTCCTCGTCTTCCTTCACAATCTCGGCGGTATCCCGCAGCAGGAAGCCTTCCCCGATCAGATATTCCATGATGCGCTCGGCATTTTCCTGGGGCGTCTCCTTGCCGGTAAACAGAGTGATCTCCGGATGGAGCGGGGCCTCGTAGGGATCGTCCACGCCGGTGAAGCCCTTGATTATCCCGGCGCGGGCCTTACCGTAAAAGCCTTTGACATCGCGCTGCTCGCAGATCTCGACGGGAGTATCCACGAAGGTTTCGATAAAGGCGTCGTTGCGCATCATGGCGCGCACCCGGTTGCGGGTCTCGCGATAGGGGCTGACGGCCGCGCAGATGACGGCGCCATGGTGCCGCACGATTTCCGATGCCACATAGCCGATACGCACGATATTGGTGTCGCGATCTTCGCGGGAGAAGCCCAGGCCTTTGGACAGGTGGGTGCGGACCACGTCGCCATCCAGCACGCTCACCTGGCGGCCGTGCTCCATCAGCATGACCGTGAGAATATCGGCGATAGTGCTCTTGCCAGCGCTCGGCAGACCCGTGAACCAGATGCAGAAGCCCTGCTTGTGGCGCGCCGGGTAGGCGGAGTTGAGGATCTCGGCGGTCTCCTTGCGGGTGAACCAGGGGGGCAGCAGGCGGCCCTTGGCCAGGTACTGATCGCGCACCTGGGTGCCCGAAATGGAGAAGACTTTACGGTTGGGCGGGACGTCGGTGACCTGCTCGTAGCGGTCCTCGTCGGCCAGGTAGACCATTTCCTCATACGGCAAGCATTTCACCCCGATTTCGTCGCCGTGCCTGGTGAGCAGCTCACGGGCGGCGGCGGGATCGTAGAAGGCTTTGCCCTTGGAATTCTTGCCGGGGCCGGCGTGGTCGCGGCCCACGATGAACAGGTTGGCGCCGAAGTTGCGGCGGATGATGGCATGCCAAATGGCCTCGCGGGGGCCGGCCATGCGCATGGCGAGCGGCAGCAGGCTGAGCAGCGTGGTGTTGGGATCGTAGTAGTTCTCGACCAGCGCCTTGTAAATTCGCACGCGGGTATAGTGGTCCACATCGCCGGGTTTGGTCATACCGACCACCGGGTTGAGCAGCAGATTGGCGCCGGACTCGCGGGCGGCCCGCTTGCAGAGCTCTTCGTGGGCGCGGTGCATGGGGTTGCGCGTCTGGAAAGCCACTACGTCGGCGTTGCCCATGGTCGCGAGCAGCGCGCGCACTTGCGTGGGGGTGCGCCGCAATTCCGGGAAGTCGAAGTGCTGTGGCATCTCCAGCACTTTCAGCGGGCCGCTCAGGCGGAACTTGCCCCAGGAGAGCATCTCGCGGTAAGTGGGGTGTTCCTCATCGGCGCATCCCAAGCCTTTGGCCGCCTCTACATGTGGGTCCGCTTCGAAAATCTCATCCACGCGCATCCAGGCGATCAGGTTATTATTGGCGTTGCGCAGGGCGATCTCCCGCCCCTCGGCGATACCCTCCAACTGGGCCACCGGCAGGGTGATGGGGATGGACCAGATGAGCCCGTTAGCCAGCCGCATGTTATTGAGCACGCCGTCGTAATCGGCCTTGCTCATAAAGCGGTCGAGCGGCGAAAATCCGCCCGTCGCGAGCAATTCCAGATCGCACATGGCGCGCGGCGACAATTGCAGAGTGGGCCCTTCGCCGGCCCGCCGCGCGAGATCTTCGCGCTCGGCGCCTTCGACTACCAGATCAATTAATTGACCGCCATAAGGCGGGTTCAGCTCGACTTTATTTTTGGATTCCATTATTCCTCTTGAGAAATGACAATAAAGCGTCCCACTCCCAACCTGGATACCCTGCAAGTCAATAGAAGTAGGATACTATGCCGAAAGGAGCTATGGTAGCTTCCTTCAGTACTGGGCTTCTCCCAGTACCGTACCACGCGCTTTTGACTACCTGATGAATCACCGCAGCCCAATCTTTTCCACTAACTGTCCACACTCCACTTCGCTGCCCTTGTCGTTATCGGCGCGCGCGCGCAAACTGGAGCCTTGCATGGATTCGGGCACCGCATGCCCGGCCAGATCGAGCAACGTGGGGGCAATATCCAGCAGGCGCATGCCTTCCACCTCGCCCCGCAGCGGCAGATTGGGCGAGGCCAGTAAAAAGCTCCCAAACTGCGCGTGGTTGCAATCGTCCGGACCGGTGTCGTTTTCCTGCAAATAAAGCGAATCGTATCCGAGGCCGCCGATGGAGCGCCAGTAGAGCGCGCCGAAATGGACAATCAGATCGGGCGGCACGTTCCGCAGGCTGCGATACAAATGGCGCGGCTGGAACACCAGCGAGCCCATGGGCTGGCCGCGATCGTCCGGCAGCGCCTGAAAGCGCGCGGTCATTTCCCGAATTAAATCGTCATACTCGGACTCGCGCACGGTTCCCTGGGGCTCCCGGCCTTCCACGTTGAAAAATACCCGGGCGTAATATCCGCCTTCGCTCCACACGCGCGTGCGCCCCCAATCGACCAGCGCGGGGGAAAAGGGCGTGGGCTTGGTTACCGGCTCTTTCAAAACCAGGAGACCTTCCCGCCGCAGCCATTCGTTGACGCAGAAGCCGCCATCCAGGCGTTGGGCGCCATGGTCGGAGACCACCAGCACATTGGTATCGTCGTCCAGCAGTTCCAGCAGATTGCCGATCTCCTCGTCGATATACGAGTAATAATCCCGGATGAGCGATTCGAACCGATTGCCGGGAACGTGCTGGCGGTGCAGGGGATCGTGGTATTTCCAGAAACCGTGGTGGATGCGGTCGACCCCAATTTCGACGAACTGGAAATAGTCCCAGTCCACCGTCGCCATCAGATAGCGGATCACCTCGAAGTGCTTGCGCGTCATGTCATAGATCTGATCGCGCAGCCAATCTTTGTTATCCGTCCGGAACCCTCTGACGTCAACCGGGTAATCCCCTACCAGCCGTTCGATTTCCTGTTTGACGCTGGCCGGATAAGTGTACTCGTTGGCCTTGGTATCCGGCGTCAGAAAGCACCCGACGTTGACGCCTTCGACATGCCGCGGCGGATAGCTGGGCGGCACACCCACGACCACCACGTTCTGGCCGCGCGCGCCGACTACGTCCCAAATGGCCTTCTGTTGAATAGAGCTGGAGTTCACTACCGAGAGGTGGTCGTAAGAATAATCCTTGCGGTTGCGAAATCCGTAGACGCCCAGCGAGCCCGGATCCTGGCTGGTGGACATGCACATCCATGCGGGGACGGTGATGGGCGGGACGACGCTTTCCAGCCTGCCGTAGCAGCCGCGCTCCATGAGCGCCCGAATATTATTCAATCCGCCGTGCTCGAACAGGATTTCCGGGGCCGCACAATCCAGTCCGATGACAAGAGTCTTCACGCCACTTCTATCCTTTCCTTTAAATTAGGCTGTAATCCCGCGCGACGTGGCAAAACCTGGGAATCCTGCAAGTTTCGCTATTCAGGCCATGAGACCACGTTGGCACCCCGTTCGTCAAGGACTACTGGATAGTTCTAGTACTTCCATACCTCATATAAGTCTAATCGCAGGCGATGGTTGCGTGCAAGGAAGTGCCCTCGGAGTGTCTTAACCATCACCTAATATTTGCAAAATTGGAAGATCATCCTAATCGGCATAGGTTCGGCAAGCCCGCCAGCGATGAAACAGGCTGCGGCGTATAGGGGATGGGCTGGCCTAAGATCTTGGCGGGGCTTACTCGTAAGGGATGTCCACCTCAGCAAAGCTGCCGGGCGTGGCCGCGTTCACAGCGGCGGCAATTCTGTCGAGATATAACCGCATAGCTGGCCATTGCTGGTTGCCGAGGACGACCAGTGCAATTTTCCGATCCGAAAGGTTCTGCTGGTATCGGATATTCTTGTCGGTACTGAGCCGCACGTCGTACCCAGCTTCCTCGGCCCGTTGAATCAGTTCGCCGTTTTCCAGCTCATGCCACCCAATCCGCCGCGCATATGTGACTTCGTGTCCGGTCAGACAACGAACAATCGGCTTCGGAGTCCCATTATCGAACGGGATCTTCATCAGCCGAAGGTGGGCGCTTTAGCCAGGCTCTCGCTAGCAAAATGCAAAACAGCTTTTACTTCCTCTGGCGTCACGTCGAAAACTTCCGTGATCTCTTCGACCGACATACCGGCCTCAAGATTCTCGAACACCGTCTGCACCGGCATACGCGTTCCCCGGAAAACCCATGCGCCGCTAACTTTGCCGGGGACGCTCTCTACGGCGGGGCATTGTGACCAATCGAGACTTGCCATGATCTACGCTCCTTCTTTGAGAATACCTCTCCGAGAGTTCCGGTAAACATTAAACTGCCGGTCAGATGAGCCGTCCCCGTATCGTGATCGATACCAACGTGCTCATCTCCGCCGCCATCCAAGCTGCCCGCCTCACGCGGCCAACAGAAAGCCTGGAGGCTGCCAGCGCTTATAGTACCGCGCCGGTACTTTAAGGCCTAAGTATCTGCTGATGCTGGCCCTATTCCCTTGATTCCACTATGGGTTTCGTGTTAGGTTCAAAGACACCACTTGTACCTGTCGAGCCCGTATGGAAGCTTCATGCAGCACAACCACGGCATCGCCACGCTGAATCACCTTTTCTTCCATCACCTGGATCATTACCGTTTAGACCGCCTGCTGAGCTTTCAAGACCTTAGTAAGCCTGGCGAGACCATGGTCTGGTCCACGGAGCGTTTCACGCGGTCCGTTTTCGCGCTGCGGCAATTTCTGCTTTCCTGCGGTCTGGCGGCGGGCGATCGGGTGGCGGTGTTCGCCGAGAATCGGCCGGAGTGGCATGTCGCCGATTTCGCCATCCTGCTGGCGCGGTTGGTGGTGGTGCCGATTTACAACACGCAGGCGCCTGCGCAGATCGGCTATCTGCTGCGGCACAGCGGCTGCCGGATGGTCCTGATTGCCGGCGCGCGGCAGTGGGAGATTCTCCAGCCGCTGCGCGGGGACCTGCCGGAGCTGGAGACGGTCGTGGGCATGGAAGAGACGCCCGGCGCCAGCACTTCCCTGCCCCGCATCGTGAGCCAAGCGCCCGCCTTCGATGGCGCGGCCGTGGAGCGCATACGCGCCGAAGCGCTGGCTATCGATCCCCGGAGCCTGGCTACCATCGTCTACACTTCCGGCACCACGGGCACTCCCAAAGGCGTGATGCTCTCGCACGGGAACTTGACCTTCAATCTGCGCGGCAGCCTGGGGCGGGTGCTCTCGCAGACTGCCCGCCAGGCTCTTTCCGTGCTGCCGCTGGCGCACGTGCTGGAGCGGATGCTCTGCTATGGCTACTTCCATGAGGGCGTACCCATTGCCTACGGCGACCCGCACGATCTGAAAGAGTTGCTGAAGCTGCACCGGCCCGAGATCATGGGGGCCGTGCCGCGCATTCTGGAGAAGGTACGGGAAGCCGTGGAGGCGCAGGTCGAGCAGCTCGCACCCTGGCGGCGCGCCATAGGCGAGAAGCTCATCGCGGCGGCGGTCGCGCGCGCGCGGCACACCCTGAAGGGCGAGCCCGCCCCGCTTTCGGCTATGCTGCTCGGGCCGCTGGCCAACCTGTTGGTTTTTCCCAAGGTGCATCGGCAGTTGGGCGGCCTGCAGTATTTCATTTGTGGCGGCGCCTGGCTCAATCCGGACATCGAGCTGTTTTTCCGGGCGGCCGGCTTCACTGTGCTGCAGGGCTACGGCTTGACGGAGACTTCGCCGGTGATCACGCTCAACGAATACCGGAAGGAAAAGCTCGGCTCGGTGGGGCGCGCCCTCGATGGCGTGGAAGTGCGCATCGGCCGAGACGGCGAGATTCTCACGCGCGGGCCGCACGTGATGCTCGGGTATTATAAAGACGAATCCGCCACGCGCCAGACGGTCGACCAGGACGGTTGGCTCGACACCGGCGATCTGGGCCGCATGGATGCGGATGGCTGCGTCACCATCACCGGCCGCAGCAAAGAGATCCTGGCTTTATCGAATGGGAAGAAAGTCGCCTGCGCGGCCGTCGAGCACGCGCTCGAACGAAGCCCCTATATCCAGCAGGCCCTGGCGGTGGGGGATGGCCGCAAATTCGTGACCGCCTTGATCGTGCCGCATCTGGAGCACGTAGCGCAGGCCGGCCGCGAGCGCGGGCTGACCTTTCGCCGCCCTGAAGAATTGCTGCCGACGGCGCCGATACTGGCGCTTTTCCGCGAGGAATTGAGCAGCTGCCAGGCACAGCTCTCCTCGTTCGAGCAGGCCAAACGATTCTGCTTCCTGAAAGAAGAAGCGCTGCTCGACACCGAGCTGGTGACTCCCACTTTGAAAGTCCGCCGCGCGGTGCTCGAGCGCAAGTACGCCGATTGGATCGGGCGGATGTACCAGCAGGACGATCCTTTGGTCATCCCGACACTTAGGCAAACCCCACTTGGACAAGTCATCGAAGCTCAGTTATAAAACATCATAGGAGGGCCCATGCCCGAACCGACGCTAGTCAAATGGAATGAAGAAACGATTCTGGAGCATCTGAAGAAAATCGCGCACGATCAGCTCAACCTGACGCCGGAACAGATCGAGACGATTGGCCCCGACGTCCCGCTGATAGATGCGCTGCAACTGGATTCGCTGGCGCAAGTGGTGCTGGTTACCACCATCGAACAGGACTTCGGCTGCGCCTTTGGCCTCGAGCAGTGGCAGCAACTGGAAACCATGCAGGATCTGGTACACATGATCGCCAGCCGCGCTTGCCCGCCGGAGCAGCCGGCATGAGTGCGCTGACGCTCAAAGGGGCCACGCTGCCCGAGATTCTTCTCAATCTGGAAACCTGCACGCGGTGGGGGGCGCGTTTCGTGACGCCTTCCGAGGAGGCCGTGTTTTATCCGTATCAGGACGTGTTGCGGCGCGCCCAGCAGGCCGCCGCCAATTTGCAGGCGCGCGGGCTGCGGCGGGGCGACCGCGTGGCGCTGATTCTTTCCACCTCGATCGAATTCTTCGATGCGTTGCTGGGCGTGCAGCTTGCCGGCGGCATTCCGGCGGCGCTCTATCCGCCGTTCCGGCTGGGCAAGCTCGACGAATACTTTGCCCGTTTGCGCAAGATGCTGTCCAAAGTCGGCGCACGGTTTCTAATTACCGAAGGCCGCATCAAGCGGCTGCTGGGTCCCGGCGTGGTGGGGGTGGAGTCACTCGAAGAGGTACTCGAAGCCAAGGATCTGCAGAGCGGCGGGGGGCGCTGGCAACCGGTGGATGTGGACCCGGCCGAGCCCGCCTTTTTGCAATTCTCCTCCGGCACCACGGTGGAGCCCAAGGCGGTCATGGTGACGCACACCAACTTACTGGCCAATCTGACCATGATGGAGCGCTGCCTGGTGTACCGGGATGAGTCGGAGATCGATAACGGCTGTGTCTGCTGGCTGCCGCTCTATCATGACATGGGCCTGGTAGGTTGCCTGTATCTGGGCATGTACTATCCCGGGACGGTGACTTACATGGGTCCGGATACTTTCCTGGCGCGGCCGGCTATCTGGCTGCGGACCCTGTCGCGGTATCGATCGGCGATTTCGCCCGCGCCGCACTTCGCTTATAGCTTGTGCGCCACCAAGATCAAAGACGAGGAGATGGACGGGGTGGACCTTTCGCGCTGGCGGGCCGCGCTGAACGGCGCCGAGCCGATTGAATCGGACGGCATAAAGCGCTTCACCGAACGCTTCGCCCGCTGGGGGTTCCAGCCCACGGCCATGACGCCGGTCTACGGGTTGGCGGAGGCGGGCCTGGGGGTGACCTTCACCGGTCTGGACGACCTGCCCCGCTTCACCGAATTCAGCCGGGAGGGCTTGTGGAATGGCGGCACGGCGCATCCCGGAGCGGGGCGGCGCATTGCCTCGGTCGGCCGCCAGTTGCCGGGCGTCGAGGTAGCGATCTTCGACGATCAAGAGCAGTCCGTGCCGGAAGGCGGAGTGGGCCGGATCTGGGTGAAAGGACCGTCGATTACTAAAGGTTACTGGGAGAGTCCGGAGCTGACCGCCAACATGATTCACGGCGATTGGCTGGATACAGGCGACCTGGGCTTCTTTTACGAGGGCGAGCTTTACATCGCCGGGCGCGCCAAGGACCTGATCATCATTCGCGGCCGCAATTACGCTCCGCAGGAGATGGAGGAGTTACTGCTGGATGTGGAAGGCGTGCGCAAGGGCTGTGTCGTGGCGGTAAGTACGCTGATTGAAGGCGAGGGTGAGCAGCTCATCATGCTGGCGGAGAAGGACCCGCGCAGCAAGCGTCCGGAAGAAGAAGTACGGGCGGAGATCAGTCACTGTATTTTGAAGGGTCTCTCGCTCAAGCCGCGGGACGTCGAGCTGCTGGAGCCGGGGACGCTGCCGCGGACATCGTCCGGAAAGCTGCGGCGGGCCGAAGCGCTACGGCAATTTTTGGCGGGGGAGTTAGTACCGCCAGAAAAGGTTAATGCGCTTAAGTTGTTGTTTGAGGTGGGTAAGTCGCAGTTAGCTTGGGCTAAGTTTCGGGCGGAGAAGAAGTAAGTAGAGACGGCTTTTTATTTGTGAGAACTTTCCGCCGTAGACCTGGCGGGAGCGGCTTCTGTCCGCCACAGGCTTCTACGTGTGAACGTCTGTTTGCGGTTTTAGCCGTCGGGCGGTTACAGTTGCCGAAAAGCCCTGCATGCAGGTATGGTGACCGACGTGCTTTTACCGCTATTATGAAATCCCTACGGCTCCTCCTTTTCCTGTTTACCCTTCCGCTCTTAAGTTTCGCACAGCGACAAACGCTGATCGTTGACGAAAATACCACCGTTCGCTTGCGTTTAGCTCGGAACCTCTCTTGGGCCGACGCACGGACGGGCGACAGAATCCCCTTCGAAGTCCTAGAGGATGTCACCGTCAAAGGCAAACTCGTTATCGAGCGCGGAGCGATCGCTCTCGGAACCATCGCAGATATCGAGCAGGACAGAAGCCAGAGCCGAGGCGACAGGCTGGGGGTAACACTCGACTTCGTAAGGCTTGTCGACGGAGAAAAAATCGCACTTCATTCACTTAATGGGCCGCCGTACTTTCTGCTCATGAATGTCAAGGCCAAAACATTATATGCGGCGGGTACCGAATGTGCTGCCTACACTTACGGCAGGGCCGACCTCGACAGGGGTGATTTTCCTTCCAGGCCATGATTTCCGTTCCAGGTAGAACACCGCATTCCGGTGCCCTGGATCTCACGGCCACGACAGAGTATTCGGCGGTTTGAAGGTCGGTAAGGTGCGCGTGGAGTTGTGCCTAGACGCTGTTACCGCCAGCAGGCCACCGGCGACAGAGGGTTGACCCGTTCCCTCGGCTTGCGGTCGGGAAAGCCTTGCGGATGTTACGGGACGTGAGACCGCCCAGACACGCTAACCCGAAATGGCGGGCTTGTCGAAGGTCTCCTCCACTTGTGCGGCTTCTTCGGCGCTCGTTCCTCTACCGTCGCACTATCGGGCAGGGTCAGCCTCGTCTCCGATGCTCGGATGGTTGGAATTCCGCTCATCTTCAGCGTCTTTTTCGCGTGGATACTCGGTCCCTGGAAGCGCTACTATAAGGGACGTGTCCGCGCGTTGCAGGCGTGCACGGCCCCTTGTACCTGAAGAGCGCAGAGAAGAACCGCGCTTCGCGGCGGGCCGCGAAGCTCTATGAAATCGGCCGGCTGTCGGCAGGCTCCGCTTGCAGCCTTCGCGGGAGTGGCTTCCGTCTACCATGGGCCCTACCTATGAACGTCTGTTTGCGGTTTCACCCATCGGGCGGCTCCAAGTCGCTGAAAAGCCTGGATGCGGGTATGGTGACTGACATGCTTTACCTTGTTTGTGAAATCCCTCCAGTTCCTCCTTTTTCTGTTTGCCCTTCCGCTCTTCAGTCTCGCGCAAACGCCCGGTCCCTCGGCGAATCAGCGCGTGATTCTACTGGTGGAGAGCGGCGTTCGCACCAGTGAGGTTGAGAGGGTGATCTGCGCCGCGCCAACAGTTAGCTTCAACCTGACGCCGTCTGACACGGACCAACTCTTGGGGGTAGGTGTCTCCGAGGAGATGATCAAACGGATGGCGGAGCGGAATCATGGGCGGCCTTGCACTGACGACCTTAGCAGCGGTCCACGCCACCATGCGGGCCAGCGAGAAACGCTGGTCCTTCCAGACGCCACACCCGTTCGCCTGCGTTTAATGCGGAACCTCTCTTCAGCCTACGCAAGGACGGGCGATCGAATCTACTTCGAAGTTCTCGATGACATCAAAGTGCCCCACTATCCGTACGTCATAATCAATCGCGAAGCGACCGCGGTCGGAACCATCATCTATGTCCAGGAAAAGAGAACGCTGGGCCGTGCCGGCAGGTTGGTTGTAAGAGTCGATTTCGTAAGGCTTGCCGATGGGGATAAAATCGCACTTAGCGGTGGCGACAAGGATTTCCCAGGCCAAGGCCATGTGGGTGCCATAGCCGAAGGCCAAGAATTCTTGGCTTTGACTAACGGCGACGCCAACCTCGACGTCCGGGATTTCAGGTAGAAGACCGAATTCCGGTGCCCTGGATGCTGCCTCGCTGCTGTTTGCCAAACGGCAACAATCAGGCGTATATTAAGGAGGTGGGCCTGCGGCCGGTTTCCCAGCCGCAGGTTTGACGTTTCCTTTCAGCTACCTTTTCCGTCTCTTGCGGAAACGGAAGGTAAGCGTGACCGTGAGCGACACGGCAGAAACGGTCAAGATGATCGTCATCTTGCCTCCTCTGCCCAAACGGATTGGATTTGCCGGTCTGGGTTGCTACCCCAGATCGGCAGCCGTCCGGGACGCCAATAACGCCCCTCTGGCACCCGCCGTGCAGAACTCGATCCTAACACAGACAATCAGACATGAACCTGACGGTCGGTCAGTGCATCGGGAACCTCGATTCCGTCCGCGAGCGGCCGATAGTGAAACAAGCTGCTTTTCGAGGCACTTCATCGGGTGGAACCGGACCGGCCGATGCAGGTCAACGCTCAGCTTCGGGCCGGACGATGTATCGGGCTCACTATCTGGCGCTCATCCGCTGCTGATGCCGTTTAATGAGCTGCTGTCGCTTTCCCTCCCAGTATTCAGGAGTGATTTCTAGCGACTTGGTGATCGACGAAATCTTTCATCGGATCCGGCAGCGAAATGTTCATTGTCTGCACGATAAAATCCCGCGCCTCGGAGTTACCATTATATCCGTGCTAGCCTGACAATACTTTCATTCTTGGCGATAATAGCCAATGAGGAAACCATCGGCGTGTCGACAGCAATCGTCGTACCTCTCAAAGAATATCTGGCGACCAGCTACCGTCCCGACTGCGAATATCTGGATGGCGAGTTGTTGGAGCGAAACGTGGGCGAATGGGATCATAGCCGCTTGCAGATGCTGCTGAGCCGGTATCTCTCCAATCGTGAGAAACAATGGGGGATCATCGTGGTACCGGAACAGCGTGTTCAGGTCAAGGCCACCCGTTTCCGGGTGCCG
>Ga0302326_10019338_pt1 | contig 14073 bp, 13 predicted proteins | sample Palsa_T0_3_FD_202264 | JGI IMG/M metagenome (GOLD analysis project Ga0302326, IMG submission 202264) | Peat permafrost microbial communities from Stordalen Mire near Abisko, Sweden - Palsa_T0_3 | ecosystem: Environmental > Terrestrial > Soil > Palsa > Peat permafrost | place: Sweden: Abisko... | reverse complement strand
GTGGGGCTGTGGGCGCGGCTGTTCGGGAACCCGCTCACCTGGGACGACCTGCCCTGGCTGCGCTCGCTGACCACCCTGCCGCTGCTGGTCAAGGGCATCTGCCACCCGGACGACGCCCGCCGCGCGAAAGACGGCGGGGTGGACGGGATCTACTGCTCGACGCACGGCGGCCGCCAGGCCGACGGCGGCCTGCCGGCCATCGACTGCCTGCCCGGCATTGTGGCCGCGGCCGATGGCCTGCCCGTGCTCTTCGACTCCGGCATCCGCTCCGGCGCCGACGTCATCAAGGCGCTGGCCCTGGGCGCCACCGCCGTCGCCGTCGGCCGCCCCTACGCCTACGGCCTCGCGATCGGCGGCGTTGACGGCCTCGTCCACGTGCTCCGCAGCTTCCTGGCCGAAACGGACCTGATCATGGCCGTGGACGGCTACCCCACCCTGGCCGACCTGACCCCGGACAGCCTCCGCCGTACCTGTGCCCACACCTGAGCCAAGCCGCAGCCAGCTGATGCTAGCCGCGCTTGAGGCTGCCGATGCTGAGCGATCCGGTGCTGGGTGATCCGGTGCTGGGTGATCCGGTGCTGGGTGATCCGGACGGGGCTGACGGCAGATCTTCTTCGACTTCCCGCACGTAGGCCTCGGGATCCCTGTCCACAGCCAGAACGCCGGCGTAATTCCGCGCTTCGTACGCGGCGAAGGCGACGGCGAGGTCGTGCCGGCGCTGCAGGCTGGCCAGCCGGCGGAAGTCGGTCAGTCCCTCGCGTTCCTCCTCGGCCATGTGATCGCTGTTGGCCAGGTTGGCCGCCGCGACCGCCGCGTACCAGGCGTCGGTACCGACCTGATGGCGGGCGACCTCGGTGACGGAGTCCCTGATCTCGTTGTGGTCATGGATGGCATCCAGGGTCTCTGCCTCTACCCCGGTGGCCCGGCGCCCGCCCAGGCCCACCTGCAGCAGCACGGGATAGAAGATCTCCTCCTCGGCCGCCGCGTGCAGTTCGAGGAACGCCGCCAGCCTGCTCCATATCGCGGACAGCACCCCGGTCTCGGTGCGATCGATCTGCTCCAGGATCGCGAAGAGCCGGCGCTGCTCGTGGTGGTCGTCAAGGATCAGCTGGGTAATGTCCATAGTCCCTCCCGGCACCGTATCTCCGGCTCACTGACATGCCCTCAAGCAGCCGACGATAACGTATCGCGGCCCGCGTTCTCGCCCGGCCGCCACACCCGCCGACTCGCGGCCCGCACCGTTTGCCCGCAGTTTCAGGTGCTGTAGCAGTACCAGATGATGCCGGGGCTGGCCTCGGTGACGCCGCGATGACGCAGCCCGGCGACAATAGATCATTGTCCGGCCAGATCATTGTCCGGCCAGAGAACGGGAGCAGCTGGAGACTTAATGAGCCACAGTGCAGCCTGCCATGAGGACGTCCGCGCCTCCCGGGTTGCGCCGTCGGCCGACGTTACTTCCGCGTCCGCGGTGCCGCGTTCGGCGCCCGTGGTGGCGCCGAGGCTGGCTGGGGCAGGGTTCGCCCCATCGCGGGTACCGGCTGACCCATCCTTCCCTGGTGCGGCCCCGGCCGCGCGCAGGCCGGGTGCGCGGCCCTCCCAGATCCCGGTCGCCCGCGACGGGAAGGAAAGTGGTGGGCCGCGGGACACCCGAGCGGCTTTCGATGTGGTGGGCGACAAGGCGGCCCAGCGACAGGCTGGCAGTATGGCCCTTGGGCGGATCCTTAAGGCACCTTCCACCACCATGCTGCTTCGCTGCGGGAACCATGCTTGTAACTGTGGGCCCGAGGCCCGGGCCCGGGCGGAGTTGGCGGTAAGCGATCCGCATGATCCGGTCGAGCGCGAAGCCGACCGCGTTGCTGGGGTGGTGATGCGAACACCCAACAGTGGCACGCAGCCAATTTCGGCACCCCGGCCGCGTGGCGTTCTCACTCCGCGCAACCGGGCGGTCCGCCCCGGTGGGCGTTCCCTTGAACCGAACGTGCGAGCAGACATGGAGGCCCGCTTCGGCGCGAGCTTCGAACGGGTGCGGATCCATGAGGGACCCGACGCCTGGCAAGCGGCGGAGGCCGTTGACGCGAAGGCCTTCACGGTGGGCGACGACATTGTGTTCGGGCGGCAGCCGTACGACCCGGTAAGCGACCAGGGGCGGCGATTGCTCGCGCATGAGCTCGCTCATACCCTCCAGCAGACAGGGAACGCACCGGCCATTTTGCGGCAGGCCCTGCCCGGGCTACCGGCTAACAAGGACTCTCCCAAAACGGAAGCCTGCCCGCCCGTGGAACGCGGCGAGATGCAGGAGGCGGCGAAGGCGCAGCTTCGCTTGGTCGAGAGGATCCCCCAGCAGGAGTGGCTGATATATGGGTTTCCGATCGGCGGCACCGAGATCTCGAGGGCTGAATCGGGCGGCTTTATTTCCGACATCGTAAGAAGCCTGATGCAAGGTCACTTCGTGTACATGACGGGCCAGGATCCGCTGGAAGTAGTCGGCTTTTCGGATTGTTTCGCCGGACCGCAGGTGGACAACCATGTCATTCGTCAGCGTCGAGCAGCTGAGTTCTGCGCCGGGGTGAAGGATCACTATGCCTCCACGCCGAAGACCTACCCTGACTTGATCCGCTCCTGCGGACCGGCCCCGGCGGACCAATATGTCGGCTCGAACGCGACGCGGGAGGACAGGGCACAGAATCGGAGCATCCTGATACGGCGAGTCGCGGTGACGGTTCAGTTCCAAGAAGGAAACGAGACCTTTCCGTATGATCCGAAGTTCGGGCCGAGCGAGGCTAACTGCGCTTCCTACTCTAGCGACCTAGCGCGCGACATCCTCGGGCGGGTCTATACCAATAATGCGCATTGTTCCTGCCTGGTGACCCCGGACGAGCCGCACAATAACTGCGTGCGGCACTGCCTGCAGGACAAGATGTGGACTCTGTTGGCGTACGCAAACAGTAACCGCAAGGCCAACGACCCGCCGATGGACATCGACATCGCCTGTCTGAACATTTGGAAACATCACCGCGACTGCTATCACGACTGCGGCTGCGCCAGCGAATTCATCGACTACCTGCCGTTCTACGCGGTCTGCAACATAGGGCTGCCGTGCGCTGTCGACTCCGCCGCGATCAATCTGCTAAACCGGTGCATGCCCGCCACGAAGAATGACAAGTATCTTCAGGTACCTTGACGGATTAGACCCGGATCCAGACCGGCACACCGGGATCTGCACCACCGCAACTGACATCGGCATGTGCCAGTGTCCCGCGATCGAGATGACCGCCGGTGCCATCCCCCGCCGCTCAGCCCTGCACGTTCAGCTGCTCGATGGGATCAGTGGGCATCTCCATCGCTTCCAGCAGCGCGAGAAGTTCGTCTCGTTCAGCCGCGGTGACCGGCGTATTGTGCGCCGCGAGCGACGCCGCCAGCTCAATCGTCAGCTCTTCGTATTCGCCACCCTCCTCCATCAGCTGAATGCTCTCCAAAGTGCTCGGCGACACGCGTTCCGCGAACCTGGCCGGCAACGCTGATGCCCGCTGCGCAACCTCATAGTTGTCCATCGGTTCTCCTCGGGTTTCTCACTACTCCAGGACCGCTGCGTCCCAGCCGGAACGATCCGTACGTGCGTCTGCTGACGCGTCCGTTCGCGCCTCTGCTGTCCCGTCCGTTCGTGCGTCTGCGCGCGCGTCCGGTCGTGCCTCCGCGGACGCGCGCCGGTCGTCGCTCGCCTGAACTGGCCTGCCATCTGCCGCGCGGAGAACCTCGTAGTACTCCTGGCGGCTCCGCGGTTCGGCCGGCTCTGTCCGGCCGGCCGCAGCGTCAGCATCCTGCCCGCCATCTCGGAGGTGCCGCTCGGGCTTAGCCTCGCCTGGCCCGTCCACGCCGTCGTCGTACCTGTCGAATGCCATCCGGCTCTCCGGATACCCGGCACATTAAGTGCTCTCTACATCACATCGGGTTGATATTAGGCGATGTCTGGTTCTCCGCCGCCAGTACTCGCAGGCGTGCACCGCAGGGTGAGGAATCCGTAACATCTTCGCCCGTCCGGTAGAACCACCAGTACCAGACCTCCCGAACGCACCCGATGACGCCCCCTGGCATCAATCCCGAGGAGATCATTTACGCAGAAATCAGACCACCAAGCCCATTGCCGACGACGCGCTAACTGCATACAGTTTGGACTGCATACAGTTTGACCCGTCTCTGGTCACCGGCGATTGGAGTACCCCATGGGGCGAGATGACCACCCGACCGCGCCCGCCGACTGCCTGACCCTGGTCATGCCGCTGCAGGCGCGGGCGGGGATGAGCACTCGCGATTTCTACGAGTACTGGCTGAACGCGCACGTCACGCTGCCCGCGCGGTTCCCCGGCATCAGCAGCATCTGGCTGCACGCCGTCTCCTTCGACGACGCGATCTGGCCGCGCCTGCCCGAGGTCAGTCACCGTCCGCCGCCCGAAGACGAGTTCCAGGGTGTGCCGGAGGCTACCTTCGTCACGCTGGAAGGCCTGGCGGAATTCCAGGCCGCCTCCAAGGTCCAGATGGACGACGGCATTAACTTCCTGCAGGAAATGATCGCCTACCGCAGCATCGCGGACGCGACCCAGACGGTCAGCGACCGCACCGGCGTGCCCGCTCCTGACGGCCACGACGGCCTCGTCCGGCACCTGCTGTTCCTGCGCCGGCGCGAGGGCGTCACCGCCGCGGAGTTCCGGAGCTTCGTGGCGGACACCCTGGCTCCGGCCTGGGCCGGGTCGGCCGAGGTGGTCAAGCTGCGGCGGCACCTGTTCGAGGAAGTCGAGGTCACCCTCGATCACCCCGGTGTCCGTATGTCCCGGCCGCTGGACCGCCAGTACCAGGCCGCGCTGGAAGTAGTGGTGCCCGATTCCGCCGCCCTGGACCGGTTCGCGGCCTCCTCCGCCTGGTCGCAGGCCGCGGCGGCGGCCGGTAAGCACTGCGCGGCGGTGCACGCCGTGCGCGTCAACCGCTGCATCACCACCAAGTACCAGGGTGCCATCACGCTGGCCGGGGTGCGGGGCGTCGCCGTCGCCGACGTCATCCGGCGGCTGGGCGCCAGCAGCCAGCTCGACGACGAGGTCAGCGCCCTGTTCCTGCCCGCGCCGGCCCACGTGCTCGTCTAGCCGCACCGAAACTAGCCGCACCGAAACTAGCCGCACCGAAAACCGAAAGGGGCCGTCCGAAAGTGACGTCGCCAGCACGTTTGTCCACCGAGGAAATGGTCCGCGAGCTGTGGGACCGGCAGCAGATCACCGACGTGATGCTGCGCTTCGGCCGCGGCCTGGATCTGCACGACTGGGACATGTACGCGGCCACCTTGACCGACCCGTTCGAAGTCGACTTCTTCGACCTGACCGGGCGGCCGCCGGCCGTCACCACGCCCAAGGTATGGGCCGAGTTCGCCCGCGCCTGCCTGGAACGGCTGACGGTGATGCACCAGTACTCCAACTTCCACATCACCGTCGACGGCGACCAGGCCGATGGCGTCTTCTACCACATTTCCCGGCACCGGCTGCCGAACCGGTTCGGAGATGACCACTACACCCAGTACGGCTGGTACGAGAACTCGTTCCGCCGCACCGCCGGGGGCTGGAAGATCAGCCGGCTCAAGCACACCTTCCAGTGGTGCGACGGCAATCCGACCCTGATCGACGCATCCGACCCCGCCTGGCAGGAAGCCGCTGCCGCCGTATTCGGCGCGGGCTGAACCCGCTACCGCCACAGGAGACCACGATGACATCGGTAACCACGGCCCATCACACCGCCCAGGTCAACGGGACCAGGCTGCACTACGTCACGGCCGGCGAGGGCCCGCCCGTCATGCTCCTGCACGGCTGGCCGCAGACCTGGTACGAATGGCGGCACGTCATTGACCTGCTCGCCGACCAGTACCAGGTGGTGGCGCCCGACCTGCGGGGCTTCGGCTATTCGGGCAAGCCGTCGGCCGGCTACGACGCGGCCACGATAGCCGCCGACCTCGCGGCCCTGGCCGACCACCTCGGCCTGCGGGACGTAACCGTCCTGGGTCACGACTGGGGGGCCGTCTTCGGCTACGTCTACGCCGCGAAGACCCCCGGCCAGGTCCGTGCCCTCGGCATCGTGGAGATGGCCCTGCCGGGCGTCGGCGTGATGGAACAGGCCATGGCGCCCCAGCCGCAAGGTAACTTCCTGTGGCACATGGGCTTCCAGTCCGTCCCCGATCTGCCCGAGCTGCTGATCGCCGGGAAGGAAAAGCCCTACCTGCGCTGGTTCTTCGAGCACTTCGCCTACGACCCAGGCGCCATTACCGCGGCCGACCTCGAGGTATACGTAGACGCCATCACCCAGGTAGGCGCGCTGCGGGCCGGGCTCGCCGTCTACCAGGAGTTCTTCACCACCGCCGACCAGGTGGCCGCCCTGGCCAAGACCCCGCTGGAGATCCCGGTGCGGGCCTACGGCGGCGAGGCCTGCCTAGGCGGCGCGACGCTGGCCTCGGTGCAAGCCGTGGCGCCCGCGGCCGAGGGTGGGGTCATCGAGCGGTGCGGACACTGGGCGGGGGAGGAGCGTCCCGACTTCGTCGCCAGCATCGTCCGCGACCTGGCCAGCAACTAAACCCCAAATTCTCGGAACGATCGTGGTACCCCCCTCGCCACCCCGTCGCGCCGCAAGTCAATTTAGTAAGCCTAGCCTTGTTAGGCTAGGCTTAGGATGTGAGCGAGGAGCCTGAAGTCGGCCAGGTGGCCGCGGCGCTCCGGGTGAGTATCGGCCTGCTGCTGCGGCGACTGCGGCAGGTGCAGGTCGAAGGCGAGCTCACCTTGCCCGAGAGCTCGGCCCTGGTGCGCCTGGATCGGGGCGGCCCGACCACGCCGGGCGAGCTGGCCAAGCTGGAGCAGATCAGCCCGCAGTCGATGGGGGCCACGCTGGCCGCGCTGGAGGCACGCGGCCTGGTCGAGCGGCGTCCCGATCCGCGCGATGGCAGGCGGGTGGTCTTGTCGGTGACCGAAGCCGGCCGCGACGTGCTCCTGGACAAGCGGAACGCGCGGGCCAGGCAACTGGCGCAGGCCCTCTCGGCCGGCTTCACCCCCGCCGAACTCCGGCAGCTGATGGCGGCCGCGCCGCTGCTCGAGCGCCTGGCGCAGAGCATCTAATGGCCGGGCATCCAATGGCCGGGCCTCCAGTGGCCGTGGACGACGGCTACAAGTGGGTCGCCCTGGCCAACACGACCGCCGCCATGTTCATGGCGACGCTTGACGGGTCGATTGTCATCATCGCGCTGCCGGCCATCTTCCGCGGCATCCACCTGGATCCGCTGGGCGCAGGCAACATCAGCTACCTGCTGTGGATGATCATGGGCTACCGGCTGGTCCAGGCCGTGCTGGTGGTGACGGTCGGCCGCCTGGGGGACATGTTCGGCCGGGTCCGGACCTACAACGCGGGCTTCGTGGTCTTCACCTTCGCCTCGATCCTGCTCTCGTTCGACCCGTTCGACGGCGGCCACGGTGCCCTGTGGCTGATCGGCTGGCGGGTGCTCCAGGCCGTCGGGGGATCGATGCTGATGGCGAATTCGGCCGCGATCTTGACCGATGCGTTCCCCGCCGAACAACGCGGTTTCGCGCTGGGCACCAACCAGATCGCGGGCCTGGCCGGCCAGTTCGTCGGCCTGGTCGCGGGCGGCCTGCTGGCCGCGCTGGACTGGCGGGCGGTCTTCTGGGTCAACGTGCCGGTCGGGGTGTACGGGACCTGGTGGGCCTACCGCAAGCTGCGGGACAACGGTGAGCGGCATCGCGGCCGGATCGACTGGTGGGGCAACGTCACGTTCGCCGTCGGCCTGGGCGCGGTCCTGATCGCCGCGACCTACGGCATCCAGCCGTACGGCGGGCACACGATGGGCTGGACGAATCCCTGGGTGGTGACCGGGCTGGCGGGCGGCGTCGCCCTGCTGGTGGTGTTCGGCATCATCGAGACCAGGATCGCCGAGCCGATGTTCCAGCTCAGCTTGTTCCGGATCCGGGCCTTCACGGCCGGGAGCCTCGCGGGCCTGGCCACCGCCATCGCCCGGGGCGGGCTGCAGTTCATGCTCATCATCTGGCTGCAGGGGATCTGGCTGCCGCTGCACGGCTACAACTTCAGCGACACGCCGCTGTGGGCCGGGGTCTTCCTGCTGCCGCTGACCGCCGGGTTCCTGGTCTCGGGGCCGGTGTCGGGGATCCTGTCCGACCGGTTCGGCTCCCGGGGCATCGCCACGGGCGGGATGGCCGTGTTCGGCGGCAGCTTCATCGGCCTGATGCTGCTGCCCGTCAGCTTTCCGTACTGGGCCTTCGGCCTGCTCATCGCGGCGAACGGGATCGGCAGCGGCATGTTCGCCTCGCCCAACTCCTCCTCGATCATGGGCAGCGTCCCGGCCCGGCAGCGCGGCGCGGCCTCGGGGATGCGCTCGACCTTCCAGAACTCGGGCACCGCGGTCTCGATCGCGGTGTTCTTCTCGCTCATGATCGCCGGGCTGGCCGGCAGTCTGCCGAAGACGCTGACCAGCGGCCTGCAGCACGAAGGCGTGCCCGCCGCCGTCGCGCGCCACATCGGCTCCCTGCCGCCGGTGTCGTCGCTGTTCGCGGCGGTGCTCGGCGTGAACCCGGTGCAGCACCTGCTGGCCACCGGCGGCGTGCTCGCCTCGCTCCCGGCCGCCAGCCGCCAGGCCCTCACCGGCCGGGAGTTCTTCCCCAACCTGATTTCCGTCCCCTTCCACCACGGCCTGGTCGTGGTGTTCGCCGTATCGGCCGCCCTGGCCGCGCTGGCCGGCCTGGCCTCCCTCCTCCGCGGCCCCCGCCCCGCGCCCGCGCCCCCGGCCAAGCCCTCCGAGCCCGCGCCCGCAGCCGCGCACCCTGAAGCTTCTGGGCCGGCCGCCGGGTTAACTCCTAGCTGAAAACGGCCCGGCCGCCGCGCCGCCAGGGGCGGGTGTGGTTCGCTGGCCTCATGCCTACCTTCCGCTCCCGGCTCGTCGCGCGTGAAACCGTCTACGGGGCCTGGTCGGCCTTCCCCTCGCTGCTGAGCGTCCGACTGCTGGCCGCCGCCGGCCTGGACTACGTGGTGATCGACCTCCAGCACGGCGGGGCCGCCGAGTCCGACCTGCCCGGCATGACCAGCGCCATCCGTCTGGCCGGAGCGACTCCCGTGGCCCGGGTCCGGCACGCGCACCCCGCCGACATCGGGCGGGCCCTGGACCTGGGCTGCGAGGGCGTCATCGTGCCGAACGTCGACTCGGCCGCCGATGCCGCCGCGGTGGCCGGAGCGGTGCGCTACCCGCCCGCCGGGTACCGCTCCGCAGGCGGCGCGCTGGCCGGCGAGGCGCCGTTCTGCATCGTCATGGTCGAGTCGGCCGGCGCTCTGGCTGAGTTGGACGTCACCCTGGCTGTCGACGGCGTGGACGGGATCTACGTCGGTCCCCGGGACCTGTCCCTCGCCCTGGGCTGCGCGCCCGACCCGGACGACCCGGTGCTGGGGCCGGCGCTGGCGCGCGTCTGGTCCGCCTGCGCCGCCGCGGGCAAGCCCGTCGGCGTGCACGCCACCCTGGGCGCCATCGCCCGCCGCTACCGCGACGCCGGCGCCACCCTGGTCACGGTCACGTCAGACGACGCCGCCCTGACCCGCGACACCGCCGCCCAGCTCCGGCAGGCCCAGGCGGACACCGGCAGCGCTACGGCTCGGTGAGGTAGTTCGATAGCGCGCGGCTACGCTCCGGCGAGCACCCGCGCCGCGGTCACTATCATTACCACCGCGACGAACACGTCCATGGCCCGCCAGGCGCGGGGCTGACGGAAGACCGGGGCCAGCAGCCGGGCCCCGAAGCCGAGGCCGGCGAACCAGGCAATGCTGGCCACGGCGGCGCCGCCGCCGAACCACCAGGGATCCGGCCGGGTCGCGGCGACCGAGCCGAGCAGCACCACGGTGTCCAGGTAGACCGCCGGATTGAGCCAGGTGAAGGCCAGGCAGGTGGCCACGACCGTCGGCCAGGACGAGGTTGTCGCCGCGCCGCCGGCGGTCGCCGGTTTGGGCCGCAGCGCCCGCCACGCCGCCACCGCCGCGTAGCCGAGCAGGAAGGCGGCCCCGAGCAGGCGCACGGTCAGTAGCAGGCCGTGGGCGTGCCCGACCACCGCGCCGAGGCCCGCGACGCCCGCCGCGATCAAGATCACGTCCGAGACGGCACAGATCGCGACCACCGTCGGGACGTGGGCGCGGGCGATGCCCTGCCGGATCACGTAGGCGTTCTGGGCGCCGATGGCGACGAGGAGGGACAGCCCGAACAGCAGGCCCGCGAGCGCGGCCGCGACCGTACCTGGGATGAGCATGAATCCACCGTAGGAACGATGGAGCCGAAAATCCAGCTAAACATTCTTCAGATGCATTAGCATCGCTAATGATGAACCTGGATCCGGACCAGCTCGAGGCGCTGGCGGCGGCCGTCTCGGAGGGAACCTTCGACGCCGCGGCGCGGGCCTTGCACGTGACCCCGTCCGCCGTCAGCCAGCGGGTGAAGGCGCTGGAAACGAGCGTGGGGCAGGTGCTTCTCATCCGGTCCAAGCCGGTGCGGGCCACGACGCCGGGCGAAACACTGCTCCGGGCCGCACGCCAGATCCGGGCCCTCAGCGCCGAGGCCCTGCGCGAACTGGAGGCCGAGGACGTCGGGGAAGGGCCGCCCGTCGTCGCGCTCGCGGTCAATGCCGACAGCCTGAACACCTGGTTCCTGGCGGCGCTGGCCGAGCTGGACGGTGCGGTCTTCGATCTGCGGCGCGAAGACGAGACCCGGACCGCCGAGCTGCTCCGCCGGGGTGAGGTGATGGCCGCCGTCACCACGTCGAGGAACCCGGTGCCAGGCTGTGCCGTCCGGCGCCTGGGCCGGATGCACTACGCGCCGAGGGCGGCCGCCGCCTTCCGCGACCGGTGGTTCCCTGACGGGGTGACCGTGGCCGCGCTGTCCCGCGCACCGGTGGTCCTGCTCGACCGCGATGACACCATCCAGGACCGGTACCTGAGCCGCCGCGCCCGCCGGCCGCTGCATCCGCCGCGCCACTACATACCCGAGTCCGGCCCCTTCTTCCAGGCCGTCCGGCTAGGACTCGGCTGGGGCATGATCCCCGACCTGCAGCTGGCTCAGGACACCGGCGCGGACCTGGTCGACCTCGACCCGGCCGGCGGGATGGACGTCGAGCTGTACTGGCAGCAGTGGCGAGCAGCCGGTCCGACCCTGGACCGCGTGGCCCGAGCCGTGCAAGCGACCGCGACGCAGTTCCTGCGCTAACCGCCCGGTCCAGACCGGCTTCCGCTTGTCGCGGAAGGCGGCGGGCCCCTCCTGCGCGTCCGCACTGTTATAAACCGGCGCCCAGATCCGCTCGGCCTCGTCGAACTTCTCGGGCCGGGACAGGTAGGCGGTGCGCTTGGCGGCCAGCACCGACAGCGGCGCGTTCGTCGCGATCCGCTCGGCCAGCTGCTGGGTCCGTGACTGCAGCTCCGCCAGCGGAACGACCTCGTTCACCAGCCCGACCTCACAAGCTCGCTCCGCCGTGATCGGGTCCCCGGTGAGCAGTATCTGCAGCGCGATCCGGGGCGGGATGAGCCAGGAAAGCGGCGCGGCCCACGGGGCGCCGCGGCCCACCTTCACCTCGCTGATGGCGAACGTCGCGCCCTCCGCCGCGACGCACAGGTCGCAGCTCTGGGCGAGCAGGAAACCGCCGGCCCAGGCGACCCCGTTGACGGCGGCGATGGTCGGCTTGGCGATCTCGATGTTGCGGCCGAACTGGGGGAGGAAGTCCAGCGGCGGCACGGTCAGCGCGGTAGCGGCCATCTCCTTCAGGTCGGCGCCGGCGCAGAACGCCTTCTCCCCGGCCCCGGTGAGCACCAGCACCCTGGCGCTGTCGTCCTCGTTGAACCGCCGGGCCCCGGCGAAAAGACCCTCCCGGACCGCCGCGTTCAGCGCGTTGCGGGCCTCGGGCCGCTCGATGGTGAGCCAGGCGACGCCGTTGCGCACCCGGTAGCTGACCGCGTCTGTCATCGCGTCACTCCATGCTTCACAACCGCGAGCTGGGCTCGTATATTAACACATTAGTGAACCGTGAATCACTAATGTCGGTACGCTAGTGCCCAACGCTAATGGAGGCGCCGTGGACCTCGATGTGACCAGCCTGCATCACCGGCGCGCCGTCCACCGCTGGGAGCGGACGAGCGTCGGGGACCTGATCGAGCGGGTGACCTGGAGCCGGCCAGACAAGCTGGCCATCGTGGGCCGGCCGGGGGCCTACGCCGACGAGCGGTTCGCGGCACTGACCTACCGGCAGGCCGACCAGATAGCGAACCAGTTGGCGCACGCGCTGCTGGCCCGCGGGCTCACCCACGGGGACGTCGTCCTGCTGTTCTGCGAGAACTCGGTCGAGGCGTACCTGGCCAAGATCGGCATCGCCAAGGCGGGCCTGGTCGCCGCGCCGCTGAACCCGATGATGGCGCCTGACCTGGTGACCGCCATGATCGATCTGGTCCAGCCGAAGCTGGCCATCGTGGACGCCGAGTTGTGGCCCAAGGCGGAGCTGTCGTTCGCCGCCAAAGACCTGCAGCCCGGAATCACCATTGCCATCGGCGGGCCGCCCGCCCCGCCGAGCGTCTCGTTCACCGAGTTCATCGCCGGCCAGCCGGTAGCCGAGCCGGACGTCGAGATCCACGCCGACGACATCTGGGAGATCCTGTTCACCTCGGGCACCACGGCGCTGCCCAAAGGCGTGATGATCTCGCATGCGTGCAGCTACTCGGCCGGATTCGGGTTCGCGCTCTCGCTAACCCGAGGGCTCCGGCTCGAGTCCGACCTGAAGGTCGGCACGTACCTGCCGATGATCTATCACGTAGGTGATCAGCCATTCACTTACTCCGTGTTCCTGTCCGGTGGCACGCTGGTGCTTGGCCGTAAACCCAACGCCGAGCACATCGCCGAGATGATCGCCCAAGACCAGGTGACCGCGCTGTGGGCCGGGTCGCCGGCCATGGTGAGGGCTGTCGACGCGGCACTCACCGAACGGCCCGATCTGGACGCGCACAGCCTGACCGTGATCGTGTACGGCTGGGCCGCGCTGCCCCCGGACACGCTGGCCTCGATGAAGCGGCACTGCGGCGAGGACCTGTGCGCGTTCGAGATCTTCGGCCAGACCGAGTCGATCTCCTGCCACCGGTTCTGGCCGGACGAGTGGCCCGAGCTCTACGCGGCGACAGCGCCACAGGACAATTACGTCGGGGTGCCGAGCCCGATCCTGGCCTCGACCGTGCTTGACCCGGACGGAACCGACCTGGCGAACCAGCCCGGCATAGCGGGCGAGGCCGTGTACCGGTCGCCGGCCGTGATGGCAGGCTATTACCGGGACGAGGCCGCGACCTCCCACGCGTTCCGCTACGGCTGGTTCCATTCGGGGGACAGCTGCGTCTACGACGACGCCGGCCTGCGGATCATGGTCGACCGGTACAAGGACATCGTCAAGACCGGCGGCGAGAACGTGTCCAGCCTGCGGGTGGAGGCGGTGCTCGCCCAGCACCCGGACGTGGCCAAGGCCGCGGTCATCGGGCTGCCGCATCCCCGCTGGAGCGAGGCCGTGACCGCCGTGGTGGTGCTCCGGGACGGGGCGCGAGCCAGCGAGGACGACCTGATCAAGCACTGCCGGGCCAGCCTGGCCGGCTACGAGACCCCCAAGTCGGTGGTGTTCGCGGGCGACCTGCCCGAGACCGTAGGCGGCAAGGTGCTCAAGTACAGGCTGCGAGCCGAGCACACCGACCACTACGCCACCTGATCGCCAAGCGGTGCCCCGGGCGAGGGTCATCGTCCCGGCTGGGAAACAATGGTGCCTCGCGTTTCCCGTCATGCACGGAGGAAGACATGCGCTTCAAGATCAAGGCTTCGCACCTGCCGCCGCGCATCGCGGCCGGCGCGTTCATCCTCAACTCCGGCGTGGGCAAGTGGTCCGCGGATGAGGAGACCGCCGCCCAGCTCCACGGGTTCGCCGTGGGCGCCTACCCGTTCCTGGCCAAACTCAAGCCCAAGGACTTCGTCCGGCTCCTGTC
>Ga0302326_10019337_pt1 | contig 14074 bp, 9 predicted proteins | sample Palsa_T0_3_FD_202264 | JGI IMG/M metagenome (GOLD analysis project Ga0302326, IMG submission 202264) | Peat permafrost microbial communities from Stordalen Mire near Abisko, Sweden - Palsa_T0_3 | ecosystem: Environmental > Terrestrial > Soil > Palsa > Peat permafrost | place: Sweden: Abisko... | reverse complement strand
GTGGTCGCCGACGGGCACGTCCGGCGCGTCGATGCCGAGCGTGGTGATCCGACCGACGATCATCGCCACGACCATCACGACCGCCACGCGCCCGAGGCCCCCATCGGCGTCGATCTCGATCGCGACACGGTGGTTGCGGCAGAACAGATTCGGCACATGCCGCATGCCCACGGCGTTCACGGGGAAGTAGTCGCCGGGCATCGAGCGTATCCGGCGAATCGCCCCGCCGACGGGCGCGTGCACGCGGTGGTAGTCGCGCGGCGACAGGTACACGACGAAGCCAGCGCCACCGAGAAAACGCCGGGCCGCCCGGGCATCCCCCAGCAGCTCCTCGACGGAGTAAGGCCGCCCCTTCACGACGAACGTGCCGCCTTCGTCGATGCGCCCCATCGACTCGATGCGACCGTCGGCGGGACTGAGGACGTGATTGGGATCGTGGTCCACGACCCGCGCGCCGTCGCGCAGCTTCCGCGTGAAGAAGGCGTCGAAGCTGGCCCATCCCTCGGTCTGGACGCAGTCGTGCAGGGAGATGTCGTACACCCGGGAGTAGAGGTTGACGACGGCGCGACCCACCGGCGCCGACCACGGCGCCTCGGCCAACCGCCCGATCGCCCGGCCGATCTGAGCGCGCGGAAGAACCCGCAATATCTGGGCTGTAGCGTAGGAGACGGCGCTCATGGGGGATGGTGGCCGCCCTCTACAAGAATGCTACCCGCCGCGCTCGGAGCGGGTCAATCGCCCGTCTTTTGCGCCGTATCAGTCATCGCCGAAGGCCGGCTCCCCCCGCGCGCGCGCGGCCGCGCAGAGGCGCGCCCGGTTGCCGTCGGCGGGCACCTCGTCAGCCTGGATCGTCTCGCAGGCCGACTCGGGGTCCATAGGGTCTGCGGCCACGGCTGCCTCGAAGGAGACGACCGCGGTCCCCTCGTCGCCCGCCGCCCGCGCCCACCGCCCGCGCAAGGCCCACCACGGGCCATACGACGACGCGACCTGGAGCGGATCGGCCACCAGAGCGGCGCCATCGTCGCGATGGCCCGTGGCCTCGAGGACGCGCCCGCGCAGCCAGCGCATGCTGGGGTCCGTCGCGCCTTCTCCCGCGGGGATGTGCTCGAGCTCCTGGGCGGCCTCGGTCGCGTGACCGCGGGCCATCAGCAGCTCGGCGAGACGAGATCGGTCACGAATCTCGCGGAGGCGATCGAGCTCCCGGCGGTCGTGCTTCGGATCCTCGAGAAAGTACGGTGGCAGCGCGGCGGGCGGTTCGGCGGCGAGGTGCGCGCGCCAGCGCTCGTCCCACGTCTTGAGGTCCGAACCGCTCACGGCCACGAGGGCCGCGTCGGCGCTCGTGCCGGGCACCGAGAGGGCATGCAAGAGCTTTGGCAGCGCCTGGCCCCCTTCGCCCGGACGCGCGTCCTCGGTGTCGGCGTAAAAGCGCACGAAGCTCGTCACCTCGGCGAAGGCGATCATCGCGTCGTCGGCGCTCGGCAGCATGGCGATGCTCGGCCCGAGCTTGTCGAGGGGGAAGCGCTTGCCCCTCGCCTCGCCCGCCTGGACGACGGCGTCGGGAGCGGGCCGGTCGTCGAACAGGCCGCGCTCCCGCCAACGGATCTCCTCGCGCTTGGCGATCCCTTCCTGCAGCCAGAGCGGCGCCAGGTCTCCCGAGCCGCGCGTCACCGCCAGGTGCGTGAGCTCGTGCGCGACGGTGTCGCGCCACGGGTAGCCGTGCGGGCTGGCGCGAGGACTCAGGAGCGTCACCCGACCCCACTTGGCGACGGCCACCGTGCCGGTCGTGCGAGCGCTTTCGTACGGCAAGCCCGTCATCGCCGAGAGCGACAGGAGGTCGCGAACGACGACGACGCGCGTCGGCTTGGGCCAGTCGACGCCGAGGTCCGTGGTCAGCGACTCGCGCGCCTTGGCGACCGTGTCGAAGAGCATCGGCGCCAGGGCACGATCGTCCTCGTCTTGCCACCGCACCTCGATGTTGCGCGCCTCGTCGTGGTCGGCCTGCAGGGCCGCGGTCACGCGCTGGCATCCGTGAGCGATGTCGGCCAGCGACTCGCCCCCCGGTAGCGCCCGGACGTCGCCCCGCCCGAGGATCGCCGCCGCACCGTCGCAGTCCATCTCGTAGACCCCGAGTCGCGCGCGCTCGAGCGCGACGCGTGGGTCGTCCGCTTCGGCGGGTCCGAGCACGCGGCGCGCCTCGTCGAGGTCGAGCCCGGCGATGAGACGCTCGGCGCGCGCGGCGACGTCTCCTTGGGCGCGCGTGGAGCCCGGCGCCGCGGACGCGAGGCCCACGAGCGCGCAGAGCGCCCACGATCGAAGGCGACGCCCGTTCATCGGAGCAATCCCTCTGCGTAGCGCTGGACGGCGTCTTTGAGCGAGCCGTTGGAAGCCCGTCCCAGGCCACGCACCACGCGCCGGCGAAAGTCTTCCGGGCCCTTGTGATCGTGCGGGATGTCGACGGGATTCGCGCTCGCGCCGTGACGCCCCTCTTCGTCGTTCGACGACATACGAGACTCCCCGTCGTCCTTTTCGCTGTCGTCTTGCAGTCGCGCGCGCGCCGCATCCAGATCGCGCTGGGCCTGATGCTGGCGCTCGAGCCCCCTCTCGGCGTCGCCGTCCTTCAGCGCGCCGGCGGCTTCGCGCGCCGACCGCTCGGCGTCGTCGAGCGACTCGATCGCCTCTTGTGGGAGAGAGCCCCGTTCGCGCGACCGTTGCGCGAGATCGCGCGCCCGGTTCGCCATGTCGTCCTCCTCTTGACCGCCGCGCTCGAGCTGCGCGCGCGCCCTCTGCGCGGCGGCGGCGCGTAGGCGGCGAACCTGGTCCTCGGCCCAACGAGCCTCTGCTTCGAGGGTGCGGGCGACCTCCCCGACCTTCTTCGGATCGCCCGGCGTGTCCAGGTCGTCGGTCCAGCCCCGGCCATGCCGGCTCCCCTCCAGCATGCGCTTCGCGTCCTGGAGCGAGCTCACGGCGGCATGGCCCGCCTGCGCGGCCTCTTCGGGGCGCGACTCTTCGAGAGAGCGCGCCGCCTGCTCGGCGAGCTCGCGCGCGGCCGCGCCCTTGCTCGTCCACGAGTCGCTCCCCCCCCCGACCGCGGGCAGCGAGCTGGCCGCGTCGCGGATCGCCTGCGCGTGCCGCTTGGCTTCGTCGCGCAGTCCGCCCTGCTCCTCGTCGCTTTCGGCGCCGGCCAGGAGCTGCTCGGTCTTGCCCACGGCGCCCGCGTGGTCTTGCGACAGCCGGTCGAGCTCGCCCTTGGCCTCGTCGAACGCCTGTTCGACGTCGTCCGGCGCGCCGCCCTCGTCTTCTTCGGTCCCGCGCCCGCCGCCCGACTCCCCACCGCCGCGCTGGGCCGTTCCACGCGCGCCGAACGACGGGTCGGGTTGATGGAGGCGGGCGGCGAGATCCCGCGCGGCGAGCTCGGCGTGCACGAGATCGGTCGCGGCGCGCGCCCGATCCACGCGCGCGCAATCGACCGCCACGATCTCGCCGATGTCCCTTCCGAGCGCGCCAAAGGTGTGGAGATTGCGTGCGCCGGCGCGGAGCACGCCCTCGGCGGCGTCCATCCGCGTCGTCCCGCGCGCGCGCGTATCCGCGGCGTCGGCCTGCGCCTGCGTGGCGCCCGACACCAGGTCTTCCGCGACGTCGACGAGCTGCCGGGCCGCATCCCGCGTCTGCCGAGCCGCCAGGCCCCGCACGATGGCATCGACGACGAGGGCGAACCGCTCGGTCGCTGCCGTCGTCGCATCGTGCGTCCCCTCGCTCGGCGCGCGACCCTCGGCATCCACGGCACCGCGGACCTTGGCCCGCTGCGCGGTCAACAGCGCGCGCGTACGCGCCGGGACCGTGAGCCCGCCGTACGTCTGCGCGAGCGCGTCGTCGAGTGTGTGCTCGTTCGCCGTGGCGCGCTTCGTCTCTTCTACCGCGTGGGCGGCGGACGGAGCGTGCGCCAGACCTCGCACGGGCGAGTCGAGCCGCCACGCAAGCGAGTCGACGAGCGCATCACGCACGCGTCGCAAAGCCTCGAGGCGGCGCGCCTCCGGCTCACCCACGTCCGCGGGGATCACGGTGATCGCGGCGCTCGCGCCCCACTTCGGCCCGCTCAGCGGGTCGTTGTCTTTGGCCTCGACCGACACGGCGATGGGCGCGTGGCTTCGCCGCAAGAACGGGTCGCGAAGGCGCAGGACCTGGCCGCCCTCGTCGCTCTGCGTCTCGCCATCGAGACGCGACAGCACGCGCCGCTCTTCGCGCGCGCCCGACCGCAGGACGAGCTGCACTTCGCGAAGGCCGTGGTCGTCCGTCGCGCGATATCGGATCGGGATGTCTTCGACCTCGTCGGCGAGGCGCACTTCGCGCGGCGCCGACTCGAGCTCGACCCGCGGCGCCGCATCGGGGATCGACTGCACCGGAAGTCGGTCGGCCTGCTCGATGGCCACGGCGCCGAACCGCGCGATCACGCGCAATGTCGTGGTGTCGGCGAGCCGCCACCGCGCCACGAGGGCACCCGCGCCGTCCTCGACCAACGGCACCTCGGTGACGCCATCCGTGAGCAGCAGGCGGCGGCCGGACCGCACCGGCGCCCCTCGCAGGGCGATCTCCGTGCCGAAGGGCAGTACGAGCGAGGAGAGCCCGACCTCGCGGATCTCGCTCTCGTGGAGGTAGTCGGGCGGTCTCGCCGTCAGCTCGATCCCGTCGAGCCATTGCATCGAGAACGGGGCGACGGCGCCGCGCGCGAGCAGCACGTCTGCCCCTTCGAGGACGGACCACCCGTCGACCACGGCGACCGCGAGGATCCCGAGCCCGACGACGACGGCCAGCGCGGTTGCCCGCCCCGCCGCGCGCGCCGCGCGCTCCAGTACGCGCGCCTTGGGAACGTCGGCCAGCGTGCGAGCCACGTGGAGCTTCGCCAGCTCCTCGGAGACCCCGGAGGGGGCGCCGGTAGCGCTAACGAGCGATAGAGCCCGAAGCGCGCGGTCTGCGCGCGCCGCATCGACGCGCTTGACGATCCGTCGCAGGACGGGGTCCGGACCGGCGAGACGCTTCCTGTCCAGCCACTCCCACAGCCAGACGAGCGCGCCGCCGATCGCGATGGCCGCGCCGGCGGCGATCCGCGCGCGCGGCGTCCCGGCGCGGGCGAGCAGCGCCGCGCCGAGCACCATCAGCGTGAGGCTCGCCGCCGCCGCCCTCCGACGCGGGGCCTCCGTCACCGAGCGGCAAGCGGCGGCGAGCTCCCGAAGCGGCTCGGTCGAGGGGGAGAACACCCGGGGAGCCTAGCAAGGAGTTCAGAACTCGGTGGGCGCAGGCTGGGGCGTGGAGCGCGACGAGCGCGCCGACGAAGCCGCGGTGGGCGCCGCGGTGGGCCATGCAGGGAGCACAGTCGGGAATCCGCTGGGGAGCGCCGTCGGAAAGCCACTCGGAAGCGCCGTCGGAAAGCCACTCGGAAGCGCCGTCGGAAAGCCACTCGGAAGCGCCGTCGGAAAGCCGCTCGGAAGCGCCGTCGGAAAGCCACTCGGAAGCGCCGTCGGAAAGCCGGCGGGGAGCGGGATGCCGTTGAACGAAGGCGGCGCGGCCGACGCGCTCGGGCCGACCGTCGACGCTGGCGCGGCATCGCGATCGCCCGGAGCGAGGGTACGGCTCGATGGCGCCGGGTGGACCCCCGTGGCGGCGGGCCTCGCCGCGGCGAGCGTGGGGACGTCGCCCTGGATGGGCGGGGGCGGCGTCGAGGTGGCCAGCTCGGCCGATGCAGGCTGCGTCGTCGACGACGGCTCCCCCATCGCGACCTCTGGCCGCCGCGCGCTCGGGCTGAAGACGCCCACGCCGACCAGGATCCCGGCCACGCTTGCTACAAAGAGGATCCCGAGGCCGGCAATGGCGGCCGTGCGGCCCGCCGACGCGCGTCGCCCGTAGGGTTCAGCGGCCGGGATGGCGGGGCTCGCGGGAGCGGCCGGTGTGTATCCGCCGGAGTACGAGGGCCCGACGAGCGCGGTGGCGACGGGAGGAGCTCGAACGGTGTCCACGCGGGGCTCGCTCACGGAGCCGGGTGCCGACCCGCCAGGCGGGGCGGACGACATGCGCGGCACCGACACGTCCTTCAAGCCCTCGAGCGCGACGCGCATCTGCGCGGCGGATGCGAAGCGCATCTCGGGACGCGCCGCCATCGCATGGTGCACGAGGCCCGCGAGCTCGCGCGGAGCCCCCGGCGCGGCCTGGACCAGCGGAATCACCTCGCCACGCTCGACGCGAAGGGCCACGACGCGCGCGTCCTCGCCCGCGTCGCCCCGCACGGGGCGCATCCCGGCAATCATCTCGTAGAGCATGACGCCGACGGCATAGAGGTCGGCGCGCGCGTCGACCGATTCGGCGCTGCGGGCCTGTTCGGGCGCCATGTACTCGGCCGTTCCCATGACGACCCCGGCCACCGTCAGGTTGCGTTGCGAGGCTTCGGTTCGCCTCGCCTTGGCGATTCCGAAGTCGATGAGCTTGAGGATGGGTCGCCCGGCGGCCATCGTCACGATCACGTTCTCCGGCTTGAGGTCGCGATGGATCACGCCGAGGGCGTGGGCCGCCTCCAGCGCCGAGAGGATCTGGGCCGCGTAGGCGCACGCGATCGGCACGGGCAATCGCCGCTGTCGATCCAGCACGGTGGAAAGGGCCTCGCCCTCCAGGAGCTCCATGACGATGAAGGCATGGCCTTCGGGAGTCCGATCGACGTCGATCACCTGCACGACGTTCGCGCTTCGAATTTGCGCGACGACCCGCGCCTCTTGGAGGAAACGCTCGACGAGGCCGGTGCGCCTCATCAGCTCCGGATGGAGCACCTTGATGGCGACCCGGGTGCCGAGGACAGCGTGCTGCGCCTCGAACACGGATCCCATACCGCCGTCGCCCAGGGTACGGACGATGCGGTACTTGCCGTTGACGATGCTGCCGACCCCGATCACCGCACGGACCAGCGTAGCACCTAGCTAGAACACGCTGAGACAGTGCTTGCCCGTGAGTTCTAAGCCGCCTTTTTGTCGAGGGCCCGGGGGCGCAGGATCTCGCCGACGGTGTCCGCGTCCTCGATGGCGGCGAAAACGGGGCGCAGGGCGTCGTCTCGATCCTCTTCGCCGAACGCGCCACTCGGGGCGAAGGCCCGCGCGTGCGGCCCGTCGAGGACGAGAAAGACGTCGTGCAAGCGCCGCGAGGGCGCGTCGATCACGTAGGCGATGCGCGACCGATCGAGCGCCAGCTCCTCGTTGCCGCGCCGGATGAGGACCCGCGCGTTCGTGACGATGTAGCGTGTCGTCCGCACGAGGCGCGACGGGCGGACGAGACCCGCGTATCCGACCCCCACCGCGGCCGCGAGCAGCAGAAGCATGCCAAGGGCCACCGCGCCAACCAGGAGCACCGCCATCACCGGCGCCAGCGCGTGCGTGCCCACGAGGCGCTGGAGCGTGGGCACCGAGCGCCCGAGCGATCGCACGAACGTGAACGCGAGCACCACCCCAGCCGCCGCGGTGGCCAGGCGCCGGTGAGTCCATTGCGACGCGCGCGGCTCGGCCGTCCAGAGCACGCGCTCCCCGACATCGAGCCGCTGTCCGAGCGAGCGTTCACCGCTACCGAGCGGGGCGCCCGGCTCGACGCCGCGGATGATCGACCACAGGCGATCCGGGGTTTCTACGTCCTGGATCGTGAGCGACAGGGTGCGACGAAGAGCGCCCGTGGGCACCGCGCGGACGAGCACCAGATCGCCCGTCGATGGTTCGTTCGAGCTCCAGCGGAAGAGCGCATAGCTGATCTGGTTGATCTGGATCGAGCGGCGGATCCGGCCTCGGCTCCAGATGACGTGCCGATCGGTGACCACGTACCGGATCTGGGATCGCCACCAGATGGGGATACGCCAGGCGCCGAGGGCGATCGTGGCGCACCATGCTGACAGTAGGACCATGCCCCCGACGGGGATGCCGACCGACTTTGCGAGTACCACCGCGTAGCAGAGCGTGACGGCGGAGACGACGCTCGCGACCGCCGCCAATATTTTTTGGGCAAACGGGACCGAGGATGCGCGGCAGCGACCCTGCCACACGATCCGCTCGCCGAAGAGCGAGTCTCGACCCATCCATTCAACATTGCGACGCGACTGGCCGCGTGTCAAAGACCTTCCAGGGAGTTTTGCGCTGGTCGTGTCGTGTCAGCGCGGCAGCGGCCGTGCGTCCACGCGGGCCGAGGGGCCGCGCGCGTGGGCGTGTACGACCATCGCATCGCATAGCTGGACCATCGACGTCCCACTGACGGCGGCAGCCTCCGGATACAGGCTCATCGACGTCATACCCGGCAGCGTGTTCACCTCGAGGAGCGTGAGCGCACCGGGCGCGGCGTCGTCGCCCACCACGAAGTCGACCCGCGACAGGTCGCGGCAGCCGAGCGCCCGATGCGCGCGAACAGCCGCATCCTGCACTTGCGCGGCCACGTCGGGTGGGAGTTTGGCGGGGCATTGGTGCACGCTCCGACCGGGCCCATAGCGCGCATCGAATGTGTAAAAGGCGTCGCCAGGGGCCGTGATCTCGGTCACGGGGAGCGCGCGCGTCTCGCCCAAGTCCATCACGCCGCACGTGACCTCGCGGCCACGCGCAAAGTGCTCCGCCAACGCAAACTCGTCGATCGCCCACACGGCGTCGATCGCCGACGCCACGTCCTGCTCGGATGCGGCGGCGTCGATGCGGGCGACGCCGATGGCCGACCCATGGGAGGACGGCTTGACGACGACGCGCGCGCCCACGCTTTCGCGCGCCCGGCGCGCGGCCGCCATGGCGTCGCCGCCGAACTCGGCCCGAGCAAGGGCGACCCCCTTGGCCACCGGAAGCCCCGCCGCCGCAAAAAGCACGCGCGCGATCCGCTTGTGCATCGCGAGCGCGCTCGCGACGACGCCGGAGCCCACGTACGGCTGATCGAGCACCTCCAGCAAACCCTGCAGCGAGCCGTCCTCGCCCACGGCGCCGTGCACGACCGGAAACACGACGTCGAACCCACCCGTCCGGAGCGACTCGGCAAGGAAGGGGTCGAGCTCGAAGCGCACGACGCTGTGGCCGGCCTCGACGAGCGCCTTGGCCACGGCCGCCGCGGAAGCGCGGCTCACCTCGGCCTCCGAGGATGGCCCCCCTTGGACCACGGCGACTGCCAGGCGGCGCCCGGCCATCTTCAAGCGCCCGCGCTCGGCGCCGCGGGCGCCGATTTGGACATGTCGACGAGATCGATGCCGAGCTTGACGGCGACGTCGAAGATGCGGGGATCGCGGTAGAACTCGCCGAACGCGACGCGGGCAATCCCGGCGTTCGCGATGAGGCGGAAGCACCCCCAGCACGGGCTGGCGGTCACGTAGATCGACGACCCGTCGATGCGCACGCCGTTGCGGGCAGCCTGCACGATCGCGTTGGCCTCCGCGTGGACGGTGCGCACGCAGTGACCGTCCTCCATCAGGTGCCCGTCTTCGTCGCAGTGGGGTAGTCCGCGGATGCTGCCGTTGTAGCCCGTGGCCAGGATGCTCTTGTCGCGCACGATGACCGCGCCCACGAACTTGCGATCGCATGTCGAGCGCGTGGAGACCTCGCGCGCGATGTTCATGAAGTACTCGTCCCACGACGCGCGAGCGCGCCCTTTTGCCTTGGGCGGCGAATCCATGAGGGGAGCGTTATTACGCTGCACGCCCGCCGGGCACAAGCCCAGCCGGGCGCCCATTGCGAGGTTGACAGGAGGGGGCAGCTCGCGGCAGGTCAAGGGCCATGCTTCGGGTGACATGCATCCTTCTCGTGAGCGGCGTCTTGGTCGCGCTCGCGAGCCGGGACGCGCGCGCGGACGACGGCACGATCGCGCGCGACCTCGTCGCGCTGCTCGGGGCCGACACGGCTCACGCGACGCTCCTCGCCGAGCCGGTGGGTCGAGCGCGCGAGGCGATCGAGAGGGCCACGCGATTGCGCGAGATGGGCGACGAGCCTCGCGCGAAGGCCGCCGACGGGCTTGCGCTCGAGTGGGCGGAGACCGCCAGGGATCTTGCCCGGGCCGCGGACGCCGAGCGGGCCGCAGCCGATCGACGTCACGAGGCCATGGCCAAGCAAGCGCAAGTCGAGCGCGCGCGCGCCCTGGTCGAGGCCGAGCTGGCGCACGTCGGACGGCTTCGCAAGGAGCTCGAGGATGCCATTGCGCCAGGAGGGCCCCGCGGCGCAAACGCCGAGAGAACGGCGGTCGAGGTCCACGAGGGGCAGGCGCACAAGCCGCCCGCGAAGAAGGCCGTCAAGAAGCCCGCAGCCGACCCGTCGTCGGAGCCCGGGGACAAACCGTGACGGGACGTCTCGACGCCAGCGCCATCGCGGGCGCGCTCTGGATCGCATCCGCCGTCGTCGCCGGATGCGCGACTAACCCCATCCGGGTGCCCTCGCTCGACGAAGTGGAGCGCGTCCGCGCAACGGATGCCTCGCAGGAAGGCGCGCGCGGGGCGCCCGAAGTCTTCGCGCGCGCCGAGCAAGAGCGGCACTTCGCCGAGGCCGCGCACGGCGCGGGCGACGATGTGGCGGCCAAGCTCCACGCCGAACGTGCCATCGCGGCCTACGGGCACGCGCTCGTCGTGGCTCGACTCGCCGTGGCCCTCGCGCAGCAGGCCGACGCGCAGCACGCGCTCGACGACGCGACGGGACAGGAGCAGTCGCTCGAGGCCTCGCGCTCCGGTCTCGAGACAGAGGCCACCGAGCTCGCCGAGCGAGCGCGCATCGCCGGGGAACGGCTGCTGCCCGCCGCGAGCGAGGCCGCCACGGGAGACCGCGCGGCGGCGCGGCTGGCGGCGGCACGCTCGCTGGCGATAGAAGCCAAACTCCTCTGCGGGGCGGCGCGTCTCGTGGCCGCAGACGCGACCAGCGTCGCCGGCGCCGAGGCCGAGCTCTCGACGCTCGAAGCGGACCTCGGACGCTGGAGGCAGGGGGCCAAACGGCGCGCCGATCGCGATGCGGCGACCGACGCGGGACCCGTCGAACCCATCGACGAAGCCGGGGCCGCCCGCGCACACTGCCTCGACGTGCTGACGCGGGCCCGGCGGGCCGGGGGCGAGGACGGCCGCGCGGACTCCCTGCTGACCGAGCTCGCCGCGAGCGGCACCTGGTCCCCGGTACGCGACGAGCGCGGCGTCATCGTCACGCTGCGCGGCGCGTTCCGCGGGGTGGAGCTCTCCGACGAGGGGCAGGCCACTCTCAAGGCGCTCGGCCAGGTGGCCGCCGCCCACCCGGGCTTCGCCGTGCAGGTCGTGCTCCACGACGCCCAACCCGACGTCCCCGTCGACTCCAACGCCAAGCGCGCGCAGGCCATGGTGAAGGCGCTCGTCGCCGCGGGCGCGCCTGCACCGCGCGTGAAGGCCGAGCTGGCCGGCACGCTGGCCCCGGTGGTCGATCCTGCGGAACGCGCGTTTCGCGCGCGCAACGAGCGTGTCGACGTCGTCTTCGTCGCCGGAGGCTGACCCTCGTCACGCAAGACGGTAGCCGAAGCCGTAGACGGTCAGGATGTGCTGCGGCCTGTCCGGGCTCTTCTCGATCTTGCGGCGTAACTTGACGATGAAGTTGTCGACGGTGCGGTTCGTAGGAGACGCCTCGAGGCCCCAGATCTTCGACAGGATCTCGTCGCGGGCCACCGGCTGACCCGCGCGCTCGGCGAGCATCCGCAGGAGCTCCACCTCGTAGAACGACAAGACGTGGTCCCGGCCGCCCGCGTGGACCGTCTGCGACGTCAGGTTGACCGACGCGTCGCCGATCGTGAGCGTCTCCGGAACGCTGGCGACGGCGCGGGCTGCGCGCCGCAGGATCGCGCGCATCCGGGCGATGAGCTCGTTCACGCTGAATGGTTTGGTCATGTAGTCGTCGGCGCCCGCGTCGAGGCCTCGGATCTTGTCGGTCTCCTGCGAGCGCGCGGTCAGCATCACGATCGGTACGTGCGGGCTGATGCGCCGCAGCTCCTCGCAGACGGCGTAGCCGTTGACGTCCGGCAGCATGAGATCGAGCACGATGGCGTCGGGCGCCTCGGCCCGGGCAAGCGCGATCCCGTCGCGCCCCTTGGCCGCAGAGATCACGCGGAACCCCTCGAACTCGAGCGCGTCGCGCAAGCCCAGCACGATATGAGGTTCGTCGTCCACGACGAGGACGGTTCTCTTGGCGGGCGGCATCGCGTCCGGCCGATTTTATACCGCAATGCCCCTAGGACGACGATGGGAACGCGGCGCGGAGCGCCTTGACGTGCCGAGCCGTCACGCCCGGGACCGCGAGCAGCGTCGCGTCGTCCGCCGCCCGGATGGCGGCGAGGTTCCCGACATGCCGCAGCAGCGCCTTCTTCGCCGTGGGCCCGAGCCCCTTCACGTCGTCGAGGGGCGACCGGAACCGGACCCGCTTGCCGATGCGCATCCGAGCCCGGTTCGAGAAGCGATGCGCCTCGTCTCGCAGGCGCGCGAGGAGGAAAAGCGACGTCGTCGTGCTCTTGAGCGCGATCGGGTTCTTCTGGCCAGGGAGATAGACGCGGTCGGCGATCTTCTCGGTCGATCCTTCGGCGTCGTCGTCCTCGTCACCGGGCGAGACGTCGCGCTCCTTCGCGAGGGCGACGATCGACAGATCGTGCAGCCCGAGGTCGTGCGCCGCCGCGAGGGCCACGGCGAGCTGCCCGCGGCCTCCGTCGACGACGAAGAGATCCGGCGCGTCCCACTCCCCGTCTCCATTCGTCTCCGGGGGTGCGGCGTCGGCGTCCGGCGCCTCCGCGAGGCTTTCGGCGACGGGGGCGGCCGCCTGCAAGGCCCGCCGGAATCGGCGCGCGAGCACCTCGTACATCGCGCCGTAGTCGTCGTTGACCAGGCCGGCCTGATCGCGGACGGCGTCGCCTCGGACGTTGAAGGTGCGGTAGCGCCGCTTGTCGAGCTCTCCGTCCGTCATCGCAACGACCGCGCCCACCGTGTCCCCTCCTCCGAGATGCGAGATGTCGCAGCACTCGATCCGGCGCGGGAGAGTCGGCAGCCGCAGGCGCTCTTGCAAATCGCGCAAACGGTCCTGGGCGTCGTTGCTGTGGCGCTGCTTTTCCGCGAACGAGTGGCGCGCGTTGTCGTCGGCGAGCGCCAGCAGGTCGACGCGGTGCCCCCGCCGCGGCACGAGCAGCGCCACGCGATGGCCCGCCCTGTCGGCCAGCCACTCCGCGATGCCCTCCAATCCCTCCGGTTCGCGCGGCAGGATGACCTCGTCGGGGACGAGCGCGAGCGGAGCGTCGGCGCCCTCGGCGTCGCTACCCCGGGCCAGCGATCCGCCATAGTGCTGCGCCAGAAACGCGGCCACGATTTCTTCGTCCGGGATCTCGGCCTGCTTGATCGAATACGTGGCCACCTCGGCCAGCTTGCCGGCACGCACGTGGAGCAGAGCGATCTCCACCAGGTCGCCCTCGCGGTAGAAGCCCAGCACGTCGCGGTCGATGTCGTCGATCGTGACGACACGCTGCTCTTCGCGGACCTTCTCGATGGCGCGCAGCTGGTCGCGGTACACCGCAGCCAGCTCGAAGCGCATCTCGATCGCGGCATTCTTCATTCGCTCGTGCAGCTCGCGCGACAGCTCGTCGTGACGGCCCTCGAGGAACGTCGCCACCGCGTCGACCTGCTCGGCGTACCAACCGCGATCGACCTCCCGCACGCAGGGCGCCGGGCATCGTTTGATCTGATGCTGCAGGCAGGGTCGCTTGCGGCTCGCGAACTCGATGTCACTGCAAGTGCGAAGCTGAAAGTGCTTGTTGACGAGGTGCAGCGTCCGCCGTGCGGCCGTGGCCGAATGGTAGGGACCGAAGTAGCGGGCGGCGTCGGGGGCCGGCCGGCGCACCACTTCGAGTCGAGGCCACCCCGGCGCGCCCCCGTCGGTGCCCGTCGGGCCGAGGCGCAGCGTGATGAAGTCCTTGTCGTCCCGGAGCTTGACGTTGTGCTTCGGCCGGTACTCCTTGATGAGATTGTTCTCGAGGATCGTCGCTTCTTTTTCGTTCCCCGTGACGATCGTGTCCAAGTCGCCGATCGTGCGGAGCAGGATCGGGATGAACGCGCGGTTGTCGCCGC
>Ga0302326_10019336_pt1 | contig 14074 bp, 9 predicted proteins | sample Palsa_T0_3_FD_202264 | JGI IMG/M metagenome (GOLD analysis project Ga0302326, IMG submission 202264) | Peat permafrost microbial communities from Stordalen Mire near Abisko, Sweden - Palsa_T0_3 | ecosystem: Environmental > Terrestrial > Soil > Palsa > Peat permafrost | place: Sweden: Abisko... | reverse complement strand
GAGCAAATTGCGGCGATGGCGGGAGTGGGGTGATTGCCGCAGGTAAAGCCCGCAACGATTTTCTGCGTGTTCGGCACAAAAAAGAACGTCAGGTTTTGGCGGTCAAAGAAAATCCCGAACCCGCCGCGAATTACGGTCTTCGAGTCCGGAGAATAGGCGATGCCAATGCGGGGCTGAAATCCGTTGTAGTCGGGGTTTACATACTGCGCCAGCCCCGATTCGACATCCCACCGCAGGCCGAAATTAAATGTGAAGTTGGGAGCGATCCGCCATTCATCTTGAGCAAAACCGCCCCAGTAGCCGTGATCAATCAGCCGGTTGTACCGGTTGATGAACGAGGCCGGATAGGCACCTGCCCACGTCGAATTCGGGAAGCCGGCTCCGTTGAGGGGGTTGGCAGAGGTGACTGTCGGCGAGCAACCAGGGTTCGGAAGAGGCGCGGCACACACGTTCGGGTCGGTCGGCAGCGGTACGCCGAGATAAGTAAACACCACACCATTGTCTCCGGGAACCGCACACCCCGCGGCGGAGGCATCGAGCCCTGTTCCGGCGGTCGGATAGGCTCCGCTTCCGGCCAGTCCGTTGAAGTACTCGGCGAAATTCGCAAGGCAGGTCACGCCCGGCACGAGCATGCGTACGGGGGTAAAACCGGGATAGGTTTCGAGGCTCGACAAATAATTGCCGTCGACACCGAACTTCATAATGTGATTGCCCTTGACCCAGGACAGGGAGTCCGAAAGCTGCCCACGCGTCTCAAAGAGACGGTCGTTGGTCCCGAAGTTATGGCCCAACTCGAGATCGTTGAGAATGCTGAAGTCCGGTTGGCCGGTGGCGCCGTAGAACTGGTAATGGCGCCGGGCGTATTGGGCGAGCACGGTGTTGACAAGGCTGGGCGACAGCACCGTATTCACGGTGGCGACGATCGCCTGGTCGCGAACATAGAGGTTCCGGCCGCCGCTCGGAACGCCGATTCCACCCCCGTCGAGCGTGTTACCCACCAGTTCGTTGAGCGCGCGGATGTCTTCGGCGTTGTAGCGAATTGCCAGGCGGTTATTCGTCGTGATCTGATGATCGATCCGGGCAAAACCAAAATCGTCGTTCCCGGTTTTCAGGAAGCCATCCAGGTATCCAAAGGCTTGGGCTTGAGTGATATTCGCGGGATTACCCGAAAAATTCGGAAAGCATGTCGCCAGGGCGCCGATGCAGCCCTCCGGAGCGAGTCCCATGAGCGCCTTCGCCTGGTCGATCAACAGAATATTGTTTACGAGATCCGGTGGATAGACCGGCGATTGGGCGCTCCGCTTGCCCTCATAATTCATGAAAAAGAAAGTCTTGTTCTTGACGATGGGTCCGCCGAGCGCGGCGCCGAACTGGTTCTGCCGCAATTCGTGCGGCAGGGGCGCGGGTTGGAGAAGGGAACGCGCGTCGGTCGCGCTGTTCTGGAAATATTCGTAGAGCGTGCCGTGGAGATCGTTCGTGCCAGACTTGGTGACGATGTTCACGATACCGCCGACCGCTCGCCCGTATTCCGCGCCAAAGCTATTGTTCACCACGCGGAATTCCTGCACCGAGTCCTGCGGGGGCGTTGCGCGCTGGATGCCGCTGGCCGCATTGACGAAGTCTGCCCCGTCAACGGTAATCTCATTGCTGAACGAGCGCATGCCGCCGAACGAGATCTGCGTGACTTCGAATTCCGTGAACGTTGTGCCGAGACTGGTTCGACTGGTGGCAACCCCGGGAGTCAAGAGAGCAAAGTCAGTAAACACCCGGCTGCTCGTCGGGAGCGTTTCCACTTGCTCCGGAGCCACGACCTGGCTGATTTCGCTTCGTGTTGGTTCGATGGTCGGGGCTTCGGTTGTCACCACAACCGTCTCGCCCTTTGCGGCCACTTGCAGGTCCACATTGACCGTTGCCACCTGACCGACCGTGAGCACAATTTCCGTCTGCGTGTAGTTGGCAAATCCAGCTGAAGATGCCTTCAGCTCATAGGTGCCGGGCCGCATATTGGCGATGACGTAGAAACCACTGCCGTTGGATGTCGCCGTGTAGGTCTCGTCAATGGCCGTGTTGCGCACGTGGATGGAAGCTCCCACGAGGACGCGGCCGCTCGAGTCGGTAACGGTTCCGCTCAATTGGGCGTTTTCGACTCCCTGGGCGAATGTTCGATGGGCGTCACAGGAGAGAACGGCAAAAGCAAGCAGGACCCACAGAACTGTCGAAAAGCGTTTCATCAGCGCCTCCTAAGACGAAGACGTACGACATGTGGAAGGGCGTGGCCCCGATGTCTTGTGACTTTTGTGAGACCCCCACGCAACTGCCGCCAAGGTGTTTACCATCTAAATTGTTTGATTGTCAACCTAAAAAATGCCTGCGCTCGTGGGCACATTTTTGTAACCACCACGCAAGAATGCAGGCATCGCGACCCCAGAAGGCATGACACGATCGGTGAAGCACGCAGTTCGTAAGCGTGACGTTAACGAGGAATGTCGAGAGTCGAGCTGTGCATGATTTGAGGATCGCCTCTAAGACATCGAGCGCAGGGTGAGCAGGTCGGTCAGGCGATGTAATACCCGGCGCGGGCTCCGGCTCAACGGCTGCTTCGCCCAATCGCGCGCATTGGTCATACCGGTCGTAACTCCGAAACCGACCGCGCCTCCGCGGCGAGCCATTATCATTTCCACCAGCGGATCATCGCCTACGACGCCGACCCTGCGCATGGGCACTCCGAGCTTGCGGGCCACCAGGCGCAAAGCATGGAGCGAAGGTTTGCCGGTCAGCACCATGGGCGCACGAGTGATCTTGCGCACGGCAGCAGTGATGGCGTGCGAATGCCCCAATGTCTTGCCGCTCGCGGTGGCGAAGAAAGGCACATCCGACGCGACATACAGCTCGGCCCCATTCCAGATTGCCTTCACCGCGATTTCGATATCCTTCATCCCGCAATCCGGATGCCAGCCGATGTAGACCGCCTGCGCTTGCTCGGCTCCTTCCTGCCCGGTGGCGAGAGTCTCAATTCCAGCCTCTCTTAGGGCGTGTCCCACGCCGGAAGTGCCCAACACGAGGGCGCGCTTAATTCCGTGGCGCGGCATCAGGTCGGCAGCTACGGTAGAGGGAGTAAGCAGAGCATCGTCGGGAATCGGCAAACCTAGCGCACGAAGCTTTGGAGCCTGCTCGGCGGCCGGATAGGCAGTGCCATTTGTAAGTACCACAAAGGGCATTCCTCGTGCCCTCAGGTTGGTCAATACTTCTACTGCACCCGGCAGCAACTGGTAGCCGCTCAGAGAACGGTCGCTTAGGAGGAGCGTGCCGTCGAGGTCGAACATGAAGCCTTCAACCGGACCCGTCGCTTCGCGCCTCCGGTTGCGAGGTGCTTTCATGCTCCCGCATCTCCTGTAGCGCCCGCACTTAACTCCAGACTGAAACCCGCCTTCCTCACCGAGATATATCGGATGTCGCGGCGGGCGGCGAGTTGGCGAATCAGGTTCTTCACCGGAACGATCTCGGGATTGTACGAACGTGGCGCGGTGCCAACGGGTTTCATCGCGTCAACCTGGTTCGCCGGCATCGTGGCTCGAAGCAGAAACTCTTCATCGCTCAGTTCCGGCCCGATGCGCTTGCGCAATTCGGGCAGGGGCAGCATTCCGGGCTCGTTCCGAAGCTCTCGGGCTCGCGGCATGGAGTCAATGCGATCCATCACCTGTGGCGCGATCGGAATGTTGGGCCGGCCGAATTTTCCGAACGCGTAGCGGATCACTTCGTCGGGAATCACCGCATAGCGCTCCTTGCGCGTCACGTTCATTACGGCCTGGGTTAGCACCATCTGGGAGAAGGGTGTCATCACGATGGGCCAACCAAGTTCTTCACGCACCCGGCCGATTTCATCGATCACCGCATGCTCCAAGTGCGACAACCTGCTCTCGGCAAGGTGACGCCGCATCGTGCCGATCATGCCTCCCGGCAGTTGATGGCGAAGATAGCCAGCATCGAAAGCCTGGGGCTGCCCCACCGGCAAGCCTTCCGCTTCCGCAAGGCGAGTGAAGTACCGGCCAACTTCGGCAAGGGCTTGGTCGTCGATATCAACCTGATGGCCGAGATCGCGCAGATTGGATACCACTCGTTCAGACGGCGGATTGGAAATTCCGTCGGCAGCTGCACCCGAGGCGCAGTGCATTGCACTGACTCCCCACTCTGGCGCATCCATGTAGACCAACTCCCCGAGACCGATCGTGCAATGAGAGTGGAGTTCCAGCGGCTTTTCGCCGATCACCTCCATGATCGCCGGGATCAGCGTCCGGGCGCGGAGGGGAGTGAGAAGACCTCCCGGATCCTTGATGTAGAGAGCATCCACGTCACGACTGGCGACCAGCTTGCGAGCGCAGCTGACGTAGTGTGCGTCATCGTGGATGGGGCTCAGCGTGAAGACGAGCGCGGCCACAACATATTCGCCGCCCGCCGCCTTTACCATGCGCGCGCACGCGACATTCGAATCGGCGTCGTTCATCGGGTCGGCGAACGCAAAACGCCGAATGCCATTCTTCACCACAGTCCTGAAGGCCAACGCCATGAAATCTGGGCTCGCCGTCTCCCACGAGATAAAGCGAAAGCCGGTGGAGAGAAACTGTAGCGGCGTCTTCGGCATCGCCTCCGCCATGAGACGGATCCGTTCCCAGGGATTCTCCTGCTTGTAACGGACGGCGACGCCCATGTGGGTGGAAGTCGTGAAGTCGATGGCCTTGAAGCCCACGCGGTCCATCGCCGGCGCGATGCTCAAAGTCCTGGCGGTGTCGACACCGAGCGCGGCCCAGAGGCTTTGGTTCCCGTCGCGCAACGACGTCTCAACGAGTTGAACATTCGCCATACTTATGACCCCGGCCGCACGCGCAGAAGAATCTCGCCATATTCGACCGCCGCTCCGTTTTCCGACAAGATCTCGACCACTTCGCCCTTCACGCCCGCCGGCACCGTGTTCATCAGCTTCATTACTTCGATGATGCCGATCACCGTATCCTCTTCGACGTGCGAGCCTACTTCTACGAAGGGTGGTTCGCCGGGCTTGGGCGCGCGGTAAAAGAATCCAAGCAGCGGAGAAGGAACCTCGCATAGGCCCGGTTCTGACGGCGGCTTGTGTTTTTTCGCCAGTCGCGGCGGCGCTGTCGCAGACGGTGGCGCGGTCTGGGTGGGCTCCCCCGGACGGTCCGGAACTGGTCGCGCGGATTTGGCCGATGTGCGCTCGAGGTGCAGCTTCATGCCGTCGATCTCAAGCGACAAGTTGTCGAAGCTCGAGTCTTCGAGCAACCGCATGATCTCGGCCACATCCTTGGCCGTCAGACTCATCTGCGGCCTCCAAAGATGTTCATCACATGCGTAAATGGATTCTGCGCGGGCTTGGCGATCGGCATCGCGTCTTTGGCGGACCACACGGTCTCGGGGCGGCTTTGCAACAAAAAGATTTTTCCATTACGGTCGATGGCCCATTCAATATCCTGCGGTCGCCCGTAAATGCGCTCGATCTTGCGGCCGAGGCCTCTGAGCGCCGCTAATTCATCGTCGCTGACGCTCGGCATCCGGCGCTTTTCCTCTGGGGTTTCTACCTCGTCAACGCCTCCATCTGCCGCCGGTAGATGTTGGACGCGTTTATCGGAAATGTCGCGTATTGAAATCTCGCCGGTGATCTTTGCAATGACGAATCGGTCTGGCGTCACCTCACCGCTGACCACAGCCGAGCCCAACCCCCATGCCGCTTCGATTGTGATGACCGACCGGTCGCCGGTCACCGGGCTGCGCGTGAACAACACTCCCGCCGTGCGCGCGTCAACCATCTGCTGCACGACGACAGCCATCGCCACTCCATCTTCCCGCATTCTATGTTTGCGGCGATAGGCGATGGAGGGAACAGAGTAGAGACTAGCCCAGCAGGAGCGCACAGATTTCAATGTCGCCTGTGCGCCGAGGACCCACAGAAAAGTGTCCTGCAGGCCGGCGAAGCTGGCGTCCTCAGCATCCTCGATCGTCGCGGAGGAACGCACCGCCAGCGGCCAACTCACTCGCTCGCCGCAAAGCTCGGCCTGCGCCCCCGAAATTTCCGATTGCAAGTCCGGGGGCAAAGCCGCATTTTCGAAGCGAGCCCGCACTCGTTCGGAAAGTGCGGTGATGTCCTCGAGTTCACCATCGCCCAGAGACTCCACGGCCGGACGAATCGGCTCTTCCATTTCGAGCGTGGCAAGAAAACGTTCGAAGCCGCCAGTGCGCACCACGAACCCGGGTGGTACGGCGATTCCAGCGCGCGTGAGTTCGCCCAACGAGCCGCCTTTGCCGCCGACCGAGGAACGATCCTGCAGCGTGATCTCGGCGAGCCAACTGACGTTTTCCGATGATGGCATGGCAACTCCACGAAGAAACAAACTGGAACCTGGCAAGACTGAGACCTGAGAGCCTACTCGAGAATCGTTACTATGCCTCGCCCTCCGTCCACGCGGATGCGCTGACCGTCTTTGATTCTTTGCGTGGCCCTACCCGTCCCCACCACCGCAGGCAAACCGAATTCCCGCGCCACGATTGCTGCGTGGCTCATCGAGCCTCCGATATCGGATACGGCTGCTGCGATCTTCTGGAAGATCGGCGCCCAGGTGGGATTGGTGACCTGGCAAACCAGTATGTCGCCCTGGCGCAGGCGACCGATCTCGTCGACTGACTTTACGACCCGGGCCACGCCCTCGGCGACGCCGCTCGAAGCGGCAAAGCCCTTGATCTCGTTGGAATCTCGTTGATCACCTGCCGTCAGCCACGCGTCCAGATTCTCGCGGGTAATTCCCCATAGCATGACGATGGCCGGATCATCGATGACTTCGGGAACCGGCCCGAGCGCTGGCGCAGTATCGTGCTTTGTCCATTCCGCAATCGCCGCCTTTCGCTCCTTGACGAGCGCGGGCCAGCGTGACGGGCCGCGCGGAGGCGAACCGTTGGACCATGACGTCATCAGATCGATAATCGCCGCTTCCACTTCGAAGTGAGTGAGATGGAAGACGTCCTCCGTATCCGGAAAGAAGCCATGCCGGGAGAGCAGCGCACCAAACTCCCTGATCTTGTTGAAGAACAGGTTCGTGTACCAGTGTTCGCAATAAAACTTGTGTCCCTCGACGTAAGGGAAAACGCGATGCGCCAGCCCGATCATCTGATCGTAGGCGGCGCGCTCGTCGTCGGTATTCAGAAGCTCGCGATAATCCTCGATCAGCTGCTTGCGCTCCGCCATCAGTTTCTCGATGGGCCTTTCGATCCGTCGGCCCGCTTTTATATTGGCAATATATCCCGGCAGCGCGGCGAACGGCATCGACAGATCGTCGTTCCATGACCTGTGATAGTGATAAAACCCGTCGCCGACGTTGATGTTGAACCATGGGTCGCGCGAAACCGCGAGCTCTTCCAGCCAGGCCTTGCCTGGATCGCCGAGTTGCTCGAGAGACTGGATGACGTCGTTTGGGGAGCAGCCGTCCCCTATCTTGTCGTCGACCCCGAGTTCGACGGCGCGCTTCGCAAGGCGTCTGAGTTCGTCGTCCGGGCGGAAAATTTCAGCCTGCATACCGGCCACCATGCGGGCCACCGTCTGGTCGCTGATCTCCGGAAATGCTTTCTTGCAGAAGTCGAAGAAGGTCAGATAGGCGCCATAGCCGAGCAGGAGAAATTCGAAATGGTACTGCCACATCCGGTAGTAGCCTTCCAGGGTTTTCTGATAGGTGTCGAGCAGGTAATGGTTGGACGCGACTCCACGGCCGGCATGGACATGCTCCAGGGGCTCGAACTCCGGGATTTCAACCTTCGACAGCTTCTGCGCCTCGCCGATCAGCACCATCATCTTTTCTTTCCATTGCGTGAACAGTCGCTCCCAGTTCTCATAGTAGTAAAAGGCGCGCCGCTTGAACTCCTCCGTTCGGCGGGCAATCTCGGCGCGATCGGTCACGGCATTTCCGCCGATGTAGATGCGACCGTTGACGATTCGATAGTCGATGCCGAGCGTAGTCGGCAGGCAATATACTCGCGTGTTTGCCGCGCCCAAGGCGCAATATGCCGCCTCCGCAGTGATCGTGTCGAAGAGGCACATCGGGGCTGGGAAATGCATGGAGTTGTAGAACCAGAAGCGCTCGTCGTCTTCCTTGGTGAACTGCATGTAGTAGGGATAAGCAGCCTGTGTTGGTTCGGTTCCCGCGATTACTTCGAGCGAGCTCGGAAGCGGAAAGCGCTTAGGTTTGACCATTGTGCTCATGTACGTACCCCCGAGGGCCGTCTCAATCTACACCTTTTGAGCCTGGGTGTAGCCGCTATATTTTTTCGTGATCACGATGGATGCGCAGAATCCGATCATCCCTTTCCCCAAAAAGGATATCGAGCAGTTCAGGGCGGTTCCGCTGCAACCCACGACTGTTCACTGTGCCTTTCTCCGTCAATTCTCCAGCCGCGCCGGAAGGCGGGACCTCAACCAAGAATGCTGCGACAATCCGGTTGGAACTGCCGGTTCCAGTAGCGGCCACCTGCGTCAATCGTTCGAGCAAAATCGTCCGCAAGACCTTGTTTGAGGCTGTCTGTGCCGGTGTTGCATCGCGATCCAGTCCGGCGACCTCGGCGCACGCCTCCCAGTCGGGAAAGATGAGCATACGCACATCCTCGCGGTCGGCGCCCACAATCACAACTTCGTTCGCCAGCGGTCGCAGCACGTCGAGCGCGATCAACCGCAGCTTGCCGGCGCACACGCGTGTGCCTGAAGTCAGCTTGAAGTCTTCACTGATCCGGCCATCAAAGCGCAGACCGGCTCTTGGCCGTTCCGGATCAATAAAGCTGAGCAGATCACCCGAGCAGAAGAAGCCATCTTCATCGAAGGCCGATTCCGTGGCCGCTCGATCCCGCCAATAACCGGGAGTGACATTCGGGCCACGATAACAAACCTCAAAGCTGTCGTCATGCGGCACCAGCTTAAGGTCCATTCCTGCCACCGGAATCCCAACCACCCCCGGCCCGGTGGCGTGCAGGTTGCCAAACAGAGCGACGGGGCTCGTCTCGGTCATGCCGAGGCCACTGACTATCAAAATCTTTTGACCAACGGTTTTTACTGTCAGTTGTTCGAGGGCGTTCCAGGTTGACGGCTGCATCGATGTGGCTGCATACCACAGAAATTTGATTCGCCGGAAGAAGTGTTCGCGAAATGTCCGATCGGCTTCAAGGTGGGGAATCAACAGTTCAAAGCCCTTCGGCACATTGAAATAAATCGTCGGGGATATCCGGCGCAACAACTTCAGGCTCTCACCGAACAGCGTGGGAGTTGGTTTTCCCGGATCGATGTAGAGCGTGCCCCCGTTGTGGAGCACAATACTGAAATTGATGTTGCCGCCAGCCGTGTGATTCCACGGAGCCCAATCGACCATGACCTGAGGCTCATCGGCGAGGATCGGGGCCACTTGTCGCTGCATCTGTGCGTTGGCGCAAAGCATGCCGTGCGTGTTGATCACTGCCTTCGGCACTCCGGTCGAACCAGAAGTAAACAAGTACTTCGCGACGGTTTCCCTGCCAACTCGCGCCGCCGCTGCCATCACGGCCTCCCGCCGGCTGCCATCGCCACGGAGAGATGCAAAACTGATTACGTTGGATGAGGGTGGGACATTGCGGAGAGCGATAACGGGGATGGTAGTCCCGAGCGTCTTTTCGATGGGGTCCCGATAAAGTTCGCCGTCATCCACTACCACCATGCCCGGGGTCAACAGACGGAAGCTGTGCGACAGCTTGAGATAATCGGTGGTTTGAAGAGCATAAGCCGGCGCGATCGGAACGAAGGGAATTCCGACATACACCGCAGCCAGAATCATCAACGCATTGTCGATGCTGTTGGCGGCGAGTATTGCGATCGGTCGCTCCGGGCCGAGGTCATAACTGAGCAGACCCTCGGCGAGAGTCAGTGCCGTCTCGCGAGCTTCGCGATAACGAAGGGTCCGTTCCCCGTTTTTCGTCTGCTCGACGATGAAGGCACGATCCGGGGCCTCCAAGGCCCAGCGGTCTAGCCAATCGCCGATCCGGTGGTCGTAATCCGCCAGCGGTTCGACCGATCGCATCAGGTAACTTCCATCGGCTTGAGGGGTCAGTTCGACGTCAGGAGAGAAGAAACGCACTGGCCGCAAAGACGCATTCACGAGGGTTACCGGTCGTTGAGTGTACTCAATGACGAAGCCTAACCGATGTAATTCCGCGCCGCAAGCGCTGTGCTAGACTCGGTGGTGAATTCCGAAGAAACCTTTCTTGCGCAGAGATCACCGCGAGCCAACGATGAAACGCCGCCCCCGCCCATCATCAAGAGCCAAAAACAAAGCGGGCAAAGTATCGAACGATGTTTATGACCAGCCGGGCCACTTGATTCGCCGTGCTCAACAAATCGCTGTATCGATGTTCTACTCAACTGTGGGTTACGAACTGACCCCCGTCCAATATGGAGTGTTGCGAATCCTTCAGGATTATCCCGGAATTGACCAGGTTACGCTGGCTCGGCTCTGTGCCCTCGACACCTCAACCGCGGCGAATCTGGCAGTACGACTGGAGCAGAGCGGGTTCGTGAAGCGGACGGTGCCGACCAGGAGCAAGCGTTTTCGCCTGCTTCGAATCACGCCACAAGGTGCCGCCCTACTGAAAAGACTTCTTCCGTCGGGCCGCCTGTTGAGTCGGCGCTTGCTGCAGGCCCTCGACAAGAAGGAACAGAAAAGTTTCGTTCGTCTCCTCAAGAAATTTGTGCATTTAAACAACGGCGAAAGTCGCGCTCCGCTCGACCGGGCACTCACTGAGACGCGGAACAACCATGAAAACTCAAGCGCATCGCGCCTGAATCAATCTTCAAGCTGAGTCTCTGCATCGCCGCCGAACTTTTTTTTCACTTCGTCCGGAATCGAGCGCGCCTCGAATTTCTCGGCGTCGCCGTTTGGGTGCGCGACCCAGACCCGCGTCTCGAAGCACTCAATCGCCATCCCGTCGTCTTTCATCAACCGATGGCGGACAACAAAGCTGCTCTTCCCCCACTTTGACAGCGCCGATTCCACGACGATGTCGTCCCCAAAACGCGACGGCATCATAAAGCTTGCCTTCATATCCACGACGGGAATGCCGGCGATCCCGTACGTCTTCAACATGTCGCGTTTGAAAAGGCCGGCGCGTTCAAACAGTGCCCGGGTGCACGCGTCAAAGAACTCGAAATAGCGCGGGAAATAGACGATCCCGGCTGGATCGCAATCACCCCATTCGATGCGTATGGTTTGTCGATTCGTGAGCATAGATGGCAAAGAAACCGACGTCAAGAAGACGAACGTCGAAAAAAATTGAAGGGAAGGCCGACGTCGAAGGCACGGTCACTCAACCGTCGCTTCAAACCGCAGGCCTGAAGACATTTGCCTCCCGTTGGCGGTCCCATTGTTCGAAGGTCGAGTTGACCGCGGCCAAGTGTTCAATGAGCCCTGCCGGCCGCCAATAATGACCGAGATTTTCGTGATAGTAACGGATGCGCTTGGCAACGGGACCAAGTCCCAGCGTGTCGGCATAAAACATCGGCCCTCCCAGGTGGCGCGGGAAACCATAGCCGCTCGTCCAGACCACGTCGATGTCGGACGCGCGTGATGCGGCTCCTTCCTCGAGAACCTTCGCTCCCACGTTGATCAGCGCCAGTATGCAGCGCTCAACCACTTCGTCGTCTCCGATCTTGCGCCGCACGATACCTCTTTCCGAGGCGAGCGTCTCAATCACAGCGGTCACTTCGGTATCGGGTATTGCGTCGCGGCTGCCACTCTCGTATCGGTAGAAACCGCGGCCAGTCTTCTGGCCAAGTCTTCCGAGTTCGGTCAGGCGGTCGGCGATAACAAAGTAGGGGTCGGGCCGGCTCTCGCGCTTGTACAGCTGAATTCGCACCTTCGTTCCGACATCGTTCCCGCCCAAATCGCTGACGCGCTGCGGTCCCATCGCAAACCCGAATTGCTCAAGGACCGCGTCCACCTGCATCGGGGAGGCTCCTTCCAAAAGCAGTTGCTCGGCCTCGCGAAAGTATCCGTCGAGCATCATCCGATTGCCAATGAAGCCGAAGGCGTCTCTCGACACGACCGGGACTTTCTTGAGCAGTTTCGCCACCTGGAGTGCTGTTCCGAGGGTCGCGGCGGCCGTGTCGTTGCCCCGCACGATCTCAAGCAGTCTCACAACGTTTGCCGGAGCGAAAAAATGCAGGCCGACCACGCGGCTCGGATGCCCGGTCGCGCGCCCCAGTTCCGTCACCGAGAGAGTGGAAGTATTCGAAGCGATCAGTCGTTCGGAAGGAAGAATCGAGTCGAGCCTGGAGAGGACCGCTTTTTTCAGGTCCATGTCCTCGAACACCGCTTCGATCACGATGTCCGCATCCGCCGCGTCCGCAAGCTCCATGCCAGTGGCGATTCGGGCCATCCGCTCACCTGCGATCTCCTGGAAAATGCGACCACGCTTGACGCTCGATGCATACGTAGAACCGATGATTTCACGGCTTCGCGCAAGCGCACCCTCGCTATTGTCGATCAGTGTCACTTTCCGGCCGGCGTCTGCGAAGGCGATGGCGATCGCGCTCCCCATCGTTCCCGCGCCGATGACAGCAACCCGCTTTATCTCTGCCTCTTCTCCCCGCGCGGGTAAACCGGCCACCTTCCCGGATTCGCGTTCGGCAAAGAAAATATGGAGAAGGGCGTGGCTTTCACGCGAAGCGAGTGATTTCCGCGCGATCTCAGCCTCAACAGCAATGCCCTCCGCAAACGGCAATGCCGCTGCCTTGATCGCGTCAACCACGAAGGTCTGGGTCGTTCGCCCTTTGAGCGTGCGGGCATGCGTGCGCAAAGCCTCCGCAATATCGGATTCGCTGAGGCCGGCTGCGACCGAAAGATTGCGGGTCGGCCGCGGGCCGACTCCGTTTTGCACCAAACGCTCACAAAAACTTAATCCGGCCTCGCGCAGATCGCTTTCCACCACTTCATCTACCAAGCCCTTGGACTTCGCTTCCTCCGCTGAAAGAGGCGTGCCCGACAGAATCATCTCCAAGGCCGGGCGCGCGCCGATCAACCGCGGCAGCCGCTGCGTTCCACCCCCGCCCGGGATGATCCCGAGCGTGATCTCCGGCAGTCCGAGCTTTGCGCTTTTGTGCGCAATCCGATAGTGACAGGCCATGGCCAGCTCGAGTCCACCACCGAGCGCTAATCCATTGATCGCTGCGACGACCGGCACTGAAGATCCCTCGAGCGCGGCTTCCACCTGTTGCAGCGAGGGCTGTCCAAGGCCAGTCTCGAACTCTTTTAGATCAGCACCCGCGCTGAACAAGTTGCCAGCCGAGAGAATGAGCAGGGCTTTGATTTGAGTGCGCTTTGAAGCTTCTGCAATCGCGTCGATGAACTCGGCTCTCAGGTCACGGCCGAGGGCATTGACGGGAGGGTTGTCCAAGCGGATCAAGCCGACCACACCTGCTTCATCGAACCGAACGACTTTTGAGGGAGCGCTCACCGCGTCTTCACTCCGGAGCAATGAGAGTATGCATCCGTCGCGGGTCTTGTCAATTTTCCTATCCGCCGTTTCGTGTCGGTCCTCAGGATTGCTGGGCCATTGCCGAACCCAAGCTTGGCTTCAAAACAGTCTCACGGCGGGGAATCTGCTGGAGGATATTGCAAACTGCGGAATGTTCCGTATACTGAACCACGCTCGACGTTCCAACATGGAGGCGAAAAATGAAGGAGAAAAGTTTGGAGGATGTGCTGCAGAGCGTTGGGAATCCGGCAACCATGTTGCGCAATTCGCAGATAGGAGCCTACGTTTATCCGGTCGTCCCTACGGAATACTCAAATTGGCGCGACGAACAACTCGCCTGGCGTGAAACCGCCGTTCTCTTCGACCAATCTCACCACCTGGTCAACCTGTACCTGGAAGGGCCCGAGGCTCTCAAAATGCTGTCCTATCTCGGCACGAACAGCTTTCTGAAGTTCCCGGTCAACCGAGCCAAGCAGTTCTCCCCTTGCTCCTATGACGGGTATGTGATCGGCGACGGAATTCTCTTCCAACT
>Ga0302326_10019335_pt1 | contig 14074 bp, 4 predicted proteins | sample Palsa_T0_3_FD_202264 | JGI IMG/M metagenome (GOLD analysis project Ga0302326, IMG submission 202264) | Peat permafrost microbial communities from Stordalen Mire near Abisko, Sweden - Palsa_T0_3 | ecosystem: Environmental > Terrestrial > Soil > Palsa > Peat permafrost | place: Sweden: Abisko... | reverse complement strand
CTCGGCCTGCTCCGCACGGTAGATCTGGACAAGGGCAAAGAAAGTCAGGCTCAAGAGGAGGATTACCGAAACTGCGCCGATGCGTCGATTTCTCTTTCGCCACAACACACCCTTCCGTTCTTCCTGCTCGCTTTTTTGGAGGAACAGCCGCTCCTCCTCATTCAATTCCTGAGGATTGTCCTTCGCGAATTGGAGCGCCTCCGCCAGGCTGGGTCCGATGAGCAATTTGTCTTTGCTGCGCTCCAATGCTGCCGCCACCGGGTTTCTATAGCTTGCATTCCAGGCGAGGTTGTCTTCTCTCACCGGTTCCACCAGTCGGTCATGCGCCAGTTCGAACCAGGGGTTCCCGCCGCGCAAGTCGGTGCGGATAATGTGGCAATGGTCCAGAATGTCCACTGCCTCATTGGGCAGGCCTTCGGTCTCCTTGTCGCCGCGAAACGCCAGGCCGCGCGTACCCGCCGCGGTAATGAGCCGCTCGCCAAACCAGCGCCGAAGCACGCGCTCGGTGACTCCGGACTTCTTTGCCGCGGTCAACGAATCTCGATAGAACTGGGTCAGCGCATCGTCCACGCGCGCATATTTGTCGATATCGTCAGCGTCGATTGTTGTTTTCGTGCGGGACGAGTCCGCGCTGATCCCCGCCCACAGTTGGCGGCAGACAATCTGCAACTGCACCGGCTCCACGTATTGGCCGAGCGCGAACCCTTTGCTGCCCGGCGTTCCGGTTCGAATGCGCCGCAGGTTGTCCACCAGGTTCTCTGCGGCACCGGCGGCAAACGGCATTCCGGCAATCCCAGCCGGCCCCCTGATTGCTTCCAGGGCACTCTCCACACCCAGCCGCTCCAGCCGCATCCGCGTTCGCATGCGGTCGGGTAGCAGAGCGGCATTCGCTTCGATATCGGCAAGGTAGTCTTCCCGCATGGAGAGCAGCAGGCTAAGCTGGGGATAGGTTGCGAGACACTCGCCTAACTGGTCGAAGAACGCCGTGCGCTGCTCAATGAGTTCCGGATGAAAGGTATAAATCTCTTCAAACTGGTCGAAGATGAGCAGGTGCGGCTGCGGTCGCCCCGTGGCGTCGGCGGACAGCACCGCCGCGAAGGCTTCCATGAACGTGCGGCTATGCGGTCTGCCGGGGAAGAGGTTGGCAAGCGCATTCTCAACGTAGAGGTTTGCAGACGACGCATCGGCGCTCCCCGTCACGCGTGCGATGGGGAAAGTCTCAACCCGTTTGCGCCGCTCCAATTCTGGAATTAGGCTGGCCTGCAGCAGAGACGTTTTGCCGGCGCCGGACTGCGCATACAAGAGCACGGCGCGGCGCGCAATCACCAGCGAAGCAAGCTCCCGCGTCTCCGCGGCCCGGCCGAAGAAGTGTTTGCTGTCGTCCTTGGTAAACGACGCGGGACCGACGTAGGGATTTTCAAGCACGGCGATATTCCTTCCATCGCGCCCAAAGATCAGACATGAATTGGTGCGTGTTGCCCCAGTAAATCTCGATGCGCGCGTCCGCGAAATATTTCTGGAAGTAGTCGATCACTTCCTTTTCCTTGGCTTCGTCGCGCTGGCTCGCTTCCAGTTGTACGGCCACATGCAGCATGTTCCAGCGCTGCAAGTCGAGATGGGTGAGCAGGCCGCGCATGATGATTTTGAAATCCAGATCTTCCAGCCGGTAGCCCAGAAACAGAAGCGTGGTGCTGGCCAGCCGCTCATTTACGCTCACGGGAAGGAAATACTCGTAATCGTGCGAGATGCGCGCCATGTAATCGAGATGATCGTCTTCGGTGAGGACCATGGAGAGAAGATCGTCGTCGGTTCCGAACAGATGCAGCACCACTGGATCGTCAGGCGAGGCAGGAGGGTTGAGATCGCGCCGTTCAATCTTCGGATCGCGCCAGGGAACCACCTCCCGCCGCGCCTTGCCCGCTTTGGCTCGAAGCGCCAGCGTCATGAAGTTATCGACATTGGTCGTAATGTAGAGGGGCAGTTCGAGATCGGCCAGTTGGCGGTGGATCTCGCTTTCAAAAAGCTCCAGGCTGGTCTTTGCCCAATCCGCGGCTTCGGCAACCTGCGAGAGCGTCTGCGGCATTCCCGTGGCGGCGGGCAGGCCCATCCGCTTGCGAAACTGCCCCACCAGCACTGACAACAACTGCTTGCGCAGACGCCGATTGTCAATGGTGCCGATGAACTGGGTCACGCGGGGCAGGCTGGTGTCGTCGGGGAAGGGATAGCTGAATTTCGCTGCGAGCTGGCCGGCAAGTTCTTCGGGGCGCGGCAGCATGTCGGCCGTCACGCCTGAACCTAGAAATGGTGTGCAGTCCTTTTCCGCGATGTTTTCAAGAAGCGTTTGCCAGAAGCTTTCACCGCGGGAACCCACGATCATGCCCCGGTTTCCCAGCAACTGGCCCGACCGCAGACGCATGAACAACACCGGAATGGCCGCGCCGGGCAGGCGTGCGGTCATCACCGATGCCCGCGCTGCGTTGGAAGCGCGGTCCACCTGGCCATGCTCAATCAGCGAGGCATAAAAGGCTCTGCTGAATTCGGTTGCTGTGCTGACAGGAACCAGATCCTGCATGGCCAGCACGGCCGGCACGCCGGCGGCAACCAGTTGCGGCGCAAGCCCGCGAAACGCGTCGGAGGGGCTGCGCGTCGCGCCCTGGCAACTGGATAGGTAAACAAGGCGCAGCTTGTCGTCGGCGTTTGTGTCGGCATCGATCAGTTGCCGGCCCAGCATGGCGGCAATCTCGGTGTCTTTCACCACTGCGGTCTTGCCCTGCGGATCGCAGAGATAAAGGACGGAAGTTCCGTCCACGTATTTTCCGTGGCCCACGAAATGCAGAATGTGGATTCCCTTGCGCAGCGCCGCCTCAATCGCCGGCAGCGTGCAAGGGCCATCCAGTTTCACCAGCTCGATCTTCGAGTTGCCTCCAACTGCATCCTTGAGCATCTTGAATTCGGCGTCGGGGTCGATCGGGGTGAGTCCGAAGTCCTGGGGATTTGCCGGGCTGGCGATGGCGACAAGAACGCGGATGGGGCGCTTGAGGATGGGGCTGCCGGGAACCCACGAGCCTGCGATGTAGCGCGAGAACGGAGTCGCCTCGAGCGCCGCCACATCGAGCGGCACACCGCCTTCGCCCACGTCGCGCAAAAGCTCCCAGGGGATTTGGTGCAGTTCCGGAGCGCCTTCGTCGATGCGCAGCCGGATGCGTCGTTGCGGCCTCTGCCCGCGCGCATTGGCCCAGGCCGTTTTGAGCGCTTCGTCGGCAAAGAGCCAATGGAACACCGCCTCGCCATCCTGGCCGGATGCAGAGCCGGCTGTCAAGACGGGCAGATCGGCAGACAGAACTCCACGCGGAAACTCCAGGTCGCCGTTAAATGTGATTTCAACCGGATACCCGCTTCCATCTTTCTTCAGGATACGAATTTCGAGATCGGCGTAATCCACGATTGTTTCCCCGCTGGTACCGGCAGAATATCAGTTGTCCCGCTGCTCCGCTGCGTACTTTCAAGGGCCCAGCTGCGAAGAGGAATCAACGAGTCATGAGTTCGTAGATTTCCCGTTCGATCTCGGTGATCGCGATTGGCTTCAGACTCTGTTTCTTCAGCTCGAGATTCAATGCCTCAAGTGGACCCCTCTTCAGAGCCGCCCAGTCCTTGATCCGCCGTTCAGAAGCCGAACGCGCTTCGTCGTACACGATCAGTGCTTGAGCGGGAACTCGACGGTCGGAGCTCTCGGCCATGTTCATCGCTGCGGTCAGCTCCTGATTGGCTGCGTCAAGCCCCAGCTGCGCGCCGTCGGAGTCCTCGACCAATGCATCCACTGCTGCAGACAATTGTTTCGTCTTGGACGTGATCGCATTGTCATTCGAACTGGAGACGAGTTTGTTCAATTGCTCCTTCACCGAGCCGATCTCAGCCAGAGCGCGACGGCAATTCAACGAATCGAGAAACATTCGATAATCGGCTGCAAAGTTTTCCTCGAATTCTACCTGCGTTGCCGGTGAGCGAGGGTCCTTGGCCACCAACAGCAATTCGCGCGATAGAACCTTCCCATCGGCCACCAACTCGACAGAATACGAACCCGGCGCGGCGCGCGGTCCGCGCGGAATGTCGCCCTCTCCATCGTCCGGCTCGTCGCTCTCAGGCACGCCGGAAGTTCCCCACGCAAGGTTCCACACGAACCGGTGCATTCCCGGCGAGGTTTCGAGTTGCTGGGGTTTTGGGAACCAGCGCTCCGCAATCGGCAGCGCCGCATGATTCGCACTGTGCCCATCCGAGGAGGTGATCTGTTGCACCAGCTTCCGATGCGCGTCATAGATCCGAATTACCAGCTTGCTTGTATCTACCGGCAGAAAGTAATCGAGGATGGCTCCATTCGGCGGGTTCTCGGCCGTCGGCTCCTCGGGCGGCAAAGGCGTTCCAGGGAATCCATCATTGTCGATCCGCAGCGCGGTTTGCGGCCGATAGAGGAACGGCGCGGTGCCGCTTGTGTGCGCAGCCAACTGACGCAGAGGCGTAATGTCGTCGAGGATCCAGAAAGAGCGTCCGTGCGTCGCGATGACCAGGTCATTGCCGTGCACGACCAGGTCGCGTATCGACGTGACGGGAAGATTCAACTCGAGCGGTTGCCAATGGTCTCCATTGTCCACCGAGAAATACATCCCGAACTCGGTCCCTGCAAAAAGCAGCCCCTTCTGCCGCGGATCTTCGCGCACCGCGTTCACGAAAGCCGGAGCCGTGAGTCCGGCAGTAATGCGCTTCCATGTTTTGCCAAAATCCGATGTGCGGTAGATGAGCGGAGACTGATCGTCCATGCGGTGGCGCTCGACCGAGGCATAAGCTGCGCCTGCCTCAAAGTGCGATGGATCGATCAACGAAACGCGGCTCCAGGGCTGCATTGACGGCGGAGTCACATTGGCCCACGCCTTGCCGCCGTCGCGCGTCACGGAGATGATTCCTGTATCGCTGCCGGCCCAGATCACATCCTCGTCAATATAAGAAGGCGCAACTGTGGCGAGGGTGCCGTAGCCGCGCGCGATCGCATTTTCCGGCGTGGGGCCGTTCTGCATGGCATCGCCGATTGAACTTCGTGTAGACGGATTCCCGCTGGGCGCCACCGCCTTCACCGTAACCGGCGGAGCCTTTGAGCCCGTGAGATCGGGGCTGATTTGAGCCCAGTGCAAACCGCCGTCTGTTGTCTTCAACACGAATTGCGCACCCAGGTAAAGGGAAGTCTTGTCCACGGGCGAGAAAGCCAGCGGCGGTGTCCAGGGATCGCGATACTTGCGCTTCGCAATCTCCGTGCCGAAGATCGGCACAGGCCACGGCGTAATGTCCTGTGAAAGCGAGCGGCGTCTATCCCACCGCGCCACCGCGCCATAGCTGCCGCTCTCATACAGAATGTCAGGGTCTTTGGGATCGACGGCGATATAGCCGCTCTCGCTGCCGCCGGCCGGAAACCAATCGCGCGGCGTGATCTGCCCATGATCGGTGCGGCTCAGCACCGCCGCGCTGCCGCTGTCTTGCTGCGCGCCATAGACTGTATAGGGAAATCGATCGTCGGTGGAGACGTGATACATCTGCGCAGTCGGTTGGTTATACCAGCTTGACCAGGTCTTGCCGCGATCGAGACTGACCGTAGTTCCCTGGTCCGTGCCGAGCACCAGGTGCGCTCCGTTCGTCGGGTCCACCCAAAGCTCGTGATAATCGTCCCCGCCGGGCGCGCCGCGCAGCACGGCCACGGTTTTGCCGCCATCGACAGAAAACATCAGCGCTACGTTCGGGACATAGATGATGTCCGCGTTGCCAGGGTCGACTGTAATGCGGTTGAAGTACCAGGCTCGGCTCGTCAAGCGCGGGTCTGCGTTTGCCAGGCGCCAGTTTACGCCACCATCGTCAGATACATAGAGCCCCGACTTCATCGCTTCAATCAACGCATATACGCGTTGCCCGTCGGCGCTGGCCGCCACGCCGGTACGGCCCCAGTCACCGTCCGGCAATCCGTGGCCAACGCAGGGCTGCCAGGTCTCGCCACCATCTGTCGATCGATAGATGCCGCTCCCAGGGCCTGCCAGCGGCGCATAGGTGCTCCACGGCGGCCGGTGCGCGTTCCACATGGATGCGAATAAGACATTCGGCTTGCGAATCGCAAGGGCAAGGTCGGCCGCTCCAACATCGGGCCCCTTGTCGAGCGTATGTCTCCAAGTGGCGCCGCCATCGGTGGACTTGTAGACGCCGCGATCCGCGTTCGGCCCATACGCATGGCCAAGCGCACCCACGTACACAACCTCAGGATTACTCGGATCAATGGCGATCTTCGCAATTTGCCGCGTCTCTTTCAATCCGGCGTAGTTCCACGTCTGCCCGCCGTCAATCGATTTGTAAAGGCCCGCGCCGGATGCGAGGTCTGAGCGAATGTCGGTCTCTCCGGTGCCGGCATAAATCACCTTTGGATTCGAAGCCGAAATCGCGAGCGCGCCAATTGAAGCCACAGGCTGTTGATCAAAGACAGGCGTCCATACAGTACCTGCGTCGGTTGTCTTCCACACCCCGCCATCGACTGCGCCAAAGTAGAACACGAGCTCGCCGGGAACCCCGGACACTGCGACGGAGCGCCCGGCGCGAAATGGCCCGATCAGCCGCCACTTCATCTCGTTGAACAGTTGCGGCGAAACGGTCTGTGCTGCCGCGGGAACGGCGATGAGCAGGGAAGCGAGCAATATCGTCATGCGAGGTCCACGCGTGTGCATCCTTCATTCTCCATGGAGCGAATGTATCGCTGTACGAGCTTCAACTTCGAGCATCAATCCTCATCGCCGCTGTCGGGCATACTCTGCGGTTTCCGTTCAAGATTAATAACCGGCAGATGCGCGCCTTCGAGTTGACGATTCAATGCGGGCATGGACGACGATCTTGATTTGTCCCAACGCCTCAGGACTTCTGTTACCTCTTCGCTCGCGTGCGCGATCGCTTTCGACTGCGCAGTGGTCGGTGCGGCATCTGCCATGCCAACCTGCTCGTACAGCGCGGCCGATTCGCCGGCGACATCGTCGAGCCCAGGCTCCGCTTCGCTTCCGCCAGCCTTCACTCGACCCGCCAGCACTTCGGCGAGTTCTTTGTCGAGATTTTCGATCTCTTCCTTGATCGCCGGCTCCGCGGACTTCATCAACATCCCCAATTGCTCGCGAGCCGAATGGACCTCAAGCGATGCCGTTGCGCTCTTTGAGACCATCGCCGCCAGCTTCACCTGTGCGGCAAACAGGCTTTGCAAATCGGCCGGCGTCGCGTGGACGCGAGGGTCGATTCTGACTGTCAACGGCGCGGTCAGCACTTTGCCTCCCACGGTTAGGCGCACTTTATACGTTCCCGGCAGCGCAAGCGGGCCTTGCGGTGTGCGCGGTGTATCGTGCGGCACAGCCGAAATTGGATATGAGTAGTTGGTTGCAGTCGGCGTAGTATAGCGCAGATCCCAAACCCAGCGATGCATCCCCGGTGTTCCGGGAAGCGTCTTGGGCATGCGCAGCCAGTAGAGCGGAATCAACTGCTTTGATAGCTCCTCCATGGTTGTTTCGGGCACGTCATTGCTCGCATATTTCCGCACCACCTTGCCCCCGGCATCGAGAATTTCCAGCACGACTGGCCCCGTTGCATCTTGCGGCAGAGAATAGTCGATCACGGTGCCGTCGGGCGGATTCTCTCCAGCGGGCTCATCGGGAGGAATTGGAGTATCGGGATAGGTGCTGCGGCGCACGCGATAAGCGCTCCCCGGCTTGAATAGAAGCGCACCCGCGTCCGCTTTCATGTCCGCAACCTGGCGCAGGGGCGAGATGTCGTCGAGAATCCAGAAGGAGCGGCCATGCGTGGCCACGATCAAGTCGTTGTCCTTGATCGTCAGGTCGCGCATCGACGTATGTGGCAAGTTGAACTGCAGCGGTTGCCACCTGTCGCCATCGTCGAAGGAAACCCACACCGCCGTCTCGGTGCCCGCGAACAGAAGGCCCTTGCGCACCGGGTCTTCGCGCACCGTATCCACAGGCGATCCATCGGGAAGTCCGGCAGTGATCGACTGCCACGTTGAGCCGCCGTCGCGCGTACGAAAGATATAAGGATGCAAATCGTCAATCCGCAAACGGCTCACTGAAACAAAGGCCGTGTTGTCGTTGAAGTGCGACGCGCTGATCTGCGTCACCTTGCTCCACGGAGTCATTGCAGCGGGCGTAATGTTCTTCCAGTTCTTGCCATGGTCCTGCGTAACCCACACCAGCCCATCGTCCGTGCCTGCCCACAACCTGTCGATCGACTTGAACGAGGCAGCGACGGAGTAGATAGCCCCCCTGCGCTTGGCTGCGTCCTTCTCAGATAGCGGCTTCAACGAAGTCGGCTGGCCCGTGTGTTCGCGGCTCAAGTCCGGACTGATTGCCTGCCAGGTCTTCCCGTAGTCCTTCGTCTCGAAGAGCACATTCGCGGCATAGTAGAGGTCATGCGGATCGATGGGCGAGAAGAGAATCGGCTCGGTGCGGTCGGCGCGGTACGCGGGACTGCGCACCGGTATCGGCGTTATATTCTGCACCTGCCCAGTCACCATGTCGTACTTCGAAACTTCCGAGCGCCCGGCTCCGAAGACGATCTCAGGATGCAGCGGATCAGGCGCAACGTATCCATATTCGATGACCGCAACCGGATGCCACTCGCGGAACGTGATCTCTCCGTCGTTGCCCCGGCTCGATATGCACACCGACCCGCTTTCCTGTTGCCCCGCGCACACCTGGTACGGAAATGTGTTGGTGGCCGCAACGTGATAAAGCTGCGCCGTGGGCTGGTTGTACCACGAGCTCCATGTCTCGCCGCGATTCACGCTGACCACCGCGCCCTGATCGCTAACGAGAAGAATGATGTTCGGATTCTCCGGGTTGATCCAAAGGTTCTGGTAGTCGTCGCCGCCCGGTGCGCCGCGCAGGCTCATCCACGTCTTGCCGCCGTCCATCGAGCGCTCCGTAACAATGCTTGCGCTGTAAACCACATCGGGATTCTTTGGATCGACCCTCGGAACGGGCAGATCGCCGCCGCCGATTTTCAGCGCCGGCCTCGGGTCGTCCGTAGCCTTGTACCAGCTCTCTCCCGCATTGTCCGAGCGATACACACCAAGCCCCGCGCCCGAGCCATAGCTGCCCTCTTTAGACGTTGCCAACGTCGCATAAAGCCGGTTTGGGTTGCTGGCTGCAATGGCAACCTGGATGTGCACAACATTCTCCGGCAAGCCAGTCGTCAACTGCTTCCACGTATCGCCGCCGTCAGTGGATTTGAATAGGCCGCCCTTGGTTCCGTCATAGGTATTGCCGTCTTCCCACGGCCCCAGCGTCTCCTCCCAAAGCGAGGCATAAATCACGCTGGGATTGCTCGGTTCGATTTCAACGTCGGCCCCTCCAGTGTTCGCATCCTGATAAAGCACCTTTGTCCACGTCGCGCCACCATCGGTGGACCGATAAATGCCGCGTTCTTCATTTGGGCCGTAAGGATGCCCAAGCACTGCCGCGAACAGCTTGTTTGGATCGTTCGGATCCACCGCCAACGCCGGAATCTGCTCGCCATCGCGCAGGCCGAGGTGCTCCCATGTCTTTCCCGCATCGGTTGATTTATAAATTCCATCACCCACGGAAAGATCAGGCCGATGCAGCCCCTCGCCGCTGGCCACATAGACGATATTCGGGTTCGATTCCGCAATGGCAATCGCGCCGATCGACTGCGAAGCCTGCCCATCGAAGATGGGATTCCAAGTGCGGCCATAGTCGTCGGTCTTCCAAACGCCGCCATCCCCCTGGCCCACGTAGAAGACATTGGGCTGGCTCGAAACGCCCGTCGCCGCGCGCGTGCGTCCTCCGCGAAACGGGCCGATCATGCGCCAATGCATGTCCGGAAGGGGGGCAGCCGTCGCCATTTGCGCGCCCAACACGGGACAAACAAACCACCCCCCGAGCAGGCCGATGGTTAAGGAGCAAATCATCAAAGGACGGAGAAACCGAGGGCAGGCAATCATAATGTGGGGAACTCCAGACGAAGCGAAGTTGTCTCCCATCTTAGAGGGTTGCCGCCGCCCCTCACAATGCCTCAATGCTCAACTCTTCGAGTCGACCCGAAGAATATCGCGGACCCTCCTGTGCAAGACCCTCGGCGTTCGCGCCGCAACCTGGCCTCGGAACATGATTCGACCGGCCGGGCCTGAAGGCAGTGGATAGATCGCATTTTGTGTCAATATGTGTAGTGGAGGGAGAGTATGCGCCTGAGACCCGCGATTTTGGCGGCGATCGCTTGCCTGGCAGCAGCAGGGACGATTGCACAGACCCCCGGCGGATCGCTGCGCGGCGTGGTCGAGGATAGCCAGGGCGCACGCATCGCCTCAGCCTCAATTGCCGTTCGTCTGATTGATTCTTTTCTCCAACGTGTAGCGCGCTGTGAGGATCAGGGAAACTTTCGCATCGACGAGCTGAAGCCAGGAACTTACAGGGTGAGCGTCCACGCGTCCGGCTTTGCCGATGCCGTGGCCGATGTGCCCATCGCAGTAGGTTCCGTTCGCGATATTACGGTAACCATGAAGCCGCCCGCGGTATCTCAGTCCGTAAAGGTTGCGGCACAAAGCTCGTCCATCACCACTCAAGCCATGGATATTGCTAGCCAGGTTCATCAGAGTGTAATCAGTGGCAAGGACCTGGAAGAGTTACCGCTCCCGGCGCGCAGCTTCGCCAATATCGCCTATCTTGCTCCGGGCACCGAACCCGTGGAGCCATCGGATCCAACCAAGGCGCGCATCACTGCTGTTTCAACAGGCGGTAGCTCCGGGTTGAACAACGAGTTATCGGTCGATGGAGGCGATAACTCGGATGATTACATTGGCGGCTTCCTGCAGAACTTCTCTCCCGACTCCATTGAGGAGTTTGCCGTGCGCACCTCGCAGGAGGACGCTGATACGGGCGGCACAACAGCCGGTTCGGTGATGCTCACAACCAAGAGCGGCGGCAACGATTGGCACGGAGACGCCGCGTTCTACGAGCGGGCCGCTGCATTAGACGCTCGGTTTCCGATCGAGAACCCCGCGCCCAATCCAAAGCAGCCGTTTTCACGGCAAAACTACGTCGGAACCGTTGGCGGGCCAATCGTCAGGGATAGACTTTGGTTCTTTACTGCATTTGAGGCCGTCCATGAAGATGCGAGTATCGCATACAGCCCGGCAAGCATCGCTCAATTCAACGCGCTGGCAACGTTGGCTTTGCAGGGATTGATTCCCGGAGTCAGTTCGATCCTCGTGCCCGCCAATGTTCCTATCCCGTTTCGCGATTTTTTCGCATCCGAGCGGTTGGACTGGGCCCAGTCAACAAAGTCTCAATGGTATCTGCGCGGATCAGCCGACACCTACACGACCCACAACGACCTGGTGCAGCAGGGCACGCTGCCATCGACAGGGCTGCTCACGCACAATAATTACTTCAGTCTTGTTATGGCCAATCAATACGCTTTTAGTCCCACGTTGCTGGGGAGAGTTCTCTTCAACGCAAGCGGTCTGCACCTGACGCAAACGCGTAACTCAGACCTGGGCTTCGCGCTCGCCTTTCCCTTCAGTTCAACATCGTTGACTGTGTCCGGCTTTGAGACCTTCGGCGACAACCAGTTTGCCACGCCGATCACCTATTTCCCATCCGAACGGAACCAGGAAAAATATCAGTTTCGATATGACCTGAGCCAGGAGCATGGTCTCCAGGCAATCAAGGTTGGCATCAACTTCATCCACGAACCTGTGCTTGGAGGCGCATTCCCTGGGAGTTCGGAGACACTCTACCAATTCCCGCAAGACCCGACTTATTACTTGAACAACACAGCTCAATTCATTACTGACATGGGCGCGGGAGCCTCAACATCCAGCCTGGGTGGAGGGTTCTCGCAAAACATCCAACGCCTTGCATTTTATGGACAGGATTCTTGGCGCCTTCCCCATGGACTAACGATCAACTACGGATTGCGTTATTCGACCACCTACGGTTTGTTCAATGCGTCGGGACGAAATCAGACAGAGAATCCCGGTTATTTCACGTTGGCCGCGCTTGATATTCCTCTCGTCAAAGCTGCGCCGCGGGACGATCGCAAACAGATTGCTCCACGAATCGGGTTCGCGTATGCGCCAGGGAGCAGCGGGACGACCGTCCTTCGCGGAGGCTTCGGTCTCTACTTCAACGATCTTGCGCAGAACGGCTGGGCCACGGCCCTTCAGGCTGTGAACACGGTGCCGGGAACCTGTGTTGATCCAGTGACCAACCCGAACGGCGCAGAGAATGCCGGCTGCATTCCCGGTGACTCTTCCGGCGGATCGGCCAGCCTGATTGATGGTGAATACAGAACTCCGTACGCGATTCACATCTCCGCTGGTGCGCAGCACACCTTCCGCGGAACCTGGTCGCTGGCTGCCGACTACATTCACGAACAAGGAAATCACGCTTATCGTGCTTACAGCTACACGGGCGGCGTGAATCTGTTTACCCCGCTGCTTGCACAGGACGACCCAGCTCAGGTCGCTGTTGTTCCGGATGTCAATGTCTTTCACTCCGACAACCGTTCCAGTTACAACGGATTGCTGATTCATCTGCAAGGAAGTTTGAAGGGACGCTTGAACTTTGTAACGAATTACACTTGGTCAAAAGCGCAGACTTGGGGTTGCGTGCTGGGTGAGCTATTCGACTATGTCAACGGCGTGTGCAATCCGCTGGATGCATTCGGTCCCGGCGACTACGGACCTTCCGGCGAGGATGTACGGCAGCGATTTGTGCTTGCTGGGAGCTGGCGCGCGTTCAAGGGCGTTGAGATAAGCGGGTTGTCGCAGGCGGAGAGCGCACGACCCTTCACAGTAACAACGGCGGACAATCGGGAACGCATAGCAATCAATGGAGTGCCCACCCTTTTGGATCAATTCCGCGGCACCCCCTACATACAAACCGACCTGCGCGTGAGCCGCCCATTGCATTTTGGAGATAACTGGACCGCAACGCCGTTCATGGAATTCTTCAATGTATTCAACCGCAATAATCCTGGAGCAAACTATGTAACGAACCTCGCCGCGCTTCCGGTTCCGGCTGGGCAGGCCGCGGCTGGCAACGTGACCGACATATGCGTCAACGCGGACTGCACATCCACAACACCGATCACAAGTCCTAACCAGTTGCGTGTGGCCGGCGGGGCACTTGGAGACTTCTTTGGGCCTGGCACGACGGTTGGCATCCCGTTTGCCGCACAGGCAGGCGTTAGGCTCAGCTTTTAGAACGAACCGATCGAACGCCAAATCGGATTTCACGAGGAGGTCACGGTGATCGCGCGCAGAGATATGTTGGTCGCCCTGATTTCAATCCAGGAACGGCATTTGGATCGCCGAGGTCCTGAATCTTCCGCCTATCGAGCGAGCCAACCCCCATCCACCACGAGGATGTGACCGCTGATGTAGTCGCTCGCGGGCGAAACGAGGAAGACAGCGGCTCCGGCCACATCATGGGGCGAACCCCATCGTGCCGCTGGAATGCGCTCGAGGATTTGACGTGAGCGCGTTGGATCATTCTGGAGAGCCTTAGTGAGTTCGGTAGCCATGTAGCCTGGCGCAATAGCGTTTACCTGCACGCCCCGAGCGGCCCACTCGTTGGCCAGCGCCTTTGTAAGCTGTGCGACTCCACCTTTGGCCGCTGCATAAGCAGGAACGATGATTCCACCTTGGAAGCTCAGCAGGGAGGCGATGTTCACGATCTTTCCAACACCACGCTCGAGCATGGGGCGAGCCGCGCATTGGCAGAGGCGAAAGACACAGGTGAGATTTGTAGCGATAACATCGTTCCAATCGGCAATGGAGTAATCGACAGCGGGAGCGCGGCGCGTGATGCCTGCGTTATTGATCAGGATGTCGATGGAGCCAAGGGCGTCGATGGCGTGGCCGATGAGTTGCGGACAGTGATCTGGATTGCTAAGGTCGGCCGCAAGCGCAACGTGGCGAACGCCAGTTGCGGCGACCCTTTGTATGACGTCGGAGGCGACAGACCGCGACCCGTGAAGGGCG
>Ga0302326_10019333_pt1 | contig 14076 bp, 10 predicted proteins | sample Palsa_T0_3_FD_202264 | JGI IMG/M metagenome (GOLD analysis project Ga0302326, IMG submission 202264) | Peat permafrost microbial communities from Stordalen Mire near Abisko, Sweden - Palsa_T0_3 | ecosystem: Environmental > Terrestrial > Soil > Palsa > Peat permafrost | place: Sweden: Abisko... | reverse complement strand
TTCCTGTCGTTTCTGCTGATTTGCGATTTCTGGGCGTATCGGCCAACTGAGAATTGGCTCAAGCCGCTGACGGCTTTGATTGTGGCGGTGCTTCTGGTGCGGCAACTATTCAAAGACGCAGGCATGGAAATTGATTCAGAGCCTTCAAAAGCGCACCAAAGCGCACCATTCCTATCGACAGCGGCTCCTAAAATCCCGATCGCTTGAACTGCTTTTCGAGATCGCGCAACGTCATCCGCAGCGTTGTCGGTCTTCCATGCGGGCAGTTGCTGCTGCGGTCGATCAGGTGGCGGCGGGCGAGCAGGGCGTCGATCTCGAGGGGGGTGAGCGGGTCGCCGGCTTTCACGGCGGCTTTGCAGGCCATCATGTCCAGAACTTCGTGCAGAAGTTCTTCCTGATTCAGGTCCATCGTTTCCTGCTCGCCGCGCTCCAGAAGCTCGGCGAGAAACTCGGCCGGGTCGAGCCGCTGAAGAAAGCTGGGGAACGCATGGACGGCCACCGCATCGGGGCCGATCGATTCCGCTTCGATGCCGAGGCGTTGCAGAAGCGGCTGAATCTGCTGGAGCATTTCCTGCTGACGGCCGCTGGCGGGGAGAGTGATGGGGATCAGAAGCCGCTGGCTTTCCAGCGGGCCGGCCGACACGCGGGCAAGCAGGTCTTCGTACATGATCCGCTCGTGGAGGGCGTGCTGGTCGATGATGATCAGGCCATCTTCGCTCTCGGCGACCAGGTAACTGTTATGAAGCTGAATCGCCGGGGACGCGGCGCGAGAGGGTGGAGCAGTGGACAGTGGAGCAGGAGAGGGAGGCGGTGACGGAATTTGCGGCGCGGGAATCTGCATCATGGGCGCCTGCGGCGATTCGGGTAGTGATGATTTGAAAAAATCCGCGAGGCGCTGGCGCAGTTCGATGCGCTGGGGATCATGCTGCGGAAAAACCGGCGAAAGCTGCGGCACGGCCGCGGGAACCAGATCGCTCTGCAGCAGCTTTTCCCGCACGGAGGAAAGAATCAGCCCGTGAATCCGCGAACTGTCGCGGAAACGCACTTCGCTCTTGGTGGGATGGACATTCACATCCACATCCTGCGGTGGCATAGAGATGAGCAGTATGGCCGCCGGGTGCCGCCCGGGCTCGGTGAGGCCGCGGTAGGATTCGCGCAGGGCGTGCTGGATGAAGCGGTCGCGAATGGGGCGGCCGTTGAGGAAGATGAATTGATTGCGGGCGACGGGGCGGGCGAGTTCCGGCTGGCCAATGACACCCAGCAGCGTGATCTCCGCATCGCGGACGTCGATCAGAAGGCCAAGATCGGCGAAATCCTCGGGCCATGCCGCCAGCCAGCGGTCGTTGGCCGCCTGAGCGGGAAGCTGAAGCGCGCTGCGGCCGTTGTTGATCAACTCGAACGAAATCTGCGGATGGGGAACCGCCAGGCGAACCATCGCTTCGCTGATATGGCCGAATTCGGTGGCCGCGCCTTTAAGAAATTTCCGCCGGGCCGGCGTGTTGAAAAATAAGTTGCGGACTTCGATGGTGGTGCCGGCATTTCCCGCGGCGGCCTGTGGCTGGTCGATCTGCCCGCCCCGGTTGTAGATCTCGTAGGCGATCTCCTGATCGGCGGTGCGGCTCAGGATTCTCGCCTGCGAGACCGCCCCGATGCTGGCCAGCGCTTCGCCGCGGAAACCCATCGTCCTGATCTGAGAAAGATCGGCATCATCCGCCAGCTTGCTGGTGGCGTGCGACGCGAAAGCCAGCGGCAGTTCAGCCACCGGAATTCCCGCGCCGTCGTCGATGATGCGAATGAGGCCGCGTCCGCCGTCTTCGATTTCCACGGTGATGCTCGTCGCCCCGGCGTCGATGGAATTTTCGACAAGTTCCTTGACCACGGATGCCGGCCGTTCAATGACTTCACCGGCGGCGATGCGGTTGACGAGCGATGGGGATAGCTGCTGAATCGGATTTCGGGTCACAGGTCGATTATAGCGAATTGATCGTACGTTCAAAAACCAAAGAGGAAAGTTAACCGCGAAGGCGCGAAGAGCGCGAAGAAAAGATCAATTTTTGCGTCTTTCTTCGCGTGCTTCGCGCCTTCGCGGTGAAAAATCTTTTACGCGATGGATCGTACAACTCCGCCATCGACGCGCAGGGCCGCGCCGTTGGTGGCCGAGGAAAGCGGGCTGGAAACAAAAGCGACGAGATTCGCGACTTCTTCCGGCGTGGCGAAACGCTGCAGCAGCGATGACGGGCGGGCGTGCTTGAAAAATTGTTTCTCGAATTCCACCGGGGCGACCTTCTGTTTCGCGGCGAGATCGGAAACGAATGTCTTCACGCCTTCAGAAGCGGTGGGACCCGGGAGCACCGCGTTGACGGTCACGCCCGTGCCGCTGGTGGCTTCGGCGAGGCCGCGCGAGATGGCGAGCTGGGCGGTTTTGGTCATGCCGTAATGAATCATTTCCATCGGGATTTGCAGGCCGGATTCGCTGGAAATGAAGATGATCCGGCCCCAGTTCTGCTTGAGCATCTTCGGGAAATAAGACCGGCTCAGGCGCACGCCGCTCATGACGTTAGTCTGGAAAAATCGTTCCCAATCGGCATCGGAAATCTCCACGAACGGCTTGGGCTCGAAGATGCCGGCGTTGTTGACCAGGATATCCACGTGGGGCACGGCAGCGAAAAGTTTCTCGCACCCCTTGGCATCGGAGACATCCGCATCGACGCCGGCCACGCTCGCCTTGGGATAAGCCTTGCGGATTTCGCCGATGGCCTGCGAGACGCGGTGGGCGGTGCGGCCGTTGATCGTGACGTGTGCCCCCTCGGCGGCAAGCCGTGATGCGATCGCCAGCCCGATGCCCGCTGTGGAACCGGTGACGAGGGCGGATTTCCCAGTGAGTTGCAGATCCATGTCGCTCCTTCCTGTGTAACTGAATATGGTATGGTGGACCGCACCGAGGAAGTCAAAGCAAAAGTTCATGGAGCATCTGGAAGGACGACAATCCGTGCTGGCCGCACTGGCGGCGCGGCAGCGAAAATTTGAAGTGGTGCTTGTCCACCAGGGATCGCACGAGGAAAAGATTCGCGATGTGATGGACGCCGCCGCGGCGGCGGGTGTGCCGGTGAAAAAAGTCGCATCGCGCGAACTGGATGCGATGGCTCACGGCGCGACCCACGGCGGGGTGCTGGCCGTCTGCTCGGCCAAGCCGCTGACCACCGGCGCCCAGCTTCTGGAGATGCTGGATCGGCTCGACCATCCGCCGATGCTGCTCCTGCTGGAGGGGATCGAGGATGCGCGCAACCTGGGATTCACGATTCGCAGTGCCGAGGGTTTGGGCGCGGCGGCTGTGCTCATCAAGAAGCACGTCTGGGATTTCGACGCGGTCGAGATCGCCCGGCCCGCATCCGGGGCATTTGAACGCATGCCGCTGGTGAAGTTCGAGGATGTGGACCTCCTCCAAAAACTGCGGCAGCGCGGCCTGAGGGTCATCGGCTGCATCGCGGGGGTGCGAAAAACGATTTACGATATGGACCTGGCGGGTGGAATTGTCCTTTCAATCGGCGGCGAAAAACGCGGGCTTTCCGGGGCGGTCCGTGGGATATGCGATGATTTCGCCACGATCCCCACCAACCCCGGCGCGGCGTCGCTTCCCCTGTCGCATGCGGCGGCGGTTGTGATGGCCGAGGCGAGGCGGCAAAGGGGATAGTTTCGAGGCGAATTCCGGGCTCACATGGCCCGGCTCAAGATGTCGAAAAATATGTGACCTTTTCCCCTCAGCCGGATATGATTATGGGTCAGCAGCTTACGGAGAGATGAAATGGCAAAGGCTAATGTAGACCCGGCCGAATTGCGGCGATTTTCGCAGGACTTAAAGCGATTCAACGATGAGCTTCAGGGGCTGATGCAGACCCTGGGGGGCAAGCTCCACGGCCTTGAGGCGACCTGGCGCGACCAGGAACAGCGCAAATTCACCGAGGCGTTCGACCAGACGTTCAAGGCCATTGGCACGTTTCTGTCCAACTCGGCCGAGCATGTGAAGTTTTTGCAGAAAAAGGCGACGGCCGTCGAGGATTACCTCAAGCAGAGATAAACCGGCCCGTGAGGCAAACCGGAGCGCCTAATGTCCACCGCCCAAGTTGATTCCATTGATCCGATCAGGGATTTCCGGGTTTACCTGATGAAATTCCGGGAGATGGCGGGCCGGGCGCTGAGCGATGCCGATTCGGATGTGAATCGCATGATGCGCTGGCTGGAAGGGGAGGGGGCGAATTACTGGGCCGCGCAGGCGCGCAAGCGGCAGGAAGCGGTCGTCAAGGCGGAAGAGGCGTTTCGCCAGAAGCGTTTGTACAAGGATGCCAGCGGTTCCACACCGTCGGCCGTGGAGGAAATGAAGGCCCTGAAGATCGCCAAGGATCGGTTGCAGGAAGCGGTCACCAAGCAGCAGAACGTGAAGAAATGGACGCGCGAACTTCAGAAACAGGCGACGCTCTACCGCGGGCAGGTTTCGCAGTTTTCCAACGACGTGGCTTCCGGTATTCCCGAGGCGTATGCGTTTCTGGGCGCGATTCTCGAACAACTTGATAAATACCTGGACCTGACGGCTGCCACCAGCGAAGAACAGGCGGCCGGTGCAGGTGCTGATGGGGCGGGCGTCGAGGCCAGCGGAGCCTCTATGTCTCGTGCGGCGGATGAAGGGCCGGCGGAGAAGTCGGCATACGATCCGGCGCTGCTCCGGGCGGCAATCCCTTCGCAGCAGGCGATGGCCGGGGCCAAACCGATGGAGGCCGGGCCGATCCGACTGGCAACCGGTACGGTCAGTGCGCCGCAATCGGAAGCGGTGTCCAAAATCGCCGCCGGCAGCGCACCGGCGGATGGGCAGCAGGTGGTGATCGCGGTCGATGCGACGCGAAGCATTCACGTGCTGATCGTCCGCATCGATCAGGAAGGGGCCGCGTGGTATCTCGGTCCGGTCGAAGCCGGGCCCAATGCGGAATATCATAAAGTTCCCGCGTCGAAGCTGCTGCAGGATCGGCCCGACCTGGCGGAAATATTGAAAATGCCGGGTGGGTTTATGTCGGTTATTGGCGGCCGCGGTGTCGAGGCGGTCTTCGATTCGTCGAACCAGAGCGTGCTGAAGTCCGCCTGAGCACGGAGAAAGACCAGCAGGAGAAAAGTCATGGGAGTCCCCGAAGGTCGAGGCGCGCTGGGAAAAGCGATGAAGGAATTGATCATGCGCTGGCGTGAAACCAAGGGCCATTGGCGCGACAGCAACGCTCACGCGTTTGAGACACGATTTATCGTGCAGTTCGAAATGGACGCCAAGCAGGCCGTGAGCGGAATGGACACGATGGCGCACGTTCTTCAGAAGATCAAGGCGGATTGCGGAGAATAGAAAGGTTACCTTGATAGACCCGATTTTTGGCGATAACGATCCGTTGAGTTTTCTGGGCGAAACCCCGCCGGAAGAACCACCGCCGCCTCCGCCGCCCGTGGCCTCGGATGGCGAGGGCGAGCACGAGGAACCGTCCGATGAGCCCAAGACCACCCGCGATCTTCAGCGCGGCGCGCTGCAGGAGTTGATGGACCTGGTCAGGGAATGCGCCGAGCAGGAAGCGCAGATCCAGACCGAACTGCAGACCACGATGGCCGAGACCCGCGGCAGCGGGCAGAAGCAGCTCACCGATTCCGAGCGGAAATACAAGAATCTCCTCGATCAGCTCCAGGCCAAGGTGCAGGAAAACCAGGCCAGGATCGAAGCACGCTACGAGCAGGCGATCGCCTCGGTGAAGGTGGCCGACCAGAACGTGCGCAGCCGCGTGCGCGCCGATTTCGAGCTGGCCCAGCAGCAGATCAAGAAGGAATACGACCAGGGCATCTGGATGGCCGAGACGGCCCTGGAAGCCGAAGAGGGGAAGGCGTCGGAAGAGCTGAAAACCGCGACCGAACTGTCCGCAGGCCAGAGCGAATATCTTTCCGACAATGAAAATCAGCTCACCGCGCTGATGATGCGCTACAACCAGAAAACGCCGCCCACCGAGGCGCTGGCGTCGATCAAGGAGGCGGAGGAGAAAGCCGATCCTGCCCAGTCGTTCGCGAAGCATCGCGAGATCATCGACCGGCAATTGAAGGCGCTGGCAGCGCTTTCGCTGCCCAAGCTGTTTGTCGGCGCTACGCCGTTCCTGATCGGCGTGATCGTGCTGGTGATCGCGGCGGCGGCGGTTCAGGTCATTCACGGGAATTTCCTCGATCCGTGGTGGAACGGGTTGGCGGGCGGGCTTGGTGGGGCGGTGGTAGTGCTGATCGTCCTGTTCGTGCTGGCGCGGATGATGGCCCGCAAGTCGGTTGTGGCGGTGGTGACGCCGCTGCGGCAGGCGCTGGATGCCGCCCATATCGCCAACGAAAACCTGATCAGCAAGGCGACGATGGAGCATGACCTGGCGCTGAACAAGGCAAGGCGTCAGAACAAGACCGAGCTTGCCGCCGCTCGCGACCGCGCAGCGCCGGTGCTCGACAAGGCGCAGAAAAAGCGCGACGCCGCCTTGCAGGCCGCGATGGCCGAACTGCAGGCCAAGACCGCTCAGGCCGAATTGCAGCGCAAGAACGCGACGGCCGAACTCGAGCAAAAGAAAGCCCAGAAGCTGGAGGAGATCAAGCGGCTGTTCGATTCCGAAACGCTCAAGGCCGGCGACCGCACCGCCGCCGCCGAAGCCGCCGTGCGCGAAAAGCACGCGGGCCAGCGCGCCTCCCTGGAGCATCGCTGGAACCACGGGCTCCAGAACATCCAGGCCCCCATGCGCGAAGAGGGGAACAATTATCCCGCGTGGAACGATCCCATCTGGGATTCTCCCAAGTGGAAAGGCGCCACCAAATTCCCTCCGACGATCCGCTTCGGCCAGCTCCAGGTGGATCTGAAAACGATGGTGGCGGATATCGCCGGCGAAGCGCCGTTTACGCTGCCGCTGCCCGAATCGTTCAGCGTTCCGGCCCTGATGGCGTATCCCAAGCAGGCGTCGATCATGATCCACACCGAGCGCACCGGCCGGATGGATTCGATCCGCGCGATGCAGATGATCATGACGCGGCTGCTGACATCGCTTCCACCGGGGCGCGTGCGGTTCACGATGATCGACCCGGTCGGGCTGGGGCAGAATTTCGCCGGGTTTATGCACTTGGCGGATTACGACGAAGCCCTGGTCGGTGGACGAATCTGGACCGATGCCGATCAGATCGACCAGCGGCTGGCCAACCTGACCGAGCACATGGAGACGGTCATCCAGAAATATCTCCGCAACGAATTCGCCACGATCGATGACTACAACGCCCAGGCCGGCGAGCTGGCCGAGCCGTATCGATACCTGGTGATCGCCGATTTCCCCGTGAATTTCAGCGATGAGTCGATGCGCCGCCTGAGCAGCATCGCCAGCACGGGTGCCCGCTGCGGCGTGTATACGCTGGTGATGCGCGACACGCGCGTCAGCACGGCCGGTGGCTCCATGCACGTGGACGATGTCGAGGCCCACAGCGTCAATCTTGTTCGCCAGGGCGACAAATTCGTCTGGCGCGATCCGGTGTTCGATAAGTTCCCGCTGTCGCTCGATCCCGCGCCCACGGATGATGAACTGAGCAAAATCCTTCACCTCGTCGGTAAAGGCGCTCGCGAGGCCAAGCGCGTGGAAGTCGCGTTCGATCTCATCGCCCCCAAGCCGCCGCAGTTCTGGACGCTCAAGAGCGACGGTGACGTCGGTGTAGCCGTGGGGCGCTCGGGCGCGACGCGCGTACAGATGTTCCGCCTCGGCAAGGGCGTCGCCCAGCACGCGCTGGTCGCCGGAAAAACCGGCTCCGGTAAATCGACGCTGCTGCACGCGCTGATCAGCAACCTGGCGATGTGGTATTCGCCCGATGAGGTCGAGCTGTATCTGATCGACTTCAAGAAGGGCGTTGAATTCAAGACCTACGCGATGCACCACCTGCCGCACGCGCGGGCGATCGCCGTCGAGAGCGACCGTGAATTCGGCCTGAGCGTGCTGCAGCGCATCGACGTGGAGATGGGCCGCCGCGCCGAACTGTTCCGCCCGTTCAAGGCGCAGAACCTTCAGATGTATCGCGAATCTTCGGGAAAGAAGATGCCGCGGACGATGCTCATCATCGATGAGTTCCAGGAATTTTTCTCAGAGGACGACAAGCTCGCGCAGGATGCGGCTTTGCTCCTGGATCGCGTCGTGCGTCAGGGCCGTGCCTTCGGCGTCCACCTGCTGCTGGGATCGCAGACCATCGGCGGTTCTTCCGGCCTTTCGCGCAGCACTATTGGCCAGATCGGCGTGAGGATCGCGCTGCAAACCAGTGAAGCCGATTCGCAGATGATCCTGGGCGACGGTAATTCCGCGGCCCGCCTGCTGTCGCGCCCCGGCGAGGCGATTTACAACGATCAGAACGGCGCCGTCGAGGGGAACAGCCCGTTCCAGGTCGCGTGGCTGCCCGATGAGCAGCGCGATAAATATCTCGACCTCGTCAACGTAAAAGCCAAAAATGAAATGGAAGTCGTCGAAGCGCCGATTGTCTTCGAAGGCAACGAGCCGGCCGATTACCGCATCAGCCCCGGGCTGGCCCAGCAGCTTGCCCCGGAGAAATACGCGGCCAACGTCGTCGCCCCGCTGGCGTGGCTGGGCGATCCGGTGGCGATCAAGGCGCCGACCGCGATCACGCTTCGCCGCCAGAGCGGGTCCAATATCCTGATCGTCGGACAGAACGAGGAAAGCTCGCTGGCGATGACGGCCCTCTCGATGGTGGGGCTGGCTTCGCAGCTTTCGCCAAAGACCACCAGCTTTTACCTGCTCGACGGCACGCCTGCCGATGGGCAAAACTTCGGTTATCTCGCCAGCGTGGCGGCGGCGCTGCCGCACCGCACGAAGGTGGTGGATTACCGCGCGGTGCCGCAGGCGGTTCATGAGATCGCCCGCGAACTCGCCCGGCGGATGTCGAGCGAAACGTCCAATCCACCGTCGATCTTCATCGTCGTTTTCGCGCTGCAGCGATTCCGCTCGCTCCGCAAGAGCGAGGACAGCTTCAGCTTTTCCGCCGGCGACGAAGACAAACCGATCGATACCGGCAAGGAATTTGCTGACATCATGCGCGACGGGCCGGCCAACGGCATTCATATCCTGACCTGGATCGACACGGCCACGGCGCTGGACCGCGCCGTCGAGCGAAGCTCGATGCGCGAACTCGACAACCGCGTCCTCTTCCAGATGAGCGCCACCGACAGCAGCAACCTGATCGACTCACCCGCCGGCAACAAGCTGGGGAGCAACCGCGCCCTCGCCTACAGCGAAGAGCAGGGCTCGATGGAAAAGTTCCGCCCCTACGCTCTGCCCAGCGCCGAGTGGCTCGGCGAGGTGAAGGAGAAGCTGATCGCCAAGGCCAAGGCCAGCGGCATCGCTCCCGGCGAAGCACCGCCCGACCCGGCTGAGGCGCTCGCGGCCGAGGATGCCGAGAAGGCCAAGGGGAAGGAAGACTCTTCGGAAGATTCCAGCGATGATTTTGGCGATCTGGGAACCGATGACGACAAGGACGCGGCCAATTCAGTGCCCTGACCGCTGGCGGTAGATTTCTTCCAGCCGATCCATGTGAGTTTCGAACGACAGCGCCGGCCGCAGGGCCAGGCACGCGTCGCTCATTTCCCGCCGGGTTTGGGGATTCAAAAGATCCGTCATCGCGGCAGCCAGCGCATCCACATCCGCGGAATCGGGCAGGATGTGGCCGTGCTTTGCCTCGACCATGATCTCGCACGCGCCATTGAACGCCGTGCTGATGACCGGCACGCCCATAGCCAGCGCTTCCAGCACGACGAGACTGCACGAATCGTGGCGGGTGGGCAACACGAAAAAATCGGCGGCGGCGTAAAAATCCGCAGAGCAGGTTGTCTGGCCGGCGAAGATGATATTTTTTTCAACGCCTAGCTTTTGTGCGAGTTGTCGGCTGCGCGTGGGATCGTCTTTGCCGACGACCAGCGCGCTGATCGGCGAAGTTTTGGCGATTTTCGCGGTCGCGGCGATCAACTCCCCGATTCCCTTCCGCTCGAAGTGCTGGGCGATCATCAGCGCCACCGGCGTTTCCGGCGCGATTTCGAATTTTCGCCGGATCGTCGTTCGCGCCGCCACGTGTTCCGCGGGATCGAAGGTATTCAGATCCGTTCCGTTGAACAGCTTTATAAGCTGGCCACCAATGTCGGGATAATATTGCAGCACCATTTTCTTGACGTAATCGGACAGGCACAAAATCACCGGGCGATCCGGACCGTGGATCAGCTTATTTTCCACCTCGGCGTAAAGCCGGCGCTTGCGGTTAAGCCGATTGGCCAGCCCCCCCAGCGCGCGAGCCGCGGCGTTTTGGGCGGCCAGGTGCGTCTGCAGCGCCGCCGCCGCCATCCCCGAATGGGGATGATAAATATCGCATCGCCGGATCGGCAGCATGGAATGGATCAAATCATATTTCTTCCCGGAAAAATGCCGGTCGAGGTAGTCCAGAAACTGGAGATATCTTCCCGCGCGGGTAGCGGATTGCGCCGCGATGGGGACAAAATTCACCCCGGGGATTTCCCGGCCGAATCGCGTGGAGACCAGATCGACCCGGTGCCCGCGCCGCGCCAGCTCGGCGGCGATGTCGGCGGTGTATCGCTCCGCGCCGCCGCGATGCTCCTCCCCCCGGAAAATCACCAGCGCGATATTCATTGTCCGATTCTCATGACCGCGTTATACCTTATCTCCATGAGCGCACTTACCCAATCCGATCCCTACAAATCCCTCCTGAGCCATTATCAAACGGTCTCCTCGCTGCACATGCGCGATCTTTTCGCCAAAGACCCGAAGCGATTCGAGAAATTCTCGTTGCGATTCGGCGATATTCTCCTGGATTTTTCCAAAAATCGCATCACCGATGAGACGCTGCGCCTTCTGCTGGAGCTGGCCCGGTGGGCGAAAATTGAAGAGTGGCGCGACCGCATGTTCCGCGGGGAAAAGATCAACATCACGGAAAACCGCGCGGTGCTGCACATCGCGCTGCGCAACCGGTCCAATCGCCCTATCCTCGTCGATGGACAGGATGTCATGCCCGGCGTCAACGCCGTGCTGGCGCACATGCGGGAATTTTCCGAAGCGATCCGATCGGGGAAATGGAAGGGGTACACCGGCAAGGCGATCACCGATGTCGTCAACATCGGCATCGGCGGCTCCGACCTGGGGCCCGTGATGGTCACCGAAGCGCTTCGGCCCTATTCCAAGGCGGGCCTGCGCGTGCATTTCGTCTCCAACGTGGACGGCACCGACATCGCCGAGAAATTGAAAATCCTTAGTCCCGAAACATCCCTGTTCATCATCGCATCAAAAACATTCACCACGCAGGAAACGTTGACCAACGCGCACACGGCCAAGGACTGGTTCCTCGCCTCGGCCAAAAATCCCGCGGCGGTGGCGAAACATTTCGTGGCGCTTTCGACCAATGAAAAAGACGTGACGCAGTTCGGCATCGACAAGCAGAATATGTTCGAGTTCTGGGACTGGGTGGGGGGGAGATATTCGCTTTGGTCGGCGATCGGGCTTTCCATTGCCGTGTTCATCGGCATGGATAATTTCGAGCAGCTTCTGGCCGGGGCGTTCGCGATGGATGAGCATTTCTGCGCCGCGCCGCTGGAAAAGAATCTGCCGGTGATCCTGGCGCTGATGGGCGTCTGGTACAACAATTTCTTCGGCGCCCAGACCGAGGCGATTTTGCCGTATGACCAGTACATGCACCGTTTCCCCGCATATTTTCAGCAGGGAGACATGGAATCCAACGGCAAGAGCACTGACCGGCAGGGAAAAACCGTCGATTATTCCACCGGCCCGGTCATCTGGGGCGAGCCGGGCACCAACGGTCAGCATGCGTTTTACCAGTTGATTCACCAGGGGACGAAACTGATCCCGGCCGATTTCCTCGCGCCGATGGAATCGCAGAATCCGCTGGGGCAGCATCACATCATTTTGTTATCGAACTTCTTCGCGCAGACCGAAGCGCTGATGAAGGGAAAAACCGATGCCGAGGTGCGGGCGGAACTCGCGAAGCAGGGAATCACTGGCGCTGCGCAAGACGAGCTGACCCCGCACAAGATTTTTACCGGCAATCGGCCGACCAACAGCATCATGTTCCGCAAACTGACGCCGCTGACGCTGGGGTCGCTGATCGCCATGTACGAGCACAAGATTTTCGTGCAGGGAATCATCTGGAACATCAACAGCTTCGACCAGTGGGGAGTGGAGCTTGGCAAGCAGCTCGCCAAGGCGATTTTGCCGGAGCTGGAAAAGCCGGGCGAAATTACCAGCCACGACAGCTCGACAAATGGTTTGATCAATTATTTCAAAAGCAGTCGAGGCGGGTAAGACCGAGGTGGAGATGGAGATTCGCCGCGCCACCGCCGACGATGTGCCCGCCGTTTTGCCGATGGTGGCAAAAATCTGCGCCCTGCACGAGGCGTGGGATTCCGCCAAGTACGGGTTTCTCCCCAGCCCCGAGCAGCGCTATCGCCGCTGGCTTTCGGCCAGGCCCGCCGACCCACGCGCAGTATTTCTCGTGGCCGAGCGCGAAGGGCGGCTGGTCGCGTTTCTTATCGGCGACGTCGAGGATGAGATCCCCATTTATCGCGTGCGCGAATTCGGATTCATTCACGATGTCTGGGTCGAGGAGGAATATCGCCACGAAGGCATCGGCCGGCAGATGGTGATGCTGGCGATCGAGCAGTTCCGGCAGGTGGGCGTGCCCCAGGTTCGCCTCGACACGGCCCTGGCCAACGAAGCGGCTCGAAAGCTCTTCGCGTCCTGCGGGTTTCGCGTCAGCACAATGGAAATGATCCTGGAAATGTGATGGATGCTAGCCCCATTCAAACCGCCCGGGAATTTCACCGCGCCGGCCGGGCGACCGAGGCGCAGCGCATCTGCCGGGATATCCTCGCCGCCGATCCCAATCATGCCAGCGCCTTGAACCTGCTGGGCGTGATGACGGCCGAAGCGGGCGATGTGGACGACGCGATCAGGCTGATCAGTAAGGCGCTGGAAATCCAGCCGGGTTTTGCGGATGGGCATAACAACCTCGCGGCCCTGCTCAAGCGCATGGGCCGCATCGACGAGGCAATGGAATCCTACCAGCGCGCGGTTCGGCTCGATCCAGGTCAGGCGGAGATTCATTACAACATCGGGAATATTCTCTACTCACTCTCCAGGTACGACCCAGCCGTGGAGGCGTATCGTCAGGCGCTTCGGATCAGGCCCAATTATGCCGATGCGCACAACAACCTGGGACTCGTCCTTGCCGAGCAGGGGGAACTGGACGCCGCCATCGAGGAATGCCGCCTGGCGCTGCGCATCGACCCGGGCAACCCGCACGGGTACGTCAATCTTCTCTACGCGCTGTATCACCATCCGGATTGCGGCTGCGAGCAATTGCTGGCCGAGACCCGGCAATGGTCGCGGCGAATCGGCCGGACGGCCGAATTCTCGCCGCCCGAAGGTGGCGAGCCGGCCCGGCGGCTGCGGGTGGGATATCTCTCCTCACTGCTGAACAAATCCGCCGATGCACACTTCATTGTTCCGTTGCTGGCCAATCACGAGCGCGGGACGTTCGAAGTTTTCTGCTTCACCTGCACGCCGCGCGAGGATGAAATCACCCAGCGGATCCACTCGCTTTGTGAGCACTGGGTCGATTTGCGCGGCTTGCCCCCGGCCCAGGCGGCGCAGGTGATTCGCGAGCGGAAAATCGATCTGCTGATCAGCATCGGCCCACCCGCTGATACGTGCGCGACGATCGCCGCCACCCGCTGCGCCCCGGTGCAGATGACCTGGCTGACGTTTTCCTCCTGCACCAGCGGGCTGGATTCGATGGATTACCGGATTTCCGATCCGTATCTCGATCCGCCCGGAAAAAAGGAAACGTTTTTCTCGGAAAAAACCGTGCAGTTGCCGCGGACGGCCTGGTGTTACGATCCGCTGATCGAATCTCCCCCGGTGGCGCCGCTGCCGGCAATCGCCAGTGGCTTTGTCACCTTCGGCTCCCTAAACCGCCTCAGCA
>Ga0302326_10019331_pt1 | contig 14076 bp, 13 predicted proteins | sample Palsa_T0_3_FD_202264 | JGI IMG/M metagenome (GOLD analysis project Ga0302326, IMG submission 202264) | Peat permafrost microbial communities from Stordalen Mire near Abisko, Sweden - Palsa_T0_3 | ecosystem: Environmental > Terrestrial > Soil > Palsa > Peat permafrost | place: Sweden: Abisko... | reverse complement strand
GGATGCGACTCCTCGAGCGGAAAGTGGCGATAGATGAAGCGCACCTGATTCGGAAAGCGCTCCAGCAATAATTCCGGAGTCGACGCTGCCATCTTGCACGTGGGGCATTCGAAGTCGCCGTATTCGATCAGCGTGATGCGCGCGTGCTCCGAGCCGCGCATGTGATCGGCGGACTCTGGTGGCACGGCCAGGGTGATGGCGTGCATTTCGCTAGGCACTTTGCGCGGGCATTTCAACCGGCCGAAGAGCAACCTTGAGCAATGTCGACCTGCGCAGCAGCTCGAGCTGCGCATCGCGGTCGATCCAATCCGAATCCAGCAATCTTTGCAAGCCGTCGATCCCGTCGATCGGCACGCCGTTGATGGCAACCATCCGGTCCCCCACCTCGACCCCGGCGCGCGCCGCGGGACTCCCCGGCACCAATTCCAGCACGTGCACCGCAGTGGAAGCCTGCAGCCCGAAGTGCCTGACGATGCGCGTGGCCACCGGCACGGTCGCTCCTGATACGCCAATATAGGCGCGTCGCACCCGGCCGTGCGAGAACAACTGGCCGATGACCCATTTCGCCGTGTTGATGCCCGTGGCAAAGCAGATCGACTGGGCCTGCGGAATCATCGCGGTGTTCACGCCGATCACCCGGCCCTTCGAATCCACCAGCGGCCCGCCGGAGTTGCCCGGGTTGAGCGCCGCATCGGTCTGGATGACATCGTGCATCAGCCTGCCGGAAGTCGCGCGCAGCGTTCTGCCCAGGGCGGAAATGACGCCGGTGGTCACGGTCCTGGAGTAACCCAGCGGGTTGCCGATGGCGATGGCCACCTGGCCCACGCGCAGGGCAGCCGAATCGCCAAATTCGCCGTACGGTAGCGCAGCGGGGGAACCGATCCTGAGCACCGCCAGATCCGAGTCCGGATCGTCCCCCACCAGGTCGGCATCGAAGCGGCTGTCATCGTTCAGGCGCACGCTGATGCGCTCGGCGCCGTGCACGACATGGCTGTTGGTCAGCAAGTAGCCATCCGGGGTGAACAGGAATCCCGAGCCGCTCGAGTGCAGCGGCCGGCGCGACCGCTCTTGGGCCTTCGCCTGCGCGGACCCGTGAGACACCTCGATGAAGGTGACCGCCGGCGCGACGCGCTCCAGCGCGCCGATCACCGCGTCCGAGTAGGCATCGAGCAGGCCCGAATCGTTGGCCGATTCCGGGCTCGCAGTCTCCATGGCAAGCAGCTGCGGTGCGAGCATGCTCTAGCTCATGATGATTTTGGGCTGGGCCGAGGCGCCCTCGACGATCAGCTTGTTGACGCGGCGCACAAAACTCGCCGGATCCTCCAATTCCCCGCCTTCGGCCAGCATGGCCTGCTCATATAGCAGGGTGGCTAGATCCGCGAACGCCGCATCGTCGCGAGTTTGGTTGAGACGCTCGATCAGCGGATGCTTGGGATTGATCTCGAGCACCGGCAGGGTGGCGAAGGGGTTGCTCTGGCCGGCCTGCTTCAAGATCCGGCCCATGCGCAGGCTCACGCCGAATTCACCCGCCACCAGCACGGCCGGGGAATCGGTCAGACGGCCGGATAGGCGGGCGCTGGCGATCTTGCCGGCCAAGCTCTTGCCGAGGCGCTCCAGGCTGTCCTTGTAGGTCGATTCCGCCTGGGCCTTTTCGGGTGTTTCGATCGCCGACTGCGGATCGGCGGCGGCGCTGGCGACGCTGGTGAGCGGCTTGCCCTCAAATTCATGCAGGTGGCCCGCGACCCATTCGTCGATGCGGTCGGTGAGCAGCAACACCTCCAGGCCCTTGGCGCGGAATCCCTCCAGATGCGGACTGTTGCGCGCGGCGGCGAGCGTATCGGCCGCCAGGTAATAAATGTCCTTCTGGTCCGCCTTCATGCGCGACACATAGCCCTCGAGCGTCGCCTCGGCGGCATTTCCATCCACCGAGGTGGAATGGAAACGCAGCAGCTTCGCGACCCGCTGTTTCTGTCCGGCATCGTCGATGATGCCTTCCTTCAGCACCACGCCGAAGGTCTGCCAAAACTCCGCGTATTCCTCGGGCTTGTTCTGCGCCAGGTCCTCCAGAAGATCCAATGTGCGCTTCACCAGCGCCGACTTGATCTTCTCGACCGTGCGGTTGTTCTGCAGCAGTTCGCGCGACACGTTCAGCGGCAGATCGGCCGAGTCGACCAGGCCGCGCATGAACCGCAACCAGGGCGGCAGCAACTCCGCCGCCTTGTCCATGATGAATACGCGCTTCACATACAGCTGCACGCCGCCGCGCATCTCGCGCTCGAACAGATCGAACGGCGCGCGCTTCGGCAGGTACAGCAGCGAGGTGTATTCGAGATTGCCCTCGACCTTGTTGTGCGCCCAGGCGCGAGCCTCATCCGGATCGTGCGTCAAATGCTTGTAGAAGGCCTGATAGTCCTCGTCCTTGAGCGTAGGTTTAGGCCGGGTCCAGAACGCCTTGGCCTGGTTGAGGGTTTCGTCCTTGTCGGTCTTGAGAACGATGGGCACGCTCAAATGATCGGAATACTTGCGCACCAGCTGGCGCAAGCGCGCCGGTTCCAGGAACTCCTTGTCCTCATCGCGCAGATGCAGGATTACCTCGGTGCCGCGCGTAGTTTTATCGGACGGCTGAATCTGGTAGGCGCCCTCGCCATTCGACTCCCAGCGCACGCCCGGCGCATCGGCGCGCTTGCACAACACCGTGACTTGGTCCGCGACGATGAAGGCCGAATAGAAGCCGACGCCGAACTGGCCGATGAGCTGCGCGTCCTTGGCCGAATCTCCGCTCAATCCCTCGAGAAAGCGCTTGGTGCCGGAGCGCGCGATGGTGCCGAGATTGTCGATCACCTCCGCTTCGCTCATGCCGACGCCGTTGTCCTGAACGGTGAGCGTGCCGGCGGTTGCATCCGGTATCAACGTCACCGACAACTCATCCGTGCCCAGCAGCGCAGGATTGGAAAGCGCCTCGAAGCGCAACTTCTCGCAGGCGTCCGAGGCATTCGAAATCAGCTCGCGCAGGAATATCTCCTTGTGCGAGTACAGCGAGTGGATCACCAGCCGCAGCACCTGCTTGGTTTCGGCCTGGAATTCCCGCGTCTGGGGTTTGGGTTCGGTGGTCGTGTCGGTTGTCATGGAGGTCAGTGTAATGGGGCTTAAGCTCAAGCAATCAAGGCCACGCGGCGCGCGGGTTGAAATCGAAGTCGCGCTTCATCCTCTCATACGCCTCCCGGGCTTCGGCCGACTGCGCCGCTGGGGTCACCAGCTTGATGCTGACCAGCTGGTCGCCCTTCGGGGTCCCGGGGAAACCCCGGCCCCGCAGCCGTAGGCGTTGCCCCGACTGGGAGCCCGCGGGAATGGTCAATTCCACGGTGCCGCCGAGGGTCGGGACCTCAACCTTGGTTCCCAAGGCGACCTCCCACGGCGCCAGCGGCAGTTCGATCTGCACGTCCCTGCCCTGCACCGAATACAGAGCGTGCGGACGCAGCCGCACCCTGAAAATCAGCGCGGCCCGCTGCCCACTGCCGGGGATGCGCAGCGCCTGGCCGTCGCTGACCCCGGCCGGTATCTGCACGTCCACCAGCCGCGCGCGGCCGTTCTCGCTGAGCGAGACGCGGCGCCGAGCGCCTGCGAATGCCTCTTCCAGCGTCACGTCCAGGTAGCCTGCCTCGGCCTCCGGCGTTCTTTCGGCGCCGGACATGCCGAACAAGCTCGAAAAGAAGTCGCTGAAACCGTCGGCTTCGGAGAAGCGGGCTCCGCCGGAATGCCCGAAGCGCTGGGCCCAGTCGGGCGGCGGCCGGAACTGCTGGCCCGGTCGATAGTTTGGGCCCAGCTGATCGTAGGCGGCGCGCTTCTCCGGGTCCTTGAGAACCTCGTAAGCCTCCTGTAATTCCTTGAACTTGTCCTCGGCGTTGCGCTCCTTGCTGACGTCAGGGTGATATTTTCGCGCCAGTTTGCGGTAGGCGCGCTTCACCTCGGCCGCCTCGGCGGTGCGGCTCAAACCGAGAATTTGGTAATAATCCTTGTACTGCATTCGGACCTTGCAATGAAAAATGCGACCGCGTAGCGGTCGTATCCAAAAGTTCTCCCAACTCGAATATAGCGACGCAGCGCTTGAATTTGGGCTCCGGCGTCCCGACCATTTGCATGTTGCGCTAGCATATTGTGGCGTCATTTCCCGAAAAAAAGGCTTATGAAACGCATTTTTCTGTTCATTGTGACCAACTTGGCCGTCGTCGCCCTGTTAGGCGCGGTGGTTTACATCATCGAGCAGGTATTCGGCGTGCGCTTAGGCCAGGGCGGCCTCGGCAGCCTGCTGGTGTTCGCCGCCGTGTTCGGTTTTGGCGGCGCGCTGATCTCCTTGGCGCTGTCCAAATGGACCGCCAAACGCGTCATGGGGGTGAGGGTCATCACCCAGCCGCAAAACGACACCGAAGCCTGGCTGCTGGCGACGGTGGGGCAGCTGGCGTCCAAGGCCGGCATCGGCATGCCCGAAGTCGGCGTTTTCGACTCCCCGGAGATGAATGCCTTTGCAACCGGGGCGCGCCGCAACGCGGCTCTGGTGGCGGTGAGCACCGGCCTGTTGCGCAGCATGTCGCGGCCGCAGGCCGAGGCCGTCATGGGCCACGAGATCACCCACGTGGCCAACGGCGACATGGTGACCCTCGCGCTCCTACAGGGTGTGTTGAACACCTTCGTGATCTTTCTGGCGCGGATCATCGGCGGCTTGGTCGACAGAGCGGTATTCAGGAATGATCGCGAAGGCTCCGGCATAGGCTACTTCCTGACCACCATGGTGGCGCAGCTTGTGTTGGGCATTCTCGCGGGTATGATCGTCGCCTGGTATTCGCGGCGGCGGGAGTTTCGCGCTGATCACGGTGGGGCCGATCTGGCCGGCCCCGGCAATATGATCGGCGCGCTGGAAGTGCTGAAGAGCAGCCAGGGACCGCCCATGCCTCCGCAAATGCAGGCATTCGGCATCAACACCGGCGGCGGCGGATTGACCAGGCTGTTCATGAGCCATCCACCGTTGGACGAGCGAATCGCAGCGCTGCGATCGATGCTGACTTGATCGACGCCCAAACACTAGGATCCACGATGGCCCCGGAAAATGAAATCGCAGTTGAACCGCCGGCCGCCGATCGAGTGGGTCTCGAGCTGTCGCGCTGGTTCGGCAACAGCAACTTCTCGGCGCGGCCGCTCGAGCCGGACACCCGCGAGGCGGCCAAACGGGTCGACTGGGCGCGCGTCATCCCGTTCCTGCTGATGCACGCGGTGTGCCTCACCGTGATTTGGGTGGGGTTCAGCTGGGTGGCTTTGGCGGTGGCCGTGACCCTGTACCTGGTGCGGATGTTTGCCATCACCGGCTTCTATCACCGCTATTTTTCCCACCGCACCTTCAAGACCTCGCGCGCGGGGCAATTCGTGTTCGGACTGCTCGGCGCCTCGGCAGCGCAGCGCGGGCCGATCTGGTGGGCGGCCCATCACCGCCATCATCACGTCTACTCGGACAAGCCGGATGACGTGCATTCCCCGGTGCAGCATGGATTCTTCTGGAGCCACATGGGCTGGTTCATGTCGCACAAGCACTTCCTCGCGGATCTGTCGCGGGTGAAGGATTTGCTCAAGTACCCGGAGCTGCGTTTCCTGGACCGTTTCGACCTGGTGGTGCCGACGGTTTTGGGCGTTGGGGTGTTCTTGCTGGGCGTGCTGCTGAAGCATGTCGCCCCGGGCCTGGGGACCAGCGGCTGGCAGATGTTGGTTTGGGGATTCTTCATCTCCACCCTCGCCGTCTATCACGGCACCTACACCATCAATTCGCTGTCGCATGTGTTCGGCCGGCAGCGCTACAAGACCGACGACGCCAGCCGCAACAATGTCTGGCTGGCGATCATCACCCTGGGTGAAGGCTGGCATAACAACCATCACCACTATCCGTCCTCGGTGCGTCAGGGATTCTATTGGTGGGAATTCGACATCACCTTTTACATGCTCAAGATCATGTCCTTCTTCGGCCTTATCTGGGACTTGAAGCCCGTGCCGGCGGCGATTCGCGAGGCGGCCGGCAAGCGCCTGCGCTAGCAAACTACCGGGTTAGCGCATCCAGTCGGCGTCGCGCGCCGAATAACCTCATCGTACGGCCGGATACACCGGCGACGAAGAGTGACTCCCCGTCATGCGCATCGCGGTTATCGGCTCCGGCATTTCCGGCATGGTTGCGGCCTATTGCTTGAGCCGCGAGCACGAAGTCAGCGTCTACGAGGCCGGCGGCCACATCGGCGGCCACACCCACACCGTCGACGTCGAGCATCAGGGCCGCAGCTACGCCGTGGACACCGGGTTCATCGTCTTCAATGACTGGACCTATCCGAACTTCGTCAAGCTGCTCAACGAGCTGGGTGTTGCCTGGCAGCCAAGCCCGATGAGCTTCAGCGTGCGCTGCGAGACAGCGGGACTCGAGTACAACGGCACCAGCTTGAACTCGCTGTTTGCCCAGCGCCGCAACCTGCTGCGGCCCTCGTTCCTGCGCATGGTCGCGGACATCGTGAGATTCAACCGCCGCGCGCCCGCATTGCTCGAGTCCGGCGCAGAGCCTACCTTGGGGGAGTACCTGCAGGCGGAAGGCTACTCGCGCTTTTTCATGGAGCATTACATCATTCCGATGGGCGCCGCGATCTGGTCCTCCCGCCCGATCGACATGCTGCGTTTCCCTGCCCGCTTCTTCATCGAGTTCTTCGCCAATCACGGCTTCTTGAGCGTCAACGACCGCCCCACGTGGCGGGTGGTGCGCGGCGGCTCGCGCGAATACGTCAAGCGGCTCACCGCCCCGTATGCCGCGCGAATTCATCTGCGCACGCCGGTGGCGAGCGTGCAGCGCCAGCCGCACCAGGTGGCGTTGCGGCTCAAGGACGGCACGGTGGCGCACTTCGACCAGGTTTTCGTCGCCTGCCACAGCGACCAGGCCTTGAAGCTGCTGTCCGACCCTTCGCGCGAGGAGCGCGAGATCCTCGGCGCCATTCCCTATCAATTCAATGAAGCCCTGCTGCACTCGGACACCCGGCTCATGCCGCGCAGCGCGCGTGCCTGGGCGGCGTGGAATTACCACCTGCCGATCGAGCAGTACCAGCGGGTCACCGTCACCTACAACATGAACATCCTGCAGTCGCTGCGCGCTCCGGCGCAGTTTCTGCTCACCCTGAATCGCAGCGCCGCCGTCGATCCGCGCAGCGTGCTGGGCACGTACGCGTATCAGCATCCGGTGTTCACCAGCGCGGCCATCGCCGCGCAGCGGCGCCGGCACGAGATCAGCGGCGCGCACCGCACCTACTACTGCGGCGCCTACTGGGGCTATGGATTTCACGAGGACGGCGTGAACAGCGCGCTCGCCGCCTTGAGCGAATTCCGCCGCCGCCAAACTCATCACCTGCGCTCGCCCCATGAACAGCTGCATTTACAAAGGGTGGGTTAGCCATCGGCGCATGGCGCCGACCAGCAACTGCTTCCGCTATCGGCTGTTCATGCTGTACATCGACCTGGCGGAGCTGCCGCGGCTGTTCGACGGCATTCCGCTCTGGTCCGCCAAGCGTGCCGCGCTGGCCTGGTTCAAGCGCAGCGATTATTTGGGACCCGCCGATGTGCCGCTCGATGCCGCGGTGCGCGACCTGGTAGAGGCGCAGGGCGGCGTGCGGCCCACCGGGCCGATACGCCTCTTGACTCACCTGCGCTACTTCGGCTATTGCATGAATCCGGTGAGCTTCTATTATTGCTTCGACGACAGCGGGCAAAGACTCGAGACCATCGTGGCTGAGATTACCAATACCCCCTGGAAGGAACGGCACCGCTATGTATTGCCGGTCGCCGGCACCGGCAGCGGATTGCAGCGCTTCGACTTCGACAAGGGCTTCCACGTGTCGCCGTTCCTGCCGATGGATATGCGCTACCGTTGGTGTTTCAGCCAGCCTCTGGACCGGCTGTTCGTGAACATGCAGAATTTTCGCCATGAACAACGCCTGTTCGACGCGACGCTCAACCTGCACCGGGAAAAGATCAGCAGGCTGGCGCTGCTGCGCGTGCTGGCGTGTTTCCCGTTCATGACCTTGAAGATCATCGCGGCCATCCACTGGCAGGCGCTGAAGCTATGGCTGAAACGCACGCCGGTTTACGCGCATCCCACATGAAGCCCAGCATCAAGCGCGGCGCGCTGCTGACCAGGCTGGCAAAGGCCCTGCTGCTGGCGCAACTCGGCAAAATACGTCACGGGCGCCTGCGCCTGATCGACTCCACGCTGGATCGATCCTTCGGCAGCGTCAGCGCGACGGCGCCGTTCGATGTCACCTTGCGTGTGTGCAACACCCGCTTCTACTCGGATGTCGCATTCGCCGGCACGGTGGGCGCCGGCGAGGCGTACATGCAGGGCCACTGGCATTGCGACGATCTCACCGGCCTGGTGCGCTTGATGGTCGCCAATCGGCATTTGATGAACGACGTCGATTCGGGCTGGTCACGCCTTAGCGCTCCGCTGCTCAAGGCGGCGCACTGGCTCAACCGCAATCACAAGGCCGGCAGCCGCCGCAACATCGCCGCCCACTACGATCTGGGCAATCGATTTTTCGAGCTGTTTCTGGACGACACCATGGCGTACTCCTGCGGCATTTTCCGCAAGCCGGACTCCTCGCTGCGCGAAGCGTCGGTCGCCAAGTTCGACGCGGCATGCAGCAAGCTCGCGCTCAAGGCGGGCCAGCACCTGCTGGAGATCGGCACGGGTTGGGGCGGTCTCGCCATCCATGCCGCGCGCCATTACGGCTGCCGGGTGACCAGCACCACCATATCGCGCGAGCAATACGAGTTCGCGCGCGAGCGCGTCAGCCGCCTCGGGCTGGACGGCCGCATCACACTGCTGCTGGAGGACTATCGCGAATTGCGCGGCGAGTACGATGCGCTGGTGTCGATCGAGATGATCGAGGCCGTCGGCCATCATTACCTCGATACTTATTTCAGAAGCTGTAGTAATCTGCTCAAGCCGACAGGCGCGATGTTGCTGCAGGCCATAACCATCCGCGACCAATACTACGAACAGGCCAGGCGCTCGGTGGACTTCATCAAGCGGTTCATTTTTCCGGGAAGTTGCATTCCCTCGGTGCGGGCGATGATGAGTTCAGTGACGCGATCGACCGATATGACGCTGTCCCACCTGGAGGACATCGGCCCGCACTACGCGCGCACCCTGCGCCACTGGCGCGAGCGGTTTCTGGCGCGGCAAAACGAGGTGCGCAAGCTTGGCTACCCGGAGAGCTTCCAGCGCATGTGGGAGTATTATCTGTGTTATTGCGAGGGCGGATTCGAGGAGCGCCAGTTGGGCGATGTGCAAATGCTGCTGACCAAACCGCATTCGCGGCGTCCTGCCATCGCCACCGTCAATGCCTCGCCCGCCTAATCGGCAAGCGCTGGCCGAGCTCAAGGCGGTGGTCGGTGCCGGGGCGTGGCTCGAGGCCCCGATCGATGTGGCGCCCTTTGTCGAAGATTTTCGCCGCCTATACCACGGCGCCACCGCGCTGGTGCTGTTGCCCAACAGCGTGGATCAGGTCGCGCACATCATGCGGATTTGCAATCGCGAGGAGATTGCCGTGGTACCGCATGCCGGCAACACCGGCTACTGCGGAGGCGCGACGCCGGACGAGAGCGGCTCGCAGATCGTGCTGTCGGTGCGGCGCCTCAACCGCGTGAGGCAGGTGGATGCGGCCAACTACTCAATGATCATCGAGGCGGGCTGCACCTTGGCCGAGGCGCAAGCGGCGGCGCGCGAGGCAGGCCGCCTGTTTCCCTTGAGCTTAGGGTCCGAAGGTTCGGCGCAAATCGGCGGCAACCTGTCGACCAACGCCGGCGGCACAGCAGTGCTGCGCTACGGCATGATGCGCGACCTGGTGCTGGGGCTCGAGGTGGTGCTCGCCGATGGCCGGGTGCTGGCGGGACTCAAGAGCCTGCGCAAGGACAATACCGGCTATGACGTAAAATCCCTGTTCGTGGGGGCCGAAGGCACGCTCGGCGTGATCACCGCGGCCTGCCTGAAATTATTCCCGCAGCCCGCCGACACCGCGACAGCGCTGGTCGGAATTGGCTCACCGGCGCAGGCGCTGACGCTTCTGGCACGCATAAGCCACGCCGCCGGCAGCCAGCTCACGGCGTTCGAGTTGATGCCGCGCCTCGCCGTGGAGCTCACCGTGCAGCACATCCCAGGCGTCGCCAATCCGCTCGGCATGCAGGCGGCCTGGTTTCTGCTGGTCGAACTGAGCTCGCCCAACCCGCGCCAGGACCTTGCCAGCTTGTTGACCACCGAGCTGCAGGATGCGGCAGAAAACGCCCTGCTGGCGGATGCGCTGATCGCCACGTCGCTGGCGCAAGCCAAGGCGATGTGGAAATTGCGCGAGTCCATCCCCGAGGCTCAGCGGCACCACGGCGCCAGCCTCAAGCACGACGTGTCGGTGCCCGTGTCCGCCATTCCGCGCCTCGTCGAGGCGGGATCGGAGCTGGTGCGGCGGCTGGCTCCGGAGGGCGACGTCATCGCCTATGGGCACATGGGCGACGGCAATCTGCATTTCAATGTGGGGCAGAAGCCCGGGGCCGACGCCGGCGCCTTTCTGGCGCGCGGTGCCGAACTCGAGCACGCCATATTCGATCTGGTCGAGAGCCTCGACGGCAGCATCAGCGCCGAGCACGGCATCGGCCGGTTGAAGGCGGCGGAGTTCGCGCGCCGCGCCGATCCGGTGGAACTTGCGGTGATGTCCGAGCTGAAGCGCGCGCTCGATCCGAAAGGCATCTTGAACCCCGGCAAAGTACTGGCATCCGTGCGTTGAATGCGCGCTTTCGCCATTCCGGTCAGCACGGCTCGGCTCACTCTGCGCGAGTTTGTCGCGGCGGACTTCGACGCGGTGCATGCCTACTCCTCGGATCCGCGCGTCACGCGCTACCTTTTTTTCGGCCCGCGCGATAAGGACGGCAGCGCCGACTATCTGCAAGGCCTGATCGAGTCGCAGCGGGAAAATCCGCGCACCCGGTTCGAGCTCGCCGTGGTGGAGACGGCCTCCGACGAGGTCATCGGCGCCTGCGATTTGTCGCTGATCGAGCACGGCGTCGCCGACTTGGGCTACATGCTCGCGCACGAACACTGGGGCAAGGGCTACGCCACCGAGATCTCGCTGCGCCTGTTGCAGGCGGCGTTTCTGGAACTGCGCGCCGAGCGCGTCATTTCCACGGTGGATATCAACAATCGCGCCTCGATTCGCGTGCTGGAGAAGGTTGGCATGCGCTGGGAGGCGGTATTCCGCAAGCACCGCCGCGCCAAGAATCGCTGGTGGGACTGCCACTTGTACGTGCAGCCGCGCGAGGTGTGGGAATCCAGCCGGCTCTAGTGCCGGTCCTCCTCGTGCTCCGCGGCCGCCTGCTGTTCGGAGCGTTGCTTGGCGCGATCAATCACGTCGGCGCCCGGCATGCCCGCGGAACCGCTGTTGCGCAGCACCAGCAGGCCGCCCACCAGAAACACCACGACCAGCGCGATCACGATGATGGCCGTCATCATTTTGGAATCACCCGCAGCATGCCTTCCTGGGAAGTACTCGCCACCAGTCTACCATCGAGCGAATACACCTCGCCGCGCGAAAAGCCGCGCGCGCCCGAGGCGCTCGGACTGTCGACGCTGTACAGCAGCCAATCGTCCACGCGCACGCTGCGGTGAAACCACATGGCGTGATCGATGCTGGCGATCGCCAGATTGGTCGACACCACCGTCATGCCGTGCGGCATCAATGCCGCTTCCAGCAGGTTGAAGTCCGACACGTAGGCGAGCAGGCAGCGGTGCAGGGATTCGTCGTCCGGCAGCGCATCGACGGCCCGGATCCAGATGTTCTTGCGCGCAGGCAGCTTCTCCCGGGACAAGTAGATCTGCGGATCGACGGGACGGAATTCGAACGGCCGCTTGCGCTCCAGCATCCGCTTGACGTTCACCGGCGCCCCCGACAGGTGCTCCCGGCAGAAGGCTTCCAGATCCATGAGCTGCTCGGGCGGCGGCACATCGGGCATCTGGCTCTGATGCTCCAGGCCGCTCTCGTCGGATTGGAACGACGCCGACATATTGAAGATTTGCTCGCCGTGCTGGATCGCGACGATGCGCCGCGTGGAGAAATGTTTGCCGTCGCGCGCGCGATCGACCTCGTAGACGATGGGCGAATTGAAGTCGCCGCGGCGCAGAAAATAGGCGTGCAGCGAGTGGGCCATGCGATCCTCGACCGTTGCACTGGCCGCGCTCAAGGCCTGGCCCAGCACCTGGCCGCCGAACACCTGCGGGCTGCCGATGTCGCGGCTCTCGCCACGGAACATATTCAGCTCGAGCCGCTCGAGGGTCAGCACCTTGACCAGATCTTCCAGCAGCCGGTTCATCGGGCTCTCAATGCGCCTCGCCGACGCCGAGGCGTTTCTGCATGATCGGGCTGGTGGTGGTGTACTGCAGGAATTGGCGCTTTTCCGGAAACAAATGATGCTGAATCGCGAACGCCGCGAGCGCTGCCTCGTGAAAGCCGCTCAAGATCAATTTCTTCTTGCCCGGATAGGTATTGATGTCCCCAATGGCGAAGATTCCCGGCACGCTGGTCTGAAATTTCTCGGTGTCCACCTTCAGCGCTTTTTTCTCGAGCTCGAGGCCCCAGTCGGCGACCGGGCCCAGCTTCGGATGCAGTCCATAGAAGGCCAGCACCTGATCCGCGGCAATCTGCAGCGTGGTCTGCCCGTCGTGAGCCTGCACCACCAGCGCGCTCACCTGATGCCCCTCGCCGTGGATCGCGACCGCGTGGCCGATGGCGAGCTGCATCTTGCCGGCAGCGACCAGATCGCGCATGCGCTGCACCGTCGCGGGCGCGGCGCGAAACTCCTCGCGCCGGTGCACCAGCGTCAGCGAGCGCGCCTTCTCGCATAGCGCCACGGTCCAATCGAGCGCGGAATCGCCGCCGCCGCAGATCACGAGATTTTGGCCGTGAAAATCCGCGGCCGACTTGACCCGATAATGAACGCTGCGGCCCTCGTACTGCTCGATGCCCTGCAATGCCAGGCGGCGCGGCTGAAATGAGCCGACTCCCGCCGCGATGACCACGGCGCCCGCATCCAGGCGGGTGCCTGAGGAGGTGGCGATGTGGATCCTGCCATTGGTACCGGGCCGCACTTCGGTGACCTCCTGTCCGAGATGAAAAGTCGCGTGGAACGGCTTCACCTGTTCGAGCAGCCGGTCGATCAATTCCTGCGCGCCGCACACCGGCAACGCGGGAATATCGTAGATCGGCTTGTCCGGATACAGTTCGGTGCACTGGCCGCCGACGGTGGGCAGCGAATCGATGATGTGCGAGTTGATGCCGAGCAGCCCGAGCTCGAAAATTTGAAACAGCCCGACCGGTCCGGCGCCGATGATCACCGTCTCCACGGCCGTGGGTCCGGCCGGTGTTGTGATTGATTCCGACATTGCTAGCGATTCCTACGGTCAGGCTGAAGAACAGCGGCGCATTGTAGCCGAAGAAAAGCCTATGTTAACGCCCATGCTCGCGAACAGGTGTCGTGCGCTAGTCGGATCGCCAAGCATTACAACCCAGCACAAAGGATCGGGCGAATATCCACAGCCTCAACCGTGTGGCTATTCGAGATAGTGAGCTTCACGCGCTCGATGCAGCTCGATGGCCAGAGGCGCTGCCGCACTCGCGAACAATCAACCGGGTTTGCTCCGGCGCACGAGAGCCCGAGGCGGCCAAGATTTTGGGTCGCCGTGGTCAACGGCATTCCAACGGTTACCTGCTTGTTAACGGAAGATTCAAACGCAGGTTGGTTCACAAAATAGCAACCGCTGAGGCCTCCGCCGATCGCGAAAGCAAGCCAGGCTTTAATTCCGGCACACAGCGGTTGAGACTTCACAAAGCTCTATGCCTCCGTGCGGGTGTGGGTCGCAGAGACCAGAATACAACAATCGAGGCCGCAACCCGACGCCTAGGGCATTGGATCAAATGACGCGCCTGCAATTTTACCGTCTTCCTGAAATAGCAATCGGAATTGAGCCCG